>Ga0157374_10000102_pt1 | contig 78555 bp, 66 predicted proteins | sample M25metaG_FD_115308 | JGI IMG/M metagenome (GOLD analysis project Ga0157374, IMG submission 115308) | Miscanthus rhizosphere microbial communities from Kellogg Biological Station, Michigan, USA - M2-5 metaG | ecosystem: Host-associated > Plants > Roots > Rhizosphere > Soil | place: USA: Michigan...
CCCAAGGACGAAATCAGCCTGCGTCAACGCAAGATCGCGAACCGCATCGGCGAGGCGATGGCGAAGTCACCGCTCAAGAAAGGCTTCATCGTCGCGGTCAACGATCCTGTCGGCATCACGAACGATCTCGCGGAATTGACAGTCCCGAATGTGCATAACGGCTTCGATGAGCAGGTCTACTGGAAGTACATTTCAGCGCAGCTTTTGGAGCGGGCCGAAGCGGGTATTCGTGCAAACGCTGAAGCGATGACGGGGTTGACCTATGGGGCGTCAAAAGCCATCGCGGACGCTAACGTTGCGAATGTGGCTGACCGCGCGGCCATTGCGCCGGACCCGGTAAGCCTTTTTCATTTCGTTCGGACGTGGATCAAGACTGGAAGCGCCGATCAAGCAGCGAAGATCGAACAGCAAAAGATCGACGATGTGCCTGCAACACAGCAGGCCGCAGCAGATGAGGCGTGGCGCGAGGCTTCGCTCAAGAAAGGACCCGACGGCAAACCGGTGATTGGTTCGGATGGGAAGCCCGAAAGCGTTATCGACATCAAGGCGCTGGATCATTTCCGTGAGCGGGAATATCCGCAGGCGCTCGATGCCTTCAGGCCCAAGTGGGAACCCCTCGTAAAAGCCCATGCTGGATGGCTCAAATCGCAGTTGCTTGCCGACTGGATGGCCGGCAACCATGATACGGCCGACCTTCGTAGCGGGTATGCGTACAGCGAATCGTGCGCGCAGGCGATTGGTGCGGCTGCGGGTACCGATGATTGCAAGGCAGTGTTGGAAGAGTGGCTGAATGGTCGAGCCTCGGATACCCGCAATTTGTACGTGCGCGCTTTAATGTTCAATCAGACGGAGTTGATGAAAGCCGCTGATGCTCAAGTTCACGGCTCGGATATTCAGTACGAGAACATTTTGAACCTCTACAAGGCCGCCTTCCAAAACATCGAAAAGCTTGGTAATGCGGCCGGCTTGCGAGACAGGCTCGTCGTGACTACGGCTAATACTGTCGTGAATGTCCTCGCGACAGGCTTGAAAGGCGCGGCTGTCGGATACGTCACGATCCGATTGGCGCTACACGCCGGCGTGCCGATCAAGGCCGCTCATATCACGCCGATCGCCGTGCGGAACTGGATACTTGACCAAGGCAAGGCGTTGGGATTGAAACTCGACGACGATAGAATCGAAGGTCGTGCGGCAGCGATGAAGCTCAGCCGGCAGGTAGTCAATGCTGCGCCGCCTGCCGATCCGGCCGTTTTCGGATACGCGATCGACACCGATGCCTGGGTGAGGGAGGGCACGCTCGAGGCGGGCGATATCAAGGTCATCAAGATTCCTGGTATGGAAACGACCCGCAAGTGGCTTGGCTCGTCGTCGCCGGTCCAGTTCAATCACGGCATCGTGACGGCGATCTTTCAGTTGGCTACGTTGACCTTTGCGTATAAAGATCTCGCTGGTAGTGATCAGTTCAATAAGAGCGAAAATGTGCTGAAGCTCACGGGGTCGCTCGTCTCGATTCTCGGAAATATCATCGAAACTGTGTCCGAAACCGTTGCCAAGGCACCAAACCATCCTCTCTCCGCTTTTCTCATGAAGCAGTGGGCGTGGTTTGATCGTGCAGTGGCTGAAAGCGGTGCCAAGATTGGGCGATTCGCGGGCGCAGGTGCTGGGGTCGTGCTCGCTGCTTACGACATCTTGAGGAACGCGCCGGATGCTTGGAAAGGTCACGACAAGCGGCTCGCCAAACTGTATGCTGCCAGTGGGATTCTCGGAGGGTACCTCGCAGTGTCTCCATTCTTGTCAGCAATACCGCTTTTAGCCAGTTGGCTTCCGCCTGCGTGGTTAGTTCTGGTTGCATCGATAATAGTCGGCATTGCGATTGCCGAGTTTAAGCCGGCAGCGATCAATGACTGGGCGCCGCGATGCCGCTTCGGTAACGGGGAGCGCTATCGCTCGCTGAACGATGAACTTAAGGCGTTCAATTCAGCCATGGGGGCATGACGCATGGACGAGCGGGTGATGAAGAAATGCATGGGTGCTCCCATACCCGATTGGGATCTGGCTCATCGTCTATTTATTCGAAAACCAGCGGGCCCGGAGATAAAGGATTTCGGCGCAATCTTTAGGATCAATTCAACGTTCATGGATGTGATCGCGCCATCGTTTTTGGAGAAGCAGTGGGCGATACTCGGGGTCGTGATTGCATTTCTGTTTATGTGGAGTGGTCCGTATATTTATTACTTCACGCATGCTGATGGGTCATCGGGCGATTTCGTAATGAACTGCCTGGCGCTCTTGGCTGTTTTGCTTTTTGGCTCCATTGTCTGGAAGCTAGGCAGCGGCTTATTCTTCGGCCTGCGATATGAACCGATCCGCTTCCACCGTGAGACGCGCAAGCTCTACGCGATCCGAGCGAGACGCTTCTTCGGGAAACCTGGGGAAGGGGACATCGTTTGGGAGGCGCCGTGGACGGACGAATCGATCTTCTGCCTGCATCGTGAAGTTACGGCTTTCGGGACGGTGTTTCACATCCGCCACTACGCGGTGGACGATCACGGCAACGTCACTAGAGTGTTTTCGATCGGTCGCGAGTGGACGGCATCGCAAATCAGGCTAGCGCTTGCTCAGTGGAACTACTGGTGCAAGTACATGAGCGATGGCCCGAACGGCCTCCCGAAACCGATGCTGTTCCACACTCAGCACGAGACGCCGCGCGAGTCATTCCTGTTTTCGCTTTATAGCTTCGGGATGAGCGCGCCTGTCTTCATGCGGCTCCTATCGATGCCCGCTGTGCTTGTTTTCACCGCAATGAGAATGCTGGCGAATGCGACGTGCCGAGCTCCCGTGTGGCCACAGGCGATCGAGAACATCTCTCACGTCGCACCTCACGACCCATATGCGGAACCGCGCACCGGCACACCGGTTGGCTGGGCCGAGACCGTCCTTGCGCAACAGCGCGGCGAGTATCCGGAAGACTCGAATGCGCGGGTTGAAGACTGGACCGGAGAACCCGATGGCCGCTTGCACGCCGCAGCTTGGCTCGATAAGCCCGCTACTCAGGCGGCGCGATAAAGACCTCTACTCGTCTTCGACGGCGCGATTGAGCGCAAACGAAGCAGGCATCTTGCGATAGATGGTCGTACGCGAGACGCCGAGTGCGCGGGCCGCGGCCGATACGTTGCCCCCATGCCGCTCGATGGCCGCAGCGATGACCGAAACCGCCACTTCCTGCAAGCGCGCATCGTTTCTCAACGCGACATGTGGGGGCTGCCCGACCGGCGCTGCGGCACTTGCCTCACGGCCAGCGATATCCTCGAAGAAATCGTCGGGCAGATGCTCGCGGCGAATCACACCGTCATCGTCGACCATCGCAGCGGCCGTCCGCAGCAAGTTTCCGAGCTGCCTGAAGTTTCCAGGCCAAGCGCATTGCTCGAACAGCGCGGCGACCTCCTGCGAGACGCTGAGACTGCATCCGTTGCAGCTCGCCGCCGACTCTTGTTCGAGCATCTTCTCGATGACGACTGCAAGATCGGTCCGCTCCCGCAGCGGCGGCAATTTGACGACGAGCCCGTTCAGCCGATAGTAGAGATCTTCGCGAAAGAGATTTTGGGCGATCATCTCCCGCAGGCTGCGATGGGTTGCGCAGACGACGGAGATATCGACGGGAATCGATTTGGCGGACCCGAGCGGATTGACGATCCGTTCTTGCAGTACGCGCAGCAGGCGCACCTGCAGCGGATAGGGCATATCGCCGATCTCATCGAGAAACAGCGTGCCGCCGTTGGCCTGCACGAGCTTGCCGAGGGCGCCCTTGCGCCGCGCACCGGTGAAGGCCCCTTCTTCGTATCCGAACAATTCCGATTCGATCAGCGTTTCGGGAATCGAGGCACAGTTCACGGCAACGAAAGGACCGTCCCGGCGCGGCGAGTCGTTATGGATCGCCTGCGCGAGCAGTTCCTTGCCGGTACCCGTCTCGCCCGTGATCAGAATCGGAATGTCCTTGCCGATGACCTTGCGCACCTTCGCAATCACGGCGGCCACTTGCGGATCGCCCGTATCGAGGCTCGCAAGCCGCACACGTGTGCTCGTCGACGCCGCCTGCGCGACCGCGCGCGATACGCGTTGTACATCGGCGACGGGACCGTCGGCGAACGACGTGCGCTTGATGCCGATGCGCGCGCGGACCACCGTGCCGTTGTGCAGGTTCAGCGAGACGACTTGATCGGGATGCGCGCGCACGCGATCGAAGAGCTGCGCACTCGTGAGACCGAAAAGCGAGGCGAGGGTATGCGCACGCAATCCGGCGAGCGGGACGCCGAGCTGGAATTGCGCGCTGCGATTGGCGGACAGAAAGCGGCCGTCGAGCGTGAAGGCGGCGATGCCTTCCATCAGCGTGCCGAGGAATTCCGGGCGGCCATGAAAGGCGATTTGCAGCGTGTCGCGGAACGTGCTCGTGAACAGATGATTTTCGATCATCTGCACCGACATCTTCGCGAGCGCCATCGTGTGCTGGTGATAGCTGCGGCAATCGCCCGTCACGTCGAGCACGCCGACGACATCGCCGTACGGGTCCAGGATCGGCACGCTGGAGCAGGTCAGAAACCGGTTCGCGGCCAGATAGTGCTGATCGCCATGGACGACAGTTGCGCTGCGCTCGGCCAGCGCCGTACCGATGGCGTTCGTGCCCTGGCGGTCTTCGGCCCAGTTCGCGCCCGGACGAAGCGCGACCTTTTCCGCGCGCTGAAGGAAATCGTCGTCGCCGATCGAATGGAGGATGAGGCCGTGCGCATCCGTCAGCACGATCATGCTTTGCGTATTGACGATCTGCTCGTGCAGCGTTTCCATGACGGGCAGGGCATGCGCCGTCAGTACGCGGTTTTGTTCCAGCTTGAGCGTGAGGTCGGCACCGGTCAGCACGTCGTAGTCGGGCTGCGTGCACGTGTGCAGGCCGAAACCTTCCGAGCGTTCGTGCGCTTTCTGTATGCAAGGGGTCAACCAGCCGCTTTCGCTGTTCGTGAGCGAGCTCGGGGCGTGACGGGCGTCGTCCGGCATTGTCTCCTCCATTGAGGCCTCAGCAAGGCCCTCGTACCGGCGCGTAGCCGATACGTTGTGGTGCCGCTTGGAGCAAGTTACGCGCCAGAAACGCCACTTCGAGCCGAAGCCGGGCTGAAAGGCCATGCCGCGACCGATGAGCGCACGGCATCGACTTTCGACTGCATCGTTTACGATGGCGCCATTGCCGAGTGGGCGGAATCGGGAGTTATCCGTAGTTTCCCGAGGTTTCCAGCCGCGGCCTCTCAGCCTCTCGAACCGGCCTTTAATGAACGCGTCTTTTTCGAACGTCCGAGCGCTCCAATGCGCGGTAACGCGTCACGTCATCACGCGCGATGGCCATCGCATCGCGTTTGCTGTCGCGGGGGCGCACGACGGCGTACCCGTCGCCGTCCTGCACGGCGGGCCCGGTAGCGCAAGCGCGATGAGCGTGCTTGCGCGCTTCGATCTCGCGCGCTGTCGAGTCGTGCTGATCGATCAGCGCGGCGCCGGCGCGTCGAGACCGCGCGGCAGCCTGCGGCATAACCGCACGGACCGGCTCGTCGGCGACATGGAAGCAGTTCGCGAGCGGCTCGGATTCGCCCGCTGGGGTATCGTCGGCGGATCGTGGGGCGCGGCGCTCGCGCTCGCCTATGCGGGCGCGCATCCGCAGCGCGTGACAGGCGTCGTGCTGCGCGGCCTTTTCCTCGCATCGCGGCGCGAGGTGCGAGGCTTGTTCATCGGCTCGCGCGGCCGCGCACCGCACGCATGGCGCGCGCTCATGCGTGTGGCGCATTGCGACCGTCCCGCAGCGCTCGTCGCATGCTGCGAGCGGGCGTTGCGCCAGGGCGCCCCTTGGGGGCGGCAGCGCGGCGTCGCGCTCGCGTGGAGCGATTACGAAGACGCGGTACTCGCATCGGCGCATATCGGCCGTCCACGCGGCACCGCGCGTCGGACGCGCGCCGGGCACGCGAACGCGTTGCGCCTGACGAAGAAGTACCGCATCCAGGCGCACTATCTCACCCATGATTGTTGGCTCGGCGAACGGCGGCTGCTCTCGCTCGCGCGCCGCGCCGCGATGAACGGCGTACCGCTCGCGGCCGTTCACGGCATGCGCGATCCCGTATGTCCGCCCGGCAACTTGCGGCGCCTCGCGCGGGCCGTTCCGAACGTCAGACTCACGCGCGTGGACGCCGGCCACCTCGGCAGCGAACCGGCGCTTGCAGCGAGTCTCGCTGAGGCGATTCGAGCGATGTTCGGCTGAAGCCGTCCGGCTTCGCTTGCGGTCCACGCTCTCTCCAGCTCTCTCCAGCCCTCTCCGGTTTCCCTCCTGCCTGTTCCCAACCTGAACAGTGTCCGCACTGCCTGTTCCGAATTGGAACAGCCGCGACATAACGACACATCGAACGAGGCGATTCGGCGGGCACGCGCATCGGCTGCGATGCCGCGCGGCGCCGGGCGATCCCACCTCAATGGCATACGACTTGCGTCGAGCCGCCCGCCGCGGTTGCCGAATGAAGCGTGAAGCGCGCAGTTCGAAATACCGCCGCAATCAATCGATAAATCCTCGGCCGCGCGTGGCATCGCACTCAAGCGGAGTCAGCGCTCGGCAGGAGCCCTGGAGAGAGACATGAAAAGAAGTTCGGCTTCGGCCTTGTTGCTCACGGCACTTGCGAGCGCGCTCGCGGGCGTTCTCGGTCTCGATGCACCTCGTGCCGGCGCGGCCGACGCGTATCCCCCGGTCACGTTCGAGCGCATGACGAACGCGCAAGAGGACGCGGGCTGGCTGACCTACTACCGTACCTACAGCGGCCAATCGCATTCGCCGCTCAAGCAAATCGATACTTCGAACGTCAAACGGCTCGTGACGGCATGGAGCTACAAGTTCCCCGCCGATCTGCAGCAAGGCTTCGAAGCGACGCCGATCGTCAACGGGCGTTATCTCTTCGTCAGCACGCCCAAGGACAACGTCTATGCGTTCGATGCCGCCACGGGCAAGACGCTGTGGAAATTCGAGCCCAAGCTCGGCGCCGAATCGTTCAAGACGGCCTGCTGCGATGTCGTCAACCGAGGCGTCGCGCTCTACGGCAAGAACGTCTATGTGGCCATGCTGAGCGGCGAAGTGGCCGCCCTCGATGCGCAAACGGGCAACCTCGTCTGGAAGAAGCAGATGTTCGATCCGGGCCTGGGCTATGCGTTCTCGCTCGCACCGCTCGCGCTGGACGGTGCGATCGTCGTCGGCAGTTCGGGTGGCGAATATGGCGCGCGCGGCTTCATCGCCGCGCTGAGCCCCGAGGATGGCAAGGTGCTCTGGAAGCGCTTCACGGTCCCCGGCGCGAAGGAGAAGGGCGGCGACACCTGGCCTGACGGCATGCAGGATCACGGCGGCGCGCCGGCCTGGCTGACCGGCACCTACGACGCGGCGACGAAAACGCTCTACTGGGGTGTCGGCAACCCTGGACCGTGGCTGGCCGATCTGCGTCCCGGCGACAATCTTTATTCGGACTCCTTACTTGCGCTCGACCCGAGGACCGGCGCGCTCAAATGGCACTTCCAGTACACGTCGCACGACACGTGGGACTACGACGGCGTCAATACGCCTGTACTCGCGAAGATCAGCTACGAGGGTAAGGACTACGACGCGATCATCCACGCGGACCGCAACGGCTACTTCGACGCGATCGATCGCAGCAACGGCAAGCTCATCTATGCAAGGCCGTTCGTCAAGGCCACTTCGGTGACGGGGTACACGGCCGAGGGCAAGCCGATCCAGGACGGCGCGAAATATCCGAAGGTCGGCTCGACGATCGATACGTGTCCGAGCTTTCTCGGCGGCAAGAACTGGTGGTCGATGTCCTACGATCCCGAGCGGCACCTCGCGTTCGTTCCCGCGCTGCATGCCTGCATGAGCCTGTCCGGTAAATCGGTGAGCTACATGGAAGGGCTGCCCTATCTGGGCGAAGGCTTCGAGATCAAGGCCGAGCCCGGCAGCAAAGGGTATGGCGAGCTGCAGGCCATCGACGTGAACACGGGCAAGAAGGTCTGGAGCCATTGGACGAAGATGCCTTGGAACGGCGGTGTTGCGAGCACGGCAAGCGGCATTGCGTTCAGCGGTTCGCTCGACGGCCATCTCTATGCGTTCGACGCGGCCACGGGCAAGGTGCTTTGGCAAAGTCCGAAACTCGCGAGCGGCATCATCGCGCAGCCGTCGATCTTCGAAGTCGACGGCAAGGAGTATGTCGCCGTGCTGGCCGGCTACGGCGGCGCGAATCCGATCTGGGGCGGCCCGATGGCGAAGATCGCAGAGAAGGTTCCGCGCGGCGGCACGCTCTACGTCTTCGCGCTCGGTCGCAGCTGACCGGTCCTCGGCATCGCAGCCTTTATCTGTCGCGAGCCTGCACTGTCTACGGTGCATGACTCGCGGCACCGCCTCACGCATTCATCGGTAGCATCGCCATGAAAATCTCCTCTCTGCCTCTCGCAGCCGCAAGCGTCTTCGCTGCCGGCGCCTTCCTCGCCTCGGCGCCGGTCCCCGCGGCCGTGCGTGTCTGTACGTTCCCCGGCAGCCCGTCGGCCAGCCTCGATCGAGCCGTCGCGCGCGAAGCATTCAAGCGCGCGCGAATCGATGCGTCCATCGTCAGCGATGCGCTCGGCTCGAGCGATGACGACGGCGTTTCGCTCAAGGAATTGCGCCGCGCGCTCACGAGCCGCTGCGATGTGATTGCGGGCTTTCCGCGCTCGCCGACTGCCAACGCCGCGAGCCCTGAGTTGCAATTCTCGCGCGGCTATTTGCGGGCGGACTATGTCGATCTGAGCATGGCCGCATCGTCGTCGACGCCTCGCCCGGCCAATGTGGTGGCCGCGACTTATGCGAGCCCCGCGCAGCTGATCGCCGTGCAGCAGTTCAGCGGTGCGCGGCTCGACCTCGAAAACACGCCGGAGCTGACTGTCGCGGCGGTCGCGGGCGGGCGCGCTCAGCGCGCGATCGTCTGGTACCCGGCCGTGGTGGCCTATCGACGCTCGCACCCCGAGCAACGCTTCGAGCTCGGCGCGACGCGCTCGGTCTACGCGCAGTGGCAATTGGTGTTCGCATTCGACGCGAAGCGAGCCGGGCTGCATGAACGCATCGACAAGGCGTTGGCGGCGATGCAAGCGGATGGCCGGCTCGCCGCGCTCACGCGCGACTGGGATCTCCCGGCATTGGCCGAGGCCGCGGCCGACCGGCCGGTGCATAGGCCGGAGCTTGCCTACCGCGATGGTGCCGCGCGGTATGCCTTCGGCGCAGTGCGCGCCGCAACCTACGATCCATCGACGGGAGGAGCTTTTGTGCGCGTGGCAGCGGGGTCGCCCGGCGACTCGCCCGCGTTCGACCATGCGCAGATCGAACACGGCAAGCGTCTTTATGCGAGCGCGTGCGCCAAGTGCCACGGTGCGACCCTGCAGGGCGTGACGGCGCCGGCCTTGACCGGTCCCGCGTTCGCACCGGCCAGCAATTCCCACCTCACGATCGGAGGCATCTTTGGCTACATGTCCACGAACATGCCGGCAGACCGCCCGGGCAAGCTCAAGCCGCAGGACTACGCCGACATCATGGCGTTCCTGCTCTATTCGAACGGATATCGACCGAAAACCGAGAAGCTCACGGCCGATGTCGCGCGCGCGTCGGTGACGCCGCTCAATGCGGGGCCCGGGCAATGATCGATCGCACGCGCGGCGATCGGTTCGTTCGACCGTTCCGGTTGTTCCACTTGTTTCGGTTGTTCCAAATTGGAACGGTCGTCGATGCAGCTTGGAACACTGTTGCAGTCAGCGCCGGTCGATGCAGGTCTGTATCGATGTCGGGGCGGCCTTGGGATACGTGGGCATACATGTTGCCTCGTTGAGCCCGCCGCCGGATGGCACACAACCCAACACAATTTTGGATTCAAGGAGACACGCGATGGACATGTTAGACCTCAAGAAGCTCGGGCTCGACATCGAGTATCCGTACCTTCAGCAGTACGAGAACTACATCGGCGGCAAGTGGGTCCCGCCCGTTGCAGGCGAATACTTCGAAAACGTTTCGCCGATCAACGGCAAGCCGTTCTGTCGCATTCCCCGTTCCGGCGCAGCGGACGTCGAGCTCGCGCTCGATGCGGCTCACAAGGCGCGTCGCGCCTGGGGCAAGACTTCGACGACCGATCGTGCCAACCTGCTGCTCGCGGCAGCCGATCGGATGGAGAGGAATCTGAAGCTGTTGGCCGTGGCCGAAACGATCGACAACGGCAAGCCGCTGCGCGAGACGATGGCCGCCGACCTGCCGCTCGCGGTCGATCATCTGCGCTACTTCGCCGGCTGCATTCGCGCGCAGGAGGGTGGCATTTCGGAGATCGACGACAACACCGTCGCGTACCACTTTCATGAGCCGATGGGCGTCGTCGGCCAGATCATCCCCTGGAACTTCCCGTTGTTGATGGCGGCATGGAAGCTCGCCCCCGCGCTCGCGGCCGGCAACTGCGTCGTGCTGAAACCGGCGGAGCAGACGCCGGCTTCGATCCTCGTGCTGATGCAGATCATCGGCGATCTGTTCCCGGCCGGCGTCGTCAACATCGTGAACGGCTTCGGCCGCGAGGCGGGCGAAGCGCTTGCCACGAGCAACCGCATTTCGAAGCTGGCCTTCACTGGGTCGACGCCGACGGGCAAGCACATCATGCGCGCGGCAGCCGAGACGTTGATTCCGACGACGGTCGAGCTCGGCGGCAAGAGCCCGAACATTTTCTTCGCCGACGTGCTCGATCGCGACGATGCGTTCCTCGACAAGGCGCTCGAAGGCCTCGCGATGTTCGCGCTGAACCAGGGCGAAGTCTGTACCTGCCCGTCACGCGTGATGATCCAGGAGTCGATCTACGAGCGCTTCATCGAAAAGGCGATCACCCGGGTGCAGGCGATCAAGGCCGGCCATCCGCTCGATCCGTCGACGATGATCGGCGCGCAGGCTTCGCAGCAGCAGCTCGACAAGATCCTGTCGTACATCGACATCGGCCGTGGGGAGGGCGCGCAATGTCTGACGGGCGGCGAGCGAAGGAGTCCCGCCGAAGGCCTGTCGAGCGGCTACTACGTGATGCCGACGATGCTGCTCGGTAACAACAAGATGCGCGTATTCCAGGAGGAGATCTTCGGGCCGGTCGCGTCGGTGATGACGTTCAAGGACGAAGCCGAAGCGATCGAACTCGCCAACGATACGTATTTCGGGCTCGGTGCGGGCGTCTGGACGCGCGATGGCACGCGCGCGTACCGGATGGGCCGGGAGATCGAAGCGGGCCGCGTGTGGACCAATTGCTATCACCTGTATCCCGCGCATGCGGCGTTCGGCGGTTACAAGCAATCGGGCATCGGGCGCGAGACCCACAAGATCGCGCTGTCGAACTACCAGCAAACGAAGTGTCTGCTCGTGAGTTACGACGCCAAGCCGCTCGGCTTCTTCTGATCGCGCGCAGTAGGCGAGGGGGCGCTGTTCACAAAGAAAAACGCCAGAGTCGTGAGACCCTGGCGTTCAAGTGCTCGCACCGAAGTTTGAGCAGCGCGGCATCGACAACCGATGCCGCGCAGTCGTTGTTGCTTAGAAGCGGTGGATGATGCCTGCGCCGATCGCAACTTGGTTTTGGCTCGCCGACGCGCTGATGCCGTCGCCGATTTGTGCCGTTGCGTTGATGATCGCTGCGCCGTTACGCGTCTTGCCCGTGGCGTGCTGGTACGCTTCGATCACGTAGAAGCCCGTGCGCTTCGACAGTGCGTAGTACTGCGACAGGTTGAACTGGTGGTACTTGGCAGCGCTCGTGATGCCGTTGGCTTCCGATGCGGCCGTGTAGCTGTAGCCTGCAGCGAGGTCGAGAGCAGCCGTCGCCTTCCAGTGCAGCACGGCGCCAAACGTGTTGAACACGGCTTCGTTCGTGAACGTCGAACCTGCGCCCGGCACGTAGACCACGTTCGTGTACGACGCGGACACGTCCCACGCCGGCGTGAACTGATAGCCGGCCGTCACGCCGAGGCGGCGCTGAGCGACAGCCGTCTTGTAGCCGTTGTTGATGGCCGACACGGCTTCTTCAGCACCGTTGTTGCTCGCAGCGGACGTCCACGCAGCACCGTTGGCGTTCTTGATGTTCTGGTAGCCGACGCCGATACCGAACGGGCCGTTCTTGTATTGCGCAGCCACGCTCCACACCGAGTTCGCTGCGACGCTGCCCGGCGTGCCGCCGAACGCGTAGCCGCCGCTGAACGTGAAGCCGTAGAGGTTCGGCGACGTGTAGATGACCTGGTTGTTGGTACGGTAGTTCGTATCGAGCGAGTCGATATCGCCCGGATGCGCGCCGAATGCGCCGGTCAGCCACGTCGTCGGGCTCCACGGCGAGAGCAGCGTGTAGTACGGCGTGTACTGACGGCCCATCGTGACCGTACCGAAGGCGTCGTTCGTCAGGCCAACCCAGGCTTGACGGTGGAATTCGAGACCGGCCGTGCTTTGCGTGCCGTTCATGATGTTGAAGCCTTGCTCCAACGTGAAGATGGCCTTCGTACCGCCGCCGAGGTCTTCGCTGCCCTTCAGGCCGAAGCGGTTGCCCGCCCACACGCCGTTGTTCATCTTGACCAGCGACTTACCGCCCGACGTGGCGCCCGTCGAAGGAGCGACGTTGTTCACATAGGCGAAGCCGTTATCCACGATACCGTAGAGCGTAACGCTGCTTTGCGCTTGCGCAGCGCCAGCAACGAGGCTCGTCGCGGCTGCGGCCACCATCGTGGCGAGTACTTTCTTCTTCATCAGATCTCCGGGTGCTGAGAGGGACTTCTTATCGATACCGGCACCGCTGGCACCGGTACTTATATGTCATCGTATGACTGTAACTGCCAGTAAAATTGTCGGGGCGACCCCGGAGCGGGCATACTAGGGAAACTACTACGTATTAACCCGCTAGCTCCTGCTTGTAAGACAACGTATGATGTGCGCCGCCGCGTATTTGCATCGATACCCAATGCCCGGGCTTGATTTAAGTCATTCAAGAAAACCCTAACAGGACCGATAAATAGGGGATCGACGTAATACGGGGGACACAAGATGCGCAACTGGACAGTGCGACACAGCCTGCTCGCGGTATTGATCGTCTTCGCGGTCATGATCATCGTGGGTGGAGTAGTGGGCGTGGTGGCACTCGATCGCTCCAACGGCAACGCCCGCTTCCAGCGCCAGGTCGCGCGTCAGGTCATTCTCGCCAACGACGGCTACAAAGACACCACGCGTACCCGCTCGGCGCTCACGCGCGCCTACGCCGCGCTCAAAGAGAACAACGACAAGGCGACGCGCGACTCGGCGCTCAAGAGCGCCCAGACCACGATCGACCGCGCCGCCGAGGAAACGGAGGCGTTTCGCCGTTCGGACCGGTTCGACGGGCAGGATGACGCGTTAAAACAACAGTTGCTCAATGCGTCCGATCAGCTCGCAACCCACCTGAAAGCGGCATTCGTGGCGTTGCAAAATGACGACACTGCGGCCTACGTGACGATCAACGACGGGGACATCCGGAACGCCGGTATCGCCTATTCGGCGGCTGTGGAGAAGTTTCAGCAGCTTGCGCGCACGCTGGCCGATGCCTCGGCCGAGCGCGGCGAGGCGGAGTTCAAGTGGGTGCTCGGCATGGTGATCGTCGGCGTATCGTTCGCGCTCGCCCTCATCATCGCCACGCATTTCGCGCTTCGCCGCATCGTGCTCGGGCCACTGCGGCAGGCGGTTGCCATGCTCGACCGGATTGCCGCGAACGATCTGACCGTCGAGGTGCCCGAGGCCGGCAGGAGCGAAGTCGGCCAGTTGTTCGGCGCCATGCGGCGCATGCGGCTCGGGTTATGGCGGACCGTTTCGGACGTACGCACGAATTGCGATGCGATTCACACTGCCGCGCGGGAGATCGCCGCCGGCAATCTCGATCTGTCGAGCCGGACCGAACAACAGTCCGCGTCGCTGCAGGAGACCGCGGCGAACATGGAGCAGCTCACCTCGACCGTCAAGCGCAATGCCGATAGCGCGCAGCAAGCGAGCAGTCTCGCGTCGAGTGCCGCGCAGGTCGCGACGCGCGGAGGCGATGTCGTCGCGCGCGCGGTGCAGACGATGAACGCGGTATCCGAAAGCTCGCAAAAGATTGCCGATATCACCGGCATGATCGACAGCATTGCGTTCCAGACGAACATCCTCGCGCTCAATGCGGCCGTCGAATCGGCCCGGGCCGGGGAGGCCGGGCGCGGCTTTGCCGTAGTCGCGTCCGAAGTGCGCGCACTCGCGCAGCGCAGCGCCGCCGCGGCCCATGAGATCAAGACGCTCATCGGCACATCGGTCGCGGACGTCAAAAACGGCAACACGCTCGTGGTCGAGGCCGGGCAGACGATGAACGAAATCGTGACGGCTGTGAGCGAAGTCGCGGGCATCATGGCCGAAATCACCGCGGCCACGGCCGAGCAAAGCATCGGCATCGCCCAGATTGGCGACGCCGTCAGCCAGATGGATCAAGTCACCCAGCAAAACGCCGCGCTCGTCGAGGAATCGGCGGCCGCGGCCGGCGCGCTCGAGCAGCAAGCGCAAGCCACGGCTTCCGCCGTCGCCGCCTTCAGGCTCGCTGCCGCCTGATACCGCGCGTTCAGTCGAATTGCGTCGCCGCGTGCTGATTCGCGCGGCGCAACCGTTCGCGGCTGTTCGAAAGATGCATGCGCATGGCCGCGCGCGCGCTTTCGGCGTCGCGCCGCGCAATCGCGTCGAAGATGCTTTCGTGCTCGCGGTTCACGAGCGAGAGATAGGCGCTCGGGTCTTCGCGCGCGATGCTGGCGGAATCGACGCGCTCGCGTGGAATCAAGGCCGTGCCGAGCTGCACGAGAATATCGACGAAGTAGCGATTGCCGGTGGCCTGCGCCACCGCGACATGAAAGTCGAGATCCGCTTCCACACTGTCCGAGGCATTCGCGCGCTTGGCCGCGATCATATCGAGCGCGGCGCGAATGCGCGCGATGTCGGCCGACTTCGCCCGTTGCGCGGCGAGCCCCGCGCATTCCGTCTCGAGGCTGATGCGCAACTCGAGAATTGCCAGTACGTCGCGTAACGTCGTACCCGGTACCACTTCGAGGCCAATCGATTGTTTGCTCGGCTCGAGCACGAAGCTGCCGATGCCATGGCGCGTCTCGATCACTTTTGCGGCCTGCAAACGGGAAATGGCCTCGCGGATGACGGTGCGGCTGACGCTCATCGTTTCCATGAGCTGGGATTCCGTCGGCAGCTTGTCACCGGGCTTGAGGACGCTTGCCTCGATTTGCTCAGTCAAGCGGCTGACGACGAATTCCGCCAAGTTTCGAGCCCGTCTTTGTGGGACGGCAGGGGTGGGCGGCGCGGACATCGATGTACCTCGTGGGGACAGCATTTTATGAGTGCGAATGCGTATTCATTATAGCTAGTCACGCCCCCAAGTCGTCAGATGACGGACATTCGGTGGGCGAGTAAAGCGCGTGGACCGGCACCGGCGCGCCATGGGCGGCCCGGGCCGGTTTTGCCGATGCTGTCTGCGTTACTCGAACGTGACCACTTCGACCCAGTTCGGGTTCTTCCCCGTCGGTGCACCGCCGTTCGCCGTCAGTGCGCCGGTTCTGCGATCGATACGATACTCGGTCAAATGATTCGAGAGTTGTCCAACCGCGAACAGATATTGACCGGATGCGTCGATGCCGAAGCCGCGCGGCTGTTTTTCAGTCGGCCACGTTCCGATGCGTTGGAGCTTGCCCGAGCGGCGATCGACGCGGTAGCCCCCGAGCGTGCTCGATGTGCGCTCGGATACGTAGAGGAACTTGCCGTCGGGCGTCAGGTGGACGTCCGCGCCCCAGGGTTTTCCGGTGAACTCGGTCGGGAGGATCGAGATCGTCTGAACGGGCCGTGCCGTATCGGCTTTCTTGTCGAAGGCCAGCACATGGAGTTTGCCGTCGAGTTCGTCGATCAGATACACGAAGCGTCCATCGCCCGAGAATACGAAGTGGCGCGGGCCCGAGCCGTGCGGCAGCGAGTAGGCCGGCTTCGGGTCGAGCGTGAGCGTGCCGGCGTCGCCGTCGAGCGCGAGCTTCAGCCAGGCGTCCGAGCCCAGCACCGAAGCGAAAGCGTACCGATTGTCGGGCGAGGTACGAATGGCGTGGGCCATCGGTCCCGTCGGGACGGTTTGAAGCGCATCTTCAGGCATGCCCTTCGCATCGATGCGGCTCATCGACAGCAGGTTGCCGCCGTACGAGGCGCCGAAGAGGAAGCGGCCCGTGGCGTCGGTGGAAATGTAAGCCATGCTCTCGGGCAACGCCGCGGTGCCGATCCGCGTGAGCGTCCCGTCGAGCGGATTCATGAACAGCGTCGCCACGCTGTACGGCTTCGAGCGCAGTCCGACATAAAGATGCGGCCGGTTCGGTGAACGTGCCATCGGCATGGCCGTGCCGCCGACAGCGAGCGTCTGGATCGATGTGAGCGCGCCCTCTCGGTCATCGAGTTTGAATGCCGAGATGTCCTGGCTGTCGGCGTTCGAGACGTAGACATAGGTGCTGCTTGCATGCGCGGTGCCGGCGAGCGCGCATGCCATCAGGCCGGCTAGCGCCACGCGCATTGAAAAACGTCTCGGCATATCCATTCTCCTCACTGTTATTGATGACGGTAATGTACGTCATCTTATGTCTGATAACTAGGCGGAGAAACGCGTGTGGCATTAGGAGGCCCGGGATCGGCACGACGATTGCTCCAGACCCGTTACCTAAAACGTCGGGCGACTCGGCTCGCAAGGGAGGATTTCCATGAAACGACTCATCGCGCTCCTGGTACTTGCCGCAACGGCGGCGCTGACAGCCTGCCATACCGTTGCGGGGGCGGGAGAAGACCTCTCGAAGGGCGGTCACGCCATCACCAACTCGGCCGAGAAGCATTCGGACTGACGTCGGTCGAAACTGCAATCGGGCGGCGTGTCGCGCGCCGCCCGCCATTTACTCAGGTCGCGACATTCCCCAATGGGTGCTCGTGGCCCCACGGCATATCAGGCTGAAGTCCGGCGCCGTCGCCACGGCTGGTCTCGCCGTGTTCGGCCGTCTTCAGACGCGATCTGCCGACCGGCGCGCCGACGAAATGAGCGCTGCTATTTCGCATGCGCGGCGCTTGCTGGCGGCCGCCGAGCGATTGGGTCGTTCGTCGGCTTGGTGGGGCGCTTGACCGGCATGTTGTCGGGGTTGTGAGCGTTCACTCCGCTTGCGGGGGACTGTGGGGGCTGGACCATGGACGCGCTGGCATTGCTCGGCGCGCTTTGGCTTTGTGCGTGGGCCAGACTGACTCCGGCCAGGGCGGCCCATGCAACCGTTGCAACCGCAAAGGCGTGCCCGAGCTCTCGATCGATCGCACTCATCATCGGCTCCTCGGCGGGAAAAGCCGCCGTGTTCATATGGAGCAGCAATCGGAGGACCCGTTTCAAGGCGAACGGCGCCGCTGGGGGCGCGGGTTATTCAATGCATCGCTGGGAAGTCCTGAGATTGGTAGAAGCAAAGCACCAGCGCAATCAACGCCGGCAGCGGCGGGAACTCGTAGGGAAGGCTGGCGATGAACCGCGACAGCGCAAAGCCGATGACAACGGTTGCCAACATGTTGGCGCCGTAGCGGACAAGCTTCATCTACGGACCTCGGCTTCCCTGGCGTCTATGTCGGGCACTTGCGCGTGTTCGGCCGATAACTGGAGCAAACGAGCCCGCGCGGCTTCTTCGATGAAGCGGGACAGATCGCCCCTGCGACCTCGCCCTTGGAAAGCGAGGAACGTACGAACCGACTCATCGGTGTCGGCGGACACGGTGATGTTCCAACGGACTGAATTCATGGCAGATCCCAGAAAATCGGCGAGCACCTGCTTATACGTCCGTCTTGAAATGATGGCTAGTGGCCGACAGGTCTTCCGTCCTAGTCGAATAGGGCGGCCGCCGCCACCGACCGCCGACCACAAAGGGCGAGCGCCCCGTTTCCCGCACGTTTACATCAACGATTCTCACTTCCTCGTCCGGCCCTCCTTGAAATCGGGGCAACCCGTCCATATAATTAGCACTCGCTGCACGTGAGTGCTAACAAGTTCCGTCCGGGTCGCTGGGCGGCCTACCAAGCTAAGCGTTCTTCAGTCTCAATCAGAGAGGAGTGTTGTATGAACCTTCGTCCTTTGCACGATCGCGTCATCGTGAAGCGTCTGGATCAAGAAACCAAGACCGCCTCGGGCATCGTGATCCCCGACGCTGCGGCCGAAAAGCCGGACCAGGGTGAAGTGCTCGCGATCGGGCCGGGCAAGCGCAATGACAAGGGTGACCAGATCTCGCTCGACGTCAAGGTCGGCGATCGCGTGCTGTTCGGCAAGTACGCAGGCCAGACCGTGAAGGTCGACGGCCAGGAACTGCTCGTCATGCGCGCAGAAGACATCATGGCGGTCGTTCAGAAGTAATCACGCTTCCGATCCATATCCACTGAGATTTCAAGGAGTTAGAAGATGGCAGCTAAAGACGTCGTATTCGGCGACAGCGCACGCGCCAAGATGGTCGAAGGCGTGAACATTCTCGCCAATGCGGTGAAGGTCACGCTGGGCCCCAAGGGCCGTAACGTCGTGCTCGAGCGCAGCTTCGGCGGCCCGACGGTGACCAAGGACGGTGTCTCGGTCGCGAAGGAAATCGAGCTCGAAGACAAGCTCCAGAACATGGGCGCGCAGATGGTCAAGGAAGTCGCTTCCAAGACCAGCGACAACGCCGGTGACGGCACGACGACGGCCACGGTGCTGGCTCAGTCGATCGTCCGGGAAGGTATGAAGTATGTCGCGTCGGGCATGAACCCGATGGACCTGAAGCGCGGCATCGACAAAGCGGTGATCGCCGCCGTCGAAGAGCTGAAGAAGATCAGCAAGCCGTGCACGACGAACAAGGAAATCGCCCAGGTCGGTTCGATTTCGGCCAACAGCGACACCTCGATCGGCGAGCGCATCGCCGAGGCAATGGACAAGGTCGGTAAGGAAGGCGTCATCACCGTCGAAGACGGCAAGTCGCTCGCCGACGAACTCGAAGTCGTCGAAGGTATGCAGTTCGACCGCGGCTACCTGTCCCCGTACTTCATCAACAACCCCGACAAGCAAGTCGCCGTGCTCGAGAGCCCGTTCGTGCTGTTGCACGACAAGAAGATCTCGAACATCCGCGATCTGCTGCCGGTGCTCGAGCAAGTCGCGAAGGCTGGCCGTCCGCTGCTGATCATCGCCGAGGACGTCGAAGGCGAAGCACTCGCCACGCTGGTCGTGAACAACATTCGCGGCATCCTGAAGACCGTTGCGGTCAAGGCGCCGGGCTTCGGCGATCGTCGCAAGGCGATGCTCGAAGACATCGCGATCCTCACGGGCGGCCAGGTGATCGCCGAGGAAACGGGTCTTTCGCTCGAAAAGGCCTCGTTGCAAGAGCTCGGTCAAGCGAAGCGCATCGAAGTTGCGAAGGAAAACACGACGATCATCGACGGTGCGGGCGACGGCGCCAACATCGAAGCACGTGTGAAGCAGATCCGCACGCAAATCGAAGAAGCCACTTCGGACTACGATCGCGAAAAGCTGCAAGAGCGTGTGGCGAAGCTGGCCGGCGGCGTGGCAGTGATCAAGGTCGGCGCTGCAACCGAAGTCGAAATGAAGGAAAAGAAGGCACGTGTCGAAGACGCGCTGCACGCTACGCGCGCGGCCGTTGAAGAAGGTATCGTCCCCGGCGGCGGTGTGGCGCTGATCCGCGCTCGCGCGGCGATCGCCAGCGTCAAGGGCGAAAACGCCGACCAGGACGCAGGTATCAAGATCGTGCTGCGCGCGATGGAAGAGCCGCTGCGTCAGATCGTGTCGAACGGTGGCGAAGAAGCCAGCGTGGTCGTGGCGGCCGTTGCCAATGGCAAGGGCAACTACGGCTACAACGCAGCCACGGGCGAGTACGGCGATCTGGTCGAAGCAGGTGTGGTCGATCCGACGAAGGTGACGCGCACGGCGCTGCAAAACGCCGCTTCGGTTGCCGGTCTGCTCCTGACGACGGACGCGGCTGTGGCCGAGTTGCCGAAGAAGGACTCGCCGATGCCTGGCGGCATGCCCGGCGGCATGGGCGGCATGGGCATGGACATGTAAGTCTCGCGCGACAGCGAGCAGCATGAAGGACGCGCCTCACGGCGCGTCCGTCCAGACGAAACCCCGCAGCGATGCGGGGTTTTTTTTTGTTTGTGCCGCAGCCAGATCCATTGGCCGTTTGGCGGATTTCCACGCACCGCACTTTGCGGGAGCATGAGCCTTTCCACTCACATTGGAGAAGGCCATGTTTCATTGCCGGACAAGCCCTGCGCTTGCGCTCTGCGTCCCCTTGCGCTTCGCCAAAACGGCGTCCGAATATTGCAATTGTCAATTGACAACCTCGTCGTTTCCCCCTATCCTGGGGCTCGTATGACTCGTCCAGTGCATCCGAAGAAGGAAATCGAGGAGGCGCTGCGGTACGCGCAAGCGAACGGCTGGACCGTAAGGGTCGGTGGAGCGCACGCCTGGGGAAGGCTTTATTGCCCATACAACGATGCGGAGTGCCGCTGCGGAGACTTCTGCATCGTCGGTATTTGGAGCACCCCGAAAAACGCGGGCAACCACGCGCGAGCGTTACGGCGAGTCGTCGATCACTGCACTACGCACCAGATGAACGTGCGGCAATAAAAGGGCTGTGCCAAGGAATAAGCCAATGGAATACGTATTCACTTTGAGATATCAACTGCCGGTCGAACTGTGCGATCCGGCGGAACTGATGGAGCGGCTCGGGGCGGCGGGGTGCGACGATGCGCTGGTCGGGATGGGCTTGCCGGGTCGAGTTGCGCTCGAGTTCACTCGCGAAGCCGCATCCGCACAAGTCGCGTTGGTGACTGCCTTGTCCGATGTACGTCGTGCCCTTCCTGGCGCGACGTTGATCGAGGCGGTGCCGGACTTCGTCGGCCTGAGCGATGTCGCGGACGTTGTCGGCGTGAGCCGGCAGAACATGCGCAAGCTCATGCTCACCCATGCGGCGAATTTCCCCGCCCCCGTGCATTGCGGCACCACCTCGATCTGGCACCTCGCCGAAGTGCTCGCATGGTTGCAGGACAAGGGCAGCTATGAACTGAAGGCGGAACTACGCGAGACTGCCGCCGCCGCAATGCAGATCAATCTGGCCAAGGCCGCGCGTCAGGCATTGCCGCGTGTTCAGCAGCAAGTGAGCGGCCTCATCGCCTGAGCGAGGCATGCGGCGAATCGGCACACCCGCGCGTCAGTGCGGCGGCTGCCGGTAACGGGGCACAGCGGCGGCGCCTTCCACGCGCACTTCTTCATTCTCGTCGTCATGCGCCCAAAAGAAGCGATCGAGCAGGTAGGCGCCCATACCGGGACGGAACGCATGGAGGGTTGCCTGATAGAGATATTCCTGGGCTTCGCGGGCGGCCTCGGCGGGCTCTTGCCCGTTCGCGAGCAGCGCGGCAATGGCCGCACCCAGCGTATCCGTCGTGCCCATCAGCCGGTGAGGAGGGCGGTCCCACATGTCCTGCCGCAGTTGCCCTTCTTCGCCGAACAGCGTGTTGACGAGCCGATGGGTGCCCGTCTGTATCGACAAGATGTACTCGGCCCCCTGCGAGAGCAAATGCGCAATCGCGGCATCGAGGCTTGGGGCATCGGCGTCGCCATCGGGTTGCGCCAATGCAGCGAGCGTCGTCTGGTCCGCCACGAGCAGTGTGGTTTGCGGCGCGAGCAAGTCGGCGATCGATTCGCGCAGATCGTCGGCAGCGAGGACGTGCTCGTCATCGACGGTGAAATCCGGCGCCAGAATCAACGGGATATCGTCGTAGTCGGCTACGACTTCGGCGATCGCACTCACCACCTCCGCGCGCGTTGCCGCGCCCACTTTAAATGCGGCGATCGGCATGTCTTCGAGTAGCATGCGCGCCTGGGTGGCCACCACCTCGGGGTCGAGTCCTGTAACTTCGTCGCAGTTTGCGGAGTCGCGGACCGTATAGCCGGTGAGAACGGAAACGCCGTGGCAGCCCATGCTCGCGAGCGTGAGCAGGTCGGCCTGGATGCCGAAGCCTCCGGTCGGATCGGAAAGACCGAAAGTGAGAACGATGGGAGGAGCGGCGCTGGGCATGGCGGAGGTTGGGGCAAGAACGGGTTGGGACGTCGCAAAAATGCGGTCGGCTCAATTATGCGGCTTTATTGATTCGGATGGCACGATGGGCGTGCTCAATTCAAGGGCGTAGCCAGTGCGGCATCAAAAACGGTACCATCATGGCTCTTTTAATCAACGGACCTTTCGACGCGGCATAGGAATGGAATATAAAAGCTGGATGTGCCTCATTTGCGGCTGGATCTACGACGAAGAGGCCGGCCTTCCGGAGGAAGGGATCGCTCCCGGAACGAAGTGGGAAGATGTCCCGCTGAACTGGACTTGTCCCGAATGCGGAGCCCGCAAGGAAGACTTCGAAATGGTTCAGATCTGATCCGCGACGCGAGCGGCTGTCGGCAAGCCGCTCGTCATTTTGCGAGCGCGCGCTGCCCCTATGAGTTCTCCTCTCACGTCGAACTTCGAAGCGCTGCCGAACCCCCGCGGGGCGGCAGTGCGACCGGCTGAAGACGCTCTGGCTGAAGCGCGCCAAGCCTTCGATTCTCATGCTGCGACTGGCGCGCCGCTGCGTCGCGCAGCCGAGGCGTTGGCGCATGCCGGCTGGTTGCCGGCGCAACGGTTCGCCGAAACCCTGGCGCTGGCCTCGCCGTTCGCCGAAGGCGCGTTCGAGGAGCGATTCGGTGCGGCGCTCGCCGATTTCCATGCCGCGCTCACGCGGCGCAATCTGCGCGAGCTTGCGTGCTCGACGGTCCTGTTCGAGCACTACCGCGACCTGCGCTCGCGCATCGCGATGCACGCGGGCTCGTCGGACATCGCTTATGAAGATGTGGCGCTGGCGGGCAAGCCTATCGCCCCGGCAACGATGAGATCGATTGCGACGCCGCAGCTGGCGCGTTTGCGCGCGTGCTACGAAAGCGTGCTGCTCGCGTGGCTGCGCGGGCGTGATTCGGCGCACGGGGCGCTGGGCGATCTGGACGGTTATATCGAGCAGCTCGCCGGGCCCGATCCATACGATGTTTGGCGGCTCGCGGCCGCGTGCGCGCGAGCGCTGCGGGTGACCGGGCGTGCCACCACGGGCGATGCCGATGCGAAACGCTTCTATGCGCGGTGCAACCTGCTGCTCGGGGAGCAGGCGCATGGACTCCTGCTCGCGCCGAAGTCGTTCGTTCGTATGGCGCTTGCTTTGCTGTGGCGCGACTATGCGCTTTACGGTGCTCCCGCGGAAGATGCCGATCAGGTGGCGCTGCTCAACGACTACGGGCTGACGGTCGATTGGCATGTCGCCGGCAACATGGATTCCGAGGCGCGCTGGGAGGCCGAGGCGGCGCGCGAAGCGGGGCAAACGGGCGTTCGAGACGGATCGTCCGTGCGCGAGCTCGGAGTGCTGTCGATCCATGCGAACGCTTACGAGGATTTTCTGCAGACGGCCGATATCGCGATGTCGGCACTCGCGAATCGTCCCGTGTCGACGGACGCATCCGCGGCGCTGAAGCTCTCCGAGGCGGCTTATCGGCTGGGCAGCGCGGGCTGCGCGCTTGGCCTCGGACACATCGCCGCGCTTGCCGACGCACTGGCGCTGGCCTGGCGTCTGACGGCGTGCGCCTGGCAGTCCGCCGCGCCGGAACGCCAGCCCGAGCCCCGCGCCGTGGATGCGGCCGCCCAGGCGCTGCGCGCGATGCTGCTACGCGTGGCGGCTGGCGTGGCCCCCTCCGAATCTGGCGCATTTCATGCGTTGATGCAGTCAATCGAGCGCGCCGCGCCGGCGCCCTCGCGCCCGGCCCATTTCTGATCTCCCGCTCGCGGCCCGTGCGGGCCGGTGCCCGCGTTGCGCGGCGCGGACAGCCGGCTGCGTCGGCGCGGCTGAAAGGCCGGGCCGACGTGATAGAGTGTGCAGTAATGAGGCATGTCGCCCGTTGGCGGCACGGCGGTCGGCGCCCGGTGCGCGGCCGTGCGCTGGCGCCCGAAGTCGCGGGCCGGTCCCGCACTGTCTTTGCTAGAATTCGAACCATGCCTAAGAGTAACGATCGCATCAACCTGACCAACCAGTTCCTGATCGCCATGCCGAACATGGCCGATCCCACGTTTTCAGGGACTGTGGTCTATCTTTGCGATCACAGCGATCGCGGAGCGCTCGGCCTCGTCATCAACCGGCCGACCGACATCGATCTGGAATCGCTTTTCAGTCGCATCGATCTCAAACTCGAAATCGAACCGCTGTTGCACGTGCCCGTCTATTTCGGCGGCCCGGTGCAGACCGAGCGCGGCTTCGTGCTGCATGAGCCTGTCGAGGGCAGTGCCTACACGTCGTCGATGTCGGTCACGGGTGGCCTCGAAATGACCACCTCGAAAGATGTGCTCGAGGCCGTCGCAAGCGGAAAAGGGCCGCAGCGCTTTTTGCTGACGCTCGGTCACGCCGGCTGGGGTGCGGGTCAGCTCGAAGAGGAAATCTCCAAGAACGGCTGGCTCACTGTGGAAGCCGATCCGCGCATCGTGTTCGATGTGCCGGCGGAAGAGCGTTTCGAGGCTGCGCTTGCATTGCTCGGCATCTCCGCATCGATGCTTTCCGGTGACGCAGGGCACGCATGAGCAAACCGGTCGGGCGTGAGGCGACGCTGCTTGCGTTCGACTACGGCGAAAAGCGCATCGGCGTGGCCGTCGGCAATATGTTGACGCGTCAGGCGCGCGCGCTGGTTGTCGTGCCGAACACGAACCGCGAGTATCGTTTCGAAGCGCTTGGCAAACTGATCGGCGAATGGAAACCCGATGCACTCGTCGTGGGATTGCCGCTGCATCCCGACGGCACGCCGCACGACATGACGCGGCTCGCCAAGCGTTTCGGCAATCAATTGAACGGCCGCTTCAATCTCCCGGTGGCATGGGTCGACGAGCGCTACAGCTCGGTCCAGGCCGCCGCCGATTTGCGCGATGCCGGCGTGCGTGTCGACATGATCGATGCCGAAGCGGCCCGCATCATTCTTCAACAATATCTGGACGGACTTTCCGATGAGCTGCATTGACGCCGAAGCGTCTTATCGCGTTTTGCTCACGCAAATCCGCGATGCATACGGCCACCTTTTCGGCAGTGCCGATGCGCCGGAGCTGGCGGGTATCCATAGCGGCGGCGCGTGGCTCGCGAAGCGGCTCGCGAGCGATCTCGGCATCGAGCGGTTCGGCGTGATCAACGTCGCCTTGCATCGCGACGATTACGCCAAGAAAGGCCTGCATAGCCAGGCGAGCCCCACGTCGTTGCCGTTCGATGTCGACGGGCGGCGCATCGTGCTCGTCGATGACGTGCTGTACACCGGCCGAACCGTGCGCGCCGCGATCAACGAACTCTACGATTACGGCCGCCCGGCGGCGATCGAGCTCGCCGTGCTGGCCGAGCGCGGCGGCCGGGAGTTGCCGATTGCGGCGCGTTTCGTCGGCGCCCATGTAGAGCTCGCCGACGACGCCACGCTCGTGCTCGTGCGCGAGGCGCAGGGCGAAGGCGACGGCGAAACCGACCGCTTCACCTTCCGTACCGAGCCGCGTACCGATTGACGCGATCGACGCGATTGACGCGCGCACGCTCTTGCACGCTACCCGACCCACGTTTGCAGCAGGCAGAATATGAACACCGTCACCCCGGGGCAGGCCGACCATGCAACTTCGGCAGACCGTTTTCGCTACGGTTTCCTGAAGGGCAATCCGCAACTGACGAAAAACGGCGAGCTCAAGCATCTGCTGACGATCGAGGGATTGCCGCGCGCGATCGTCACGCACATTCTCGATACGGCCGAGCAGTTCGTGAGTGTCACCGATCGTGAGGTGAAGAAGGTGCCGCTCTTGCGCGGCAAGTCCGTCTTCAACCTGTTCTTCGAGAACTCGACGCGCACGCGGACCACGTTCGAGATTGCGGCCAAGCGCTTGTCGGCCGACGTCATCAACCTGAACATCAATGCATCGTCGACGAGCAAAGGCGAATCGTTGCTCGATACGATCAACAATCTGTCGGCGATGCACGCCGATATGTTCGTCGTTCGCCATGCATCGAGCGGGGCCCCCTATCTGATTGCGCAGCACTGCGCGCCGCACGTGCACGTCATCAATGCCGGCGACGGGCGCCATGCGCATCCGACGCAAGGCTTGCTCGACATGTACACGATTCGTCATTACAAGCGGGATTTCACGAATCTGCGCGTGGCGATCGTCGGCGACATTCTGCATTCGCGCGTTGCGCGCTCCGATATCCATGCGCTCACCACGCTCGGCGTGCCGGAGGTCCGTGCGATCGGCCCGCGCACGCTGTTGCCGGGCGGGCTCGAACAGATGGGTGTGCGTGTGTTCAACAATCTCGACGAGGGATTGAAGGGTGTCGACGTCATCATCATGCTGCGGCTGCAGAACGAACGGATGAGCGGGGCGCTGTTGCCTTCGGCGCAGGAGTATTTCAAGAGCTGGGGGTTGACGCCCGAACGTCTTGCGCTTGCCCAGCCCGATGCGATCGTGATGCACCCGGGGCCGATGAACCGCGGCGTCGAGATCGATTCGCAAGTGGCGGACGGCCCGCAATCGGTGATTCTCGATCAGGTGACGTTCGGCATCGCCGTGCGCATGGCCGTGATGGGCATCGTGGCCGGCAACAACGATTGAGACGGTCTGCCCGGTCGTGGCGCTAGCCTGCGCCGATCCACCGGCGGCAGGTACGCGCCCGGGAATGCGAAAACAAAGACGGACGAATAAAGAAGGCAGCGCATGAAGATTCATATCGAAGGCGGCACGTTGATCGACCCCGTGGCGGGCAGCGAGGCGCGGGCCGATGTATTCATCGACGAGGGCAAGATCGCGGCGATCGGTACGGCGCCGGCCGGCTTCGATGCTGCGAAGCGCGTCGATGCGAAAGGGCGCCACGTCGTGCCGGGGCTCGTCGATTTGTCCGCGCGGCTGCGCGAGCCCGGCTACGAATATCGCGCCACGCTCGAGTCGGAAACCGCCGCGGCGCTGGCCGGCGGCGTGACGAGCCTCGTATGTCCGCCCGATACCGAGCCCGTACTCGACGAGCCCGGTCTCGTCGACATGTTGAAATTCCGCGCGAGCAGCCTCGAGCGCGTGCACGTGTATCCGCTCGGCGCGTTGACCGTTGGCTTGAAGGGGCAGGTCATCACCGAGATGGTCGAGCTGACCGAAGCAGGTTGTATCGGGTTTTCGCAGGCCGATGTGCCCGTCGTCGACACACAAGTGCTCCTGCGCGCGTTGCAGTATGCGAGCACGTATGACTACACCGTATGGCTGCGGCCGCTCGATGCCTATCTCGCCAAGGGCGGCGTGGCGGCGAGCGGCGCGGTTGCTTCGCGGCTCGGTTTGCCGGGCGTGCCCGTTGCGGCCGAGACGATCGCACTGCATACGATCTTCGAACTGATGCGCGTGACCGGTGCGCGCGTCCATCTGCCGCAATTGTCGTCGGCGGCCGGTATCGCGCTCGTGCGAGAAGCCAAGGCGGAAGGGTTGCCCGTCACATGCGATGTCTCGGCGAACCACGTCCATCTGATCGACGTCGACATCGGTTACTTCGACGCGCAATTCCGGCTCGATCCGCCGTTGCGCGGGCAGCGCGATCGCGAGGCGATCCGTGCGGGCCTGGCGGACGGCACCATCGATGCGATCGCATCGAATCACACGCCTGTCGACGACGACGAAAAGCTGTTGCCCTTCGGCGAAGCGACCCCGGGCGCGACCGGCCTCGAGCTGCTGCTCTCGCTGACGGTGAAATGGGCCCAGGAAGCACGCATTCCGCTGGCGAAGGCATTGAGCCGGATCACCGCCGCACCGGCCGATGTGCTCAAGCTGCCCGCGGGGCGCATCGAAGTGGGTGCCGTGGCCGATCTTTGCGTTTTCGATGCGAGCGCGCACTGGCGCGTCGAGCCGCGCGTGTTGAAGAGCCAAGGTCACAACACGCCGTTTCTGGGCTACGAACTGCCGGGCCATGTGATGGCGACGATCGTCGCGGGCCGTCTCGCCTACGAGCGCGTGTGAGCGCGTCCCTGCCGATCCGAATGGACCGACTCGAATGAAACTCGCGCTTGCCAAGGCCCGGCTGGGGCTGCACCTGCTGCACGGAATGTGGATCGTCGCGACGCGCTTTCCGCACGCCTCGCCCGAGCGCAAGCTCGTGCTCATCCGCGCGTGGTCGCTCAAGGTGTTGCGGCTCGCGGGCGTCAAGCTCGTCGTGCATCATGACGAGGCGCGGCTCGACCACGGTGCGCTGGTGGTCGGCAACCACGTCTCGTGGCTCGATATCTATGTCATCAATGCGTGGCGGCCGACGCCGTTCGTTTCGAAGGCCGAAGTGCGCCATTGGCCTATCGTCGGCTGGCTCGCGCATCAATTGGGCACGATCTTCGTGCACCGGGAAAAGCGTAGAGACGCCCATCGTACGATGCACGAGATGGCGGCGCGGCTGCAAGCGGGCGAGGTGATGTGCATGTTTCCCGAAGGCACGACCTCGGATGGCCTCGACTTGTTGCCGTTTCACTCGAATCTGTTTCAGGCGGCTGTTTCGGCCGGTTGCCGCGTGCAGCCCATCTGCCTTTTATACGAGGATGCCGAGGGCCGGCAATCGACGGCGCCCGCTTATATCGGCGATATGTCGCTGGGCGAATCGGTCGATGCCGTCTTGTGCGGTGCTCCGTTGACGGCGCACTTGTATGTGGGCGACGCGATCGAAGCGGTAGAGGACAGGCGCGTGCTGGCGGCGAGGGCTAGAGATGCCGTGGCGGCCGGTCTTGCTCGATTGAAGCCCTCGCAACCGGCGCCGGCCATGGCGCCGAGCGATTCGCTCCCGGCACCGCTCGGGGCCGAATACGATCAGCGTTAAACCGAAAAGCGCATCGGCGCGATGTTCGCTTGAATGAATGCCTCGAACCGCGCGACGGAATCGTCGATCGCGAGACCGGCCGTATCGATCGTCAGATCGGGCGAGACGGGGGCTTCATAGGGCGACGATACGCCCGTGAACTCAGGCAACTCGCCGCGTCGCGCACGTGAATAGAGTCCTTTCGGATCACGCGATTCGCATACGGCAAGACTGCTGGCGATGTGCACTTCGAAGAAGCGCTCGCCGACGATCGAACGCGCAAGACTGCGATGCTCGCGCGCCGGCGAAATGAGCGCGCCGATCACGACGAATCCGGCGTTTTTGAACAGCGCGGCCACTTCGGCGGTACGGCGGACGTTTTCCAGACGGTCGGCGTGGCTGAAGCCGAGGTTCGAATTCAGGCCGGTACGCAGGATGTCTCCATCGAGCACCACTACCATGCAGCGCCTCGCTTCGAGCCGTTCCTTGACGGCATGCGCGAGCGTCGATTTGCCGGCGCCCGAGAGGCCCGTCATCCAGAGGACGCCGCCGCGCTCGCCGGACGAAACGATGGGCTGCGGGGCGCCGCTCACGCTCGCCAGGTTCTGCGGAATCTGGCGGGACGATGCGTCTGTTGATGGAAAGGGGGTGCCTTCCAAGGTGACTCCTGCTCGATGGCGAAACACTGCATTCTATGAAAATTTGCGGGCGCGCAAAGCGCGGCGCGGTTACCGATTGTTTCTGCAATCGGTGCATTCCTCTTGCGCGACGGTGCGCGCGGCCGGATCGCGCGTGAGGCGGACGGCCGTCAGGCGATTGCCCCACACGCAGCCCGAATCGAGCCCGATCAGGTTGTCGCGCATGAGGACGCCGAGCGCAGCCCAGTGTCCGAACACGATGGTGGTATCCGACGTGCGGCGATCGGGTGTGTCGAACCACGGCACAAAACCCGTCGGACCGTTTTCGAGGGTGCCGTTCGCACTGAACTCCATGTCGCCGCCAGGGGTGCAGAAGCGCACGCGCGTGAACGCGTTGAAGGCAACGCGCAACCGGTCCACGCGCGAGAGTTCGGGCGACCAGCGATTGGGCCCCTTCTCGTAGAGTGCCGCAAGCGTTTCCTGCCAGTTCGGCGCGCGCAGCGCCCGCCCCAATTCGTCGGCGAGTTCGAGCACGAGCGTCGTGTCCCACTGCGGCAGGACACCCGCATGGACCATCAGCGTGCCGTTCTCCAGATGAGCGAACGGCCGCTGCCGAAGCCAGTCGAGCAGCTCCTGCGCATCGGGCGCCGTCAGGATATCGCCGAACGTATCGTCCGCCTTCTGACGGCGTATGCCGGCCGAGACGGCCAGCACATGCATATCGTGGTTGCCGAGCACGACCTTCGCCCGCGCGCCGAACCCTGCTATTTCCCGTAGTGTGGCGAGCGAATCCGGGCCGCGGTTGATGAGGTCGCCGGCGAACCAAAGCGGTGTATCGCCGGGCGGGGAAAGCCTGGCGAGAAGGCGGCGAAAGGGTGCAAGGCATCCCTGCAGATCGCCGAAAGCAATGGGGGCGGCAAGCGTGTCCATGGTCGGATAGTCAAATGGAATGGACGGCTCTCTAAAGTCTTGCAGGCCTGCAGCCGTATAATTAGCTGATTATTTGGCCAAACTGAGCAGCGGCGCGGGCGATATGCGGATCACCGCACCGCGAGCAAAGAGCGAGCCGTCGAACGGAATTTCGGCGAGGGGGCATTGTACGCAAAGTCCCGCTGACGCGTCGCGGGCCGCGCAATTTTGAGGAACCCCATGATCCTGGTCACCGGCGGCGCCGGTTTCATCGGCGCCAATTTCGTGTTGGATTGGCTGCGCGATTCGCAAGAAGCTGTCCTGAACGTCGACAAACTGACGTACGCGGGCAACTTACGCACGCTCGCGCCGCTGGCCGACAACCCGGGCCACATCTTCGTGCGCGGCGATATCTGCGACGCCGCGTTGCTCGACGGCTTGCTCGCACAACATAAGCCGCGTGCCGTGGTGCATTTCGCGGCCGAAAGCCATGTCGACCGGTCGATCCATGGCCCCGCCGACTTCGTTCAAACGAACGTCGTCGGCACCTTTACGCTGCTCGAAGCCGTGCGCCGATACTGGTCCTCGCTCGACGATGCGGCCCGCGCGGCCTTTCGCTTTTTGCACGTTTCGACGGACGAGGTATTCGGTTCGCTTTCGCCCACGGATCCGCCGTTTTCCGAGACGACCGCTTACGCCCCGAACAGCCCGTATTCGGCGACCAAAGCAGGGTCGGACCATCTCGTGCGCGCCTATAGGCACACTTATGGTTTGCCGACACTGACGACGAACTGCTCGAACAATTACGGGCCATACCAGTTCCCCGAAAAACTGATTCCGCTGATGATTGCCAACGCGCTCGCCGGGAAGCCGTTACCGGTATATGGCGACGGCCAGAACGTCCGCGATTGGCTTTACGTCGGCGATCATTGTTCAGCCGTGCGCGAGGTGCTCGCGCGAGGCGAGCCCGGCGAGACATACAACGTGGGCGGCTGGAACGAGAAAACGAACATCGACGTGGTGACGACGATTTGTGAATTGCTCGACGGTATCCGCCCGAAAGCGCACGGCTCGTACCGCGAGCAGATCGCGTTCGTGAAGGACCGTCCGGGGCATGACCGGCGCTATGCGATCGATGCCCGCAAGCTCGAGCGAACGCTGGGATGGAAGCCTGCCGAGACGTTCGAGACAGGGATGGCGAAGACGGTGCGGTGGTATCTCGACAATGCCGCCTGGGTGAGCGAAGTGGCCTCCGGCGATTACCGGAAGTGGCTCGAAACGAACTATGCAAAACGCGACTGAAGGGGCCTCCATGGCGCGCAAAGGCATCATCCTAGCGGGCGGCTCCGGCACGCGGCTCTATCCGATTACCCATGCGGTGTCGAAACAGCTGCTGCCGGTATACGACAAGCCGATGATCTACTACCCGTTGTCCACGTTGATGGTCTCGGGGATTCGCGAAGTTCTGATCATCTCGACGCCGCAGGACACGCCGCGTTTCGAGGCGATGCTGGGCGACGGCAGCCAGTGGGGGATGAACCTGCAATACGCGGTGCAGCCGAGCCCGGACGGTTTGGCGCAGGCGTTCGTCATCGGCAAGGACTTTGTCGACGGCAAGCGGTCGACGCTGATACTGGGCGACAACATCTTCTACGGCCACGATCTGGTCAGCCAGCTCGAACGCGCCGACGCGCGGACCTCGGGCGCAACGGTTTTCGCGTATCACGTGCAGGATCCGGAGCGGTATGGCGTCGTCGAATTCGATTCGGCATTTCGTGCGCTATCGATCGAAGAGAAGCCCGCGCAGCCGCGCTCGAACTATGCCGTGACCGGGCTTTACTTCTATGACGAGCACGTGTGCGAGATTGCGAAGAGCATCAAGCCCTCGGCGCGCGGCGAGCTCGAGATCACCGATGTGAACTCGCATTATCTGCAAGCGGGCAAGCTCGACGTCGAGATCATGGGGCGCGGCTATGCGTGGCTCGATACGGGCACGCACGATTCGCTGATCGAAGCGGCAAGCTTCATTGCCACGCTGCAAAAGCGGCAGGGACTGATGGTGGCTTGCCCCGAGGAAATCGCCTATCGCCGCAACTGGATCGATGCCGAGCAACTGCTGAGGCTTGCGAAGCCGCTCAGCAAGAGCAGCTACGGCGCGTATTTGACCGGCCTTCTCACCGACCAGATCGCATGACAATTCAAGTGACCTCGATGCCGCTCGACGGCGTGAAGCTCATCGAGCCCAAGGTGTTCGGCGATACGCGCGGCTTCTTTTTCGAGAGCTTCAACGCTCGCGAGTTTGCGCAACACGTGCAAGACGGCGTGACGTTCGTACAGGACAATCACTCGCGTTCCGCCAAGGGCGTGCTGCGCGGCCTGCATTATCAGATCGCGCATGCGCAGGGCAAGCTCGTGCGTGTCACGGAAGGCGAGGTGTTCGACGTGGCCGTCGACCTGCGCCGCTCGTCGCCCACGTTCGGCAAGTGGGAGGGCATCACGTTGTCGGCCGAGAACCATCGGCAGTTGTGGATTCCGCCCGGCTTCGCGCACGGCTTCGTGGTACTGTCCGAGTCCGCGCAGTTTCTCTACAAGACGACCGATTATTGGTATCCGGAGTTCGAGCGCTGCCTGCTTTGGAACGATCCGAGCGTCGGCATCGAATGGCCGATCGAGTTCGAGCCGATCCTGGCCGCCAAGGATGCCGCCGGCCGGTTATTGGCCGATGCCGACCTGTTCGAGTGAGCGAACGGGTTCGTAAAAAAATCGAAATCTAAGATGGGTGTTGGATTGGAATCTTCTTCTCAGCCAGGGCGCCGGCGTGTGTTGCTGACCGGCGCTCGCGGCTTTACGGGCGTCTATGTCCGCAACGAACTCGAGCGCGCCGGCTACGAGGTGATCGGCACGCTGGCGCGCGGCGAAACGGCCGGCGCGCACGAGCATCTGCTCGATATTTCGTCGCTGCACGATTGCCGCCGCGTGATTGGCGAAGTGCGGCCCACGCATCTCGTGCATTTGGCCGCGATCAGTTTCGTGGCGCATGACGACGCGCTCGACATGTATCGCGTCAACGTGCTCGGCACGCTGAACCTGCTGCAAGCCTGCATCGACGTGGGGTGCCATCCCGAGAAGATTCTCGTAGCCAGCAGCGCGAACGTCTATGGCAACGCCGCGGGCGTGGTGGACGAGAGTGTTGCACCCGCGCCGGTGAACCACTATGCGGCCAGCAAGCTCGCGATGGAGCACCTGGTGCGGACCTGGTTCGACCGCTTGCCGATCGTTGTCACGCGGCCGTTCAACTACACGGGACGTGGGCAGGAGTCGCGCTTTCTCGTGCCCAAGATCGTTTCGCACTTCGTGCAGCGCAGGCCGTTCATCGAGTTGGGCAACCTCGACGTGGCGCGGGATTTCTCCGACGTACGAATGGTGGCAAGCATCTATCGCTCGTTGTTGGCCGGCAAGGCGGCCGGTGAGGTCGTCAACGTTTGCAGTGAACGCGCCTACACGCTGCATCAGGTCATCGACATGGTGCGGGAAGCCTCGCATCACGATCTCGACATCCGCGTGAACCGCGCATTCGTTCGGGACAACGAGGTCAAAATGCTGATCGGCTCGGCCGAGAAGCTGCGGCAACTGGTGCCCGATGTCGAACCTATCGAATTCGCCGACACCATTCGTTGGATGGTTCAACGCGAGCATCACTGAGCGCAGCCAAAAAACAGGCGGTGGGGCGGCAATTTGTACCTTGCTGCGGCCGTGGATCGGCAAAATCCACCCGATTGCGTTGTTTCAGATTGTTAGGCACCTTCGGTTACCCTCCGAGTGCTTCTATAATCTCGTGTCCCCGCGTCGTGGCGCTTTCGTCGGCTGGCATCTGTCCGGTATTTGTCCTCGGAGTGCACTCGTTCATGTCCGATTCGAACCAACCGATCATTCTCGTTACCGGCGCGTCGGGGCAAGTAGGCTTCGAGCTTGTGCGCACGCTTCAGGGGCTGGGAACGGTGATCGCGCCGCGGCGCGATGTACTCGATCTCGCCGATGCGCGTTCGATCGAGGCGGCGCTCGATGATATCCGCCCTTCGCTGATCGTCAACCCGGGTGCCTATACCGCTGTCGATCAGGCCGAGAGCGATGTCGATACCGCGATGCGCATCAATGCGCATGCGCCTGGTGTACTGGCTGCGGCGGCCCATGCGATGGGCGTGCCGCTGATCCATTATTCGACGGACTATGTCTTCGATGGCACGAAGCAAGGGGCCTATGAAGAAGACGATGCGCCCGGCCCGTTGAATGTCTACGGTGCGAGCAAATTGGCCGGCGAGCGCGCCATCGAGCAGGCTGGCGCCGCGCATCTGATTTTGCGTACGAGCTGGGTCTATGGCGCGCGCGGGCGCAATTTTATGAAGACGATGCTGCGCCTGGGCCAAGAGCGCGACGAGCTGCGCATCGTCGACGATCAACGCGGCGCCCCGACGTGGTCGCGTACGATCGCGACCCTGACGGCGCATATCGTTGCGCAGGCCATGGCAGTGGCGCCTGAGGCGCGGGCGCAATGGTGGTCCGCGCGCAGCGGCACGTACCATCTGAGCGCGAGCGGAGAGGCCTCGTGGGCGGAATTCGCTCGGGCGATTTTCGAGCTTGCCTCGCCGGAGAAGGCGCCGAAGGTCGTACCGATTTCGGCGAGCGAGTACCCGACGCCGGCGCGGCGGCCCGCCAACTCGCGGCTTTCCAATGCGAAGTTGGCCGCGGCGTTTGGAGTTCGGCCACCGCATTGGCGGGACGCTTTATCGCTCTGCTTGCAGGACCGGCAATCGTGGTGAGGCCGGGCATCGGCACGAAACATCGAGGAAGATAAATTGGCTGCATTGTTGAATGCGCTGCTGCGATACAGGGGTTTTGTCGTCGGCAGCGTGAAACGCGAATTCCAGACACGTTATCGCACGAGCATGCTCGGCGCGTTGTGGCTCGTGCTGCAACCGCTGGCGTTGATCGTCGTGTACACGGTCGTGTTTTCGGAGGTGATGAAGTCGAGGCTGCCTGGCGTGCAGAGCACGTTCGGCTACAGCATTTACCTTTGTGCGGGCGTATTGACGTGGGGGCTGTTCGCCGAGATCGTTTCGCGCGCGCAAAGCGTCTTCGTCGACAATGCCAATCTGCTGAAAAAACTCAGCTTCCCTCGCATCGTGCTGCCCGTGATCGTCACGTGTTCCGCACTGATGAACTTCGCGATCATCTTCGGCCTGTTTTTGGTTTTTCTTATCGTCACCGGAAACTTTCCGGGCGTCGTATTCGTGGGCCTCGTGCCGCTGCTGTTGACGCAGGTCCTTTTCAGCATCGGGCTCGGCATCACGTTGGGCGTGCTCAATGTGTTTTTCCGCGACGTCGGTCAATTCATGGGCATTCTTCTGCAGTTCTGGTTCTGGTTCACGCCCGTTGTCTATCCGTGGCATGCGCTACCGGAGCAGGTCAGACCATTGATCCGGCTCAACCCGATGGCGCGATTGATCGAGGGATACCAGACGATCTTCGTGAACCGCCTTTGGCCCGACTGGTCGCTCGTGTGGCCTGTCTTTGTGCTCGGTGTGCTGTTTTGCCTGCTTGGAATGCATCTTTTTCGGCGGCATGCGGCAGAAATGGTCGACGAGCTGTAGTGCGTCCGTTGTGCGCGCAATATGCGCGCGATAGGCGCCGTTGCGGCGAGCCGCTGGCTTTGAGCGTTTTTGGCAAGGAGCGCTCGGCTATAATTTGCGGCGTTCGATTTCGGTATTTTGATGATTCTTCGCGGAATATGGCGCGGAGATCAGCTTTCCAAAGGAGAGGGAATGACAAGGGCAGTCGTAACCGGCATCACCGGTCAAGATGGTGCGTATCTGACGCAATTGTTGCTCGAGCGCGGGTACGAAGTCTTTGGCACGTACCGGCGTACGAGCTCGGTGAACTTCTGGCGCATGGAAGAGGTGGGCGTTCTCGATCACCCCAATCTGCATCTTGTCGAACACGATCTGACCGATCTCGGCTCAACCATTCGCCTCATCGAAATGGCGAAGCCGCGTGAAGTCTACAACCTCGCTGCGCAAAGCTTCGTGGGCGTCTCGTTCGATCAGCCCGGTACGACGGCGCAGATCACCGGCGTTGGCGCTTTGAATCTGCTCGAAGCCATTCGTATCGTCGACCGTTCGATTCGCTTCTATCAAGCGTCGACGTCCGAAATGTTCGGTAAGGTGCAGGCCGTTCCGCAAAAGGAAGACACGCCGTTTTACCCGCGCAGCCCCTACGGTGTGGCCAAACTGTATGCCCACTGGATCACCGTGAATTACCGCGAGTCGTACGACATTTTCGGATCGAGCGGCATCTTGTTCAATCACGAATCGCCGCTGCGCGGGCGCGAGTTCGTCACGCGCAAGATTACCGATTCGGCGGCGAAGATCTCGCTCGGCAAGCTCGACGTACTCGAACTGGGCAACCTCGACGCCAAGCGCGATTGGGGTTTCGCAAAAGAGTATGTCGAGGGCATGTGGCGCATGCTGCAGGCTGACGAACCCGATACGTTCGTGCTGGCCACCAATCGGACGGAGACCGTCCGCGATTTCGTCTCGATGGCATTCAAGGCAGTCGGTACCGAATTGAAGTGGCGCGGCGAAGGCGAGAAAGAGGAAGGCGTCAACGTTGCCAATGGCAAGGTACTCGTGCGCGTGAACCCGAAGTTCTACCGGCCGGCCGAAGTCGAGCTGCTGATCGGCGATCCGGCGAAGGCAAAGGCCAAGCTTGGCTGGGAGCCGAAGACGTCGCTCGAAGAGCTGTGCAAGATGATGGTGCAAGCCGATCTGCGTAGAAACGAAGCCGGGTTCTCGTTCTGACCGGATGAAGCGAGAGGGCGTTTCGGTGCCCTCGAGCCCGCGCCGATTCGAGCCTGGCCGAGAAGAGGCCGGGCCTTTTCCTCACAGCGTCCAACGCTTCGACTCGTAACCGCGGACCCGATCTCATGGGTAGTATTTCCGTACAAAACGTCAGCAAGGCCTACAAGCAATATTCGTCGCGTTTCGGGCGGTTGCTCGAATGGGTCGCGCCGGGGCACGCCGTCAGGCATCAGCTCAAATGGATATTGCGCGATGTCAGCTTTGACGTGAAGCAGGGCGAGGCCGTGGGCATCGTCGGTATCAATGGCGCGGGCAAGAGCACGTTGCTGAAAATGATTACCGGCACGACGCAGCCCACGCGCGGCAGCATCAGCGTCCACGGCCGCGTTGCGGCGATGCTCGAGTTGGGGATGGGTTTTCATCCCGACTTCACGGGCCGCCAGAACGTCATCATGGCAGGGCAACTGCTCGGTCATCCGGTTGAAGAGATCATGGCGAATATGCCGGCGATCGAGGCGTTCGCTGAAATTGGCGACGCTATCGATCAACCGGTGCGGGTCTATTCGAGCGGCATGCAAATGCGCCTTGCGTTCAGCGTGGCCACGTTCCGCCGGCCCGACATTCTCATCGTGGATGAAGCGTTGTCTGTCGGCGATGCGTACTTCCAGCACAAGAGCTTCGATCGCATCCGCTCCTATCGCGAGCAGGGTACGACGCTGATGATCGTCTCGCACGACAAGACGGCGATCCAGTCGATTTGCGATCGCGCCATTTTGCTGAACGAGGGACGCCTGGAAAAGCAGGGCGAGCCCGAAGAGATTTTCGATTACTACAACGCGCTGCTGGCAGACCGCGAAGGCAAAACCGTCAAGCAGGTGCGCGGCGAGGATGGCAAGACGCGAACCGTCTCGGGCTCCGGCGAAGCCACGGTCGACGCCATTCGTCTCGTCGATGCCGACGGCAAGAGCGTCGAGGTGATCGATGTAGGGAGCCACGTGGCGCTGGAGGTCGATGTTTGCGTTCACGAGAACGTGCCCGACCTCGTGCTCGGATATGCGATCAAAGACCGGCTCGGTCAGCCGATATTCGGCACCAATACCAGTTTTCTTGCGCACGCACGTTCGGCGTATGCTGCGGGCGAGCGCATCAAGTACCGGTTTGCGTTCACCGCGAACCTCGGTGAAGGGAATTATTCGATCGCCGTGGCGTTGCACGCCGGCGCTACCCACGTCGAAAAGAATTACGAGTGGCGCGATCATGCGATCGTTTTCCAGGTGCTCAATATGTCGAAAAAGAAATTTGTCGGCTGCGCTTGGATGGAGCCGGAAGTGAGCACCGTGAACTATCAACTATAGAAAATTCGGGGACCTATGCTGTCAGACGATTTTTACCGGGCGCTCGAAGATCGCTTTCGGGGAAGCCGGGAGACGATCAAGGCGCGGCAGAGCGTTTATTTGCCGGTCGTCGAGGCGCTGCATGCAAAGGTGCCCAAGCAAGTGCTCGACGTGGGATGCGGGCGGGGTGAGTGGCTCGAGTTGTTGAAAGAAAGCGGCGTTCCTGCTGAGGGGATAGACCTCAACGAGGAATTCGTCGACGCGGGGCGGGCTGCGGGGTTGACCGTGCGAAAGGCCGATGCAATGCAGTTCCTGGCTGCGCAAGTCGAGAACACGTACAGCCTGCTTAGCGCGTTCCACGTGGTCGAGCATTTGGGCTTCGATAACTTGCTGGCGTTTCTGAAAGAGGCGTATCGCGTTGTCGACGAAGGCGGCGCGATTCTTCTCGAGACGCCGAACCCAGCGAACTTGGTGGTCGGCGCATGCAATTTCTATATCGATCCGACCCATGAGCGGCCGATTCCCTCGGTACTCCTGAGCTTTGCGGCCGAGTATTCCGGGTTCGAGAGCGTTGTGGTTGTTCCAGTCAACCGCGGTGCGCTTCAGCGCGATCTGGAGTTGATGCCTGCCGAGCTGGCTGGAGCAACGATTATTAACAAAGTTGTCTCGACGATCGACGACAATTTGATGCAAGCACCTGACTATGCGGTGATTGCATTCAAACGGCGCGACTCAGGGCTCGAGCAAGCTGCACAGGCGTTGGTGAGCGGGTCCTCGCTCGCTGTATCCAAAAGCGAAGAGGGGAGCATGGAGCTGCTGAATCTGACCGTTGTGGAGGCTCAGGCCGAAATGCGCAGATGGCAGGAGCGCGCGTATCAAGCGGAGATTCAAATCCGTGAACTTGAGCTCAGGCTGAGCGAAGCGGAACGCCGAGCGGAAGCCGAGAGGTTCAAGATCGAACAGCGTGCGGCAACGGCCGAGATGGAGATTCTGAGGTTGCAGGATCACATCAATGCAATGTATAGCAGCAGCAGTTGGCGGCTCTCCGCGCCCCTGCGGATCGGCGGGCAAGCGCTTCGGAAAGTTGGGCTGTCGCCGTCCGGCGTCAAGCCTCGCGTCAAACTCGTTCTTTTACACGCTGCGGCGTATGTGCGCTGCCGTCCGGTACTAAAGGCTCGCATCTCTGCCGTTCTGACGAAGTTTCCTGCGCTGCGTGCCCGCCTGGTGAATGTGATCGGGTCCGATGCGCTTCGCGGTGTCGGCGCTGGTGTCGACGACGAGATCAATTCTGTCGATCGTTTGACGGCCCGGGGCCGAAAGATCCATTCTGATCTGACTGGCGCAAAAGATCGCAATACCCCTTAAATCAAAGTTAGGACGACTATGCGCATCGTATTGGACCTTCAAGGCTGCCAATCCGCAAGCCGGTTCCGAGGGATCGGCCGGTATAGCATGGCGTTGGCGCAGGCGATCGTTCGGAATGCAGGGCAGCACGAAATATGGGTGGTCCTGAGCGATGCCTTTCCTGATTCGATAGAAAGCATTCGCGCATCGTTTGCTGGGCTCCTTCCTAGCGAGCGCATCGCCGTTTTTGCTATGCCATCTCTGACGCCCTATCAGGGGCTGGGCAATTGGCGCGTGGCCGCGGCCCGACTCATTCGCGAATATGCGATTGCGGAGCTGGAGCCGGACCTGGTCCATATCAGCAGCTTGTTCGAGGGGTATGTCGACCAATCGACGAGCTCGGTCAAGGCGTTCGATGCGAATGTCGTTACGGCCGTTACGCTCTATGACCTCATCCCGTTTCTCAATCCTGAGCGTTATCTCGCGGATCCCGGCGTCAGACGGCATTACTACGGAAAGATCGATGCCTTGAAGCGGGCGGATGTCCTGCTCGCCATTTCTCAGTACTGTGCGGAAGAAGCGTCCCGAGAGCTTGGGATTCCTGGCGAGCGGATCATCAACATCTCGTCGGGTGTGTCGGGCATCTTCAAACGGGTCGAGTTTTCTGAGCAAGCGGTACGCGACCTATACCAACGGTATTCGATCGAGCGCCCATTCGTGATGACGACGGGCATCGTGGAGTCGCGCAAGAATCTGGAGCGACTGATCGTCGCCTATTCCAAGCTGCCGATCGAGGTGCGGCATCAGCATCAGCTGTTCCTCGCATGTCAGGCAACTGAAGCGCAGGCGGTCAAGCTGAACGGGATCGCGAAAGCGAACGGACTACGCCATGACGAGATGGTGCTGGGCAGTTATATTCCCGACGACGATCTCGTAGCGCTCTACAATCAGTGCCGGTTGTTTGTTTTCCCTTCGCTCCACGAGGGTTTCGGTCTTCCGGCGCTCGAGGCGATGGCGGCCGGTGCCGCCGTGATCGGCTCGAATACCACGAGCATCCCTGAAGTCATCGCGCGGAACGACGCATTGTTCGACCCGCTCAACGTCTCTCAGATGACATCGATGATGCGTCGGGCGTTGACCGATGATGAATTCGCGGCGTCGTTGCGCGAAGATGCGATCGCGCGCGCGAGCCGTTTCTCGTGGGATGAGACGGGGCGCAGGGCGGTACGGGCATTCGAAGCGGCGGTCGAGGCGCGGAGTGCCGGCATTAGTGCGGCGGAAAGTGCGACGGCCAACCTGCACCATAGTCGCGAATCGGCCGACAATCGGTACCATCGATTGATCGAGGCACTTAGAAAACTCGATGCCTCCGCGATGGGATTGGACTACATCGCGGCTGCGGATGCCATCGCGGCGAACCAACGTACAAACCGGGACCGCCAGTTGTTGGTAGATGTATCGGTGCTCTCTGAAGTCGATGCGAAATCCGGCATTCAGCGGGTCACGCGAGCGATCCTTCGCCAACTGATGACCGCCGCCCCCACGGGGTGGAAGGTGCGGCCCGTGAGACTGGAGCGCTCGACGATGGGCTACCGATACGCCAATGAGTTTGGGCGTGGGCTGGAGTTTGCATCGGACGCGCCGACAGAGGGCGATGACTGGGTCGATACGCAGTCTGGCGACGTGTTTTTCGGTCTCGATCTGGTGGCAGACCGCATACCTCAAGCCGAGCGGTGGTTTCTCAAACAGCGGCGGCGAGGAGTGCACATTTACTTCGTTGTCTACGATCTCTTGCCGGTAAGACGCCCCGAGTGGTTCCATGAGGGCATTGCCGGCTGTTTTCCGCCTTGGCTCAAAACCATCGCTACCGTTTCAGATGGCTTGATCGGCATTTCGCGTGCGGTCGCTGATGATCTGGAGGACTGGCTCGACTCGGCTGGGATCGAACGTCTGCGTGAACTGAAGCTGGGGTACTTTCATCTTGGGGCTGACATTGAAAACAGCCAGCCTTCGAAAGGGCTGCCTGACAATGCGCCTCAACTGTTGGCGGCGATGCGTTCGAAGCCGACGTTCCTCATGGTGGGGACGGTAGAGCCACGGAAGGGGCACGATCAGGCGATAGCCGCATTCGATGCACTCTGGGCTGCCGGTATTGACGTCAATCTCGTGGTGGTGGGCAAGGCGGGGTGGGGCTTGAATGGCTTCGACCGCATGCTCCGCGAGCACCCCGAGGCCGGCAAACGCTTTGTGTGGATCGATGGGGCGAGCGATGAGTACCTCGATCAGATCTATGGAGCGGCGACATGCCTGATCGTCGCATCGAAGGGGGAAGGGTTCGGCCTGCCGCTTATCGAAGCCGCTCAAAAAGGTCTGCCCATTATTGCTCGCGATATCCCGGTTTTTCGGGAGGTGGCCGCAGAGCATGCGCTTTATTTTGACGGCGACGGACCGGATATACTCGCGCAGTGTGTGCGGGAATCGCTTCGATTAATGCAGACCGGTGCCATGCCGCCTTCGACGGGGATGGCATCGCTGACATGGGCGGAGAGTGCGAATCGGCTGAAATCGGTTCTTCTAGAGGACTCGTGGTACACGAGTTGGAAATCCGTTCCGGCGGTGGTTTAGTCTGTTTTTACGGTTATTAATGGTGTAGTACGATATCGACCTGACAATCGCGGGGGCGTCTGCCGCGCAAAAATCGTCGGCTCATCCTGTTCAAGTAAGCGGTCATGCTTGCGGTACATGAAAAAAGGAGCGGATATGTTTTTGAGGAGACGTAGTACCACCGGCGTGGCGGACATCGGTGCGCTCGTGGACTCTGGAGCAAAAAGGATTGACGAATACTCGCTGGATTCGCTGCCGCTGCGCCCGCCGCTTCCGCTTCCCGATGCTATCAGCAGAAATGAGCTCTTCGCTTGGCTGAAGTCCGTACGCGTGGAGGACGCCCCTGACTCGATCGCCAATTATTGTGTGCAGGACTTCGAACGCTTTGTCCACACTTATGGGCTGGCGCATCGCGCGGTGGTGGGGGAGTCGGGGCATTGCCGTGGCTTAGAGCTCGGAGCAAACCCTTATTTTTCTACCATGCTTCTGAGATATTTCACGCCGATCGAATGGACATTGGCTAACTATTTCAGTCCGGCGTTTTCGTCTGGTCTCAACAAGCAACGAGTTTTTCACAGGAAAAATCCGTCCAGCAACGATGTTGTGGCCACTGAGCTTTCCTATTTTCATTTCAACATCGAGGAAGATAATTTTCCGTTCGAGGAAGGAGCGTTCGATATTGTTTTATTTTGTGAGATTATCGAGCACCTATTGAATGATCCGTGCAAGGTGTTGCGACAGATAAAACGCGTGCTTCGGAAAGATGGTGCGCTGATATTGACGACGCCGAACGTCGATCGATTGGAAAATGTTGCCCGCCTAATCGTTGGTGCGAATATATATGATCCATACAGTGGGTACGGCCCATACGGGCGCCACAATCGGGAATATAACAAGCACGAGCTGTACACGTTGCTGAACTACCTCGGATTTACAGTGGAGGAAATCTTCACTGCGGACGTGCATGAGAATCATACGAACCAATTTCTCGATCTTTGTAAGTTTAAGAATCTGATCGAGTATCGAAAGCACGATCTCGGTCAGTATATTTTTATTCGGGCGAGGAATAACGGCGAAGACAAGGGTAAGCGCCCGGAATGGTTGTATCGATCATATCCGCCATCTGAGCTCGAGTAAGGGTGGCCGAGTTATAGTGCTCGGCGAACGCGGCCATAAATTGCCGATAATCATGTACGCGGATCACGTGTTCGATAATTTCGGACTTCTCGCATCTCAGCGCAGCTCTACTACTGCGCGGCTCGGTGCCGAAGTACAACGCAACGCGCGCGGCGTCGGCTTACCGCATTGGGCTCGCCAAATGAAAAAGCTGCCGACCTTGGAGCAAGCGGGAGTAAGCGATGGTCGAGGAATTCGAAAACTGATTAGCTAGTGGTCGCGCCTGACTGTTGAGACTGCCCAGTGGTTCCGCCCATTCTGAGCATGAATCGCCGCCAATCATATGCGCGGTGATCTGCTCAGCGCTTGATAATCATTGATTTTCTGGCATCCGCAAGCGAAAGAAGCTCATCTTACCGTGCATCCACTATCTCACTGCTTCGCGGTCTGAGCACTGAAACGGGTAGTCTTGCGAAGTACTGAATAAGTACTTCGGGATGATCATTTAATGATTTCTCGAGATTGGAATTAACGTCGGCACTCGATGTATCTGCAAATGCTCGCGCTACCTCCCCGCCAGGCGTTGGCAAGCCAAATGCGAGCGCGACCGCCATTGCAACCGCTGCGGCAGGCGGACCGGTTGAGATCACTTCTCCTGACAAAATGGCAATAACAGCAAGCCCAGCCATCGATACGCGCATGCCAAAGTCATTGCTAGCTCCCAGCCTGTAAAGCGGTATTAGTAGCAGCGACGTGGCAGCGATGATCAGCATCGCTTTGTACCGAGTTCTTGCCAACAACAAAATTATAGTCGGTACTGCGAACTCGACTGCGATGAAGAGCAAGTACGATGTCCAGGAAAAGCAAGGTGCGCCGGTTACACCGGAGACGCATCGATTGGCGGATGTCCAGATGAATCCGTGCGGGATCTGGCCCGAACTCGCGGAAAAATATAAAAAGAGTGGGGCAATTAAAAGCATCACGGTAACGATCGGCCGCCAGTTAAGAACGGTTTTGCGTACTCCATTCTGCCACATCAGCCATGCACCGAAGGGGGCTAAGCCTATCGCGGCGAATGGCGACCAAAATGCGATTGCCGAAAATAGAAAAATCAAGTAAGGCGATAGAGTCGGTATGCGATCTTGTCGCATTAGCATCGCTATGCCCAGCCAAACGGCGATGGCATGCTGTGGAACCCAGAATAGCGAGGTCATGCTCGACCCATACTCGATCCAGCCGTTCCACCATTCAAGATGATAGATCGGACCCATGCGGAAGTGGGTCAATGCCGTTCCAATGACATCCGCACCGCTAAAGACGATAAAAATCAATGGCGTGATAATCTTCGCTCGTCGTCCCGAGATCAGGGTAAGAAGCATCCTGAAAAACAAGAAAAGTCCGATCAGCGACCATATTCCAGAGATCAAGCGTTGTGCGTGCGGGTTCAAGTATTTCAGCGCAAATGCGGGTACGATATACCAGCCCAACGAGTATCTAACAACCCATTGGCCATCGAGGCCGTCGACGGTGGCGACTGCGGGCCATGGATGCATTGCTAAGTAATTGAGTAGGGCATAGTGCTTGATCCAGTCTGAGTTTTGCGTTAATTCACCGAAATTTCCTGCTAGCCATAGCCATGTCGCTGCAAGTGAAAGTGCGTAAAAGACTTGCGGCGAGAACCTATGGAGTGGATGCCAGTTGGTCTTGCAGGCGATATTGATCAGGCAGAAAGTTATAAACAGGCATGCGGGTATCGCAAGCGAAATTCGAATGAAGAATGCGAAGAAAAGAAGAAGTGGAGCTGCCAGGTATACGATCGAGGAAGTCTCGATCCAATGGATTGTCTTGCGGTTGCTCGTTTGCAAGGGAATCTCCTGGGGGAACTTTCTGATTTTCTCGGAATTCTTTATCGGCTGCTTCGCCGACGGTCCGGTCCGGTCTGGGCACGACGCCGTGCTCAACATGCTAGATTGTGCACGTCTTCGCAATAACACCATACGATGTGTCGGCAGGCGTGCGATTCTATGGTTGTCTAAATGAGCCGCACGTTCTTTTACTAAGAGCTTGAGACCCATTCAATTGCACATAATGCGGGATCGACGCGAGTTTTGACCTCAGTTCGCGAGACGGGCGCTAATCGCACGTGCGACCTCTCTGCCTTCGCGAATGGCATAATTCGTCCCTCGATCCTCCGGATAAATCTGCGCCATTGTCGATATCGTTGCATTGGGGAACGGGGTTTCCCTCTTAGGCACATACTGCGAATAGTTTCGCTCGGTCACTGGTTGAGCATATTCGGCGCGCCACACCCGGAAATCTTGAACCCACGACTCGTTGAACTCGGGAAACATCCGGCGCAGGTGCCCCATGGCAAACTCGAGGTACTCCCGGTCATGGTAGGCCCACACAGGGTCTTGCGTCGCCAGGTAGCGCGAGATGAAGACGATGTGCTTGCCGTCGTAGTTTTCCGGCGGATCGAAGTTGGTGTGTTCGATGACGCCGACGAATGGAAAACCAGGATCGTTGACGTTCAACCAGTAGGTTTCCGAAAGGCTGCGATCCAGTTGCAGCACGAGACACATGTTGCCGAGATAATTTACACGCCGCAGAGACTCAAGCCACTGCGGATCGGCGGCACCGTCAAAGATGTTCGCGATTACGTGAAACGACGGGGTGAAGAGGAAATGCTTCGACGCCACGGATCCTTGAGATGTCTCCAGTGCCGCTATGTGCCCGTTAACGACGCTGGTCCCTACGACTTCTGTTCCGTACCGAATCTCGCCACCCAAGCGGACGATTTCGTCGGCGATCTTCTGCGCGAGGCGCCCAAACCCGCCCCTGAAGTAGGCGAGTTGCTCTCCACCCTGCTTGTCTCGCGTACTGCCTCGGAGGACGAGTTTCTTCCAGAACCATACGGCGTTGACCGCGTCCGCGTACACGGAGAACTTCGACTCGATCAAAGGTTGCCAGACGATCTTGAAGACGTTCTTGCCGCACAGTGGTTCGAGCCACTCACGGATAGACAGGTGCTCGATGGTCTTCCAGTCCTTGATCTGGCGCACCTTAAATACGAGGAGGCCCAATCGAATCCGGTCCAGTAGCGGTAGCGGTGAAAATCTCAGCAGGTCCATCGGCGTCGAGAGCCGCCAGTGTTTGCCATTGAAATACATCCCAGTCTTGGACGGCAGTGTGACGATCTGATCTGCGATCCCCAGTTCGCTCGCCAACTCTGGAACGTACTCGTCGTTGTTAAACCAGTGGTGATAGAACTTCTCGATCGTGATCCCGTTCTTGAACTCGAACGTCCCCGCAAGCCCCCCAGGGCCTGCATCTCGTTCGACAATGAGAACTTTCTTCCCCGCACGCGCGAGGTCAAGGCCTGCGACCAAGCCGGTAAAACCGGCACCAACAATAACGACATCGTATTGCGTATTCATTGCTTGCTTGAATCCAGAAAGAGGTCAGGCGTCGGGGCGGGCCACCGAACGGCCTTTGAACAACGCTGGCTTGGCGAGGATAGCGATGCTTCCCGCGAGTGTGGTCGGGAGCCACAATCCGAGGTGCGCCAGAACCGCAAAGCTTGCACTTTGTGCGGGCGAACCGCCCAGCATAACCGCCGCCGAATACTCGGCCAAATGGAATGGACCGACGTAGCCGGGCGATGACGGGACGAGCGTCGAGAGCGTGGCCACCGCCATAATGGTCAGAGCCGCGGGGAATGCGGCGTCGATTGCTAGACCGTGCAGAACAGCCCAGAACAGCCCCGTTTCCCCTACCCAAATGATCGCGGACAACAGAACCAATGCGCCCAAAACTCGCGGCCGAGACATGCCTGCAGCATCGCGGGTCAGATCGATCAAAAGGGCTATGAGGCCTCCGATCTTTGATGAGCCGCGACGTTCGGCAACCGCGTGAAGCGAAGCGAGAAGCTTTAGCACCGGCCTATGCAGCACCACAATCATGAAGAGGGCGACACAACCACCTACCGCTAAGCCAGCGACTGAACGACCGAGCCATTCCGGCACGTGTGCCAAGGGACTTAGCGAGAGTCCGATGCCCAGGCTGAGCAATAGCGTCAACATGTCGACAAGGCGTTCGAGCAACAGACTTGCTGTGGCGGTTACGCGACGCACGCCGATAGCGGACGGAAAGACGAGGGCTCGCACCAAGTCTCCCGCCCTAAGAGGCAAGACGTTGTTCAACGTAATCGACCCAAGGAAGGGCGCGGTACAGGCCCAGCCTGTCACCTCGGCGTCGCCTGCCCGCAGCAACACCGCCCAACGCTGGATGCGTACGGCGTAGTCAATGGCGAGCGATGCCATTCCCAGAGCGAGGAAATGCCACTTAAAGTTCTCAAGTGCAGTGCGCAACTGACCGATGTCGACCTTCCGGAAAACCAATACGAGGCAGACTGCCGATATGCCGATACCGATTAGCTGCCGTAGAGGAAACGGTTTTCGTCGCGACGGTTTGTCTTGTGCAGAGTTCATGAACGAGCGTTCCAGATTGCCCACGGGGCATTGCCACTTTCCCAGAGCGCTTCGAGCTGACGTTTGTCCCGCAGGGTGTCACACGGTTGCCAGAACCCGTGATGGGGGAACGCTACGAGTTGTCCGTCTCGCGCAAGGTTACGTAGCGGGGCATGCTCCCACGACGTCGAATCGCTATCGATGTAGTCGATGACCTTCGGTTCGAGCACAAAAAAACCACCATTGATCCACCCGATCTCGTCTGTTGGCTTTTCCTCAAAGCTCGTGACTCGATCGTCGTCTGCAATGTTCAGCACGCCAAAGCGTCCTGGCGGTTGAGTTGCCGCAACCGTCGCAAGCTTGCCATGCTTGCGATGGCATTCGATTTCCGCAGAGACGTCGATATCCGAAAGGCCATCGCCATAGGTCAGGCAAAAAGTTTCCCCGTCCAGATGTTGTGCGACACGCTTCAGACGCCCGCCAGTCATCGTGTCCGCGCCTGTATCTACAAGCGTGATGGTCCATGGTTCAGATTGCGAGCTCAGAACCTTGTGTTCGCCCGTGGCGAGATTGACTTGGAGGTCGGCCGTATGCCGATAGTAATTGAAGAAAAATTCCTTTATTACATAGCCTTTATAGCCCAGGCAAATTATGAAATCGTTGATGCCGTGGTGGCTATACGTCTTCATGATGTGCCACAGGAGCGGCTTGCCACCTACCTCGACCATAGGTTTCGGCTTGTGATCGGACTCCTCGGCGATGCGCGTTCCGAGTCCACCGGCCAAGATAACAGCTTTCATCGATACCCCCAAATTCAAAGTTTTAGCTCGTCGGCCGCGATGTTTAGCGCTTGCTCAACAATGGCTGTCGGTTCCGAGCGCAACAAAACATAGATGCGCTGAAGATATTCCCCGAGAATGCCCAGCAACAACGATTGGAAGCCGATTCCAAATAACACTAATATGTGAATGCTGGCAAGCCCGCGCGGCAGGTCGGGATGGAAAATGCGAAGTACTGCATAGTAAATCGCACCCAAAATACTAAGTCCGAGCAAAAGTACGCCCGAATAGGTGGCAATCCGCAGGGGCACGACCGAGTGATTGAAAACCCCGGCAAGGCCAAGCCGAATAAGCTGCCTCAGGCCAAATTTACTTGACCCCGCGATGCGCGCGGATCTCTCGTATCGAACGCCAACCTGTTTGAACCCAAGCCCTGCAATCAGTCCGCGTAGATACGGATTCGGCGATCGGAATTTTTGAACAGACTCGATAACCTTTCGATCTACGAGCCGGAAGTCGCCCGCGTCCCTCGGGATCGGGTGTTCACTTATCTTGTCGATGAACCAGTAACCGATGCGACGAAAAGCGTTGATCAAGCGGCCTTCGCGTCGTTTGGCGCGTATGCCATAAACGACGTGGTACCCCTCCTGCCACAGTGCAAAGAACTGTTCTAACAGCTCCGGTGGGTCCTGCAGATCTGCATCGATCTGAAGCACTGCATCCCCTCGGGTATGCATATAGTTGGCGAGAATTGAGCGCTGAAACCCAACGTTTTTCGAAAAACGGATGGCGCGCACCCGCGAGTCCCGGCGAGCAAGTTCGGAAAGAATTTCCCAAGTGCGATCGTCGGAGTGGTTATCGGAAAAGACGAACTCCATGTCGCACTTGCTCGCCATCGCTTTTGACAACTGGTCCAGGCGTGCGTACAGCATGTCGAGGTTATCCGCCTCGTTCAGCACGGGAATCGCGATCGAAACAAGCGGACGTTGGGCGATAACTGATTCAATGCGCATAGACGCTGAATGCATGTAATTGTCTAAGAAGTACGCTCAAGTTCGTCGAGCGTCCGGCGAATACCATCGATGAGCGGGGTTACGGGGTACCATCCGCATGCTTCTTTCAGTCGCGCGGGATTGCCGACGACGTATGGCAAATCGTCGGGCCGTAGCGGCAGAGCTCCGAAGTGAAGTAGGCCTTCGTCAGCCCCCATGGCCGAAGTGACCATTCGTGCAAACTGCGCAACTGAATGGCCGTCGCCTGTCGCCAAATTGTAGGCGCCGCTGGCCATCCGTTGCTCGCTCAACGCGTCCGCCGCAGCAATAAGTCCTGCGCATGCGTCGTCGACATAGACAAAGTCCCTGATTTGCGTGCCAGCGGACAGCTTGACGGGCCGGCCTGCGCGTAGATTGATAGCCAACGACGGCAATAGACGATGCGCCGCTTCGCCAGGACCGAACACATTGAACAGTCGAATGACCGCAACGGGCAGCGAGATTGCGGAGCCGCTGGCGAGCGAGAGTATGCCGCCGGCAGCCTTCGTTGCGCCGTAAAGCTTTTGCGCTTCCAGCGGCGCGTCTTCGTCCATCGGTACATGCTCGCGGGGAGCACGATACTCAGCACTGCTGCCAACCATCAGGACGGCCCGACACGCCAGATCGGCCGCTAGAGCGATGATCTCCGGCGCGAGCGCCGCATTGATTCCGATGAGATCCTGTCGGTCACGGCTCGTGGGACTCACGCCTGCAGCTGCCAAATGAATCAGCGCGTCAAACTTGCTGCCCCGACCAATCGCAGCGATGATCGATTCGCGCGACAACGCCGCGACGATCCGATTGTCCACTCTTTCAATCGGACATGGACGCCGACCGACGTTCGTAACGTCAGTGCCCGAGCGAAGCAGCAGTTGCGCTAGTCGGGAGCCAACGAAGCCGGAACCGCCGGTAAGAAGAATGCGCGACAGCATGCTACGCCCCAGCGTCCCGTAGATCGGAACGCCATTGCGAAAGCTGCGCCAGCGATATTCGCCTTGCATCCGAGCGAGCGCGATAGTAGTCGCGGTACCAGCTTGCCGTTTCCGCAACGACGCGGCGGGTATCCCAAGGCGGTGCCCATCCTAAGGCGTTGCGTGCAAGAGAACTGTCGAGGGCTAGTGCGCCTGCCTCGGGTAGAGGCTCAGTCATGTATTCGAGAGTTGGCCGTTCCCAATTCTTCGCTAGCTCTTCAAGGACCTCGCGCACACTGAAGCTCCTGGGGTCCTGTGGTCCAAGGTTCCACGACCGTGCGAATTTCGCCGGTTCATTCAGCAGTCCCGCCATCAACATCAAATAGCCTTGGACAAGGGCGAGCACGTGTTGCCATGGTCTGGTCGCATTCGGATAACGTAACGTTAGCTGCGATTTCTCGGTGACCGCGCGAACGAAGTCGGGCACGAGACGGTCCTCGGACCAATCGCCGCCGCCGATGATATTGCCGCCTCTCGCAGTTGCGATCGCCAAACCGCTACCGTCGGTCTTGCCGAACGAGCTACGGTAGCTGTCGATGATCATTTCGGCAGCTGCCTTCGAGGCGCTATATGGGTCCTTACCACCTAAAGGGTCGTTCTCGCGGTACGGCCATTGCCACTCGTTGTTCTTGTAAACCTTATCGGTCGTGACGCATACAGCGGCCCGAACAGAGGGCGTCGAACGAGCCGCTTCGAGCACATGTGCTGTGCCCATTGCGTTGGTCAAAAAGGTGCTTACTGGCTCACGGTATGAGCGACGCACGAGTGGTTGGGCGGCGAGGTGCAGTACAGCGTCTGGCGCGAATTGATCGAAGGCACGTTTGACGTCAGCCGCATTACCAATGTCCGCGTATACCGAATCAATGTTCGAAGCCAGGCCGGCCTCTTCATAGAGGGAAGGCGTTTGATCCGGCGGCAGCGCGATGCCAGCAACGTGGGCACCGATTTCGGTGAGCCAGAGGCACGCCCATGCACCGGTGAATCCGGTGTGACCGGTCACGAGAATCTTTTTTCCCGCCAGCGACCGCTCGAAGGTGAACAGGGGAGGCGTGCTCATGCGGTAAGTTTCCGTAAGGTGTCGTAACAAGCCGACTATTGTATTCGATTCGCGAGGCGCTTCTCCGCGCCTGAGCCCACCGCGGAGCGATTCGTTGCGGCCGCGGCGGCTGTTTTCGGAGGGGCGGGGCGGCGCCGTGATGACATCGCCCCCATGGTTACCGAAAGCGTATCGCGCTAACTTGCACGCCAAGCAGGCGGGCGTCCGCGCTCAGGCCTGCTTGCGCAGGCGAAACCGCGTCGGGCATTGAGAACCGGAGACTCAGCCAGCCGCTAGACGCGCCGCCGATGGGGAGCGTGACCACCTTTATCTCCCCAGGCCGGGTAAAGGTGACTGTGTCGCGCGTAGCCGAATCGCCCAGCGAAAGGGTGAGGCGCTGCGGGTGGCCGTTTGGAACGAATGCCCTGGCAGTTACCTCGACGACGCGTGGATGAAATGGCCTCGCGGCTGAGAGCTCGCACCTGAAACGGGCGGTCGTGGCGTCGGTCCATGTTCCTGCCGGTTCTGGGGAACTGAACCCAGATAGCAGCGACGGCTCAATGGCGCCTGCGGATGTCAGGTCGAATATGTCAGCGCACGCTGAATTTGCCCGCCTTTGTGCGGCGAAACATCGCGCGTCGACGGCAACCAAACTATTAGCCCCTGCAGTAAGGCGGCATTGCTTCGCGTCATATATTCGGTCGTTGCGAGCGGTGACGATCATAGAGACACCGTCTAATCCCAGGGGAGCTCTATTGTGCAGTAGGTCGAGCGTCGTGTCAGTTTGGGGTGCCTTCAGAGTGGCAATGGAAAACATGTAGTCCAGCAACGGGCTGGGTGAAGACAAATGGATCGCGATCGCCGTTCCGCGTACGTCGTGCTCCTGACGGAATGCTTGAAGTTTTTCGACTTCTCGTTCGATCTTCCGCGTTGACGAGACGGACAATTCAACGTGCCGCGGGATGGCAGAGAAGAATGCAATAACAATAAACGTCATTAGAGCGGCCAGATGCTTGAATCTCGACCGTTTATTCGATATGGGGCCGGTGTCCACGTCGAATGATTTCGGTGTGGCAATAAAAAATAGCGGAAGTTCGAGCAGCAGCAATGACGCAAGGGCGAACACATATTTTTTGCAAGCGTACTCGGAGCCCTGACCTAGATGCAACCCCAACCATTGAAGAACGAATAAGACGCTACAAGATGCTCCCAGCGCGCCAACATATTTCAACGGCAGTGCACCCAGACGGATGTCGGTAGCCATCTTTCCCCAACGAATAAGCAATGCTGCCGATAGGACCATCACAGCGACTGCCAGCGTCAGTAAACCGGTCAGAGAGTGAAATAGCGTTAGCGGAAGATCTCCGTTGTTTTCGCTGATCGTGCGCATTACTGCGAACGTAGGATGTGCAATTACCGCAACTGACATTGATATCAGAAGCAGGGTCGAGGTTAGTAGTGCGCGGGCGAAGGCATGTTTCGTTATGGCGGCGTTCCACGAGTCCGCTATGTCTGATAGCAGCAGCATGCCCAGAAAGCCTAATCCCTCGATGGCGGGAAGCAAGTGGATGCTTTCGATCGCGAAGATCGATGCGGCCACGAACCCATAGCGAATGCCGCGCGCAATTGATCGCTGCTCCATGTGCATCGCAACGGCTATTACAGCTAATAGGGCAGCCTGTGCAATCAGCTGAGAAAAAAAGTAATTACCAACGATCTCTTTCCCGAAAATTTGCAGCCGCAGGGCGCCGCCGCCGATGAGAAGGGACCCCGCGGTAGCCAAGAGGACGCGCCCAACGAGCGCGCTCCCAAAGCCCGAAAGGATGTATCCGATCGCAACCCAAACAGCGATCAACGATACGGTACCGGTGATGGCCATTCCGACTATGGGTGAACCGAATGGGCGAGCAACCAGGGTAGCGAAAAGGTGGCCTAAGCGGGGATAGACTTGCATCTCGTTCAGACTTGGATCCCGGCTTGAGCCGACGCCACCCGGCTCGAGCAGGCGCTCGACGAGAGCATAGTGATGCGCCAGGTCGACACTGCGTGACCAAATTTGATCTGACGTAATCAGAAGAAGCACAACCCCGACGAGCAGTACGAGGCATGCGTTGCTGATTTTTGATTTATCCAAAACGTACTCCTCGGAAATTGCGGCGGCGCATTGGCTCGTCATGACGCCTAGCGCCGCATCTGCGCATGGGGCTCTCGGCCGTGCACGTCGCCTTCGTTCTATGGCCTAAAGCGAACTGTCTTAAAGCCGATCGCCAGTTCGCGCTGGTCTTCGCTGAGCCTCAGTTTGTGGGGTGAAGTTGCGTCGGGAAACGAAAAAACCAATTTCAACTGTTTGCCCTTGTCCGCCGTGATTGGCACCTCCACCTCGCGCGTCGAAGCATCGAAGGAGAAAGAGAACTGAGGCCCGTTGTTCGCGGCGACCATCATGCGTTGGGCGCCACCTTTCGGGGCGAACCCGTGTGCCGTAATGACAGCTGTCCTTTCTCCCGTAGACATGCAGAGGATCGACGCATGCTGCCCGTCGCTCCAGCGCCCCCAAGGTTCGGCCGCGCTAAACCCGCGGAGCATCAGATCCGTTGCATTGTCCCGGTGAGAGAAAACGATTGCGTCCGGGCAGGGAACGAGGAGGTTTTGTGCTTGTTCATCCGTAAGGTGGATGTAGCTGCCTCGCTGAATGCCAGCGAGCGAACCGGTTCTCAGCAATGCAGACACTCGCCGCTCGTCGAAGCCACATCCTGCAAGCCCATATGCCAGCCCGGGGCCTTTCTCCACGAGGATCTTTCTACAGTCAGGACCGATGACCGCGAGCGCCGTGGCGAGCTCTGGCGCTTCTCCGATGCCGCTATATCGCTTTGCAAAAATTTCGGGCGGCGGATCGTACGCACCAGGCCAATGGGTTTGCACGAATCGCGAAGCGGGCGATGGTTGCACATAGCCCGATTCCGGCAACTGGGGCCGCTGAAACGCATAGGTATAGCCGAGGCATACCGAAGCGCCGAGCACAAGGCAAACCAGCTTCGCGATACCGCCCACGGTGGCTAGCCGAATGCGGGGGAAATTGACCAGCACCGAGCGGAGGGCCGGATAAAACAGTGGGATGTACCACGTCGCGTAGCGGGCGAGGCCGGGGGTTGCCCCTGAATTCAACTTTTCTGTCGACGACTGCGCGAACAGGTTAACGACGAGATAGCAGGCACAGAAAATCAAATATCGTCGTCTTCCAAGGCGTGTGCCTGCGGAGGAGGCGGGCCGGACGTCGCGAGCAAATAGCTTCCAGGAAAAGGTGCCGAGGAGCGCGGCCATGAGGAAGACGCCAAGCGGCCAATTCGGGAACAGGCCGATATCCAGGTCCACGAGCCAAACGTAAAAATTGCGTAGATTGCCACCGATCGCGGCGCCCCCAGCGACCAATTGCGGATCGATGGAGCCGTATCGGAAGAAGTAATACGCTGGGTGCAGCAGTGCCAACAGTGCTGCCGCCGCCGCTGCGACAAGTTGAACGAGCGTGAAACGCTGGCGAAACCCACCATTGAAGAGAGCCAAAATGAGGGGTACGACAGCGATAGCGGCAAAGCTGACATTTTGGGTCGATGCCGTTGCGAGCAACACAGACGAAAGAAAATACCGCTGACCGCAAAGCGCCACCGCAGCAGCGGCAACGAAGCAGTAGGTAAAGGACTCAGTATGGACTTTGTCGATGTACCAAACCATCGGCGAAAGTATCGTTAGCACTACGACGGTTGCCAACCCACCCCATCGATCGACGCGGTAGGCAAGCGCGAGGACGAGCCCGAAAAGCAAACTATGCAGCAGCAGGAAGGCGTTGTGCGGGCCCACGGGTGAGCCCACAACAGCGCAGACCTTTCCCACCGATGCTGCGAGCAAGCTGTACAGCCAAAAATGGTTGAAGTCCGCAGTGCTACCCAGATGGAGCTGAGGGAATTGGGCAAAAAGCTGCGACGTGGGGACGAAATAGAGGATTGAATGAGATTCGGCGAGTTGATTCAACGCTGCCCACGCGTTGGGAGTCATAAACGGCCGGTGCGTGGTCGTCCATGCCAGATACATAGCGTAATACTCAGTACCGTCGCCAACCCGTGTTGGCGTGAGCGCTTTCGTTGCGAGAACATAGATAACGGCTGCCGCCGCAAGCGCGAGTAGGTAGCCGAGGAGTCCGCGTAAGCGGTATCGTGTTTGTGCTGAGGAACGTGTCATAGGCTGGCATTTGCCACGAGCCGTCGGTACAACCTAACGTACTCGTTGGCCATTTGTTCGGCCGTGAACAGCCGATGAAAACGTTGCTTCGCGTTTTTACCCAGGCGGCTCGCCAACGCGTCGTCAGTCCAGATCCGCCTCATCGCCTCGCGCAGCGCTCCCGCGTCGCTCGGCGGGACAACAATCCCTGTCTCCTCACCGACATTCACATACGACGTCCCCGTCCCGATCTCGGCGGAAATCAGCGCCTTCCCGAACATCGCCCCTTCCAGAAGCGATATCCCGAACGCTTCCGATCTCAGATGCGAGGGAAAGGTCAGCGCATGACAAAGCGTGAGCAGCGCGATTTTATCGTCGTCCCCAACTGGGCCTACGAAATCGACATTGTCGAGTTTCAACCGCGCCGCCTGCTGCTTGAGCTCTCTCTCGACCGGCCCGGCTCCAACGATCACCGCACGGAACTGGGTTCCCGCGAGCGCATCGAGCAGGATATGCAGCCCCTTGTAGTACCGCAGGTTGCCCACGAACAAAAAGAACTTCTCGCCGGCACGCTCGCGCCAGTACCGCAGCTTGTCCTCGGTGGGCGCCGCATAAGATGCGGGATCGAGCCCGATCGGAATGACCTCCACCTTGTCCCGAAAGCGCCGCAGCACGTCGCTCGTCTCGACGTAGTTCGGCGAAGTCGCAACGATCTTGTCGACGCTCGCAAGAAACCTGTCGCGCAGCGGCTTATAGAACTGCAGCAACACCTTCTGCCGCACGATATCCGAGTGATACGTGACGAGGCACGGCTTGCGCACGCGCGTCAGAAAATGCGCCATATCGGCAAACGGCCAGGGGAAGTGATAGTGAATCACGTCCGCATGTCGCGCCAGATCCTTGAAACGCTTTAGCGCATGAATCGAAAATGCCGACGAGGCAATCTCGACATCGAGCTTTGCGCGGTGATGAATGTGATCCCCGAAATCGACGGTCGAGGTATCTCTGCTGACCGTCAACACTTCGCTCGTCACGCCTTGTTTCGCGGCACCGGAGCATATCTGCCCAATCAGCTCTTCAACGCCGCCCATCGAATCGGGCTTGTATGTTTTATAGAAATGGAGAACGCGCATGAGTCAGGCAGGGTTCGTGGGCACGACGTTCGTTGTTCGCTTCTTCGGCACGACTGCCGCGCCCGCGCCCGATCGAAGCAAGGGAAGGGGGCTCGCCGCCCCCCTCATAACCGCAGTTCAGCAGGGTGCGCGCCCGTAGATGTCTTCGAAGCGGACGATGTCGTCTTCGCCGAGGTACTCGCCGCATTGCACTTCGATCAGCACGAGATCGAGCACGCCCGGATTGACGAGCCGATGCTTGTGCCCCGCCGGGATATACGTGGATTCGTTCGGCTGCAGCGAGATGATCTGCTCACCGTTGACGATTTCCGCGCAGCCGCTGACGACGATCCAGTGCTCGCTGCGATGGTGGTGCATTTGCAGAGAAAGCGACGCGCCGGGTTTGACGACGATGCGCTTCATCTTGAAGCGATCGCCTTCTTCAAGCACCGTATAAGTGCCCCAGGGGCGATGCACGGTGCGATGCAGGCGGCATGCGTCGTCGTTCGTCCGTTTGAGTTTGGCGACGATCTGCTTCACGTCCTGCGCGCGGTCTTTGTCCGCGATCAACAGCGCATCGGGCGTATCCACGACGATGAGATCGCGTACGCCGACCATGCCGATCAGGCGCTCTTCGCTCTGCACGAAGCAGTTCTCGACATCGTGCAGCGCGGTCCTGGCATTAATGCGGTTGCCGCTCTCGTCGGGCGACGTCAACTCGCTGATGGCAACCCACGATCCGATGTCGTTCCACCCAAGATCGCACGGCACGACGTTGACGTTGCTCGACCGTTCCATGACGGCGTAGTCGATCGAAATGTCTTGCGCCTTGCCGAAATGCGCTGCATCGAGTTCAACGGAAAAGCCATCGTCCGATGTGCTCCGTCGGGCGTCCTTCACAGCCGCGAGCGTCGGCTCGATGACGTTCGGAGCGTGCTTTTGCAATTCGTCGAGCATCGTCTGCGCGGTGAAGCAGAACATGCCGGCGTTCCACAGGTGCCGGCCCGTACCGACCAATTCCTTGGCGATATTCAGCTCAGGTTTCTCAATGAAACGTTCGACCTTGTGGATGCCCTCGGCCCCTGGCAGCGGGCGTGCTTCGAATTCGATATAGCCGTAGCCCGTTTCCGGCGCGGTCGGTCGAATGCCGAACGTCACGATTCGGCCGTTGGCCGCACCGCGTGCCGCGTCTTGCACGGCTTGCGCGAAGGCTTGCTCTTTCTCGACGAGTTGATCGGCCGGCATGACGAGCATGATCGCATCGGGGCCGTGCGCCTCGCGAACGACCTCGGCCGCAGCGCCGATTGCTGCCGCCGTATTGCGGGCAGCGGGCTCGAGCACGAAGCCGACACGCGAGACGTCCGTGTCCAACTCACCGCACTCGTCCTTCGTCAGAAAGTAGGTCTCGCGATTGGTAACGATCAGGACTTCGTTCGTCGACGCAACGCGAGCTGCGCGCAAGAACGTCTTTTGCAGAAGGCTTTGACCGTCAGCGAGCTTGAGCAGCGGCTTGGGAAACGCTTCCCGGGAAACGGGCCAAAGGCGCGTTCCGGCACCGCCGCAGATGATGACAGGAATGATATTCATCGGCGCTGATCCATTGTGCAGGGGGCGATTCTAGCGGAAATTGGCCCCGGCGGACCGAAATCGAGAACATCTGGTTACGGATTTTGCACCATCCGGCACATCACACTATTCCGTCGCACCTCTTTTATGGAGTATCTTCAACGGGGCCGTTTTGACCTATTCCGAGAAGGCCGTGGCGGGATCGGGCGTGGTGTTGGCGCCACTTCGCATGGAAATTGCTACCGATCTGCCTCATAATGCTGGCCTGCGCAATTGTATGCGGGCCGGCTGCCGCGATCAATAAGAAGAACGCTAAAGCGTTGAACGGGCTCTCTGCGCTATGTATTCCAACTTTACTCCGAGGAAAAGTCGCGGAATGTCTCGATTTAAATCATCGTGGCTGTCGTTGAGTGCATTCGCTTTCGATGCGCTGGCGGTGACGGCTGCGTGGCTTGCGGCTTACGCGATTCGCTTCAACGGGGACGTACCCGTTACCTTCCTGTACGGCGCACTGCATGCGCTCATCTGGGTCGTACTCGTCTATGCGGTGATGTTCCGCGTGTTCGGTCTATATCGGGGCATGTGGGTGTTCGCGAGCCTGCCGGATCTGGTTCGTATTTCGAAGGCCGTTGGCTCCGGCGCGCTGCTCATCATGATCGGCGCGGTCATGCTGCAGCCCTCGCCCATCATTCCGCGTTCGGTGCTGATCGTCTGTCCGCTGCTGCTCTTCCTCGTCATGGGCGGCGCGCGCGCGTTGTATCGGACTGCGAAGGAATTCTATCTTTATGGGGGTCTGGTTGCCCAAGGCAAGCCGGTGATCGTGCTGGGCGCCGGCTCGGCCGGCGCGAGTCTCGCGCGCGAGCTGTCGCGTTCGAGCGATTGGCGCCTGGTCGGCCTGCTGGACGACGATCCAGCCAAGCAGGGCCGCGAGATCTACGGTTACAAGGTCTTGGGGCCGATCGCCGATTTGCAGCGCGTGGCTCAACAGCTGAAGGCCGAGCACGCGATCATCGCCATTCCATCGGCATCGGTGGACGCCCAGCGCCGCGTCGCGGCGATCTGCGTGCGCGCCGGGGTCCGCGCAATGGTGCTGCCGGCGCTGGCCGCATTGACGAAAGGTCAGCCGTTCCTCGCACGTGTGCGGCACATCGATCTCGAAGACTTGCTGGGGCGCGAGCCGGTCAAGATCGATACGCCTCACGTGGAAGCGCTGCTGCGCGGCCGAGTCGTCATGGTCACGGGCGCGGGCGGTTCCATCGGCTCGGAGCTGTGCCGCCAGATCCTGCGCTTCGAGCCGGCTCAATTGATCGCCTTCGATGTCTCGGAGTACGCAATCTATCGGCTGGTCGAAGAGCTGACGGACCACTATCCGGGCCTCTCGATGGTACCGGTGGTAGGCGATGCCAAAGACTCGCTCTTGCTCGATCAGGTTTTTTCGCGCTATGCGCCTCATATCGTCTTTCATGCGGCGGCCTATAAGCACGTCCCGCTGATGGAGGAAGTGAACGCCTGGCAGGCCGTACGCAACAACGTGCTCGGCACCTATCGCGTGGCACGCGCGGCCATCCGCCACGGCGCGAAACGCTTCGTGCTGATCTCGACGGACAAGGCAGTCAACCCGACCAACGTCATGGGCGCGAGCAAACGGCTGGCGGAGATGACCTGTCAGGCGCTTCAGCAAACGAGCAACGGGACGCGATTCGAAACGGTCCGCTTTGGCAACGTGCTCGGCAGTGCCGGAAGCGTGATTCCGAAATTCCAGAAGCAAATCGCCAAGGGCGGGCCGGTCACGGTCACGCATCCCGAGATCACGCGGTTTTTCATGACGATCCCCGAGGCGTCGCAGCTCGTCTTGCAGGCGTCGAGCATGGGGCAAGGCGGCGATATCTTCGTGCTCGACATGGGCGAGCCCGTGAAGATCGTCGATCTGGCTCGTGACCTGATCCGTCTGTACGGCTTCACCGAAGAGCAGATTCGGATCGTTTTCACGGGCCTGCGCCCCGGCGAAAAGCTCTACGAGGAGCTGCTCGCCGACGACGAAACCACCACCCGCACGGTGCATCCGAAACTGCGCATCGCCCGGGCACGGGAAGCGCCGAGCGATCTTCTCGACGAGTTGATGCCGTGGTTGATGCAGCATCGCGTGTTGACCGACGATGAAGTGCGCCGCGATTTGCGTCGATGGGTCCCAGAATATGAGACGGCGTTGCCGCCGCGGCTCGAATCGGTCCCCATTACGCGCTCAGCCGGGGTGCTGACGCGCTAACGAGCTGCGCGCGCACCTCGGGGGTGCGCCAATTATTGGAAAATCGACGGCTTCCTGTCGTAGCATGGCGGCTTTGATCGTCAGGCGTCTTTCGCCCCTTTTTTCAACGCCACCACGGCTCGCCGCCATTGCATGAAACTGCTTTTTGATCTCAACTCGCTGCGGCCGCCGCGCAGCGGCGTCGGCTACTACACGCAGCACTTGCTCGAAGGATTGCTGGAGCAACCGGATGTCGAGGCCATTGCCGGATGGGTGGGCTCGACCGTCTACGAAGGCGATGCGCTGCGCGCGCTGATGTGCGATCAAACGTCGCTGGCCAAGGCCGCCCAATTCAGCAAGGGGTTCACTGCATCGGCTCTGCGCGCCGCGCGCAATGTCCCCGGCGTCTATAAAGCTCGAACGCTTGCCCGAAGCTTTGCTTCGGGCAGTTTGCGTCGGGACTTCGCCAAACGTGGCTACCTCTATCACGAGACGAATTTCATCGCGTCGCGCTACCGCGGACCTTCCGTTGTCACGGTCCACGATCTGTCCCATCGGCGGCACCCCGAATTCCACCCGAGCGTGGCCGTCCAGTATCTGGACGATGGATTGCCGCGCACGCTTGCTCAAGCGCGCGTCGTCATTGCGGACAGCCACTACACGAAGAAGGAAATTCACGACATCTATGGATTGCCCGACGAGAAGGTCGTCACTGTCCATCTGGGCGTGGAAACGTGCTTTCAGCCTCGATCTGAGGAAGTCTGCTCTGCCGTGCTCGCGGCGTTGGGGCTGAAATACCGTGGCTTCGTGCTGTCGGTCTGTACGTTGCAGCCGAGGAAAAACCTGCGCCGGCTCGTCGCGGCCTACGCCCATTTGCCCGAAGCGCTGAGACGCGAGTTTCCGCTCGTTCTGATCGGCGCAAACGGGTGGATGAATTCCGATCTGCAGCGCGATATCGGCCCCTTGGCGAACGCCGGTCAAATCATCGCGCCGGGCTATGTGTCCCGGGCCGATCTCACTCGGCTGCTATCGGCTGCGGCAGTATTTGCCTATCCGTCGCTTTACGAGGGGTTCGGCCTGCCGGTGGCGGAGGCGATGGCAAGCGCAGTTCCCGTGTTGACCGCCAACGTGACATCGTTGCCGGAAGTGTCGGCAGGGGCGGCTTGGGAAGTGGATCCTTATTCCGTCGATGCGATTGCCGACGGCCTGGCGCAATTGCTCGAAGACGCTGCGTTGCGCGAGTCGCTCGTCGCCAAGGGCTTGCAACGCGCCGCCGAACTCACCTGGGCGGCAACGGTCGAGCAGACCCGCGATGTCTATCGTTCCGTGCTGGCGTGATGCCCGCCAGGCGATATCGTTGAGGCGCGGTTCATACAAGGAGGCGGTGTGCGAATTGCCATAACGGGAGCTAACGGTTTCGTCGGCAAGGCGTTGTGCGCGCTGCTGCGCGACAGCGGCCATGACGTCGTTGCGCTTGTGCGTCGGCAAGGTGTCTGTACGCCCGGTGTGCGCGAGTGCCTGATCGAGGATGACAACTTCGCCTCGCTCGCGTTGGGCAGACCCGCCTTCGGCCCGTGCGACACCTTCGTTCATCTTGCGGCGCGCGTGCACATCATGCGCGATCGCGCGGTGGACCCGATCGCCGCCCATAGAACGACGAATGTCGACGGCACGCTCAACGCCGCGCGCGCCGCATCGGTGGCCGGCGCGCGGCGGTTCGTCTATGTCAGCAGCATCAAGGCGCTCGGGGAGGGCGAGCCGGGGCGGCCGTGGCGCGAGAACGACGAGGCGTCGCCTGTCGATCCATACGGCGTATCGAAGCGCGAAGCCGAGTTGGCGTTGCGCGAGTTCGGGCGGGCGGTCGGGATGGAGATCGTCGTCGTGCGCCCGCCGTTGGTCTACGGTCCGGGCGTGCGCGCGAATTTCCTCGGTCTCATCAAGGCTGTCGAGAAGGGCGTTCCGTTGCCGCTGGGGGCCGTCGATGCGCAACGCAGCATGGTCTATGTCGGCAATCTGGCGGATGCGATTCGTTTGCTCGCTACCTATCCCGCCGCGCTCGAGGGTGTCTATCACGTGACCGATTGCGAAGACTTGAGCGTCTCGCAGATGATTCGCGCGATTGCCGATGCGCTGGGCAAGCCGGCGCGGCTCGTGTCCGTGCCTGTCGCCTTGTTGCGCCTGATCGGGACTTTGACGCGGCAGTCCGACCGCATCGATCGGCTGACCGGCCCCTTGCGCGTGGAGTGCAGGCGGCTGCCCAGCGAGCTCGGATGGACGCCGCCGTGGCAAGTCGCGGATGGGCTGAAGCAAACGGTGCGGGCACGATCGACCGTTTCAACCGTTGAATGAGGCGCCATCGATGACGATATCGTCGCTTCTTCTCACTGCCTTCGCTGCTGCACTGATCTGCTTCGTAGTCCTATGGATCCTGCTTCGCACGGGATGGGCGTTCGATATTGCGCTCGATATTCCCAATCATCGTTCGTTGCACGTCAAGCCGGTGCCGCGTGTAGGCGGATGGGGCGTGTTGCCGGCGGCGCTTGCGATCATTGCGATCGAGGCTCCGCTGATGCGTTGGCTCGCCGTCGGGGCGCTCGTCCTGGGTGCGCTTTCGCAGATCGACGATCGCCGTGGCTTGTCCGCGAAGACGCGTTTCGCAGCGCATTTGGTCGTGGCAGGGGCGGCGGTGGCGCTCAGCGCGAACGGCATCGATTGGTGGCTCGCCGTGGCTGCCGTCATCGCGCTCGTTTGGCTCATCAATCTCTATAACTTCATGGATGGTTCGAACGGCCTGGCGGGCGGCATGGCCGTCTTCGGCTTCGCAACTTATGCCTTGGCGGCGATGGCTGGCGAGCCGCAGTTATCGATTGCCTCGGTGGCGATTGCGGGCGCCGCGCTCGGCTTTCTCGCGCTCAACTTTCATCCGGCCCGTATCTTTCTGGGCGACGTGGGGTCTATCCCGCTGGGTTTCCTCGCGGGCGCGCTAGGGTTTTGGGGCTGGCGGCACGATGCGTGGCCAGTCTGGTTTCCGGCGCTTGCCTTTGCTCCGTTCATTGCGGACGCAACGGTCACCTTGCTGCGCCGGCTCGCGCGCGGCGAGAAGGTCTGGGAGGCGCATCGGCAGCACTACTATCAGCGCCTCGTGCAACTCGGTGCGACCCATGTCCGCGTCGCTTTGCTTTATTACGGCCTGATGCTGTGCGGTTCGACGCTCGCGCTGGTGGCGCTGCATGTGCCGACCATCGCGCAATGGCTGGCGGTTGCATGCTGGTATCTGGTGCTCGCCGGCGTAGGCATGGGCATCGATCAACGCTGGCGCGCGTTCGAGCGCTCGCGCGCCGGGACGGCGGCCTGAATACTGCAGTAGCGCGAGCGCGGTGGCGCAGCGCGGATGCTTAGCGCCGCCCGCTGCGCCGCACGACGAGCCACTTCGGCGATCTGAAACGGACGATGCTCACGTAGAGCCAGACATACGTCAGTGCGAACAGCACGACGAAGGCGAACAGGTGCACCGTGTGTTGCCAAAAGAGCGTCGCGGGAATGACACCGATCAGGCACAGCAGCCATAGATAGGGCGATGTGAACGAATTGCGCCGCGTCAGCTCATGCGCGGTTTTCGCGCCGACGGCCCAGCGCATGAGGCGCTTGTAGACGAGCATGTGCAAATGCACGCCATCGGGAATGCCGGGCGACATGCCGCGCACGAATTTTTTCCGGTAGATCGAAAAGCAGGTCTCGAAGATCGGATAAACGAAGAGCAGCACGGGATACCACGCGGAGACTTCACGGTGCCGCATGACGAGCATGATCGCGAGCTCGGCAAGCATGAAGCCGATGAAATAGGCACCGCCGTCGCCCAGAAAAATCAGACCGGCCGGGAAATTCCAGATGAAGAAGCCGAGCACCGCGCCCATCATGATCAGCGATGCCGACAGCACGATCGGATCGGAGAGGCGGAACGCCACATAAGCAAGCGATGCAAACATCATCATCGCGACCATCGAGGCAAGACCGTTGAAGCCGTCGATGATGTTCACCGCATTCGCCAAGGCCGCGACCGCCAGCACGGTCACCGCGGCCGAAATGACCGCATAGGAAAGCAGAAAATCCAGCGGCGGTACGCTGACGCGCACCACGGCGATATGCAGCGCGAAATAGGCGAGGGCGGCTGAGCCCATGGTGGCGACCAGGCGTGCGGTGGGCGAAACGCGCTTCGTGAGGTCTTCGATCAAGCCCGAGGCGAACGCCGGAATGCCGCAAGCGATCAATGCGAGGATGCCCAGCGAGACAGCCGGATAGGGGCCGTAGAGCTCCAGCGTCGACGCCACGAGCCCGACCAGGATCCCGAGGCCGCCGACGCGCGGAACGGGCCGGGCATGAAACTTCTGTACGCCGGCCAGATCGGCATCGATCGAAAACCTTTCGTGCAGATGCGCATAGCGCACGATCAGCAACGTGACGAGCAGCGAGACGAGAAAGGCGAGTGCGAAACTGAGCATGAGCGGTAGCCGGGTGGCGAACGGCGAATTATACCGAGAGCCGTCCGCATGCCTGCCGCGTAGGAGGTGAGGCGTGAAATGCCTTATGCGATTTCGATCGGGTAATCGGTGCAGACGCGGGACGGCTCGTCGTCGAACCACGCGACGCCTTCTTGCACCATCGTTATCCGCAATGTGTACTTGCCCGCATGCTCCGGGGTGACGACGCGAACCGCGTATTGCTTGCAATCGCCCGCGCTAAGCGTTTCCGAGAGGGCGGTACGTTCGCCGTCGAAGACGACGATGCCGCCGGTTTGCGAATCGAGCCAATGGTACGAAAGATTGAGCGGATAGGGTGTCTGGCTGGCCAGACGGAAGTGGGATCGGTTTGCGAGGGCGACGTTGGCGTGGAACGCCGAACCGGCTTGTGCGACGCGCGGCGCGCTGACGACTGTCATGGCGATTCGGCTTCGTTCTTCGGTGCCCAGCGGAGCTGTCCATGCGGCTGGGGCATGGCGCGGATTCGCTTTCCACTGGCTCATGAGCAGCGAGTCGACCATTGCGGCGTATCGTTGCTCGAATACTTTCGCGGCCCAGTCGTACAGTTCGCGATCGAGTTCGGTGACGCGATGGATGGCTTCGAGCGCTTCGGCGGAGAGGGCCTCGGCCGGGACGCGATTGGACGAAACGTTGAGCTTCCGTTCCTCGATGACAGGGTAGAAGCCGAGCGTATGGCTCAGAAGCTGCAGCGACTCGCTCATTCGCTCCGCCAAACCGACGAAGAGGCACTGCTCGAGGCGGGCCTTGGCGACGTTCAGCAATTCCCGATCGTTCTTGCGGCTCGCGTATTCGCGCACGACTGCCTGCCCGTAGCCGACGGGATCTTTCGCGAGTTTCTCGTAATCTAGATCGACTGCGAGGAATAACGTCTGAGCATTGATCATGTCCCAGTTCGTTGCTTCATCGGAGACAAACTCCAATAGCGACCAATTCTCGTTCACGACCTGATCGTGCCGATATGCGTCGGGCTCGCGGCGCACATGCGAATACCAGGAAATGGTGCGCTGAACGGGGTCGCGCAGCATCGTTATATAAGCGAGATCTCTTTTCAAATAGGTATTCAGGCCGTGCCATAGATGGCCCCGGAAGAAGGCGTACTTGGAAAGATCCTGCCTCGGAAGCGCGAAAAGGCTCGGAAGCAGCTGGGCAGGGCAGATTTCGCTGGAATCGAATTGGCTATCCAGGAAACTGATCAGAGAAGTTCCGGCTGTTTTGGGTATATGGAGATAATAGAGAGGTAAATCGGACATTTCTATTTATTGATCTGATTTTTGCCAATTTTATGTCATTTTGTGATCCTTATAAATAACGAACTTGTTACGTTGGCTTACAAGGTGGAAACGGGGGTGTCGTCTGGTCAATGTCCGGGGTTACATCGTCCGAAATTCGCTCGACCCGATCATGGAGCGCCGTGGTCTAGCGCAGACTGGCTTGCGCGACAACACCGCAAAGCGGGGGCTCGATTGAGATACAATGTATCTCACCTTTGACGGTGAGACGAGGTTGCCATGACTGCCACTACGATGGTCCACGTCCGTTTGGACGAGCATTTGAAAGCGGAAGCGGCCGAGACGCTTGCGTCGATGGGCCTATCTCTCTCGGACGCGGTCCGTGTGTTTCTGAAGCGGGTCGTTGCAGACAAGCAACTGCCGTTCGAACTGAAGGTGCCGAACGAGGAGACGCGGCGTGCGATGAAAGAAGCCGATGACATCGTCCGGACGCGTCGGGGCCGCTTCAAGACGGGCAATGAACTGATCGATGAGCTTGAGAAAAAGCGCCGCAAGTAAACGGGCAAGTCTTCCGCGGGAGGCTGATTACACGAAGATATCGCGTCGACGACAGCTCCGCGCACGGATGCGTGGTTTTCGTGCGGGCGGGTACACATGCCGATCTGTTCAAATAGGTGGCGCCGACATCCATCAGAATCCCGCGGTGCCTCGAACGCTGCCGATAGCGTCGTCGCACCCCTCAAGCAAACCGTTCCGATTCATCGACTGCCACCGCCAATGATCGGCGCACATGCGCTCGATGCCATGCACCGCGCGCCAGCCAAGTATCTGCCGGCCGCACTTGTACTCGCAAAGCATGAAGCCACATCCCCCGGGCCGCCGATCCACGAGCTCATAGGGCACCTTCCGCCCCGAAGCGGCCCTGAATGCTTTCGCCACCTCCAACACCGAGTACCCGCGCCCGGTACCGAGGTTGACGGTCAGGGAAAGCGAATGTTATGTCGTCTTAACCTATTGAAATGTATGTAATTTCGGTATGTTTTGTCGAAATCAACCTTTATACCGAACATCGGACCCAACGGCGACATGGCGCGACTGGAAACGCTGGAGCCGATGGCCTTCGCCCGGCTCAAGCGTTGGATGGGGAGTCTAAAAAACCGCGACGCCCTGAAGCGCCGACGAGATGTGTCGCAGGCCGAGGTGGTTGAAGAGACGATCAAGCAAACCCGTTCGGATTCATCGACTGCCACCGCCCATGGTCGGTGCCCAACGCGCTCGATGTTCACGCAATTATTTGATCCTTGAAATGGGGATATATATCCCTCAGTTGAGGATTCGCTGGCTGATCCCTATACTAGGGATTTGTATCCCCATATCGAGGATTGACTGTGAGTATTGCCGACTTTCTCTTCACAAGGGGCTTGCAACGAGTGCTTGGTGCCACACTGCTACAACCTGACCGCAGTTTTACGCTCGAGGAACTGCTGCGTCTGGCGGACAGTGGGCGCGGAAGCGCTCAAAAACAGGTGGACCGCCTAGTCGAAGCTGGCGTACTGCGGGAAGATGCCCGCCGAGGCCGGCAACGAAGCATTCGAGCGAATACCGAATTTATCCTCTATCCCGAATTGCTCAGTATCGCGCGGAAGTCATTTGCTATTGTGGAGCCTCTGAAGGAAGCCCTCGAGCCTTTTGCCGACCTCATCAACTCGGCGTTTGTGTTTGGCTCAGTGGCCAAGGGCACGGATAGTGGCCGGAGCGACATCGACCTGATTGTCATCGGGAGCGCCCCTCTGCTCGAACTATCTGAGGCGATGCACAAGGCGGAGCTAGGTTTGCTGCGCCCCATCCACTTCTCCTTGTACGAGCCCGCTGAGTGGGCTGCCCTGGTACAGGCTGATCCCATCGTGGCCCAGATTGCCGAGGGCCCCATCTTGAAGATACTGTGATGTCGCGCCCAACTGAATATGACAATCTCATCAAGACGAAAGCCTTGGAGGCAGTCGCCTCAACGCCTGGCGCTATCGCGGGCTTCCTGCGTAACGCTGCGGACTACAGGGTTACGGCAGAGGGACTAGACCCTGAACGACATATGCAAGTATTCACCTTGGCCTACGAAGGCTATTTTCAGGTGGTCCAGGCGATCCTCGAGTTCTATCAAGTCCGCACTAAAGAGGCAGGGCGTAACCTAGCCATCCAGCGCGTTTCCACGTCGTTGGGCGTGAGCCCCCAAGAATTTGCGTTCATCACGAAGGCCCACGAGCGTCGCAACGGTACTTGTTATGTTTCACCGTTTCCTCCGGTATCGAAGGCCGAGGCCGTCACCATGCTGGCTATTCTGACTAAGTACCTACCCGTCGCGCATACGCTGACCGGCACGTCGTGAGAATCGGTCGGCAGAACAGCTATGAACCGGTGCACACTGCCACCTTCACACAAACCCATTCGGATTCATCGACTGCCACCGCCAATGATCGACGCACATGCGCTCGATGCCATGCTCGGCGCGCCAGCCAAGTATCTGCTCGGCCGCACTGGTACTCGCAAAGCATGAAGCCACATCGCCAGGCCGCCGATCCACGAGCTCGTAAGGGACCTTCCGCCCCGAAGCGGCCTCGAACGCTTTCACCACCTCCAACACCGAATACCCGCGCCCCGTACCAAGATTGACGGTCAAGCTGGCATCGCGCACCTTCAACGCATCGAGTGCCGCGATATGCCCGCGCGCCAGATCCACGACATGGATATAGTCGCGTACGCCCGTCCCGTCGGGGGTGTCATAGTCGCTGCCGAACACACGCAATTTGTCGAGCTTGCCTACCGCGACCTGCGCCACATAAGGCATCAAGTTGTTCGGAATGCCCGCGGGGTCCTCGCCGATACGTCCGCTCTCGTGCGCCCCAACCGGATTGAAATACCGCAGCGTGGCAATGCGCCACGCGGGATCGGACCGTTCGACATCGCGCAGAATCTGCTCCGCGATCAGCTTCGATTGCCCGTAGGGGTTCGTCGCCGAAAGCGGGAACGATTCGTCGATCGGCGAGCGCTCGGGCACGCCATAAACAGTCGCCGACGAGCTGAAAACGAATCGCTTCACATTGCGCCCACGCATCGTATCGAGCACGGTGAGCAGGCTACCGATGTTGTTACGGTAGTAGTCGATCGGTTTGGCAACCGATTCGCCGACCGCCTTCAACGCGGCGAAATGAATCGCGGCATCGATCGGGTGTTTATCGAAAATCGCGCTCAGCGCCGCGGCATCGCATGCGTCGGCTTCGTAAAAGGCGACCTTACGGCCCGCAATCTCCTCGATGCGTCGCACGGCCTCGCGCTTGCTGTTGACGAGGTTGTCGACGATGACCACGTCATAACCGCTTGCGAGCAGTTCGACCGCGGTATGCGAGCCAATGAACCCCGCTCCGCCCGTCACCAGAATCGTGCCTTTCATCGCCATCGTCGTGCTCCGTCAAAGATCAAGTGAAACGCCGGTATGTTCGCGCAGCGTCGTGAGGTATTGTGCGATGACGGATTGTTCGTCGAACTCGGCGGCAACCTTCTTGCGACCGCGCTCGCCCATCACGCGCCGCTCCTCGGAAGAGAGCGCCATCATCGCTTGCAGCTTGTCTGCGAGGCTCACCGCGCTTTTCGCCTCGCACAGGAAACCCGTGATGCCATCGGCAACGACTTCGCGGCAGCCCGGAACGTCGGTGGCGACGATCGGCCGCCCCATCGCCGACGCTTCCATCAGCGTGCGAGGCACGCCTTCGCGGTACGAAGGCAGCACGACACAGTCAGCGCTCGCAATGTGCTCGCGTACGTCATGCGCTTCGCCCAGATATTCGATGAGACCTTCGCGTTCCCAAGCGCGCACGGTATCGAGCGTCACGGCGCTCGGATTGTCGACGCCGGCCGGCCCGAGCAATTGGAATCGTGCCATGGGATGCCGCTTGTGCAAAATACGTGCCGCCTCGACATATTCGCCGAGGCCCTTGTCCCAAAGCAAGCGCCCGATCAAGACAAATGTAAAGTTCTGTTTCTGTCGCGGCGGGGTGTAAGCGAAATAGCTCAAGTCGACTCCCTCGCCATTGAGAAGGCGCGCACGTTCCGGGTGAGCAAGCAGCCGCGATTCGACGAATGCGCGCTGATCGTCGCCATTCAGAAACCAGATCTCGCGCGGAAACCGGAACGCGAACCGGTAGAGCGCCTTCGCCACGATCGCCGCACGGCTCTTCTGAATGAAGACGTAGCCGAGGCCCGTCGTGACCGCAATCGACGGAACACGCGCAAGCCATGCGGCAACGGTGCCGTAGATGTTCGGTTTGATCGTGTAGTGAAACACGATGTCGGGTTTGATCGCGCGGTAATGGCGATACAGTGCGGCGAACGTACGCAGGTCGTCGCGCGGGTTGGTCCCTTTCGACGCCACATGCAGCTCCACGAAGCGGCAGCCCATTTGCTCGAGCAGGGCGGTCGTACGATCGCGCGGCGCGATGACCGTCACGGTCGCGCCATTGGCGATCAGCGTGCGGATCAGTCCTTGGCGATACGTATGGATCGCAAACGACGTATTGCAGACGAGGCAGATGGAGAGCGTTCGCGCAGCGGTAGCGCGCGTGCTAGTGGCGACGGCAGCGGATCGAGCGGGCGAATTCATGCGGTACGGGCGGCAAAGAGGATACGCTTCATGCGGTGAAGCCATCCGTAGGGTGTGACGAGATGCAGCAGATTCTTCGCGAGTCCTAACCAATCGTAGACGTTGCGTGCGTTGAAATAGCGCATGCCGAGCCGGATCGTGGAGACGATCTGCCTGCGACGCTTCGTAGCGCTGATGCCGTCCGGATTGGCTTCGTAATAAAGCCCCAGCTCGGGCAGGTTCGCACAGTCATAGCGTTCCATGAGACGCAGGAAGAGGTCGAGGTCTTCGGCCGCCGGATACGCAACGCGGTAATTGCCGACCGCGCGCACCGCATCGACGCGCAGCATCATCGCCGGATGCACCAACTGCGAGCGAAAAAAACGCAAGCGGCGAATTTCAGCCGGCTCGGTGGCGGGGCGCAACGTGAAAAGCGGTTCGCCTTCGCGTGTTACCACCTGCGTCCACATGCCGACACCGGCAACGTTCGGGTGCGCTTCAAGGTAGGCGCGCTGCTTGGCGAGCCGCTCGGGCGCGGCAAGATCGCCGGCATCGATGCGCGCCGCGTACTTGCAGCCGCGCGAAGCGAGTGCTTCGATGCCGGCTTGTAACGCTCGTTCGATCCCCCCGTTTCGCGGCATCCGCAGAATTTCGACGGTCACGTTCGGCAGCGCCGGTGCGACGATCGGCGGATCGCTGCCGTCGTCGACGAGCAAGACACGTACAGCGGCGCGTTCGCGAAACGACGCCAACGTGCGCTCGACATCCGCTTGCCCGTTATAGGCGGGCATCAGTACCGTGACATCGGCAAGCGCGTCGTTCGGCGCGGACGGCGGCAAGGTGGTGGGCGTCGTCATGACAGCTTGTAGCGAATGTAATAGAGGTTCACCGCGGCCGCGGCGGCATAGCCGGCGGCAAGTCCGACGAGCGCGCCGTACGCACCGATCCGCGCGATGGCAACGAGGTTGACGACGAACGCGACGGCGAGCGCGAGCACCCACTTCGCGAGCAGAACGAACTTCGCCTGATATTTGAGCACGACCAGATTGCCGATGGCCTCGACGCCGGCCGGCACGGAAAGCCAGACACACCAGCGAAAAATCGCGACGGCGCCCTCATAGCCGGGGCCGAACACGCGCGTGATGATCAGGTGTCCGAACAAACCGAGCACGAGCGCGCCGGCCGCCATCAGCGCGGCGGCGAACAGCATCAGACGCCGTACGTTGGCAAGCAGTCTGGCGGGGTCCTGCACGCGGTAGATGAAGGCCGGCGCGATGGTCTGCGCGAGCATGAGCCCGAGTGCGATCCAGTTTTCGTTGATCTGCTGCGCGGCCGAGTAGCGGCCGAGATCGGCGAACGAGATGGCGCGCTCGAGCATGAGCCGGTCCAGCTTCAGGAACAGATACATGCAGACGAGGCCGATCCAGAACACGGTGCCCGCGCTTGCGAAATGACGCAACAGCGGCCCGTCGACGCGCCAGCCGAGCGTACCGCCATGGCGGCGCATGTAGTAGACGACGAGCGCACCGCCGACGACGGCCGATTCGGCTGCCCAGAGCCAGCCGAACGCGGCGGGCGTCATGGCAACGCGCACGAACAGATAGACGAGCGCGGCTTTGGCGAGCGCGGTGACGATGCTCGTCAACAACTGCGGCTTGCTGTACGTCAAGCTTTGCAGCCACGAGTTGATGACGCCGATGAACGGCTCCCGAAAAAGCATGGTCACGGCCAGGCCGGCGAGCATGGCGCCGACGAGTGGGTCGGTTACGCCGAGCGCGATGGCTATCCAGGTCGCGGCGAGTGCGAGCACCGAGACGCTCATGCGCAGCGCGAAGGCGCTGCCGAGTACCGTGCCCAGCTCGGAGGCGGGCCGATGCACGATCGTCGGGACGAGGATTTCGGCGCCGCACACCCATGTGATGGGGGCGAGCACGAGCAGCAGCGTGTTCGCGTATTGCCATTTGCCGAATGCGTCGGGGCCCAGGTAGCGCGCAAGCAGGCCCGCGATGGCGATGGCGACGACGATCTGGGTCAGTCGTTCGAGCCCGAGCCAGATGATGTTCGCGACGGCTTTCGCGACGTCCTGATTGGCAAGACGCTTCAGCATACGTTGCGCGGCAGGGAATTTGCTCGTCGTGGGACGCGCTTCGCTAACGCCTTGATACAAGCTTCGGCTGACGAATGTCCGGCAATGAAACGTCTTGGCATTAAAATGAGCGCGTCGTGCGTCCGTTGAAAAACGGCAATTATAAGTGGGAACGATCGCGCACCCCTCGTGCGGCGGCGGTGTAAGGGGAATCGGCGACACCGCGTGCGGCGCGCTGCGTTTGGCGCTGCAACGCCGTTTTGCGTCCTTTTTTGCAGACTGAGAGCCTATCCATGATTTCACAATCCATCTTCAAGGCGTATGACATCCGCGGCGTCGTGGGCAAGACGCTCGATGCCGATGTGGCGCGCTTGATCGGCCGTGCATTCGGCAGCGAAATTCGCGCGCAGGGCGGCGATGCCGTCGTCGTCGGACGCGATGGCCGCTTGTCGGGTCCGTCGCTCGTCGCGGCGCTGGCCGACGGGTTGCGCGCGGCGGGTGTCGATGTCGTCGATGTCGGCATGGTGCCGACGCCGGTCGGCTACTTCGCGGCGAGCGTGCCGCTCGCGTTGCCGGGCGGCGAACGGTCGGTCGATTCGTGCATCGTCGTCACCGGCAGCCACAATCCGCCCGACTACAACGGCTTCAAGATGGTGTTGCGCGGCGCGGCCATTTATGGCGAGCAGATCCAGGCGCTTTACCGGCGTATCGTCGACGGGCAGTTCAGCGCCGGCGACGGCGGCTATGTCGAATACGACATCGGCGATAAATACATCGAGCGGATCGTCGGCGACATCAAGCTCGCGCGCCCGATGAAGCTCGTCGTCGATGCGGGCAACGGTGTCGCGGGCGGTCTTGCCCCGCGCCTGTTCAAGGCGCTCGGCTGCGAACTCGTCGAACTCTTCACCGATATCGACGGCAATTTCCCCAACCATCATCCCGATCCCGCGCATCCGGAAAACTTGCAGGATGTGATCCGGGCACTGAAGGAAACGGATGCTGAAATCGGCTTCGCATTCGATGGCGACGGCGACCGTCTCGGTGTGGTCACGAAGGATGGCCAGATCATCTATCCGGACCGCCAACTGATGCTCTTCGCGCAGGAAATCTTGTCGCGCAACCCCGGTGCGCAGGTCATTTACGACGTCAAGTGCACGCGCAATCTTGCTACTTGGGTGCGCCAGCATGGCGGCGAGCCGGTCATGTGGAAGACGGGCCATTCGCTCGTGAAGGCGAAGCTGCGCGAGACGGGCGCGCCGATCGCCGGTGAAATGAGCGGGCACGTGTTCTTCAAGGACCGCTGGTACGGTTTCGACGATGGTCTGTACACGGGCGCTCGCTTGCTCGAGTTGCTTGCGCGCGCAAGCGATCCGAGCAAGATGCTCAACGATCTGCCGAATTCACTGTCGACGCCCGAGTTGCAATTGAAGCTCGAAGAGGGCGAGAACTTCACGCTGATCGCGCGCTTGCAGAAAGAGGCGCGCTTTCAGGGAGAGGACGAAGTCATTACGATCGATGGGTTGCGCGTCGAATATCCCGATGGTTTCGGGCTCGCGCGGTCGTCGAATACGACGCCTGTCGTGGTGCTGCGCTTCGAGGCCGACAGTGCCGAGGCGCTCGCGCGGATTCAGGACGATTTCCGGCGCGTGATTCTGGCCGCCAAGCCGGACGCAAAGCTGCCGTTCTAAGCGATCGCGCTGCCCCGGTGGGGTGCCGGGGCAGCGCGGACGTGCCTTACTGGAGAAAAAAATGCATCCAATGAATTCCGGGCACTGGCTGTTCGTCATCGTCGTTCTGGTCGCGATGCTCTATCCGTACATCAGAATCATCCGCCGAGCGGGGTACTCGGGCTGGTGGTTCCTGACGATGTTCGTGCCGATCGTCAACATCGTCATGCTGTGGGTCTTCGCTTTCGCACAGTGGCCCGCACTCAATCGGGCCGATCGATAGATCGATAGATCGATAGATCGATGCACCGATAGCGCAGCGCATACGCCCGCAAGGAAAGCTGGCGCGTCAGCGCCGGCATTCCTGAGCGCATTCGCTCACGACCTGCTCGAAGCAGTCCACCGCATAATCGACATCGTCCTCGGTCGTGTATCGCCCGATGCTGATTCGAATCGTTCGACTGGCGGCATCCGGCCCGAGCCCGATCGCGGTCAACACGTGCGACGGCGTACCGGCTGCGGAATTGCACGCCGAAGTCGACGAGACCGCAAGATCGCTGGGCAGCATGAACGTGAAAAAGCCTGGCAGATCGATGGTGAGGCTCAACGTATGGGGAATGCGTCGCGCTGCGGCCGCATTGTGCTTGACGCCTTCGAGTCGAAGTACCCGTTCGAGCAGCCGCGCGCTCAAGCTCGCGATCCGCTCGCTATCGGCTTGTATCTGCGCCTGCGCGATCTCGCACGCGGTTCCCATTCCGACGATTTGATGCGTGGGAAGCGTGCCCGAACGCAGGCCGCGTTCATGGCCCCCGCCGTGCATTTGCGGCGCGATACGCTCGCATACCTCGCGGCTGACGTACAGCGCGCCGATTCCTTTGGGGCCGTAGACCTTGTGCGCCGACATCGACATCAGATCGATGCCGAGTGCCCGTACATCGATAGGCGTTTTGCCGAGCGCCTGCGCCGCATCGACATGCAGCAGCGCGCCTGCCGCGTGAACAACGTGCGATATCGCGGCGATATCGGTCAACGTGCCAAGCTCGTTGTTGACGAGCATCAGTGACACGAGGCCCGTATCCTCGCGCAGTGCAGCCGCCACCGCATCCGCCGTGATCTCGCCGCTCGCCGACGGCCGCAGATAGCTCACAGGCATGCCGCGCTTTTCGAGGCTGGTCATCGTATCGAGCACCGCCTTATGCTCCAACTGGCTCGTGATCAGGTGCCGACGCGCCGACGCCGTATCGGCATAGCCCTTCAATGCAAGATTGTTCGATTCAGTGGCGCCGGAAGTCCAGACGATTTCATCGGGAAAGGCGCCGATCAGCGCCGCTACCTGTTGGCGTCCACGTTCCACCAACTGGCGCGCCCTCTGGCCGGCGGCGTGAGAGCTCGACGCCGGATTGCCGAAGGCACCCGTCATGCCGAGGCATCCGAACATCGATTCGATGACGCTCGGATCAGCTGGCGTCGTGGCGGCGTAGTCGAAATAGTGCAAATGGCCCGCGTCGCTCATCTTCCTTTCTCCGATCTTCAAGAACGAAGCGATCGTACGCTCAGTAGCCTAAAAAGTGCTTTCAAAATAAATTGGATATTGCTTGGAATTTGGTGTGAATTTCTATGATGTTTTGATATGGAGGAATTTTTTTGCGTCGTGGGCGCTGGCTGCCGGTGTGGCGGCCAACGCAGCGTTGGCAGTGCTCTTTATGGTCATTGCTCGCACCGGCCCAACCTTCGCATGCTGATGAAGCGAAGTAACGGGTCGGGATCCTACGCGAGCCCGATCGCGGAAGGCGGTGCGCACGCGCACCCATTGCTTCGCGATCACGAGGGCGGCAGCTTCGCAAACGGATATCTAATCAAGGTCGGCTCGCTGCACGTATGCGGCCCGTTTCTGTCTGCCGCGGCTCAAGACCGAAGGGCACAGTTTAGTAAGGAGAACTAAATGCAGGGAATATCCAGCGACGATGCTAACGCGGGAAGAGACACATTCGACGCCGCCGACGCGACGCATCGTGTCGAGGTACGGATGGATTGTGGCTCCGGTCGCATCCATTCGCCCGCGATAGAGCGCCTCAAAGGCTTGTCGGAAGCAGCGATCTCCGCGCAAGGCGCCCAATTCCGGGTCGGCGGCGAGGACGGCGCCGCCGAGAGCGCCGCATCGAAAGCCCGGCGCCAGTATTTCGAGCGCACCCCAGCGTTCGAAGCATCTTGCGAGGAATTCGATAAAGTGGCGGTCGATGAATTGTTGTCGATCGCGAATGCACGCATCGGCATCGCGCGCCAATCACTGAGCAATGCCAACGATCCCGATATTCGCATCCTCGAAGCGTTTGTCTGGTACATCGAAAACGCCCGTGCGAACAACATCGATGCAGGCGATCTCGAAATCGTGCCGCTGAAAGAAGCGCTTACGCGCCTTCGCTGCGTACTCCAGGAATGGACGACGGTCAAAAAAACCGCGGAGCGTCCGGCAAGTTGGGAGGGGCACATCTCCTGCGCGATGTTTTTTTTCACGGTTCATCATCTTTACCGGCTCGCGGCGCGCCCCGAATTCACGACGATCCAACCACAACCGGTCGATCCCAAGGAAGTCGATCGCGTGCTGGCGGCAACCGACGCATTGATCGCAACGCCATTCGCGGACACGCCCGACGAAAGAGACAAGGCAGACCGCAACCTCCTTACGGCCTATCGTTGGTATATCGAGAACGCTGCGCAAGGCATCGTTGGCGCGGAGTTCTTGAAGCTTTTGCCGCTCCGAAAGGCGCTCGATGATCTCGATTCCATCGTCAAAGACTGGGATAAGGTGCGCACAAAAGAGGCAGCGGCCGATCGAGCCGCCGAGGCAAGCGGCAAGGTACTGGACGTCAGTCCGCGCGAGCGTGCTTGGCAGGCTTTCACGAGCGGGGCGACCGTATGCTTCGCGGCGCGGGACGAGCTCAGGTTGCGGCGGGCTGACCCGGAAACGAATCGTTAGGACGTTATTGCGTCGGTGGCCCTGCCGGCGCCGCTGCTGCCGGTTGCGACGCAAGATTGTCCTTCCCCGCGTCGGCAGGTGTCGATGGCGTTGCCGCCGCCGCCGGCGGCGAGCCCGGTAATTCGCTCGATTTGATCTTCGAAGGCTGCGGCACGGGCACGGCCTTCACCACGGTACGCAGGTACTGA
>Ga0157374_10000103_pt1 | contig 78532 bp, 48 predicted proteins | sample M25metaG_FD_115308 | JGI IMG/M metagenome (GOLD analysis project Ga0157374, IMG submission 115308) | Miscanthus rhizosphere microbial communities from Kellogg Biological Station, Michigan, USA - M2-5 metaG | ecosystem: Host-associated > Plants > Roots > Rhizosphere > Soil | place: USA: Michigan...
CTCCTGTCCAGCAGGTGATGCTCCCGGAGCAGAATAGCAACCGAATACACTTCTTCTCCGGTAGCGCATCCGGCAATCCACACTTTAATAAAAGGATAGGTAGCCAGCCTGGGCAGTATTTTTTCGCGCAGGCTCTTATAAAAAAGCGGATCGCGGAACATTTCAGTTACCGTGATGGAAATGTGTGGTACGAGCTCTTCAAAAAGCTGCGTATCATGCGCCAACCGGTCATTCAGCTCTCCAAGTGTTTTTATTTTATGCTTGGTCATAAAATGATTAAACCTTCTTAGCAAAAAATCCGGGCTATATTGCCTGAAGTCGTAACCATACCGATGGTCGATGGCGCCCAGCAATTCGTGTAAATCCTCACTTTTCAAAACAATACCCTGTTTGCCCATTTGCTAAAATGACGTTTTCCTTGTCTTTTATTTATAAAGCCACACCCGCATTAAGGATAACAGCTGCTCGATATTCACCGGTTTGGAAATATAGTCCGACATACCTGCTGCCAGGCATTTCTCTTTATCTTCTTTCATCGCTTTGGCCGTCAGCGCGATAACCGGTAACTTTTCCCATGCCTTATTTTTTCTGATCTCACGGACCGCTTCAAAGCCATCCATTTCAGGCATCATAATATCCATTAGCACCAGGTCAATTCCCGGATCTTCTTTTAGCGCCTGCAATGCCTCTTTCCCATTTTCTGCAATAACACACTCCAGGCCCTCCTGTTCCAGGGCATTAGTCAGTGAATAAATATTCCGCATATCGTCATCGACCAGCAGTATTTTTTTATTCAACAACACATCTTGAGCGCTGTGCAACTCACGGATGATTTTTTGTTTTTCTTCCGGCAACCTGGACTCCACCCGGTGCAGAAATAAAGTCGTCTCGTCCAATAACCGCTCCCGCGAGCTGGCAGTTTTCAGGATGATTGAGTTAGCGAGCCGGTTGAGCTTTGCCACTTCTTCCTTTTTCAGCTCCCTCCCGGTATAAACAATAACAGGTATCTGCTTCCAGGATTCGCTTTTTTTGATGGCTTCCAGTAACTCAAAGCCGGATATATCCGGCAAGCCAATATCCAGAATAATGCAGTCATAACTATCGCCGGCAAGCCTTGCAAGCGCATCATTTCCCGAATAAGCCTGATAACATTTCACATCCCCGTTCCCGATCAGCTCACATATAGCCTGATTTTGCTCTTTATGATCTTCTACAATAAGGAGCTTCTTCATTTTTTTATCAATAAAACCCTCTATTTTATCAAAAGCCTGCTGTAAATCCGATGGTGTAACCGGTTTTTGAATAAAATCGAATGCTCCCAGTTCCATACCTTCCTTTTTCTTATCATATCCCGAAAGGATCTGGACAGGAATGTGCCGCAACAGCGGATCATGTTTTAGTTGTTTCAATACCTCCAGGCCGTCTATTGTTGGCAGATTGATATCCAGCAGTATCGCATCGGGTTTATAATGCCGCGCAAGGCTCACACCAATGCTACCCCGCCTGGCGATCACTCCCTTATAACCACGTTCCTTTACAAAATTGAGCAACGTCGCAGAAAAAGTATCGTCATCTTCAATGATCAACACCAGCTTATCATTATCGGTAATAGCATTCCGGTCGTCGTGGAAAATTTCGGCTTCAGGATGCGACGGGGTAACAATGACTTGCCCCCTTTTTTCAGCAGCAGACTCCCTGACTTCTATTTTTTTATCGAGCCCTGTAACCAGCGAAGCATCAAATTCAGCCGGCAAATACAAGGTAAACGTGCTCCCTTTTCCGGCCTCGCTCACTAATCGAATTTCACCACCGAGCGCAAGGCAAAGTTCGCGGCTAATCGACAACCCCAGCCCGGTTCCCCCATACTTGCGCTTGGTAGAGCCATCGGCCTGCTGGAAAGCTTCAAAGATTAGCTCCTGCTTGTCCTGTGGGATCCCTATGCCGGTGTCGGATACCGAAAAATGGACGATATTCTTCTTATCCTTTAACGCGGGGCTCCGAAAAGATATAGGAGCCGACAACCTGCCTATATCCAGTATTACTCTCCCCCCTTTTTCGGTAAATTTAAAGGCATTGGAAAGGAAGTTTTTTAAAATCTGCTCCAGCCGCTGCCGGTCCGTTGTTAGCATAAGTTCATCATCCGGCACGCTTGCAATATATTCGATTCCCCTGGTCTTGGCCAGCTGGCTAAAGGTAGAAGAAAGTGATTCTTTTATCTCTGTACACGACGCCGGAGCAACGTCCAGCTCTATTTTGCCGGATTCAATTTTGGCCAGGTCAAGTATTTCATTGATCAGGTTCAACAGATCTGAGCCTGAGTTATGGATACTTCTGGCGAATTCCGTCTCCTTTTCGCCGAGTTTTTTGTTTTTATTTTCCGATAGCATATGGGACAGGATCAGGATGCTGTTCAACGGCGTCCGCAACTCATGTGACATATTGGCCAAAAACTCCGACTTATATTTGCTGGTCACTTCCAGTTCGCGTGCTTTTGCTTCTATGTCGATCTTTGCATTTTCCAGCCGTTCTTTCTGCTCTTCCAATAAATCGGCTTTTTCTTCCAATTCCTCATTTGCTTTTTGAAGTTCATCTTGCTGGACCTTCAGCTCCTCCTCAGAGCGTTCCAACTGCTCCGTTTTTTGTTGCAGTTCCTCGTTGGTCTGCCGTAATTCCTCCTGCTGCAATTGAAGTTCTTCTGCCTGCCGCTGGGTTTCTTCTAAAAGCTCCTGGGATTTGGCGCGGTCCTGGGCAGCGCTGACAGCAATAGCGATGTTATCGGTTACGAATGTCAGAAAGTCCGATTGCAGGGGACTAAGTTCGCTCAAAGTTCCTAGTTCAATCACCCCTTTTACTTTTCCATCTGCTGAAAAAGGCACGGCCAAAATATTCTTCGCAGCTGTTTTGCCCAGCCCCGAGTTTACGATCAGATATCCTTCCGGAACATTCCCCAACAAAATTCTCCGGTTTTCTTTAGCCGCCTGCCCTGCGATGCCTTCGCCGATCCCGATAGTGTGGAAGGCCAGTTTTTTTTGATCAAGGGCATAACCTCCGGCCAGCATCAGTTCTGCGCCATTCTCATCCATCAAATAAATAGCCCCCACAGCTGCATCAAGATAAGCGGCAATTCGGTTAATGACCACCTGGCAAAGTTCACCGAGATTCAAATTACCCTGCATGCTGCGTATGAGCTCCCCGCTCCCGGTCAGGTTCCAGTTCTTGTCGGATGCTTCTTTTTCAGCCCTTCGCAACGCCCGCAGATTCGCAGTAATAATCAAATAAATAATGATGAGCACGATTACGATGATGCCGAATAGAAGAATAAATACCGTAAGGAAATTTTTCAGGTCTGATTTATTTGTGGCCTCTCTTTGCCCCAGCAAAGTGTTTTCCTCGCGTTCAGCGTTCGCAATGACTGCTCTGATATGATCAAGAATGATCTTATTTCCTCCATTTACGACAAATAATCTGGCACTATCGATCTTTCCCGCCCGTGTTAAATTGATACATTTTTCAAGATAAGCGAGGCTTTGATTGGCGAGCCTTTCAACCGTGTCAATATTCTTCTGCTGCGCGGGGTTATCATTGGTGAGTTCTCTGACTTTTTTCAGCTCAGCAAGAAGATTGGCCTTTGTATTATTGTAAGGTACCAGGTAGCTCTCTTTGCCAGTTATAATATAGCCTCGTTCACCGGCTTCCGCATCGATAATATAAGCCAGAACTTTTTCAAATTCATATTTTACTTCCTGCGTGTGGCTGACCCAGGAGGCACTTTCCACAAACTTTTCATTATTGGAAAACGAGTATACAGCAGCGGCAATAAGGATAATAGCAGATATAATAAATCCCGCCAGGATTTTTTTGTCCAGAGATAACTTCATACAATGTGACAGATTATGATTAAACCGGGGTAGTTTAAATCAACAAGGTATCCCAATATAGTTAAAAATATGGAATCACCTAATGGGACGACAAACAATATCGCAGTAGTAAGGAAAATTCGGGTGTTTTTCACGGTAAATTAACCGTGTAAACACCCATTGGAAAAAAGCGGCTATCTTCTGTTATTCATCTAAAAACAGGCATTTCACCCATGGGAAGAAATCAATTACCAGTCAAGTTTCACCAACATAACACCTTGCCGCTCAAGTGCCAAATTAAGCGTTAACTGTCCATTTTTAAGGTTCATATCAAACGGGGCACCGTCCGTTTCAAGCTGACCTGCCTTTTCGAGTTCTTTTATCGGCTCTGCCGACGGAGATTGTGGTGAGCCCATCTTTTTCCAGGCCTCATAAGAATTGCTATGTTTATTATCAATGAGATACCTCGTTATTTTTACTTTCTTGGCAGATAAGTCCGATATGCTCAGATTGATGGGTTCTGCCGGCGCTTGTTTGTCCTCATCATGATAATTCCAGATCATTACTGCTGCGGAATTCTTGTCTTTAGTTGCCAACGCACCTATATCGGTTTGGGGGCCTCGCACACTCGAATCAACTATGGTTTTTAACTGGTACATACGATTGCCTTGAACCTCTACGCGTTTTCCCGACATCTTGCCGAACATTCGAAATATGTTGAGCACCGGCTTATCAACTCCGTTAGTAGCTAAGTCGCGGAACCCGTAAAACCAGGGTTGATTTTCAAATTCAAACGACCATGACACAGCACCCAGAAAATTTACGCCTATCTGATCGGATAACTGATAAATACGTGCAAACGATGCGGCAGTGTAACTGGAGTACATGGTGCCGTTACGATAAGCATTTTCCGGATTAGTGGCCATACCACAGGCCGCACAACCTTCGGGGTCACACTCACCTATAATAACCGGAAGGCTGGCGGTTTCAGGGTATGACATTGTGGTCTTGAAACCTGTGCCTATGTCACGTAACTGGGTAGACATATTCATAACCACCATGTTTCCTTTTAAACCTGGCTGTCCTTTTGCATGGAAAAGAATGGCTTCTAATGGTGATCCCGTTTTTCCCGTAGCATAGTTTTTCCCTGATAAGCAATGTTTAATAAAATTGTTCATCCACTGCTGCGCACCTTTACTACCGGTTCCGGCAACGTTCATACCTCCGATCCTGGCGGTCGGCAGCGCTCGCTTTAATCCATCTGCAGCGTAATCATATAGCTTGAAAAATTCCTCTTGAGACCCTTTCCAATACGCTCCATTTGGTTCATTCCATACCTCCCAGTACCAGCTCTCCACCTCTTTTTTACCATACCGTTCCACCGAGTGTTTTACCCATTGGTAAACCAGCTCACGCCATTTATCATAATCCTTTGGCGGATATGCCCAACCTGTAACGATATCTGAATAAGGATCACCTGGTTTCCAGTGATGCTTGTAGGGTTTTGAATTATTTGTTGAAAGCGCTTCGGGCATAAAGCCTATTTGTGCAAGGGGTTTCATGCCTCTTCGCACATAAGTGTCAAAAATACTGTCAATTATCCGCCAGTTGTAAATGGGCTTACCATTGGCATCCTCAGTATAAGCGTTAGTCGATCCCCATTTTAAGGCCGCTTGGCCATCGCCACTCACCAACAAACTGTGCGTGCGTACATAAAGCGGCACCGGACTCAAGGCTGCCAACTCTGACAGTAATTTTTTACCATCTTTCATATAGGTGTAATTGGGTTCATCATACCCAAACCATGCCCAAATTGGTTTCATATCACCTGTTTCTTTAGCCAGGTCAACTTTAATAAAAGCCGAATTCTGCTGGGCAAAAACTTGAAGGTTTAATAAGGCAAAGACAAGTAATATGCCTATTCTTTTAAATGGATTCATATCAATAGTTCCGTCTTTATTATAATATAAATAATTGATACACACCGAGCGATGGAAGCTGCCGGTTATTTGGTTTATACCTGATCCGGGCATTGATGGACCGGTTAAAGTCCTAATGTAGAATATATTTTTTAATTGTAATATAAACACTTAAAAAATTCACTATAATTTATATACTATTCCGTTTATTTTATGGTGATTTAAGGAGCGGTCATTTAAATCGACAACTTGTTAAAAAAATCATGACCTCGGCAAGTAGTTAGTGTTCAATGCCATTGAATTCTTCAAAAAAAGGTGTTCGTTTATCCTCGACGCATTTTGCCGCATACAGGTACATCGCCGCCGACCAGCTTTGCCAGTCCTGCCCCCTAACCTGCCCATCCTGGGCCTTGTGCCATTCATTGAAACCGAATTCAAGCTGTTTATCCTGAGCATTTCTGACAAGGGCGGTGAGTGCAGTTAATTTTTTTTCTGCGAGCTCATATTTCCGGGCGGCCACCAGGGCAGCGATATAAAACCCACAGATAAAGGGCCATATCCCACCGTTGTGGTACTCGCCGGGAAGATTAAAATGCTCATAACGCGGTATCCAATCCGCATCTTCAGGGCGCATAAAAGGAAAGAAGTTAGGTGGTAAATCAATCGCCAGATCGCCTTTTTCCCGCATCGTCACACATTCATGTTCTATCCATGCAATAATGTCTGCCGCACGTGACAACGGAGCTATTCCTGATAGTATAGCAATGCTGTTGCCCAGCAAATCAAACCGTTCGCTGCAGTATACTTTAAAGGCCCAAAAAGCGTAGTAGGGTTTGTGCTTGACTACCAGCCCTTCGTGTACATGGTGGGGCTGGCAACCACCTGATATCGTAAACTGGTGCATTTCTTGCCGAAGCCGGTCGGCGCGTTCATGATGGCCAAATAGTTTCAGATAACTATAAGTAAGGGTGTTCACGTACAATCCATAGCCTATCACCCATTGCTCGTCGCGCCAGTCGGTGGTAGGGAGCTGGCCAACCAGGTAGCTGTCTGATGGGCTTTGATATTCCATCCATAGCAATGATCCCTGGACCGCCTCTTCCAGGAAAAGGTCTTCCCCGGTTATTTTTCTAAAAATAGCAACCGCCAGTAAAAACAAAGGCGTGGTGTCGCTGGCGCCGCGGTCGTCGGAATCATGTACCAGCGAAGGGATATGGCCATGCTGCGACTGGTTTGATGCCAATGTAACCAGTACATTCCTCATACTTTCCAGCAATTGCTGATTTACGGAGGCCGCTATGCCTAATATGGAGATTAACAAATCCCTTGTATACGGTTCGGGGTACCCCCAGGCCGCAGTGCGCGGCAAACCTTCAAAAGGGCCATTCATATTGTAGAGCAATACCTCTAAAGCAGCTTGCTTCGCCTTCTCTATTTCCTGCAGGTCACGTGTTTCCATGATGTTAACTGATTCCCAATTTATCTTGTAATAACTGTAAAAAACGGTTTGCCACCACCCTATAATCAAAATGCGATACAACCCGCTCCCTGGCAGCCTTACCTAATTGCAGCCTCAAAGCTGGGTGAGCTGCCAACTCAACCAGATGGCGGGCGATATCTTCAACATTTGCACGATAATCTACCGTTCTCGGAATATCAAATGTTACTTTCGTCAGTTCTTTAAATCCCGATTCAATACCCAACGTCACCTCATCTACCGTTATTTTCTCCGCTACGTTTGCCAGCAGTGCGGTTTCGCTATGAACAAGGGTATCCAACATTCCCATCGCGTTGATGCCAATCACTGGTTTTTCACACGCCCCCGCTTCTACTTGCAGCATTCCAAAGCCTTCCAGGCGTGACGGTGCAGCATAGATGTCACATGCCGACAATAGATACGGAACATAGTCGCGTGAAATGATACCGGTTGAAAAATGGACCTTCTCTTTTAAACCGAGCTGCGCCGCCAATTCCAGGTCCGCCAGGTTTTGAAGCTCGGTACGGCGCTGCGGCCATACTTTGCATACATATTTCCAGTCCGGCAGCTCATGGCCCACCATTGCCAGCGCCCGCATTACCTCCTGACCGCCTTTAGAGGCCGCATCTCCCCCAACGGTAAGGATCATCAGCTGATCGGGCGAAACGCCCATTGCTTCCCGCACCGCCCTGACTTTAGCATCCTTACGATCACGTGGAATAAATAAATCCGTATTGCAGCCTACCGGAAGCACCTCGATCCGGTCGCCGTCGATGCCATCCCTTACATACATTTCTTTCACCCAGTTAGAGGTAACCAGGATCAGCGGCAGCGCATTAAGCACATCCTGGTAGTTGGCGATATAGCCATCGGCAACAAGCCACGGCACCGCCACCATACCATGCTTTTGGGGATGCAATACAATATGCGGCGTATAGCCCCAGTAGCCAATACCAACTACTACATCGGGCACAAACCAGTGATAATACCATTCTTTTTCCAATTCTGATTCAAGATGGACGGCGTGCACGTCGGCTCCTATTGCCAATAAGCCCCGGTAAAGCAAATCTCCCTGGATAGCTAGTCCGCTGGGTGGTGGCGGGTAATGATATAACAAAAGTATCTTCATAATAATCTTTGCTCAGCTACGAGCCTTTTCATCGCACTAAGGGAATCGGTAAAACACCAGAAAGCTTCGGCAACCGGTGTGGTACGGGCCTCCCAGCTGTCTTTAGAAAAATTATATTCGGTAGTAATCAGTTCATATTTCTTCTGCCAGGTGTCGTCAGTCAAAGCAAACCGAAAGTCGGCGGTTGGGATGGCCCGTGGCAGGTATTTGCGCCCACCATCTTCGTAGGCAAAATTCCAAAGTTCAGCGGTATCGAGTTGGCCATTGTGCCACAGATCAATCACCGCCTTACCAATCTCCTCGTGGCGCCGGTGGCGGGTATACTCGCCGGCAGGGCTGTGGCTAATAACAAGGTCATAATAGTTTGACGGCAGTAAGCCTTTAATAGTGCTTTGTATTTCATCATGCTCCAGCGGCCTTTGTTCGGGCCCGTCGTCCATATCCGCCATTGCCCCCGCTGCATGTATCTTGTCCAGCACCCTGTAAAACCTCGGTGCCCGGTCGGGATCGCTCTTTCGGCATAAACAAACCACAAAACACTGCCACTCCGGGTGGTTTATCAATGTACCACCAGCCCACAATATTTCGTCATCCGGATGTGCGACAATAATGGCTACTCTTTTTTGATGTTCCATACGTCCGTTATCAGAACACCATAATTTGGAGTTTGTTGAGAAGAGTTTAAGCTTTATGATATTGGATAAACACATTTAAAGCTCATGTTCACGGCTTGTAAGCCTTTTCAACACCTAAAAGCATTGACTATCTGATAGATAGACACACACCATTCATATTTTGCATGCACAAACGCCCGGCAAACACACGTAACGCGTTGATTGTCTGTAGCATACAATCAAACATGTTCATGTTCACAACTCATGAACGCTCGTGAACACACAAAACAACTGTTTATCAAATAGTTACGATAAACACGCTTGTAAAAACGACATTTGTCATACACGGCACGCCTGCATTACCTGAGAACCTGAACACAACCTCAAGCCAGCTTAAAAACCTTGCAAACCAAATCCCGCCCCCGCAGTTTATAAAATGATGGACAAGTTCCCGATAACTGTAAAAAAAGCAGATGAGATTTACCGGTTTGAGGTGGTCGACTATGTTCACCATGCAAAAGAACAGTGCCAGTTTGAAGTTTATCAAAACGGCCAACTGGTAGCATCTTTTGAACCTGACAATCACCATCATTTGCAGGTATGCGCAAACAAGGGAAACCTGGACGAAACGCTCCTGCATATGATAGCGGATGAGATAGAAACTTATGATTGGTAAACGTCATGGCAATGCGCGCAATTTGGACGGGAACATTAGGCTTCGGTTTGGTCAGCATACCGATCAAGCTTTATTCGGCCGTTGAGCAGAGCGAACTCAGCTTTGACATGCTGGACAGCCGGGACCATGCCCGTATCCGCTTCTCGCGGATCAATGAACGCACAAAAAAGGAAGTTCCTTTTGATCAAATAGTAAAAGGATACAAGCTGAATGACGAATATGTGATTGTGGATAAAAGCGACCTGGAGAAGGTTGCGCCTGAAAAGACTAAAGAAATAAATATCGAGGGCTTTATTGACCTGGCGGATGTAAACCCGATGTATTTTGAAAAGTCATATTATACAACCCCTCAAACTAAAAACAATAAATCGTATGCTTTGCTACTTAAATCATTGAAGCAATCAAAAAAGGCAGGGCTGGCTAAATTTGTGCTGCGTAACGTGGAATCGCTCGTGGTTGTCTACCCGGTTGAGAATGTTATTGTGGTTAACACGATCCGCTTTGCGCAGGAAATACGGGATACCTCTGATCTGAACATTAGCACCGATGTAAAGCTGAGCAAAAAGGAACTGGACATGGGTATCGCACTTATCAATAGTTACGTCGCCCCCTTCGATGTTTCCAAATTTAAAAACGAATATCCTGCCGAATTAATGAAGATCATCGAGGCCAAAGCCAGGGGCGAACGGCCAAAGATTAAAAAATTCAAGCCAAAGAAAGCATCCGGCGATCTGTACGATCAATTAATGAGCAGCCTGCAGATGAGAAAGGGCGCATAGCGTTATTACTCCGCTGCGTCCTTGTTATACCTGGCGTCTGGATATTGGCGACGCTGCTAAAACAACTACTCTGTTTTCTTAACAGGGCCGTTGGTAACCACAGCATTTCCAGAATAAACCACGTAGCCTGAGCCTGCAACATGTGCGGCAATGGTTTTTTCAGCTGCAAAATAAGCAGTTCCTGAACCGGTAATCACTGCCGAAGCATCTTTGGTATTAAGATCGCGACCATTCAGTTCACCCGGTCCATTGATCGTTGTTTCAGCTTTGTCGGCAGTTCCGGTCAATTGAACCGAGCCTGGACCTGTTATAGTTACTTGTAAATTCCCCGATTTGACGGAGGAAGTGATTTTGCCTGAGCCGTTCACAACTATGTTAACATTGCTTCCGGCAATAGCACCGTCAACAGTTATAAAACCTGAACCCTGCTTCACAAGTGAGGATAGCGATTTGGCAGTTACGTAAATATCGACAGGCCCTTCAGTATTTCCCTGTCCGTCTTCAAGATGGTCTTTAAACTTGATCCTCAACGTACCATTTTCAACTACTGTTTCAATCAATTTGATAATATCGGATTCGTTTGATTGGGTCGAGATTTTAAGGCTTTCGGTGCCATCGATTTTTACATGCACGGTAAATGGCACTTCCGACGAGAGACCGTTAAAGCCAGCCACCGGCCTGCTTTCCACCGATTGTGCTGAAACTAAATTTCTTGTAGCTGCAACGAGCATAATCACAGCGAATAAAGTGTAGGTAATTTTTTTCATATTAGATTTTTTTGTAATAAGATGTATTCAAGTTACTGAGGTTGCACGAGAGTCCCAAATTGTTTGCAAAAAATTTATCTGCCCCTTTACTCTGACGATAGATAAGGCATCGGCTCTTTGAGGCTAATTAATTATTTCTCCTTTGCTTTCCGTTAATTTTTCGCGAAATTTTTGAAGTTCTTCGGGACCTGGTCTAACCCAATCTGTTACTTCACCAATAATTTTCAATGGCGCCTCAGAACGATAGGACCGCGTTGGATTGCCGGGGAATTTTTTATCTGTTAGGTTCGGGTCATTTTCATAACTTCCTACGGGTTCAACAATATACACCCGTTCGTGCCCGTCGCCCTTTGCCAGTGCAGCAGCAAGTCCTGCCCCATTTACCATAGCTGTGAAATAAATATGATTCATTTTGAATTCAGACTTATAATTAGAATTGCCGCCTGCTGTAAGTAAATCGCCAACCTGCAAATCTGCTTTTGTGCCATGATAAAAAGGGCCCTTGTCGGAAGGGTTATCCTTAAACAACATTGCCAATTCAGCGTTCTCTTTTGACTTTTCTGTATCGGATAACTCCTCATAGCATTTGGCAATGTTTAAATAAAGGGCAGGAAAAGCACTTTTAACCGTATCGTCATTTATTTTTAAGGCATGCGCCAAAGCTGTTTCGAGCCATTTTAATTTGTCGGAGACAATTTTCTGATGCCGGGCTATATAATGAGCTGCAAGAAATTTTTCGAGGTCGTTTGTGGCTTCATCCCAACCTTGCAGAAATAGTTTGACTGCCTCTTCGGGTTTGCCTTGTTCTTCCATGCTCATGCCTTGCAGACAGAGTTTAACAACATTATTGAATGGTGAAAATTCCATATTCTAATTACTTTGTTCAGCTATCTTTTAAAATCCATTTGGTCTTTGAGATCGGAGTATTGCATTTATTTACAATACCTCTCGGGCATAAGTATGTAACCCTATTTCAGCATAAGACAAACGAAGGCTATTTATAAGCCTGCGGCCTCCTTATTATACCTATTGCGATATTCCAGCGGCGACATGCCGGTGATCTTGCGAAACAGCTCGCGGAAGGCTTTCAGGTCCGAATAGCCAACTTCGTACATTACCTCGTTGATGGTTTTACGACTCACTTCCAATTCTTTTTTTGCCGATTCTATCTTTACCCGCTGTGCATATTCCAACGGGGTGTTCCCGGTCGCTTTGATAAACCGCCGGTCGAAACTTCGTCTGCCGATAGCAAATTTAGATGATAGTTCCTCGACTGACAACCGCTCATTCAGCGAACCTTCAATATATTTTTGTGCATCCTCCACCATTTTATCGCCGTGTAGCTTCTGCCCTGTAAAAATAGTAAAAGGCGACTGGCTGTTGCGGTCCATTTCTATCTGCAGGCTTTTGGAGCAGTAGATGGCCGTCTCGCGGTCGTAATATTTTTCAACCAGGTAGATCATCAGATTCAGGAAAGAAAAAGCGCCGCCGTTGGTGCAGATACCATTTTCATCGGTGATCAGTTTATCGGCGCTCAGGTTCACTTTGGGGAACCGCTGCCTGAAAAGGTCGGCATGCGCCCAGTGGGTGGAACAGCTTTTCCCGTCGAGCAATCCCGAAGCTGCCAGCAGGAAGGCACCCGAGCAAATGCTCACAACACCGGCACCAGATTTGTATTGTTTGGTGATCCAATCGATCAGCACATCATCTCCCGGCACATCACCCTGGCGATAAGGATCGGACGACGGGATAATGATCAGGTCTGTTTTAGCGATATCTGTGATATTGCGCTGTGGCTTTATGGTAAACATGCCGCCGTACATTTCTTCGGCATTGGTAGTACCTGCCAGCTCAACGGTAAACAGGTCCGTTTTACCGGTTTTTCTGCGATAGCTATTTGCGGCCATGAAGGTCTCAAAAGCGGCCGTTATGCAAGCTAGTGTGCTGTGCCCGCTGCGTTGTGAAGGGTATATTATCGTTGCGTGCTTCATATCCAAAAGTAACAAGTTTGGATGTCCAAATCAACCCACAAGAATGTCTATTTATCCACCATCCGGTGTACAATATGGACGATAACTTTGGTTTATGAAAAAGACTTGAAAACAAAATAACAGTTATAAATTAATTAGATGTTCAAAAAAAGGAATGGGCAAATGCGATTCTTTCCTCGGGGAAGGGATAATGTCATTAAGTTAAGGAAATATCGGGTCAATTATAGCAACGTGTAGACTCACCCCGAATGCGCTACGCTGTTCGCCCCTCTCTTTTGCAAGCAAAAAAAGGGTAAAAAAAAGCCCTCTTTGCGCGAAGCGGAGAGAGGGCGGTCGAGCGAAGCAATGACCGGGTGAGTCGACTCTGCGACATGCGTAACTTAATGACATTGGGGGAAGGGAAGGTAGCGGTTCTGCTGCATTGCAGGCGTACAAACCCCTCCCTGCCACGTCACATTTCCAACACACCCCTCCACAAGGAGCGATTTAATATTTGCCTGCCCCAACAAAACTAACCCGCAATAATTAACCATTAAAACACAAAAAAATGAATATCGCGAACAAAGTAATATTGATTACAGGAGCCAACCGGGGCATCGGCCTGGCTTTGGTGGAAGAAGCATTGAAAAGAGGTGCAAAAAAGGTTTATGCCGGAACCCGGGTTACAATGAATCATCCGAATGAGCGAGTGGTTCCGCTGGTGCTGGATGTAACTAACATCCACCAGATTGGGAGCGCCGCGATGAAAATTGAGGAACTGGATGTGCTGATCAACAACGCCGGTATAGCCAGCTATGATGATCTAAGCGATGCTGGTGTGCTCGACAAGCATCTTTCGGTAAATCTTTTCGGGCCATACCATATGATCCGCGCTTTTCTGCCAGCGCTGAAAAAGTCGCAAGGTGCGATTGTTAACAACCTGTCGATACTGGCCCTCGCTCCTTTTGCGCCCATCGCATCTTATAGCGTTTCCAAAGCGGCAGCTTTTTCGATGACACAATCCATGCGCGCCTATTTAGCTGGAGAGAATGTGAGTGTTCACGCGGTGCTGACCGGTCCGGTAGATACCGACATGAACCGCGGCCTTGATATACCTAAAACCGCTCCTGAGGTTGCCGCAAAGAATATTTTTGATGGCCTGGAGGCAGGTTTGGAAGAGATATTCCCCGACCCGATGTCGGCGCAAATGGCTGATGGTTGGAACAATGGGGGCGCAAAGGCTATGGAAAGGCAGAATGCTATGGCGGTGCAGGGCGTATAGTAGACTCACCCCGAATGCCTGCGCTGTTCTTCCCCTCTCTATGGCAAGCCATAAAGAGGGGGAAGAAAAAATTTAAATCCCCTCTTTACCGCTTGCGGTAGAGAGGGTGGTCGAGCGTAGCAATGACCGGGTGAGTCTACGCAAGCAGTTTAATCCAATAAATTATCATAAGCTATGGAAAATCAAAGTTTCACAACTACCATCCTGGTAGAACAGACACCGTCACAGGTATTTAATGCTATTGTTAACCCACAGGCCTGGTGGTCTGAAGAGATAACAGGCGGAACAAGTAAAGTTGGAGATGTCTTCAATTATCATTTCGAGGATATCCATCGTACGAGAATGCAGCTAACCGAAGCAATCCCGAACAAAAAGGTAGTATGGTTGGTGCTGGAAAACTATTTCAAACCGGGCCTATTTAATGAAGCCGGTACGACCGCTAAAGACGACGGCTTCAGGCACGACAAGGCGGAATGGGTAGATACGCACATAATTTTTGAAATAAGCGAAAAAAAGGGTAAGACCCAGCTCGTTTTCAAACATGACGGATTAGTTCCCGATTACGAATGTTACGATGTTTGCGTTAATGGCTGGACTCATTATATACAAGAAAGTTTGTATAAACTGATAACGACAGGTAAAGGTCAGCCAAATGCTACCGATAAGCCGATGACAACGGATGAGGAAAAATTTAAAACGGCGGCAAGCAATGCCTGATACTGGTTTTTGGGCGTGGTGACACTATTTTGCCACCACGCTTAAAAATACAAACAGCTGACCAACAACAATATACCAATGTTCACACCCAGGGCGTGAACATAAACACATTATCGGCCTTTCGGTGCCATGCGATCACTTAATTCCCTGATTATTTTTTGACCTTCGTAAACCTGCGTTTTCAAGGCATCTTCATTAAAAGAGCGTTCAACAGATATCGTTTTCAGGCATTCTTCCAGTTTATTGCTTAAATCCTTAACTTTTTTGTCGGTTGATGCCGAGGCCTTTTCCTTTAAAATTCTGATTTTTTCATAATCAGATATACCCTCTCTTAATTTTTCGAAACGGATACCGCTATTTGCGCCGGGATAAACCAGGTAGCAATCGCCGGCTGCCCAGCTTCCGTGGCGACTGTCCCTGTTGGGGTCTTGCGGCCAGGCATCATAGGCCCAGCGAAGAAAACCGTTATATCCATATGCCGATGCATACCAACTGATCCATTGCCCTTCAATTGGCGGTGAAAAAAGGAAATTATTTGGCTTTGGCGGCGTACAGCAGACATAATAGGTTGTGGTGAACCCTTTAGCCTTGCGTTGCTGAACAATATCTGCCGAGGATTCCTTACCCTTAACGTATGAATAATCATTTAAAAGATTATTCAGCTCAGGATGCCAATCGCCTGCGTAAGTTATTTTCCAGTCAGGTGAATTGGCCCTAACCACTTTTATAGCGGCAAGGGTTTCATCCATTGCGCTTTCGTTTATACCGATATAGGTTTTATTAAGCCAGCCCTTCTTTTTTAGGTGAATTCTCAGGTCATCGAGAAAAGCATTCCAGTAGGATTTAAATTTTTCAGACGTAGGTGGCCACGATTCGGTTATATAATCGCCCGTTTGCCCATCTATATAACGGAACCGGTAGCCGTTGGGAATTGGTGTATAAACGGTAATGGCTTTATCTATGCCAACGCTCATCGCCAATTCAACATATTGATCAAAGATGGAATAGTCAAACTTCCAATGCCCATCCTTATATTTTGTCGATTCGATCATCCCCCCTTCTATCGTATAGGAATTATCGCTCCACGGAGAGTTTACTGAATAAGTTGTGATATATTTTCCCCCTGCATCGGCATAAAGCTTCAAATGCTTTTTTAGCAAAAGTTTATGCTCCTCGGACCAGGGTTGCAAATGATTATCCCACGCTATTACCCAGGGGTTCTGCCAAAGGTCAAGCCGGTATTTCCATTCGTGCGGAGGAGGCAGCAATTGGTTTTGAACTTCGATATCCAATTTCAATGTCTTTTCGGCGCCTTTAGCCATTACGGTGATGGTTCCTTTGTAATGTCCGGGTTGCGTTCCTGCCGGGATATTTAAAGTCAGCCAAACAGGTCTTACTGTCTTCCCAGGCACATCAAAGCGATCAAATTTTTCAAAACGATCGGGCATCAAAAAGCCTTCTTTATACGGAGAGCCGCCGCAATCTACTTTATCCGAGCCATAGGGATAGTTTGCCAGCACATAACGTACCATATTCAGCTGGATGTTATTTTTACTGAGCACACCACCATTCGCACTTTTAAGGTCACTCAATTTAAAACGCACCTGTTCAATAGTATCTGATGACCATACGACGATCTGCGCATTCAGGCGCTCGCCCTTCCATGCATATCCCGACCAGGAAGATTCCTCTTTCATATCAGGCACTTCTATACGGAAATAGAGTGCATCTGCTGAACCAAATGCAACGTGTAAACCTTTTTGCGATCCCCATTTTGCGGGCTCGGTACATTTGTCAAAAGTGAACTCGTCCTGGTAATGCGGACTAAGTTTGGGTAATAAATTCGAATCTACCTGTCCCTTATAAACCTGCGCTAACGTTGTTTGAGCGATAAATTGAATCGATAAAATAATTAATAAGTATTTTTTCATTCCTGAGATTAAAGATAAAACTTTGTTGAGGCCTTAGAAAACATAAGTTCCCGTCGCGCCGGGATTTAAAGACCCTTGAAAAGACTTTCCACCCGATTTTATTACAAACTTTTTCTGTGCTGGTGAGTCGTTATATACAATAAGTACTGTTTGTCCTGACGGAGTTAAAAAAGCCACATTAGGCAAGTCATTAAGGTAATTAGATGCTATACGATGCGATCCGGGCCTCACAAACTTTGCCGCGTGAGCAACTATATAATAAGCCGGGTTACGGCTTACCTGGTCGCGGTCGATAGTAACCGCGCCGAGGCATTCGGTACACCCGCCCGGTGTGTGCGGATTTTGATGGGGATCGGCTGCAAGGTTCCATTCTATGACATTACGGCACCAGTTGCGTGTAGCTCCGATAATGATCTCCCGGATATGAAACTGCATTTCCTTTTTCAAGTTGCCCGGCGCGCCTACCCATTGCTCAGTAAAATAGAGGTTCTTATCTGGATGAGCGTTGTGTACCCCAGAAAGCGCCTCGATCTTACCGCCATATAAATGGAATGCAGAACCATCGACAAAAACTGCGGCTTTCGGATCGTTCAGGATGGTGAGCGGGTAATCGGGCCGGTCGGCATTGTGATCGTAGAGAATAATTTTGGTCTTTATTTTAGCAGCTTTAAAGTCGGGCCCCAAATTATTTTTAATGAAATTGGCCTGTTCAGGGGCTTCCATTATCATGCTCGGGTTGTTGTTGGCGTTTAATGGCTCGTTCTGAATAGTAATAGCATCGATATAAATACCATTGGCGGCCATTCCCTTGATGTACTTTATGAAATACTGCGAGTAAGTATGATAATACTCCGGCTTCAGGTGTCCTCCGCCTGTGCTGTCGTTGGTCTTCATCCATGCCGGCGGGCTCCAGGGCGAACCTAGTATTTTAATCTTCGGGTTGATGGCCAATATTTTTTTGAGCACCGGTATGAGTGCCTTCCGGTCTTCCGCCAAACTAAATTTTTTCAACTCGGGGTCTTCCCCCCCCCCAGGTAAATCGTTATATGAAAAAACGTGGTCGTCCAAGTCGGACGCTCCAATGCTTACCCGCAAATAACTGGCGCCGATGTCATTCTTACCCGTGCCAAACAATTCGCGCAGCAAGACAGCCTGCTTATCGGGGCTCATTTTATTGATCAGCATAGCACTGCCACCGGTCAAAGCAAAACCAAAGCCATCCATTTGCTGGTATTTCTTTGCGGGGCTAATTGTTATTTCAGGAAGATTATTCTGCCTGGCGGAGGTTTGAACTGCTTCCTGTTTAAAAAGCACGCCCTGGTCAGGATCGGTAAGCCAAAGCTGTGGTTTTTCATTCTTTGGCACAACCTGCTGACCATTTGCAGTAAAAGCTCCTACAGCCCCGAAAAAGAATAGGCCCACTATAAGATTTTTTCTATTGTACATTTTAGAATAGATAACTTTCAGAAATAATTAAAAGCCGTCCTTAAGTAAGGACGGCTTAAATCAAAAATCAATAATTAATCAATAGCCCGGATTCTGGGTAAGATTCGGGTTTAACTGTAATTCGTTAGTCGGCATAGGGAATATCAGTAGGTGTTGATCAACGCCTGCACCATTAGATCCGTATTTCAACAAATTGCCATTGGAATCATGTTGGCTATTCATTAAAGTTATTATGTTGATGGTGCCATTGGCGTTCGCACGTAGCAAATCATGCCATCTGCAGCCTTCATTTACCAGCTCTAACCTTCTTTCATTTAATATGGCCAATGCCAAATCGGTTTTGGTCGTGGCAGTTGTATTGGGAATACCTGCGCGAGTCCTGATCTGATTTAGTTCTGTAGTTGCGGCTGCAGTATTACCTAATTCATTGTTGGCTTCGGCAGCAAGCAAGATAATATCCGCATAACGGATGAGTTCAATATCATCCGGGCTATCGAAACCACCTGCATCGGGCATTTTATTTGTAAATGGTATCGGCTTCGCCGGATCCCAAGCATTTAATGGCATGTTAAACGCAGCATTTGCAACTTGCCAATTAAAAGTAGCATGATAGCGTTCGTTAGTTGCAGTATCACCTTCAGCTGCAAAAGCCTGGATCAAATCATAAGAACCAATATTTCGTTTAGGCCAGTTGTCAGATGACACATAATCAAATATTTCAGCTCCATAATTATAGTAAGTACCTGTCTGGTTGCCCTGGATTTCAAAAATAGATTCAGCATTATTTTTATTTGCAACACCCCATAAATTAGCAAAATGAGGTAACAAGGAATATTGACCACCATTAATTACTTTATTGCAATAGGTCAGGCAATTGGTATAGTCACCCATTTGAGCATAAGTTTTTGCTAACATAGCATCTGCAGCGCCTTGCGTAGCCCTGCCAATTTGATTCTTAGTTGTTGGGTCATTGCTAGCTGCGGTCAGCGGTAAATTACTATCGGCAAATTGCAAATCGGCAATTATTTGAGCATACACTTCTGCAACCGTGGCGCGTTTTGGTGTATAATTATTGCCATAGTTGGTAGTCAATACCAAAGGCGTTGGCCCCCATTCAGTTACTAACCAGTAATAATGCATAGCCCGCAAAAAACGGGCTTCGGCCAATATTTGATTTTTACGTGCAGCTGTTAATGCCGGGTCTGTTATATTCGGAACATTGTCCAATACTGTGTTGGCAGAGGCGATCATATTATACAGATCGGCCCATTCGCCGCCTACCTTGGTATTTGATGGTGAGTAGGTAAAGTTTTCCAATGGCCACTCACCAGTATTATCATCGCCATTTACGTAGCAATTATCCGACCGTCCATCAGTAAAGAGCAGGTTATTGTATTGATAAAAACCATTCCTCATAGTGGCATAAGCCCCGATTAAACCCGTTTCAGCGTCATTTGCTGTTTTAAAGAAGTTTCCCGTAGTTAAGCTGGATTCCGGAGCCTTGTCGATAAAGCTCTTTTTACACGCTGATAGCCCTAACGCCATTATCCCGGCACAGGCTAAAAATATCTTGGTATTTCGCATTGCAATATTTTTTATGTTAATTAAAATTGAACATTTATTCCAATCGTATAGATTCTGGCTGCAGGATAAGCGCCATCATCTATACCTAATGACAATAAAGTCGGCCCGCCATCTTGTGCATTTCCTGGTTTATTGTTAGTACCGTTGCCATAAGAATTCACATCAGGAGTATAACCTTTGTATTTGGTTACCATAAACAAATTCTGACCGGTAACAAACAACCTCGCTCTTTGTATCCCAATGCTCTTTAACAGGTCAGGATTAAAATTATAACCCAATGTTGCATTACGGAGCCTGAAAAATGAGCCGCTCTCAAGATAATAGGAAGTAGAATTCGTATTCAAAAAGGCTATCGCAGGATTGTTTGGGGAGTTAATTGCAGAAGGCACACTGGTAACATCTCCGGGCTTCTCCCATCGTAATAATACACCTGCGGTTTCGTTGGCGCCGCCATTGAGTTGCTCGGTTTCCTGGCGAGTGACGTCGTAAACCTTGTTGCCATATACCCCATCAAATAGCAAAGACAAGCTGAATGCTTTATACCGGAGATTTTCCTGAATGCCATAAGTAAATTTTGGTAAAGCGCTGCCCAGGTTAGTTTGATCAGTACTGAATTTCTCGTTACCTGTTTGCGGGTCAACACCCTCCGTCTTATAGCCCCAGAAAGTACCCAGGCTGTAACCATTCTTAATAATTTGTGTAGTAGGACCTCCACCTCCGCCAAGAGAAACACCGCCCGTATAATAGATTTGTCCTTTTGCGCTATCGAGGCCTATCATTTTATTGTTATTGAACGACATATTCAGGCTCATATCCCAGCTAAAATCGTGTTGCTTCACAATTGCCCCATCTATATTGAATTCAATTCCCTTGTTAATATTGTTACCCGGTAAATTAACCAGGATTGTTTTGCCGCCGGTTGTCCCGGGTAGCACCTGAGGGAATATCATGTTGGTTACTTTTTTATAGTAATAATCCGCAGTAATAGTAATCCTGTTATTCAAAAACCCGGCATCAAACCCAAAATTTGTTGAGTTTCCTGATTCCCACTTCAGGTCTGGATTTCCGATCTGTCCCCCTGGTGAATAACCTGGTGTTGAAGTATCTGATGAGTTAAAAGGATACTTCACGGGATTTAACGGCGTATATGAAGGGTATAACAAGGAGTAAGGCGGGAAATTACCCGTTCTGCCCCAGCCGCCACGAATTTTTAAATCCTGGATCCATGTTACATCTTTCATAAAATCTTCGTTGGATACTTTCCAGCCTGCTGAAAATGCGGGGAAAGTTCCCCATCTATTATTAAAACCTACACGGGAGGTACCATCTGCGCGAAGTGTGGCTGTGAGCAAATACTTATCATTATAGCTATAAGTTGCTCTGCCAAAATAAGAGTTAGTTGCCCATTCAGCCCGTGCAGAATACGGAGCGGAAACACTGCTAGCCCCATTAAGTGTTTGAATAGCGCTTGAGCCAAAACCGGTTCCGGTCTGAGATGATACGAATATCTTTTCGTTCAGTGCCGATGTACCAACTACCACATTTATCTTATGTAAGCCAATCGTTTTGTCATAAGTCAGGGTATTATCCCAGGCCCACCGGGTGGTTTCATTATAGGTTTGAGTTGCTGAACCGTTCTTTTGAATACCATTTAAGCTTTTGTATGGATCTAAGAAATACTCATAGTTAGAGTTCTCCATCGTCAAATTAAGCTGGCTGCGGTATATTATACCAAATGGCAATTTGATCTCAGCATGAGTGTCGCCCAGCAAATTGTTTGCAATAGTGTTGTTGTTATTATTGTAAATATCTGACAACGGGTTATCGCCTGAATAGAATGTACTGTATCCGTATACTAAGGGCGTGTACCCCGGATTTGGATTGGTTGTTGCGGGCATAAAGACCGGAACATACTCAGGGGTTACTAAGGCAGCTATAACTGCTCCCCCGTGAGCTGCAGAAGCATTTTGAGGCACAGTGCGCTGATTTGAACGATTATAATTGATATTACCGCCCACTGTAAGCCACTTGTTGGCCGTTTGATTAACACTGAACTTTGCCGAATAACGGTCAAAATTCGAGCCTACCATAATACCATCCTGATTTAAATAACCCAGACCTAAGTAATAAGTGCCCTTTTCAGAACCACCGGATACACCAACACTGGCATTGGTTTGCATAGCATTATGATATGCCAGGTCCTGCCAATTATTGTTGGTATTTAGATTATAAAATGACGGAATCACAGGAGCTGTGCCTCCATCAATTTCTGTTTGCAGGGCAAGCCACTGCTGGTTATTCAAAACCGGTATCTTTTTTGATATTTGCTGCACACCGGTAGAAAAGTTAGCGTCGATAGCCGATTTACCTTTTGAGCCTTGTTTGGTAGTGATCATTACTACACCGTTGGTTGAGCCTGCGGCACCGTATATACTCGTGGATGAAGCATCCTTCAAAATACTTATCGACTCAATTGAATTCGGATCAAGGGTTTTAATGTCACTTGCCAGTACTCCGTCAACCACATATAATGGTTCCACACCATTTACAGAACCGGCGCCACGAACGCGAACAGACAGGTCATGTCCCGGCTCGCTGGAAGGAATGCTCACCTGTACCCCTGGCGCTTTGCCTATCAAGGCTTCTTCCGGGCTGACGATCGGGCGGCTCGAAACATCTTTTACACTCACTGTCGCGATAGCTGATGTTATATCCGATTTTTTCTGGGTACCATAACCAACTACAACAATTTCATTGAGCTGTTTATTCCCTGATGTCATTGCGACATCGATTACCGACCGGTTATTGACCGATATTTCCTGGCTGTTGAGTCCGATGAAAGAGAATATAAGTGTTGCGTTACCCGGCGCGCTAATGGAATATTTGCCATTTACGTCAGTGGCCACTGCGGTGTTTGTGCCTTTGATGACGACCGTAACGCCAGGCAGGGTTCCTCCCTGATCATCTTTAACGGTTCCGCTAACCGTTGTTTGTGCAAAGGCGAATGCACATCCGGTTAGCAGCAAGACCACAATTAAAGTAAGTTTTCTTTTCATGCTTCTGATTAAAAGTTTAAAAATTGGTTGAATGCCGGTTGGCATTTTATTAAGACGTTGTAAAGTTACTGCGAATAATCTCAAAAAAACGAAAAGAATTTGCGATTTTTTATTTGCAAATAACTGATACATAGACAGTTATTGAATTTTTGATACGCTTCAATACCGACCGGTCGATTTGCCTAAATCGTTGATTATTAGTTAAAATCGACAGTTAAAAGCACTGGAAATAAAGGGTGATTGATACGGAAAAACACCGCGAAAAAAAACTTTAAAAAGTTTCATGATTTGTGCACGTGTGGTGTGCGCGGACACATTTTATTGGGCATGCACGTCTTCAAGTAGTAACTTGCTCCACCCTTCGCCGTTTTCTGACTTAGCTTTTCTGGGTCGGCCTAACAATAATTTTTTAATACGATGGCTATATTGCCAGCAGGTGCTTTGGCGAATCGCTAGTATTTCGGCAAGTTTGTGCGATGATATTTTCCCGTTGCTAGTGTACACCAGGAAGATTAGGTAAAAGCCTTTAGTGATGGGAATGCGTATATTATGCAAAAGGGTGAACGCGGTAACCGATTCCTCGTGACTGCATTTGGTACATTTTCTGCTGTAAGGGGTTCGTCCGCTAAATGAATGATCGTTACCACATTTGTGGCATTTATAGCCTTGTTTCCATTTCAATTCAGCCAGCAAACGGTAACAGCTGTCAGCATCAGGGTAAATTCTACTAAATTCGTCGAAGTCAACTTCAGTTGACATGATCCTGTCGCGACTGACTTTCTCAAAATCGTTCTGAAGCACTTTATTATCATTTTCAAGCAGCTCGTTCATTCGCATGATCTCCTCCGCTTGCTGCTGCAAGACTTCATTGGCATGGTTAAGGTCATCGTTTTGCTGCTCGATAATCCGCGCTTTCTCAATTACTTCTGCTGTCCGTTCCTGTACTTCTTTTTCAAGACGAATATTGATCGATTCCTTTAGCTTTTCTTTTTCCTTTAACTGCCTGATCATCTCGCGCTGAGCATTTTCCTTGGATTTTTTCAAGACCCTAACCTGGTCACTCAGGGCAAAGGCGAAAAATATCATCTCGAAAATAAAGCAAATGCTCAGGCTGTAATAGCCAACCGTTCCAACGTCAATTTGCCCGAATGCAGTTAAAAGCTTTATGACAAAGCCTACAAACAGGAAACTATAACCCAGTACAAAAAACCTGGCTGGCCTGTAGCCCCTTATAAAGACATAGATACCGGTAAAAAACGCGATACATAACGGAATAAATTCGAGGAATTTATAATTGAACCAATGCTTGTCGACAAAAAAACACACAAAGAAAAATACGATCCTGATACCTATAACGGCCTGGATCAGCTTGTGCAACCAGGGTGCGTTGTTTTTTACAAACAGCAACTTATCTGTAAACATCAAAGCAAAAACGCTAACGCAACAAAGCGCAAAACCATATGCATATTGATTCCATAGGGGCGAATTAGGCCAGAGGTATTCAAAACCTACGCCATCGTTACATAGTTCATAAAAGGCTACACTCAGGTTATAAAGGATATAATACAGATATTGTCGTTGCCTTACTGCAATGAACATCAGCAGGTTGTAAAAAGCAAAAACAAGTATCATCCCATAAAATACACCAAACAACAAATACTCGTCAAGCGCATATTGAATAAACCACCCTACAGAGCGCAATACAATGATGATATCGGCAGTCTGATGCGATTTTACCCTGAAATAATAAGTCAGCTCCTTATTGGGATAAATATTTAGGTTGACTTCAAAGTTTTTGTGATGATAGGTGCGGTCGCCGAATTTATTTAACGCGCCAAAATGCTTGCTTTCATATCCTCCGTTTGCTGTCGGGAGATACGCTGTGACATTGTCTATTGTTTGGTCGAAAAATTCAAGGATCCATTTCTTTTGGGTCGAGGAAGGATGTTTGATCCTGATCCTGTACCAGTACACAGAACCTATATTGTAATTCTGAGGAGTACTTGACCAACTGTTTTTGAACCCTGCTGAATCCGCCCCTGATGAAACCTGATCAAATTGAAGCGTCCCCTTGGGGTCTTCGAGGCATTGTATCTCGCCGTAAGTAAAAATATGTTGATCAGCCTGATCGCTCATTACCATTTCAAGCTGGGCCTGCACTGTAGCTGAAAGCAATAAAAAAACTATTAAAAGGAATGCTTTTAACTTACAGCCACCAGCTTTATTAAATTTCCTGAGATAAAAAAAAGACGACCTCTGCAATCTATTCTCCCTTAGTTTTGAATACCTATGCTATAACCCATTTACAGAATGAACAGACAATAATACCTGATTTTCATGTACCATAAGGTAAAATTTCAGAAAACTCGGCTTATGCCAGCGCAAACAGCCATTGGAAATCAAACAAAGAAAAGAATCGCCAATCGTTTATCAATTCAGCGGCAAACTAAAATGGAAAGTAGAGCCTACTCCGGGTTCGCTTTCGACCCATATTTTTCCATTATGCCGGGTGATGATCTCGTGGCATAAATAGAGGCCAATGCCTAACCCGGAGATATGAGGATTGAGGTCATCCACCCGATAGAACCTCGAAAATATATGTCCCAGTTTATCTGCAGCAATACCTATACCGAAATCCCGTATACTTACCGTGACGTCATTTTCGGTTTTATTTACCTTGACAATAATTTTGCCCGAAACCTGTGAATACTTGATTGCATTCGATAGCAAATTAACCATCACTTGTTCAATGCGCTGACTATCTGCACGTATTATACAAGTTTTCACACCTGTCTCCAATAAGAGCGTATACTTGTCATTAGTTTGCTGCATGAGTTCGATTGCATCATTTATCACTTCCATCAAATCGAACTTCACTTTATTCATTTGCAGTTTGCCCGCTTCGATTTTGGAAACATCCAGCAGATCGTTTACTAAGCCACTCAGTTTGCGCACCTGCTTTATCGTTTTATCCACAAACCGCCCGCTGTGTTCGTCAGTTTTCAGTCGGCCAAGAATTTGCAAATAACCCGTGATGCTGGTCAGAGGGGTTTTCAGTTCATGGCTTGCCAGTCCGATAAACTCATCCTTTTTTTCATTTAGTAGTTTCACCTCGTCGTATAACCTGGCGTTGTCTACACTGATTGCTGCCTGAGCTGCTATAGAAACGACCAGGTCCTCATGATCTTTTGTAAATCTCGCCGGTTCCGGGTGCCCAAAAAATAATCCTCCGATAACCTCGCCTGATTGCGATATTACAGGTACTGCCAGATAACTTACAACCGGCAGGTGCCCTATTGGCATTCCATAATGCGGAGCATTTTTACCATATCGGGGATCTTTGGTAATATCATCTGATCTTAACACTTCTTCGCCAGAAAAAGTAGGGTGAAAAACTGCTGTATTACGCGGCATGCCAAATGACTCAAAGGCGGACCGCTCCGCACCTGATAACGTAAACAACATGTATGATTCACCATTTGCATCTGCCTGGTTATAAAAAAATGCCCCAAAGGAGGCTTCTATTGCCGCAGTAGTTGCATCGGTTACCTTTTGTAATATCGTTTCCAGATCAAGGCTTTCCGAAATCAGCTTGCCAATTGTGTTCAGTGTTTCTACTTTCTTTGTGTATCGCTGCAATTCATCTTCATATTCTTTCTGCTTTGATATATCACGTGCGATCTTGGATGCTCCTATAATATTTCCATTTTCATTCGTTATCGGAGAAATAGTGAGAGAAATTGGCACCTCCTGCCCGCTTTTTGTAAGCCTGATGGTTTCGAAATGATCCACTTTATGTCCATGGCTGATCTGGCCGATAATAAATTCCTCCTCCTTTAAACGATCGGTCGGAATAATCAACGAAATGTGTTTTCCTACCGCCTCCTTCTCTTTATAGCCAAATAGTCTCTCCGCACCCTTATTCCAGCTAGTAATCACACCCTGCAAAGTTTTACTTATTATCGCATCATCAGAGCTATCTACTATTGCCGCCAATCTTGCCCGTCTTTCGGCTCCTTCCGTTACTTTTTTAACAAGCCGCTGCAAATCGATCTGTGCTATTCTTAGCTCCTCATTCGTGGCAGCCAATTCCTCGTTGGTAGCAGCCCATTCTTCATTAAGTGCCGCCAGGTTTTCATTAGCTGATAGTAGTTCAGAGTTGGCTGTCTCTGCAGATAGTTGCCCCTCCTTTTGGTCGTGAATATCTGTACTGGTGCCAACCCATATTCTGGTTTGTTCATCTCCGTCTTTATGAACTGTAAAACGGCTAAGGTGCCAGCGATAAACGCCATCACGGCGCATGAATCTTTGCTCTAATTCCATTCCTTTACCGTTCTGAACTGCACGAGGCCACTCAACAGCAGCAATAGCACGATCATCCGGATGCAGGATATCCCATATCTTTCCTTTCAATTCATCAAAGCTGTGCGTCCCCGTATAGTCATACCATTGCTGATTGTAGTAAGTTGCGCGGCCATCAGGGCCTGCCGTCCAGATTTTATGAGGTATGGCGTCGGCCAGGAAGCGGAATTGATGCTCCGCTCTTTTTCGTGTACTAATTTCGTTAAGAGCCTCCTCATTAAGCCTGGCATTCTCGAGCGACAATCCAATAAGACCTGCGAAATTTTTTGCAAAATCAAGATCGGCCTCATCAAAATACCGGCCCACTTGTGATGAAATAAAATTTGCTACCCCTATTATCTTGTCCTTTTGATTTATCGGCACAATTATTACCGACTGCATACCTATCTCGCGCACTGCTTTTAGCTGGTCGGGATCAGTAACAATGGCGGAGATCATCTCATCTGTTACTACCGGAACAAAACCGGGCTTACCAGTTTTCAATACCACTGCTGCTCCTACATCGCCATTAGGATCAGGAGGATAATTTTTTCGGTATTGGCGGGCCCATTCTATTTTATTGGGATCCTGGTGTTTTAACACCTGGAGTTCAAAACGGTCATTCTTTACTATATCAATAGTAAACCAATCGGCAAATGCGGGAACAATGAGTTGAGCTATCTTTTCAAGAGCGCTTTTGGTATCACGGGCCCGGGCTAATTCTTCTGAAGCTTCATTTAAATAGGAGTAAAGTCTTTCTTTCTTTTTAAGGTTAGTTATATCACGAATAAAAAGATAAGTTAATGTGCCGCCCGGAGTACGGTGAACCCTGGAGCTCATTAATACCCATTTGATAGTCGCATGTCCTATATCCAGTTTAAACTCACAATCTGTGATTTCCTGCAGCCGCATCAACTTTCCCTCATTGGACTTGTCAGTGTCAATATCAGAATAGAAACTAAACAATGATTGCCCGATGATGTCATTTTTATCCAGTCCCATATAAGGCAGCACCACCCCATTCACATAACGAATAATTCCGTAAGTATCTATCGCAAGCGTACCAATAACGTTATACTCGTACACTTGCTGAAGATCAGCATGATCCGGTAAATATTGTTCAATATGTCGGGTAGCGTCCTTTGTCATTATATAAAAAGAAGATTTAATTTACTTATGGATGAAATCGACAGCTGATATATAATATGTTGTCAACAGCACCATTCATATCAGACTAGTTCGCCGGGATCGTAAACTTAAAACACGTTCCTTTTCGCAATTTGCTTTCAATCGATATCTTACCGCCGTGCTGGGCAACAAAGTCCTTCACCAGCAATAATCCTAAACCGGTACCCTGCTCCTGGTTGGTACCCGGAAGCGATGGTGCGTCGGTGCTGCCCAATATTGTAGTTTTTGTTTTTTCTGTCATTCCTACACCAAAATCCTGAACACAGACTTCTACCATTTTATCCGATAATTGAGCGGTCAAATTAACAATTCCATTCGTAGGACTATACTTGATAGCGTTGGTCACAATATTTTGCAATATTGAACGGAGCATCAGCGGGTCGGCATTTACTAAAACCTCGTTCGGAATTTTGTTCTCGAGCATAACCCCCTTTTGATTAGCAGTAGCTTTCAACAACTCAAGTGCTTCGTTGATAGCCTCTGTCAGACGGATTTTATGTGGGTTAAAAGAGGTCTTCTGCCGTTGTTTTTTAGCCCACTCTACTAATTCATTTAGTTGTGACAGAATTTTATTCGAGGTACGATGAATGACCCCCGAAAGCATCCTCAGCTTTTTAGGGTCAATATTTTCTATTTCATCGTTTAGCGTTTTAGATGATAACAAAAGTGAAGTAAGCGGATTTCTAAGGTCATGAGAAATTACAGACAGAAACTTATCCTTCGATAAATTCAATTCCTTTAGTTCCTGGTTAACTGTTTCAAGCTGGCGAGTCCGTTCAGATACGCGTTTTTCCAGGTTACGGTTTAAGGCTACCAGGTCCTCATTTATCAACCGCAATTTTTCTTCCTGTTTCCGCAGGAGCCGGTTTTTGCGATGCAGCTCGGCAAAAATGGCTACCTTATATCGCAATAAATCGGGTTTAAAGGGCTTTCTGATAAAATCAGCAGCACCGGCTTTATACCCTCTGAACATGGATTCTTCTTCGTAATCCTGCGCGGTAAAGAAGATAATGGGTATGCGTTTCAACTTATCGCGCTGATAGATCAACTCGGCTGTTTCATACCCATCCATTATAGGCATCTGAACATCCAGCAGGATCAGGGAAAAATCCTCCTCCTTTAAAAGTATACGCAAAGCCTCTTTGCCTGACGTCGCCTTAAAAAAGGTATAACCCTCATTTTCAAGAACCAGCTCCATTGATGTCAGATTATTCTCGTTATCGTCTACCAGCAGAACTTTTATATTATCATCAGGAGATACAGCCATTCGCAATTTTATACTCGGATTGTTTTATTTAATTAACCAAACACGCATCAGCGATAAAAGTTGATCAGTTTTTACAGGTTTTGTAATATAATCTGATGCACCTGACGCTATACATTTTTGCCTGTCGCCAATCATCGCCTTGGCAGTCACCGCTATTATCGGCAAATTTTTGTGCTTAGGCTCTTTGCGTATGATCTGGATGGTTTCGTAACCATCCATTTCCGGCATCATAATATCCATCAGCACAACATCTACTTTCTTATCACTATTCAGTATTTCCAATGCCTCGCGTCCACTTTCCGCGGTGATCACTTCGATATTTGAGCGTTCAAATACTGCAGTTAACGCAAACAGGTTTCGCACGTCATCATCCACTACCAGCACTTTCTTCGAATCAAGTACATCATTATTTGTCCTTATTCTATTGATAATGTCCAGGTTTTCCTGGCTGATAAATTTCTTATCAATATGCAACAGGGTCAATATTTCTTCCAGCAAATAAAAATGAGAATTGGCTGTCTTGGTAATGACTTTGTGATTCAACCGCTTTAACTGGATCAACTCGTTTTGTGTAAAATCCCTTGCCGAATGAAGCAGGATTGTTGTTTGTGGTTGCTTTAATGTATTGATCCTGTTAAGCAGATCAATGCCATCAGCATCAGGCAATACAAAATCAAGGATAATACTATCTACTGCTTCCTTCTTTAAAAGGGCAAGACCTTTCTTAGCCGTAGTTGCACCTAATACCTCCACTCTTTCACTACTCAGCATATCTGTAAGCCGCCGCAGCTCGCTTTCATTATCTTCAATGATCAGCACCTTTTTTGTCGATTGTTCATTGAAGCGGATAATTCCAGATATCAGCTCATCAAGTGAATTATTTGAGAGTGGCTTCAAGTTGAAGCTCTTCGCACCTAATTTCAAAGCCATCACCTTATTATCCTCACCCGAAATGAGGTGAATAGGTACATGCCGCAAGTTGAGATCTGATTTCAGAAGCTTAAGTATTTTCCAGCCATTTGATTCAGGCATATTCACATCCAGCGTGATTGCGATTGGATTATATTTCTGAATGCTGTCAAATATCTCCAGGTAGCTAATTGCCACAATCACTTTAAGTCCGTAATCATGTGCCTTATCGATTACAATTTTGGTAAAACGTAAATCGTCTTCGATGACCAGCAGCACCTTATCTTCCGCCGAAATGTTATGACGATCGTCGTCGATCACCAGTTCCGCAGCTTCCAGCAAATTGGTCCTCAAATGCGTGGCTGTATGGGGTTCTTTTACCGGGTAGCCATTATTTACTGAAATAACCTCTTCCTTATATCTCAACGGCAGGTATAAAGTGAACACGCTACCCTTGCCTAATTCACTACCCACTGTAATGGTTCCACCCAACAGTTCGGCAAAACCTTTACTGATAGAAAGGCCTAAACCAGTACCCCCATATTTACGGCTGGTAGAACCTTCTGCCTGCTGGAATGCCTCGAAGATGATTCCCTGCGTATTTTTTGATATACCAATACCGGTATCCGTAATCGAGAATGCAATAACCGATTCCGTATCAGGCAGCGGATTTTCGTGGCGTGGGCCCGGTCTGAATATTTCAAGCTTTACACCACCTTTTTCGGTAAACTTGAATGCGTTTGACAGCAGGTTCTTTAATATCTGGTTCAAACGCTGCATGTCTGTTTCCAGCATTTCAGGCAGCCCTTCTTCCAGTATGATCTCAAATTTCAGATTCTTCGCTTCCGAGATCGGTTTGAAGGTAGATTCGGCAAATGAAGCTATCTCCCTAAAGTTAACCGGCATTACATCCGCTGAGATTACTCCTGATTCGATCTTAGACAGATCCAGGATATCATTAATCAACTGGATCAGGTCATCACCGCATGAGTGGATCGTTTTGGCGTAACGGCGTTGTTTTTCGGTTAGGTTACCTTCAGGGTTTTCAAAGAGTTGCTGTGCCAGTATCAACAAGCTGTTAAGTGGTGTACGCAACTCGTGCGACATATTGGCAAGGAACTCTGACTTGTATTTTGACGTCAGTGTTAACTGTTCGGCTTTTTCTTCCAGTGAACGGCCTTTGTCGTGCAGCTCGTCATTAGCACGTCTTAACTCTTCCTGTTGTGCAGAAAGCTCGGTTGCCAACGATTGCGATTGTTTCAACAATTCCTCGGTACGAGTGTTGGTTTCGATGTTATTCAACACGATACCGATACTTTCCGTCAACTGATCAAGGAAGTCGATGTGTGTATCGCTGAAGTTTTCAAACGATGCCAGTTCGATTACAGCTTTGATATTATTTTCAAACAACACCGGCAGGATTACCAGATCTATTGGCGCCGCACTGCCTATACCCGAACTGATCTGCAGATATTCTGATGGAACGTTCGATAATCGGATACGCTCTTTATCAGTGGCGCACTGCCCCACCAGGCCTTCACTTAACTCAAATTCATTATTGATGAGTTTGCGGTTCTTTTGTGCATACCCGGCAAACAATTTCAGCTTAGGCTCTTCTGCAACCTCTTGTTCTAATACATAAAAGGCCCCATACCTGGCATTTACCAGTTCAGCCAATTCCGAAAGCACTTTGTTTGCCACGGCGTTTCGGTCTCGTTGGCCTTGAAGCATTTGGGCGAATTTGGCAAGATTCGATTTCAGCCAATCCTGCTCGTGGTTTCTTAATGTTGTACCCTTCAGGTTGGCAATCATCTGGTTAATCGTATCCTTCAAGGCTTCCAGCTCACCTTTCGCCTCCACGCGGATAGTTCGGGTCAAGTCACCTTTTGTTACCGCAGATGCCACTTCAGAGATCGAACGCACCTGTACCGTCAGGTTCTGCGCCAGCTGATTCACGTTTTCCGTCAAGTCCTTCCAGGTACCTGACGCGCCTGGTACACTAGCCTGGCCACCTAAACGTCCCTGCACACCCACCTCACGTGCCACCGTGGTTACTTCATCCGCAAACACCGCAAGCGTATCGATCATTTCATTGATCGTATCAGTCAGCTGTGCCACTTCCCCTAACGCGTTGATGGATAGGCGTTGTTTCAAGTTACCTTTTGCAATACCTGTGGCCACTTTTGCGATACCGCGTATCTGACCGGTAAGGTTGGATGCCATCTGGTTCACCGAGTCCGTTAAGTCTTTCCATGTGCCGGCCACACCTTTCACGTGTGCCTGTCCGCCGAGTTTACCCTCGGTACCTACTTCCCTCGCCACACGCGTTACTTCGGACGCGAACGAGTTCAGCTGGTCCACCATTGTATTGATCGTATTTTTAAGGTCGAGAATCTCACCCTTTACGTCGATGATTACCGTTTTTGAAAGGTCACCACTTGCCACCGCCTTCGTCACTTCGGCAATGTTACGCACCTGTGAAGTTAAGTTCGAAGACATTTGATTTACTGAGTCGGTCAAGTCCTTCCAAGTACCACCAACCCCCGGCACAAACGCCTGGCCACCTAAGTTACCATCGGTACCCACCTCACGTGCTACACGCGTTACTTCGGATGCGAAACCACGGAGCTGGTCAACCATTGTATTAATGGTTTCCTTCAGCTGCAAGATCTCACCGCGAACGTCGACAGTGATCTTCTTTGACAAGTCACCGTTTGCGATTGCGATAGATACGTCGGCGATATTTCTAAGCTGAGCCGTTAAATTACCGGCCATTTTATTTACCGAGTCGGTCAAATCCTTCCAGGTACCATCCACACCCGGCACATTAGCCTGGCCACCTAACTGCCCTTCTGAACCCACCTCACGTGCCACACGCGTTACTTCAGATGCGAAACCACGGAGCTGATCCACCATCGTATTAATGGTGTCTTTCAACTCGAGCAGCTCACCTTTAGCGTTCACAGTAATCTTACGGGAAAGGTCACCCTTCGCTACCGCTGTAGTCACTTCCGCAATGTTACGTACCTGTGATGTTAGGTTGTCTGCCATTTTATTTACCGAATCGGTCAAGTCCTTCCAGGTACCTGCTACTCCTGGCACGTTTGCCTGGCCACCAAGCTGTCCTTCAGAACCTACTTCCCTCGCCACACGGGTCACTTCCGAACCAAATGAGTTCAGCTGGTCCACCATCGTGTTGATCGTATTTTTTAACTCGAGCATTTCGCCCTGTACATCCACCGTAATCTTCTTCGACAAGTCGCCTTTTGCCACCGCCGTAGTTACTTCGGCTATATTACGCACCTGGCCTGTTAAGTTACCGGCCATCTGGTTTACCGAATCCGTTAAGTCTTTCCAGGTACCGCCTACACCGGGCACGTTTGCCTGTCCGCCGAGCTGCCCTTCAGAACCTACTTCCCTCGCCACACGTGTCACCTCAAACGAGAAGGAGTTCAGCTGGTCCACCATTGTATTGATCGTATTCTTCAGCTCGAGGAGCTCGCCTTTCGCATCTACTGTAATCTTTCGCGACAAGTCGCCCTTTGCTACCGCTGTTGTTACCCAGGCTATGTTTCGCACCTGGTCGGTCAGGTTACTACCCATCTGGTTTACCGAGTCGGTAAGATCTTTCCAAACACCGCCGACACCCTTCACGCGGGCCTGGCCTCCCAACTTACCTTCAGTACCCACTTCCAACGCCACACGCGTTACTTCGGAAGCAAACGAGTTCAGCTGATCCACCATCGTATTGATGGTTTTTTTCAGCTCGAGCATTTCCCCTTTCACATCCACCGTGATCTTCTTGGACAAGTCACCATTCGCCACCGCTGTCGTTACACCCGCTATATTACGCACCTGCGAGGTGAGGTTACCAGCCATGCGGTTTACAGAGTCCGTTAAGTCCTTCCAGGTACCTGCAACGCCCGGCACTTTTGCCTGGCCACCCAGTTTACCTTCCGTACCTACTTCCAATGCCACACGCGTTACTTCCGAAGAGAATGAATTGAGCTGATCCACCATCGTATTAATGGTATTCTTTAGCTCCAATATTTCACCCTTGGCTTCTACTGTGATCTTCCGGGAAAGGTCGCCTTTAGCAACCGCCGTGGTAACCGCAGCAACGTTTCGCACCTGTGCGGTCAAGTTACCAGCCATCTGGTTTACAGAATCGGTTAACTCGGCCCATACACCGGCAACGCCTTTAATTTTCGCCTGTTCACCCAGCTTACCTTCCGAGCCTACCTGGCGTGCCACCCGGGTTACCTCCATCGAGAATAACCTTAGTTTGGAAAGCATCTGGTTTGATTCTTTTGCTATACGAAGGAATTCCCCCCGCAGCGGGTGACCGCTTATTTCGAGTGGTATTTGTTTTGACAAGTCGCCGTTTGCTACTGAGTTGATCATCCCCGCAATTTCCAGGGTTGGCGATGTCAGATCTGATATCAAATTATTTAATGATGATACACCGTCGGCCCAATCGCCGCGTGCATCAGAAAGCTCAATGCGTTTTGATAAATTCCCTTTTTTACCGATAGTTTTTTCCGCCTCAGATATCTCAGCTACAAGGCGCTGGTTCATATCGATAATGTCATTCAGCACTTCGCATATCCTGCCGTTTATACCGGCTTGGGTGACCGGCATACGCGTATCCAATTTACCGTTTTTGACAAGCGAAAGAACCCGTAAAAGTTCTTTCAAATCAAGAGAGTCTTCATGCGGCGCACTCGAAATCTCTTCATGTTCCAGGAGTTCGTCCAGAATTTGATCTTTCATAGTTTGGGGTAATCAAAAAAGTTTTTTCAGGTAGCTGTGATTGCTATATACAGCCTAAAAAAGATAATGTTTTAACTAGTTTTCCAAATAAAATAAAGGTTAATTTATTTTCATTCAGGCGACGTTTTTCAAAAATAGTTTTGGTGCTATATCTATTAAACACCCAAAAAGAGCATTTAGTATACCGCAACATTTTGTCAATCAGGTTAAAATAAATTTCCGAAAAAAAACCTGAAAAGCAAATATTAATTAATAGCTGTCCTGATTAAATACTTTTAATAGAAATTACTGATTAAAATGCATTAATTTCTATTAACATATTTAACTACTAATTAATAATCAATTAGGGTGAAGTATCGGCTCAATTCAAAGGCGAAACGGAAAAGTTCGGCAATGAATATAGTAATATTATTTGAAAATTCCACACAAACGACAAACAAATTCATCGTTTAGCGATTATCTATGTAAACTTTCTTGTGTGATGAAAAAGGACAGCAAACATTATAAATTCATTAATAATGAAACGGATAATGTAATCTACTTTCTGTCGGTTGCCAAGGATAATCCCGACAGTAAAAAAGTGTTGGAAGACACCAGGCATAAACTGGCTATTCAAAACGGAATTTATGTCGGTAGCATTTATTATATCGAGATTCCCGAAACGGAAATTAATGAATAAAACTCTCCTTGATTTATTATACTACAAAAACTTCCCTTTAATATGAGGATACCGATAGAACGTCAACCAGTAAGGGTTTATCCCGATGCGAAGCGTGTAATTGCCAGATTCTTTTTTAATGGTGAGCAAAGAGCCAAAGATGTTATCGAACGCGTAATGAAGCTCAGCGAAGATGAAGTGTTCGCTATTATATCGCCTCTTTTACAAGAATTTTCTAAAAGACACCGTAATATCACTAAAATATTATACAGGCATTGCAATCGTGTAGCTCCTTTTATCGAGAGTGTGGGGTTTGACCCCCAGGAACTAACAAGCTATAGAAGGTTATTGATGGGCACATACTTCACCCACGAATACTCCATCGAGTCGGCTGCATTTTTTAATCCATCTATTATTGAAGACCCCGACCAATCAGAATTAGAGGCAGGGCAAAAACGGTTGATCATCAGTTTCAGGGCCGTTGGCGAGGGGCATATTTCATCTATTGCATTCAGAAGAGCTATCATAGATAGGAATAGTAAAATAGAGGTATTGCCGGTAGGAAATTATGTAGACGAAGCGGAGATCATACGCAATACCACTACTTTTGAAAAGAAACTATTTTTCGAAAAGATAGTTACTGCCAGGATCGATCCCAAAATAGTAAAAGAACTAAAAGGGCAATTGGATGAGAAATTCGATTATGATACTTTGCAAACCACGATATTAGATCTACAGCACAAAGACATAAACGATTCTAAAAAAACAGAGTATGAAAAAATACTTTGGCTCTCAGACTCCTACAGCAGTATTAGCTTCTCGCTGGATACAGATATTTCAGACCGCGTGATATTCCCCATGTCTGAGCTCGAACGCAAAGGGATTGAGGATGCCCGTTTTGTTAAGTTTACAGACAATGGCGGACCGATTATGTATTATGCAACCTATACAGCTTTTGATGGCGCCTTGATAATGCCTAAACTACTGCAAACTTCCGATTTCCATAATTTTAAAATCCGGCCACTTCATGGCAATGGCGCCCGGAATAAAAATCTAGCGCTGTTTCCCCGAAAGGTGAATGGATATTATACCATGCTTTCGCGGATTGACGGCTGCAATAACTTTATAATGTACTCCAACAATGTCAATCTTTGGGAAACCCCTATAAAACTGCAGGATCCCTTGCACCCCTGGGAACTGGTACAAATTGGGAATTGCGGTTCGCCGATAGAAACCGATCGCGGATGGCTGGTTATTACGCATGGCGTGGGACCAATGAGAAGATATTGCCTTGGTGCGAGCCTGTTTAAGTTAGATGATCCTTCTGTAGAAATAGGACGGCTCAAGGAACCGCTACTTGTACCTAACCAGGACGAACGCGAGGGCTATGTACCTAATGTGGTTTACTCTTGTGGGGGCATTATCAACAATGGAAAACTGATCTTACCTTATGGGCTGTCGGACTATTCTTCGTCTTTTGCGACAATCGATCTGAATCCTTTGTTAGATAAGGTGATCTCTGATCCAAGAACATAAATTCGGATCAGAGGTCATTTTTATCTTTATTATTTAAACAACAAACTGTCGTTGCTGGTAAACTCCCCATTGGAGCTGGCTGTTTTGGTTTTGAAATTCTGCAATACGGTGAGGTGTGATATCAAATAAGCCAACACGCTTTCTGCGCCCTGGTTTTTGTTAATGCCCATGCGTTGCAAACCATCTGAACAGCCCTTGGTTTCGGGATCGTATAAAGGGATGCTGAGGGAATTTTCGCCAAGGAACCATTGATAAACTGAGAACATCTTTTCCAGGTATTGCGAATCTTCGGTAACTTCGTAAGCCTTGCCATACATCAATACCATGGCCATCGTTTCTATCGCCTGCTGATCGTAAAAGGACATTTTACCATCGCGGAAATACCAGTTTTCATTTCCTACAGGGTTCCAGTAGTTGGATTTAAAAGTAAGTTCTTCCAGAAACTTCAATGAAGTAAATGCTATTTCGAAAACTTCCTTATTACCGGTTATTGAAGCTGAATGCAATAATGCCAGGGGTTGAATTGCATTATCATAAGTAAGAAAATCCTCAAACCAATGCCATTCAGAATCGTCAGTTTTACGGAAAGCGTCCGTCATTTTTTTAGTTAGGTCATTTAGCGTTTCTGTCAGGTGTTTCTCGGCAGGGTGCCTTCTCAGATAGTGGGAGATTCCAATTATGGTATTGCTAATACCTCTCAAATATTGCAGGCCTCTAAAATGGGGTTCGGCTCTCCGGAATAATTCTTCGCCTAATTTGCCAAAAGATTCTTGTGGCGATTTATCAACCAGGTATCCCAGGGCCCAAACTGCCCGGCCAAACGCATCCTCCGAACCCTTATCATCCAAAAATTTTCTGTCGTAACTCAAAAAATTTCGGAAGTAACCATCGTCATTTTGCATATAGAGCAGAAAACTCAAATAAGAAGGCATCAGTTTAATGGCCTCTGCGTAATTCAGGTGATACGCCATCAGTGACATCAAAAGCGCCCGGGCGTTATCATCTACACAATAGCCTTCCTTCCAATTTGGCACGCCATATTTGGCATGCTGAATAATACCTGTACTGTCAGTAAGCAGCTTTGCGTAATCCAGGCTGAATTCCGGCATGATTTCCGGATCAATGATATGCCTTAATATTCTTTCGTTAACATCCTGGTTTTCTATTACATCCTCAATAACGTCGATGTAATTATTCCCTATCGCCGTCCATTTGAGGTGAGTTCCATAGTTGTAGGCCCGTTTCTTTATTTCACGCAAATTCGCCGGGTTGTCCAATAAATCGATGATCGCCGAAGCCAATCCTTTTTCGTCTTTAAAATTAAATAGCTTTCCGCGTCCATTCGACAATAACTCTTTGGCATGCCAATAAGGTGTGGCTATAACAGCAGCCCCTGCCCTTACTGCATAACAAAGTGTGCCGCTGGTGATCTGTGCCTCATTTAAGTAAGGAGAAACATATATGTCGGCAGCTGAAAGATAGTTCATCAGTTCTTCCTCAGAGACATAACGATTAATAAAAACCACATGGTTTGTCACGTTCAATTCTTCGGCTAACTGCACCAGGTAATCCCGGTATTCCTCGCCCGAACTTTTTAATATCCCGGGATGTGTCGAACCCAAAATAACGTACACCACATTATTATGCTTTTCAATAATTTCGGGCAAAGCACGCATTACTGTCTCCAGTCCTTTATTCCTGTTAATTAAACCGAAAGTCAATAACACTTTATGATCACTGAACAGTTTATCATGCTTAAGCGGATTATCGTCTATTTCTGTGTCCGGAGCGCCATGCTCTATATGGGCTATTTTACTCTTTGGGACGTTATATATTTGTTGCAACATCTGGATAGCATAAGTGCCCATCACGACAACTCTGTCTGAGTTTTTGGCAATACTCTGGATGGCTATCTTTTGTTGATTTGACGGTCTCTGCAGAACGGTATGAAAGATAGTGATAAGCGGCTTTTTCAGTTGATTGACCAACGACAGGATGTATATACCCGCTTCTCCGCCAAATATCCCAAATTCATGTTGCAAAATACAGATATCGGCATCGCTATCGTTTATCGCATCCACCGCAGCGCGATAGTCATCAGGCTCATTTTGCCGAATCACAAATTTTACCTCCGGCGGATAATTATAATCGTCCAAATTGTCCGGGTTTATAGCAACCACCGATCCTCCTTCACCTGAATCTTCTTCAAAATTTGACCTTATAGCATTCATCAAATTCTTATTAAACGAGGCCAACCCGCACTCTCTTGGGGGATAGGTAGATATATATGTTATTTTCATTCTTGAGTATTAGTTTACAGAATAACACTATTAAGAAAATTAAGTTTAGTTAATTTCAGCTAAATCAAAGATTTTAAGGATGGTACACATATGGCATCGATAGTTTCCTTGCTCTTAACTACTTTATTCTGTTAATTTTTCCTGACTTGGGTTTGAAATGATATATTCGGTCATGAAGAGTAATTGTCAGCCGGTTTTAACCAAAACATCTTGCAATGGCTAATAACCATGTACACACATTCGTAATTCCGGCTTATAAAGAATCGCCTTTTATTGAACAATGTTTACAGAGTTTGCAGGCACAATCGACAAAAAGCGATATTATTATAACCACTTCAACACCAACAAATTACACAAAAAACATTGCAGAAAGGTATAATCTACCGTACTATATAAATAATGAAAAAGGTATAGCCAACGATTGGAATTTTGCCTTATCGAAAGTCACCACCCCACTGGCTACCATTGCCCACCAGGATGACATTTATGAACCGGCCTATGCAGAAAGCGTGATCAAAGCCACCAGCAAAAATGTACTGATCACCTTCACAGGATACCACGATTGGGTAAATGATAAACGCCGGCCGAAATCATTAAACTACTTTGTAAAAAGAGTATTACTTTTTCCTTTTCTCTTTAAAAAAGAGGTAAAGAGCAACCATTTCAAAAAACTGGTCTTAAAGTTTGGCGATCCTATTTGCTGCCCTGCTGTGACCTATAATCTCGAAACCTTAAAAGATTTCAGCTTCTCCCGGGATTTTACTGTCGCTTTAGATTGGTATGCATGGTATCAGTTGGCCAACAGGAAAGGCTCATTTGTTTATATCAATAAAAACCTGATGAACCACCGCATCCATGAGGAATCCGAAACCACGGCTAAATTATCAGATGGCATAAGAAAACAAGAGGAGCTGCAAATGTTCCGGATGATGTGGGGCAAACGTATGGCGTTTTTTATATCGTGGGTTTATGCCTTGGGACACGCGGATAATAAAATTTAGGAATAGCTTTATTTAGCTATTTTTGAAAAACGACCTGAAAAGTGCAATTCAAACCAACTACAAACACCAAATCGTCGACAAATATGATTGCCTTAGCCATTTTCTGGGTAATAGTTTATTGCCTGGCCACCGCCTTTTCCATCGTTCTGCTGGGCGACAGAGGTTTGATATCGGGCAATCTCTTTAGCCTGGGGAATATCATTAAACTGGTATTTAACTGGAAGTTTATTCTTTCAATGTCGCTGGCGGTTTTATCGCGCTTCTCATTTATCCTGATCAACAACACCTTGTTGAAGATAACCTACCTGGCTGATATCTCTACTACCCTTTCGGTATTCATAACACTCACTTCCATTATTTTCATAGTGATCGCCAATCACCTGTTTCTAAAAGAAAGCCTGAACATTAAACAGGCCGTAGGCGCATTCATCGTGCTGACGGGCATATTTATCATGCTGAATAAATAACCCTTATTTTTTAAGCTGCGACTCGGCAAATTTCAGGTTATTGCCGGCCAAAGTATGGTTTGGATTGATTGTCAAAGCTTTTTTGCATGCTTCAATGGCCTTATCCCATTGGGTTAATTTGATATAAGCTGCTCCAATATTATTCCAGGCATCTGCATAGTCAGGCTTTAGTTTTAATGCCTGGCCAGATGCTTCGATACATTTATTGTAATCACCCTGATTGTAGTAATCAAGGCTTTTGTTAAGGTAATCTTCGGCAGTTACCGCTTTTGTTATTTTGGCAGCACCTTCTACTACTACTTTTTGATGTGTTTGCGATGCCTGCAGGCATTGTTGGGCAAATTTGTCTCCCGGAATTAAGGCTAAATATTGTTTTGCTGTTTTTCCAAGCTGATCCCAGTACCCTAGCTGGTTATATATCTTTAATAACAATCCCAACGCCATTTCAGAACCCGGATTTAACTGTAATGCTTTTTCGGCCTGTGCCTGGGCATCTGTTATCCTGCCTGCATCCAATAAAAAACGCGCATAAAAGGTATAAGAAGTAAAATCGTTGGGTTCTAAATTGACCGCCTTTTTGAAGTTTTCTTCTGCCTCGCTATTTCTATGTTGCGCCCCATAAAGTACACCTTCATTTATATACAAATAGGAGTAACTGGGCACGAATTTCTCGGCCCTTTTGTATTCGGCTTCGGCCTGCCCATATTTACCTTTATTCATCAAGGCTAGTCCATAGTTCATCAATCCCCGACCGTTTCTTGGGCTCTTTATGCTCACATCGTGCCACAGCGATTCTTCATCATGCCATACCTTGTTTCTTTTGTAAATTCCATAGGCATTCAAACCTAAAATGCAGAACAGCAACACAAGCAAATAAGAAAAATATTGTTTTTTATTTTCATAAGTGGCCCTATAGCGTTCAATCAGCAGTCCTGCGTAAGTAACCACACTCAGCATCAGACCAATGAATGGAAAGTACATCCGGTGATCATTCGTTACCTCGGCAAACGGAGCCAATGAGGTTGGCAACAGCGCCACAGAAAACCAGATCAATCCAAATGCAATCGGCCTGGTCTCAGCTTTTTTAGAAGTCCGGATAATGGTTATAAGTAGAGCGACGACAAAAATGCAGCCAATGATGATCCGTTCATCAAACCGGTTATGGATAACTCCCCAGTCTGAGTCGGCAGTAAGATTGAATGGCAAAAAGAATGAGAGAAAATAATGCACCCAAACATAGCTTTGGGTAAGTATATAAGGTATCAATGGATTAGATATCCCCGGAACGCTTTTGATCCTTGTTAAGGCATAAACCTGTGTTACTACAACAACTATGATAAGCGGCAACATACGCCATATCACCAGTAATATTGTTTTAAAATTTTTTGGTTTGAGCAAGTCGCCAAACGAAAGATCCTTTTCGAACAGCAGGATATAAAAGAACAGTGTTATAACCAAACATAGGACCGTTTCCTTGGCAAAAACGCCCAAAAATGCCGGAATAATATACAGGAAGTATTTCCGCTTTTCCGGCCAGTTGATGTAGATCAGGAAGGATAATACAATCATAAACGTGGATAATACGTCCGACCGCGAAATGACATAATTCAGCGTCTCTCCATTTACCACATGCAAGGCATACCAGGCAGCTGCTGCAAATGCCAGGTATGGAACCCATTGCTCACGAAATGGCCGGCGCATAAGGGTTTTATAAACAAAGTATAACAGGATGCACAAGCCAATATGCCAGATAAATGTATCCAATTGAAAATAGAACGGATAAAGCCCTCCGCCCAGCCAGTAATCTACAGCAAGGGTGGTAGTTACCAGCGATCGTAGCCCCCAATGGGTGGGCTCTGAGCTGAACATTTTCGGATCTGAAAAGAAAGCAGGGATATTTTTAAGATTGCGGATGTAGGTGTTGGTTACAATAGCATGCGAATCGTCAAAATGAAAGCCGTTATTAAAATGGTTAGCGTAAGCGATTAATAAAAGTACAAAAGCACCTAAAGCCAGGTAGTAAATGTTTTTTCCGGAATTATTCATTCTATCCTTAATAGTTTATTGTGATGTGGGTCCTACGCTGTTAGTTCGCTCTGTAAAAACAATATTAAAAGTTTCAACTAAACGATCGCAATAAATATAAAAACTTTAAAGCAGGAGTGAATTTTGTATTGAGGAAAAAGTGGTTCCAATGGCTATTTTGGCGAAAATTTATTTAGAGTGCATATTTTAGCCAAACTACATTAAATTTACGGGGACTAAAAAACCATTCACTGTTCAGCATAAAGCCCTGATTACAATAAGCTAATATGAAGAGACTAACCTTACCAAGTGGTGTTATTGATACAATTTATGTCATTTTTGGAATACTTTTCTGCGGCTTTGCGCTAACAGGCTTCTTAATACCTAATAAATTTTTCGACGGAGGGGTTACCGGCATCTCCCTTGTCATCAGTGAGCCAAGCGAATTTAAAAGCATTCCCTATGTAATTGTTGCGGCAAACATCCCTTTTATTATTATGGGTGCATTCCAGGTGAATAAAGCGTTTGCCTATAAAACGTTAGCGGCTGTCGTAGGGCTTGGAGCGTGCATATTACTCTTAATTCATGTTGTTCATTTGGGCGCTATCACCGAAGATAAATTACTGGTTGCTGTCTTTGGTGGCGGATTCATGGGAATTGGAGTAGGATTATCCATTCGCGGAGGCTGTGCATTAGATGGTATTGAAGTTTTGGCCCTTTATACAGGCAAACGGATCAGTTTCACCATCAGCGAAATTATATTAGGTATTAATATCGTTATTTTCCTTATTGCCGCTATAGAAGTAGGACTCCCGGAAGCTCTTTATTCAATCCTCACTTATTATGTGGCTTCACGCACAAGCAATTTCGTTATAGAAGGTCTGGAAGAATATACCGGCGTTACTATTATTTCGGGCCAAAGCGCATTGATAAAAGAGAGGCTAGTGATGGATCTGGGACGCGGCATTACCGTTTATAAAGGCGAACGCGGCTTTCTAAAAAATAGTTTTGACGTGAGCCAGCCGGTTGATATCGTATTTACGGTGGTGACCCGTCTTGAAGTGCGCCGGCTGAAAAAGTTGGTGCATGAAATTGATGAAAAGGCATTTGTATTCACAAGTACCATTAAGGAAGCCGCCGGAGGTGTTCTCAAACGGCGCGCCAGGGATCATTAATACCCTGAGTTCATTCCAAAATGAGTTATTTTATTTAATTCAGACAACATAACTTCCTGAATTCTTTGTTTTTATAGCTATTGCTTACATTTATAGGAACAACTTTAAACCTGTTCCTATAGATGAAAAAGAAATTACCCCTTATCGTATTATTATTGTGCTGTTGCTATACGGTTTTTGGGCAAAAAAAAGATGTCGACAGCCTTCAAAAAGCCTATAATAAAAACAAGCAAGACACCACTTTAGTGCAACTGCTTGACGCAAAGGCTGTCTGGGTTTATCTGCAAACTAATACGGACTCAGGCTTACTTTGTACACGTCAAGGTCTGGCTATCTCGCGCAAAATCCATTATAAGTATGGCGAAATGCGATCGCTCGCCAATATGGCTAATTATTTGATTAGTATAGGCGATCTGCCGGGTGCCCTAAGAGTTACTTTCGAAGCATTGCCTATAGCCATACAACTAAAAGATATGCCCAGTATGGCAGAATCTTATAATACCCTTGGTTTAACCTATAGTACCCTTAAAGACTTAAAAAAAGCCGGCGAATATTATCATAAGGCATTAGCAGTGGCAGAGCAAGCACATATGAGTCGCCAAATAACGGTAGAACTCAACAATATATGCAGGAACTACCTGGACAGGGATATCCTCGATTCAGCGCTATGGTACAATGATAAAGCCTATAAACTGTCATTAGAAACGCATCAGTTAGATAAGATTGCATTCCAGATCAGAAATTATGGCATTATTCAATTTAAGAAAGGAAACTACGCAAAGGCAATTGACTATTACAATAAAAGCGCCGCACAGGAAGGTACCAAAAACAACCACTACTTACAAAGTGAGGATGCCCGCAGAACAGCGGAGGCTTATCAACGGCTGAACAAATTGGACTCCTGTATAGATTTTGCAAAAAAAGCTTACGAACAGTGTAAGCTGGACCGCAACCCGGAGACCATCATGAGGACGACCGCCCTGTTAACGGCTGTCTATAAATCAAAGAACGACTTTAAAAATGCCTATCAGTACCAGCAGTTTATGCTCGCCGCGCAGGACAGCTTATTCAGTCAGCAAAAAACAATGCAGGTGCAAAATTTGGTATTTAGCGAGCAGCAACGACAGGATGAGATAAAGGCTGCGGAGATTGCCTACAAAAACAAGGTCCGTTTTTACACACTGCTTGGGGTTTTGGGCGTATTCGTTTTGATTGCCGCCATTTTATTATTCGCAAACGGCCAGCGCAAAAAAGCCAATTCTATGCTCAAGCAGCAAAATGATAAGATAGAAGCTCAGCGCAAGGATCTGGAGAAAACTATCGCCGACCTTAAAACCACGCAAAGGCAGCTTATTCAATCCGAAAAGATGGCCTCGTTGGGCGAATTGACCGCCGGTATTGCCCATGAGATACAAAACCCGCTCAATTTTGTAAACAACTTTTCGGAAGTAAACACCGAGCTGATCGAGGAAATGGAACTGGAATTTGATAAGGGTGTAATAACCGGGGTGAGACCTTTAATCAACGACATTAAAGCCAATCAGCAAAAGATTAGTCAGCACGGCAAGCGTGCTGATTTTATTGTAAAAGGCATGCTGCAGCACAGCCGCGTCAGCACAGGCGAAAAACAGCTGACCAATATTAATGTACTTGCAGATGAGTTTTTCAAACTATCATTCCACGGGCTGCGTGCAAAGCACAAATCCTTCAATGCCGAAATGGTGACGAATTTTGATCCTGATCTGCCAAAGGTAAATGTGGTACAACAGGATATTGGCCGCGTATTGCTCAATTTGATAAATAATGCCTTCTATGCTGTCAACCAAAAAGCAAAAACTGACGGGTCGGATTACAAACCTACCGTAGAGTTAAGCACAAGCCATAGCAACGCCCACATCGAGATCAAAGTGAAAGACAATGGCAACGGCATCCCTGACAATATCAAAGATAAGATCATGCAGCCTTTCTTTACCACCAAACCTACTGGTGAAGGAACGGGCTTAGGTTTGTCGCTGAGTTATGATATTGTGGTGAAAGGGCATGGGGGAAATATAGCTGTCGAGACCGCGGAAGGTGAGGGTGCTGAATTTACGATATCACTTCCGATCAACCACAACCATGCATAGCGAAGAAGATAAATTACTTACAGCAAAAATTGCCGAACTTAAAAAAGAATTGGCACTAAAAAACCATGAGCTCGAAATAGAAACGGCACTAGAGCGCGTTCGCGCCCGGACAATGGCCATGCAACGAAGCGAAGAGCTTGCAGAAACAGTCTTCGTCTTATTTCAGCAGTTTAAGGAATTAGGCGAAAATCCAGATCAGGCCACGATCGGCATTTTCAATGAAGAAGAACATGTTGTAGAATATTGGGTAACAATGCATGGTAACCAAAACAACAAGGTATACAAATTCTCTATTGACGAGCCTAACGTAACCCGCAAAATATATGACGCTTGGAAAGCCAAAAAGAGCTCGCTGGTGATCGACCTTAGCGGAAAATCTTTACAGGATTTTATGGAGTACAGGGCCAGCATGGGTGGCGCACCTGCAAAGCCGGATGAAAAACGCCGCATTATCAATGTGGCTTTTTTTTCAAAGGGTTTGATCAATGTCCAGTCCACAGTAGAGCGCTCCGAAGAAAGTATTAGACTCCTGGAACGTTTCGCGCAGGTATTTGAACAAACCTATACCCGCTTTCTCGACCTGAAGAAAGCCGAAGCGCAGGCCCGTGAGGCCCAGATAGAAGCGGCCCTTGAACGTATACGCAGCAAGACCATTGCAATGCGTAACAGCAGTGACGTAGCAGATACATCTGTTGTCATGTTCCGGGAATTGGTTAAGCTGGGCGTTGAATCAACCGTACGCTGCGGTGTTGCCATCTCTAGCGGCATAGACGACCTCGAGGTATGGACAGCGTCATTAAAAGAGGATGATAGTATTACGCTAAATATTGGCCAAATAAGTATGGCCGCGCATCCATTGCTATTGCACGTGTTTGCCGCAGGGCAGAAAAAGGAATCAAGCACAACGTATGAACTAACCGGCGATGCTGTGAGGAGTTATTTCCAGGCACTCAATGATGCACCGGACTACCCTTTTCAATACCCGATGGATGCACTACCGGAAAAATGGGGTATCAATGCATTCTTTTTTAATGAAGGTTGCCTGTTTGCTTTTACAGGTGAACCTTTATCGTTTGAAATGTCGCAATTGTTTAAAAGGTTTGCTGGCGTATTTGGTCAAACCTACGCCCGTTTCCTCGATCTGCAAAAAGCCGAGGCGCAAGCGCGTGAAGCCGAAATTCAACTCGCATTGGAGAGAATACGCGCCCGGACAACGGCCATGCAAAAGAGCGAGGAGCTTCATGAAGTTATTCAAGTGGTTTTTGACCAGTTGCATCAATTGAATTTCACGATCGACAACGCAAACTTCATCCTCAATTACCGGGAAACAGATGATCTCGATCTTTGGCTGGCCGTAGCATATGGACAATATCCAACGAAAATAAACATTCCTTATCTCGAGCATCCAGCATTTGATCGCTTTAATAAGGCAAAAGAAAAAGGCGGTCTCTATGCCGACACATTGTCGCTGGAAGAAAAAAACAGCTTTTTCGAACATTTCTTTAAACACCTACCGGACGTTTCCGATGAAAGGAAAACTTTAATATTCAGCCAGCCTGGTTTTGCGAGGTCGGCAGTATTTATGAAGAATACGGCTCTGGCCATTAATAATTACCAGGGTATTCCCTATTCCGAGATTGAGAATAATATTTTATTGCGTTTTGGACATGTTTTCGATGAAACATACACGCGCTTTAATGACTTGAAGCAAGCCGAGGCGCAGGCGCGGGAAGCAAAAATTGAAGCCGCATTAGAAAAAGTCCGCAGCCGCACATTGGCAATGCAGAAATCGGACGAGCTTGCTGAAACAGCGGCAGTACTTTTCCGGCAGATGATCAGCCTTGGCATTGAACCCAACAGGTTATACATCGGTATCATGAGGGAAGATAATACCGAAATAGAGTTCTGGATAACCGATGAAGACGGCTCAAAAGTAAGCAATATGTTTTCAGCCGACGCCAACCGTAACCGGTCGATGAAAAAAATATATGATGCATGGACGGCGCATCAAAAATCGATTACTATTGATATGCAGGGAAACGAGCTTGCCGAATATTTCCGTTACCTGGGCGAAGTACTAAACGTACCTTTCAAGGGGGGCCTGACCCAGAAACGTAGGGTGCAGTACATTTCCTATTTTTCCAATGGCTTTATTGGCATGGCTTCGCAGGATGATCAACCTCAGGAAACTATAGATCTGCTTGATCGTTTTGCCTATGTCTTCAACCTGACATTTGCCCGTTTTAATGACCTTAAAATTGCTGAAAAACATTCCATCCAGGCTGAGCTGGACCTGATAGAAATTAAAGCAGCAAAACAGCATGCTGAAGATGCGTTGACCGACTTACGCGCCGCTCAAAAACAACTGGTCCAATCCGAAAAGATGGCCTCGCTGGGTGAGTTGACTGCAGGTATAGCACATGAAATACAAAACCCATTAAACTTCGTCAATAACTTCTCGGAAGTAAGCGCCGAACTGATTGACGAAATGACAGAGGAACTGGATAAGGGCGATGTAGAAGAAGCAAAAGCGATAGCAGGAGATATCAGGGATAATCTAAAGAAGATTCGTCATCATGGCAAACGCGCGGATAGTATTGTAAAAGGCATGCTACAACATAGTCGCACGAGCAGCGGACAAAAAGAGCCTACCGACCTCAATGCACTTGCAGATGAATACCTGCGCCTTTCCTACCACGGCTTGCGGGCAAAGGACAAATCATTTAATGCTGAACTAATTGCCAATTTAGATAAAAATCTGCCGAAGATAAATGTAACACCTCAGGATATGGGGCGCGTGCTGCTCAACCTGTACAACAATGCTTTTTACGCGGTAAACCAAAAGTCAAAAACTGCTGGCGCGGACTATAAACCAACTGTAGTGTTGACCACACTCAGCGCCAACAGCCATATCGAGATCAGGGTAAAAGATAATGGCAACGGGATTCCTGAAAACATTAAAGACAAGGTCATGCAACCTTTCTTCACCACAAAACCAACAGGTGAAGGCACAGGTTTGGGCTTATCCTTAAGCTATGATATAGTAGTGAAAGGACATCAAGGCAATATATTGATTAACAGCTCTGAAGGGAATGGTTCGGAATTTATTATTAACTTACCCTTCAAATCCTGAATTTCAATATCACGATGAAAAGAACAATCATCTTTCTGTCTCTGATCGCATGTTTCACCAGGCTTTACGCCCAGGAACAACGTGTTAAAATAGTTGAGCATGATTTAAAAACACACAAACAACAGGATACGCTGCGGGTAAACCGGTTGAACGAGTTGCAGAACTTAATTACACTTCCTGTTGGCAAATTGGATAGCATGGCCAATGAGGCTTTGTCTATTTCGCGCAAGCTTCATTATTACGAAGGTGAGGCGGAGTCACTGATCGCACTCGCCAGGGCAACGTTCAGAAAAAATGATCAGCGGCAGGCAAGAAGCCTATTGGACCAATCCATTGCATTGGCGCAAAAGTTAGATGACAAAACACATTTAGCAAATGCCTACTCCACTATGAGTTCATTTAATAACCTCACAGGCGAAAGCAAGCAAGCATTGGAATACGCGTTTAAGGCGGAAGCAGCGGCACAGAAAACCTCAAATAAAGCGCTTATCTCTCGCCGCCAGACCGGGGTTTCCGCGTTATACGCGAACTCAATAGGGGATTATACAAAAGCCATGGAATGGGCGCTGAAAGCGGAAAAAAATGCGGAGGAGGCAAATGATCTTAATGCCCTGGCAGCGTCGTGGTCGTCGATTGCTACAATTTTTACAAATATCGGTGATCAGTCAAATGCCATCCTTTATTACAAAAAAGCATTAAACGCAAATAAAAAACTGGGCAACCAGACCTTGGAGTTTAATTTGCTTAATAGAATCGGCGAAATGTACCGGCTTTCAGGCAGGTACCCGGAGGCTATAAAAGCCTACGAAGAAGGCCTCTCCAAAACGCAAATACCTTACAACACCGAATTAACACAGAGCAATATAGCAGATGTCTACGTCAGGCTAAACAATTTGCCGATGGCATTTAAGTATGCCTTTATATCACTTGCATCGGCGAAGAAAATTAATGATGCTGAGGGCGAGGAATGGATAGACGGCATATTGGCCAGAGCCTATCTGAAAGCTAACAAAGCCGATACTGCCATCTATTATGCCAACAATGGTTATCAAAAAGCTATCCATACCGGCACCATCGAATTCAAGCGCGATAACAGCGAAGCATTAGCAGATGCCTATAACTTAAAAAAAGACTACGGTAATGCTTATAAGTATTATAGACTCTTCATCAATTATCGCGACAGTATGTCGAATGCAGAAGTAAGTAACCACACTAATTTGCTTCAATACAACTATTCTCTGGCCAAAAAACAGACCCAGATTACAGCGCTTAACCAGGAGAAAAAAATGCAATATTATTTTTTGGCCGGTTCAGCTGGTATTCTGATACTAATCGGGGCAACCGGTATTGTTTTGTACAGAAGTAACCGCCAAAAACAGAAAGCCAATGTATTGTTAAGCAAGCAAAAAAGAGAGATCGAAGAACAGCGCGACCAAACCAACAAAGCATTGGCAGATCTTCAATTGACCCAAAAGCAATTGATCCAATCCGAAAAAATGGCCTCGTTAGGTGAACTGACAGCGGGTATAGCCCATGAAATACAAAACCCGCTTAATTTCATTAACAACTTTGCCGAAGTAAATAAGGAAATGATAGAAGAGCTGGAAGACGAATTGAAAAATGGCAATACTGATGAAGCTCTGGCTATTGCTAACAACATAAAAGAGAACGAGGAAAAGATAAACCACCACGGCAAGCGTGCAGATGGAATAGTTAAAGGGATGTTGCAGCATAGCCGCGCCAGCAGTAACGTGAAAGAGCCTACTGATATCAATAAATTGGCAGACGAATTTCTCCGGCTTGCCTATCATGGTTTGCGGGCCAAGGATAAATCATTTAATACAGAAATGACAACTCATTTTGATCCTAAAGTGCCGAATATTAATGTGGTACCGCAGGATATCGGGCGGGTTTTGCTAAACCTGTTTACTAATGCCTTTTATGCTACACAACAAAGGCAAAAAATCGCGGGCCCCAATTATAAACCCATTATAGAAGTAAGCACTGCAGTAAATAGTAAATTCATTCACATCAGGGTAAAGGATAATGGAGTGGGTATACCTGATAATATCAGGGACAAAATATTACAGCCGTTCTTCACCACCAAACCAACGGGAGAAGGGACTGGACTTGGATTGTCCTTAAGTTACGATACGATAGTAAAAGGCCATAATGGCAAAATAAATATTGAAAGCAACGAAGGCGAAGGCTCGGAATTTATAATAGATTTGCCTTTAGTATAATTTTCAACCAGGCATTATTGACATAGAGAATGGATGTTTTTTATTTTGTAGCTGCATTCCTGATCATAAGGCGATTAAATAAGTCGCTTAAGTTTTCTATCCTATATCCAAAATGGAGAACCATGTTGTCGACAGCGACGTGGATGATCATCGTGGGTTATTGTGCGGCGTTTGCGTTGGAGGATATATATCGGAATCTGGTTGGTTCGGCTATATTATTTGGCCTGGTATATTATGGAACAAAAGAGCGGGACTTCGCCGCGCAGCGATCATACCTCCTGGCCAACATCCCACTTGCCATAATAGGTATCATTAATTTCCTTTTTGGATTTCTTTTTAATAGTTTCTATGATAAGTATGAACAATACTTTGGCTGGCCTACCCTTATAGCTTTTGCCTGGATATTCGGCAAATGGGCTACATCTAAAAAACAAGAGGAAGAACTACGTATCAGTACCGAGCGCCGGGCTGAGCTGGAGGCACTGGTGCAGGAGCGTACTGTAGAACTTCAAAAGCAAAAAGACGAATTGCAGGAAACTATACAGGAACTAAAAACTACGCAGGCCCAACTAATCCAATCGGAAAAGATGGCATCATTGGGCGAACTAACTGCTGGTATCGCTCACGAGATACAGAACCCATTAAACTTCGTTAACAATTTTTCGGAAGTTACTGCCGAGTTGATAGAAGAAATGGAGGAAGAACTTAATAAAGGTGATAAAGAAGAAGCAATGGCTATTGCTGCCGATATTAAACAAAATCTGGAAAAAATAATGCATCACGGCAAACGTGCAGACGGTATTGTGAAAGGCATGTTGCAGCATAGCCGCGCGAGCAGTAATGTTAAAGAGCCGACAGACGTCAATAAGCTGGCTGATGAATACCTGCGCCTTGCCTATCATGGTCTGCGCGCAAAAGACAAGTCCTTTAATGCCGAACTAATTACCCACTTTGCCGAAGGGTTACCGCAAGCCAATTTGGTGCCACAGGACGTTGGCCGTGTACTGCTCAATTTATTTAACAACGCATTCTACGCAGTAAAAGAGAAGCAAAAGACTACAGGTACAGAATTTAAACCAAAGGTTGAAGTGGCAACGGTGTCAAAAGGAAAATCATTAGAAATTACCGTAAAGGACAATGGCACCGGCATACCGGATGAGATAAAAGAGAAGATCTTGCAGCCGTTCTTCACCACCAAACCAACGGGAGAAGGGACGGGTTTAGGCCTGTCTTTAAGTTACGATATTGTGGTAAAAGCGCACTCGGGTAAAATTGACATCAAAAGTAAACAGGGCGAGGGTTCAGAGTTCAAAATAAGCCTACCTGTTTAAGTTTAATATTTATATTTAGCCATCAGATGAAAATACTTGTCGTGGATGACGAGGCTGATGTACAGCCGCTATTTTTGCAAAGGTTTCGCCGGGAAATACGCGAACACGAATTTGAGTTCGACTTTGCTCTATCCGGAGAAGATGCCCTCAACTATTTACATGACAAGCATAGTGAGGTGGTTTTGATATTATCCGATATTAATATGCCGGGTATGAGCGGCTTGGAACTGCTATCGCGCATCAGACATGAATATGATATGCCCCCTCCTATGGTGATGATGATCACTGCTTACGGTGATGAGGAAAATCACCGCCAGGCGATGGAGCGGGGTGCTAACGACTTTTTGACAAAACCCCTTGATTTTAACCTGTTAAAAGAAAAACTTAAAACCCTAACCTAAAGGAGATAATGGCCAAGATACTGGTTGTAGACGACGAGGCTGATTTAGAGGCCCTTGTAAAACAGAAGTTCAGGAGAAAAATACGCGAGAACGTATATGAGTTCGTTTTTGCGCAAAATGGAGAGGAAGCCCTTCAGAAAGTAAGCGAGCACCCCGACCTGGACATCGTGTTATCGGATATTAACATGCCGATAATGGATGGCCTTACCCTACTGAGCCGTTTACCCGAAGCTAATCCTATATTAAAAGCGATAGTTGTATCCGCTTATGGCGATATGCAGAATATCCGCACGGCAATGAATCGCGGCGCATTTGATTTTGTGTGTAAACCGGTTGACTTTGATGACCTGGACGTAACGATGGAAAAAACCATCAATTACGTAAAACAATTGCACGATACCATGCAGGCCATTAAGGAAAATAACATCCTTAAAATGTATGTGGACGACAACGTGCTGAATTTCATGTCGCATAAGGAGTTTGAAAGCAGCCTGCTCAAAAATGAGATCATGGACGCCACGGTAATGTTCATTGATGTTTGCGGGTTTACCGCCATCACTGAGCACGTTCAGGCAAATACAGTGGTGAACCTGCTGAACGGGTTATTTGATAAAATTGTAAAAGAGATCATCGCGCAGGGCGGCCATGTAGACAAATTTATGGGTGATGCGGTTATGGCTGTTTATCGCGGCAATTATAACCTTGACAGGGCCATTGATACCGCCCTTGCAATTAAAACCGAACTGGCAAAAATGGATCCTATCATTACCGGTAAAAAAGAATTTAGACCGGATGTTTCGATCGGTATTAATTCAGGCGAAATGGTATCGGGAAACATCGGCTCAGCCTCACTTAGAAGGTTAGATTATACTGTAATAGGCGATTCGGTAAACGTAGCACAAAGACTTCAATCTGTTGCCAAGGCCGGCCAGGTATTAATTACAGAGCAGGTATATCAAAAAATAAAAGAATCATTCCGTTGCGAAATCAACGGCGAGTTCACGCTCAAAAACAAAGAAAAACCTGTTGTTACTTATTCGGTTATTGATTAAGGGATTCCAAAATTATGCTAACGATATCCTTGCAGAGCTAAGACCAATACATACAGCATTACCATACTATTGGCTGTTAGCCCTAATATATGAACCCGTATCTTCTCGAATGTTGCCGTCTTGTGCCTGGCAAAGTCGGCAGCAAAAAGAATAGCGCCTACTATTAACGTAAAAAACTCAATTATAAACGGCACAGGCGGTGTGTGACTATCGGTAAATCCGTTTTCCATGCCTGCCCAGATGGATAATGCAAAAAATAAAATATAAAAAGCTGAATAAATAATCTCTTTGCGGGACATTTAGAAATAGTATGTTGGTAACGCAAAATAGAAAAATAGGCTGTATTTAAACAGTCGGAATCGATATTATTTGGTCAGTCATTTTAATTTGCTCACAATCAATTATATTATTTCATTTCGTAAATATTATTATTTCGATCCGTATCTGGCAATTGATTGTCAGGATCGAGCACTACCTGTTTAATTTTAGAGGTAGAATTATACCTGAATACCCACTTTGGGCCATGTTGCCATATTTCCACCGGCAATTTAATGGTTTGCACTTTGCCATTCTCTTCGGTGATCTTTGCAACGATCGGCAATGCCATTTCGCGCAGGTTCTCAACAGTGATAAGCGCTCCAGATGCCGGGTCATTCTTCACGTATTTTACATCTGTAATCGCCTGGTCAATATTCCATGTAGTATAAAACCATTCCTTCCAGAACCAATTCAGGTCCTCACCAGCCGCGTCGTTCATCGTGCGGAAGAAATCATACGGCTGCGGATGTCGATAGGCCCAGCGACTGATATAAGTTTTAAAAGCATAGTCAAAGCGGTCAGGTTCCAGTACTAAATTCCGCAGAATGTTTAATGCCAAAGCCGTTTTATAATAAAACATACCACCATCATCATTGGCGTCCGGTGCAATCATCAAAGGGTCATGTTCTTTTTGCATGCCTTTGGTTAACCCCAGTGCCGCACTTTTCTTTTCAGCGTATTCGCCCTTATTAAAATTCGTCCATACATAACCATTGATAAAGGTATTGAAGCCCTCGTCCATCCAGCCGTACCGCCGCTCGTCACCTCCAACGATCATCGGGAACCAGTTGTGACCTATTTCGTGCGCGATATCACGGAACAGGTCATCATTCACAATTTTATCGCTGCAAAACACTATGCCCGGATATTCCATCCCCAACGCCACACCTGCTACGACAGTCGCATTATGCCACGGATATTCAAAATAGTTTTTTGAGTAAAATTCCATACTGAATTTCAAATACTCAACCGCACGACTATAATGCTCACGCCCTATACTCTCAATCGGATAAACTGCCATTGCCATACCTTTCTTGCCTGATGGCAGGTTTACGCGCGCTGCATCCCACAAAAATGCTCTTGATGCCGCCCAGGCCACATCGCGGGTATTATTCATTTTATAATGCCAGGTTAAAGTGCCGGTAGTTTTCCTGCCGGATGGTTTTATCTCATCTTTGCCAATAATACTGATGGCGCTATCTGTTTTTGCAGCTAAAGCAAGGCGTTTTGCCTCTATAGGTGTCAAAACCTGCTGCGCGTTTTGCAGATCGCCAGAGCCGGCCACGACCATATCTGCGGGCGTTGTTATATAATAGTCTATATCTCCATACTCACAATAAAACTCCCCATTGCCCAGGTATGGCAAAGTGTTCCATCCGTTCAGGTCATCAAATACGCACATCCGTGGGAACCATTGTGCCAGTTGATAGATTACGCCATTTTGGGTAGATAATCGTCCCATGCGGTCCGCACCATGTTCAGGTATTGCAAATGAGTAATCTATATTGACGGTGATCTTGTCGCCCTGTTGCTTAACTGCGAATGGCAAGCGTATCTGCATCCGTGTGTCGGTGATGTAAGGCTTTATGGTGTAGGTTTTCCCTGCGTAAACAACTGACACCTTACCAATAGTATAACCACCTTTAAAACCATTCGAATCGAAACGATCGCCCGCAGGGGTCACCGCAGCACCACGTGAATCAGCCTTGAATAAATTTTGATCCAGCTGCAACCATAAATAATTTAAAGTATCCGGACTGTTATTGGTGTAATTAATACTCACGTCGCCTTTCACCATGGTATCTTTTTCGAGTAAAGCGGCATGAATAGTATAATCAGCACGGTTTTGCCAATACTTGAGACCGGGTGCGCCATTGCCATTGCGAATCTCATTGCCATTATTGGTAAAAAACTGCGGATCGAAAACCTGTTTTTTATCGTAGGTAGATTTTACCTGGGCATACAGGCTAAACGGCGCAAAAAACACCAGGGCAAATACTATTCTGAAATGCTTATTCATTGTGAAGATTATATATTATTGATGGCTTTTATGCGGTCACGGTATTCATCAAGCGTTTTCTCCGAAGGCCTTTTATGTTCTGCTTCTTTAATCAGAGCCGTCATATCGTTCTCTAAACTGCTGTCAACCATATCCGGATAAGGCGCTCCTACCCCCAGGTTCTCAGGCCATAACCGGGCTTCATCCACCTTCTTCATGGCGCTCTGCAATTGCCCGGCTTTCATCAGTTCCAGGGCCAGCATCAGTTTAGTTTGTTCGTATAATTTATGCCCGTCCTTTGCCCCTTCGTATGGCAATACCTGCAGTTGATCGAGCACTTTTTCGGCCGCAGCATACCGGTTGTTTGCCATCAGGCAGCGCGCATACAACATTCCAACGACATAATTATCCGAATGAGGTTTATAGAGGAGTTCAATTGCTTTTAGCGCTTGCTTATCTTGTTTCTGCGCGATCAAAAACTCAGTTAAATATTTGACATAACGCCAATCGTTAGGGGCAATTTTGGCAGCTTTGGTAAGATAGTTTAACTGGCTTTGCTTATCGGTTGAATCAGATGACCTGGCGCGAACCACATAGTATGGCGCAAAATCCGGTTCGATATTTATCTTTTCAATAGCTCGCTGTGCTTTTGTGCGATCTTTTGCAGCTTCGTGTATTAAAGCCAGATAGTAATTGGGTTTCCAATCACTCGTGGTCTTCGCGGCCCATTCCATTACTGTTGTGCTTTCAGGCCTGAAAGGAAATACAAGCAATGCATTTCCATTTTGCGCATCCGACAGCCGTTGTTTTGCATCAGCATCATTGCGGTGAAGCCATGCCAGCCAATACAATAGCTCATCATTTTTTTGCGGCGCTGTTTCCAGAACCGTTTTGCTTTCAGTCTCGAGGTTCAGATCGTAATACCAAACGGCCAGATTAAGATAGGTTTGTTGAGGCATTTCATCACGGATCAAGCTGGTAAATGCAGTCTTGTTTTCGGCTGATCTATTCGCCAGGTATTCTTCAAAGCGTATAAAGTAATTGAAGGGATCGATCGATAAGATTTTTTCTTTGGCTGCTTTTTCCAGAGACTTACTTTGTGACAACCGCGCCGCTAAATACTGCAATTGCAATGCTGTAATGTTTTCACCGTTGTATACCAGGCTTTTTGATGCATAGCCCAAAGCTTCATCAAACTTTTTCTGCCTTATCTTGATCTTACTTAGCTCGGTTAGAGCGGCCGGGCGATAGTCGTCGGTCAAGGTTGCTACTTCAAAACCATCTTCGGCATCATACACTTTACCCAATTTTAATGCAGATAGTCCATAATAATAATTAGCCATGCCATTGTAAGTATCTAAACTGATAGCTTTGCGGGCATATTCAAATGCAGATCCATAATCCATCTTTCGGTATTGCAGCATCGCCATTTCGGCAAGCGCCGGGATCAGTGCAGGATCCAGCTTAAGTGATTTATTGATGCTGACCTCGGCTTCCGAATAATATCGGGTATCAGCCTGGTATTTGCCTTTTATATAAAGACCGTAAGCTGAATCATAATCGAGTTTTTCAAGCGGTTTTGTTGGCCTGCTCAACACTTTCGCAGTACTGTCTTTCGGGCTCCATTCACAACTTCCTAGTTTGATGCTGCCAATATGCTGGCCATTATTCAGATGAATAGTTTCCCGTAAATTTTGTAAAGGTTCTAAACTGACGCTCTTATTCAAGATCGATTTACCGTCGCTGTCTGTGACTTTCAGTGTGTCTTTGATGTACTTTACCGATGAGAAGTAAATTGTAGCCGAACCTTCGTCCTTTTTAACATTTAATACCCCAGTAGTATCCGCTATAGCTACGCCATTGGTTTTGCTGTACGGATACCAATATTCGATCCAACTATCGGTTTGATAAGGGGAAAAACTAAATTGTTTGTAAGGAGTGTACATACTTTCCTGCGCATTCTGGATATACAACCTGCCGCTTTGTAACTCGGTATATTGCCCGACATTGTCATTTAGTAATTTATCCCATATAGCCCCACTTCGTGCTTTTCCCCATATCCAGATCTTCTTGCCCACCTTATCTTCGCGACTGGCATAATGGATCATGCCGTAATTGTCCCTCTGCCAGAATCCGCCCCAATATTTGCTATAGGTTCCTGTAATGTGGTACGATTGACTGCCACCAAAATCATTTTGCTTATAAAAAGAAATATTCCGGTGATGTTCCTTATCATATGGCCATTCGTAAGATTTACCGTCATGAAACAAGTGATTTGTTCCCGGCTCTATAAACTCCAGGTCGTCGTCGGCTTTTAACGCAAGATTCATCCAGCTATAATAGGGTTGATCCAGATTGGTCTGATTATGCCAGAAAACATGCGTGGTGAAATAAGCCTTATCTTTTGGCAGTCTTATCTCCATATTCCACCGGGTTTGAGTAAGCAGATCAAGCAAGCTAACGATACAGCTTACGCTACCATCGTCATTCTTGCGGGTAATATAGTCTACCGGATTTGCTACCCCCGGTGTATGACCGATAATACCGAAGTTGGCTTCAAGTCCCCCGCTTGTCCATGGCCCGCGCATAGCGATGTCGCGGAATTTGATCACATCATTCTGATAGATAAATGGCCGGTTATTTTTCTTGTCGATGGCTGTCCATATCTTGCCGCCCATTTGGGGCATCACCCACAGTTTAATGAAATCATTCTCCAGCTCAACCACTTTCCATTTTTGCTGAACGGGCTTGTTGGTAAACCCATCAAAACGATAGTAAGGATAAATATTACCCGGATTGGGAACCGGATCGGGGTCTGAAAATGGGTATGTTTTAAACTCCTTTTCAAATTCCCTTATCGCAGCATTATTTTGTGCCATGGCAGATGCCTGCAACCGTAATAACAGGTATAGGCACGCTCCTATCCAATAAAACCTTTTCATCGTTCGTAACATTTATCGTTCAGATCATTTTAAAATCAGCAACCAGCCTTTGCCTTTTGAGACCGGTATCTCGTCATTCAGACTAAACCGGTTACCTGGTTGAAAATTGGTGATCTCCGGCGCTGTCAATTTCGCTTTCGCCGGATCAATTCCCAGCGCCTTCCAGTCAATGTTTAGTTTAAACTTCGTATCGTCCTGTGCCCAGCTTGCTATCGCGATCATCACTTTTTTATCCTTTACATAAGCCGTCGCCAGTACATCCTTGTTGTTGGTTTTAATTGGGTTATGGCCCACCCAGTAGCCGATCATCCTGCTGCCGTTGATACCGAAATCGTCCCACACTTTCCAGATCGGACGCGGATCAGCATGATCCGACCATGGCATGCGGTTGGTCATGCCATACACCATGCCACGCCATGGGTTGCCGCCGCCCTGCAGCATTTCGCCCATCAAGCCATAAGGTATACCAGATACTTCCACCATAAAGAAGTTAGGGTCGTTTTTCTCGTAGTCGAAATACTCACCAAACCACAAGCGGTTCAGGTATGGGAAGTGCTCCAGGTATAGGTTAGCACTGTTATTGAAGCCATCGCTTTTGTTATATTGATTAGCAGAGTGCAGGTCGATGATACCTGGATGGCCGTTCTGTGTAAGTACTCTTTTTACACGTTTCATGGTGGTACGATCAAAGGCAACGTCATCCAAATAAATACCGTCAATACCGACATTGTTCACCAGCCAATTCATTCCCTCCACATAATAGTTATGCCACCTGTTTACGCCGCTATTGATGATAGCCGCGTCTTTTTGCTCAGGTACATACCATGCAGCAATATAGTCACCGCCCAGGTGTTCTTGCAACCAGGAATAACCCCCACCCTTGCCCGGCGAAAATATCTCGTGCCCCAGGCTGCGCATCGGCTGAATTTCATAAGCGCTGTTTGACAATTCGCGCACTGTGTTGTATATCTTCACCTTTAAACCCATTTGGTGCGCCGAGTCGATATAACTCTTCATATGGTGCCATGCGATAAATGGATAATTAATGTAAGGGTTGATAGCTGTACCATGGTGAATATTGATCACTGTAGCGCCGGTTTGTTTGATGCTGTCTATCGGACTGTATTTGTGATAAAAACGCATATCCCATTGCTGTTCCGTATTGATCGGATGGAACGGTGTGATCATCAGGGTAAAGTTGTAATACAACACCTCTCCTTTTTTCATGCTGCGCTCGCCGCTATAATTAGTCACTGCAGCTCCGCTTGCATTTGAATTAATGTTGATACCGCCTTTGCCTTCATTACCCCACGAAGCAGGCAGGACGAGCGGTTTTGAGAGATAAAAGTTGGTATTTAGCGGACGGATGTATTTATCATCCCTGAGCGAAAACTGCAAACCTGCGTTTACATTACCGATCCATGCGCCATCCTGGTTTTTGTGAGCTACGTCCCAATGCCATTCATAATTATCCGGGCGCTTTGATCCTTTCTCATTCAAGCCCATCATATATTCCGATGCTTGCTTGCTAAAGGGGATCACCATTTGAATATCCTTCAGACTGGCGTCATTCAACGCAGTTACCTTTACCTGGTAACTGATAAAACCGTCAAACTCCGCACGGCCTGACACATTAAGGCTTATATCCTGATTGCTGCTGGTACTTGTCCAGGTTACTGTTCCCGGATCGGTTTGTTTTATTTTAAGCTGACCGGTTTTCCATTTCTCTATATTTCCAGCTTTATCTTTTACATTGAATTGGAATGGCTGAGCCAGCACATGATTCGGCATCGTGCCAATGCTGGTCATTTCCTCCGTAAAATAAGTATTGATCTGATTTGGAAAACCGTTCTGGCCCAAAGTCAGTTTACGGCCCAGCAAACTGATGGTATTGCCTTCTACTTTCAAGGGCACATAGGGTTTAATCACCGCATTTTGCTGCGCCATGGTCGAATTTAACCAGGCAAGACGGGTTTGCTTCCATGGTTCACTGATACCCTTATCTTTTAATAGCTTATCACTAATGTTTAGGCTGATCTTTATTTCACGTGCTGGTAAACCGGCGGTTGTAATTGTTGCGGTACCAGTATATTTCCCCGGCTTTATTGCTACCGGGATGTTCATCAGGCACCACATAGCTTGAATATGTCCCTGCTCTACATCAACTGTTTTCTTTAAAGGTTTTCCTTCTGCAGTAATACCGTCGGTATTTAAGCAGCTCATCGCTGAAGCTGGTATTGCACCAGCCTGTCCTTTTAGATCACTGAATAAGACCTTAATATCATTCAATTTTTTTGCAAAAGCATAAATACCTAGCTGATAGCTAAAATTTTCACCGCGCGCGGCTGTATCGGTAAAGCTGGATTCGTTGGCTTTATTTACCCAACGCTGTGGCAGATTAGTATCCATGCTAACAGGATATACCCTGTTCTCAGGAAAGATCATATATGGCTGCTGTCCTGCATTACTGGCGAGCTTTTCGGTCTCTGCTTTGGTAGCGATTACCTCCATCGGATAAAGGTTATTCAGCGCATTGTACGATTCAAAATAATCGATCTTGACACCAGCCTTCGCGCCATCGGCCAATTTCAGCCATTCAGCTGATGCTATATTGGCTTCTTTCCTGTAAATAGCGTTCGGATAGTTTACCGGCTGTTTCAAATCATAAGGCAGAAAGTAGATATAATAATTCCCTTTGCCCGAAACAGGTTCAAAATCGACTGTACCTTCCTCCGGACCCACATTTTTTGTTTTCACATTGGTGATCTGCTGATTGGTTTTAGCATCTTGCACAATGATCAACTGATCAGGCTTAATTGTGCGGCAACGCCATGGTATTACCACTTCGGCCATCTTACCTTCTCCGGTAACAGTGACCACCGCGCGCTGATTTCCCAGTTTGTCCGGATCCCAGGTTTTATTGCCTGTTTTATAAGGAATAGTTTGAGCTTGTGATATACCTGCAGTCAACATGAATAAACAGGCTGTTAGCAATACGTAGGTTTTGCGCATCATTATTCTTTTATAGATGAGTGATTAGTCAACTGAATTTTTTGTTCCAGTTTTATTAATTGGTTGAGTAAAGTTAGCTGGTTATTGGCGCGATTCAGATTTTGCCCGGCATAAGATGTATAGTAATATACATCACCACTCAGATAATCTGCCAGGAAGCGGATCGCTTGCATGTAGATCATAAACTTACCGGCATAAACAAAGTGTTCTTTCTCAAAAGCCGTGAGCTCAGTTCCCATTTCTGAAAGATACCCACTGTAAATAGCGTCAAAGCAATGCTTATCTATCACTATTTTTGAAAGATCGGTTTCGTCCTCGCTGGCGGGCGACAAATAAGTCCGCAGCATGTCGCCTACATCGCTTATAAAGTAACCAGGCATTACGGTATCCAGGTCGATAAGGCATATGCCACTCCAATCACTGTCAAACAATATATTATTGATCTTGGCATCATGGTGGATTACGCGAATAGGAAGTTTTCCGCTATTTTTCAATTCATCATAGGTGGATAAAATATCTTTATGCTTGCTGATCTCGTCAATGGCCCATTTCGCCTGCTCCGCCCTGGCAGCAGTTGTGTTCAGGCGCGCATTCTCAAACTCATTGTAACGTAGGGTAAGATCGTGGAATGCAGGTATGGTTTCTCCTAATAATGAGGCATCAAAATCTTTCAGCAGAAAAGTAAACTTCCCAAATTGCTTCGCAGCTTCGTAAGCCTGCTTATAGCTATCTACCGAATTGATGCTGATCGAATTATCTATGAAAGGAAATAGCCTAAAAATCCCATCTTCATTAACCACCAATGATGATCCATCCAAAGCTGCCAGGGGTGCTACAAAAAGATAGTCAGGATATTTAGCATTCAGGTAAGATTGTAATTTTGATAGGTTTTCGGCAATCACTTCGGGTAACTTAAACACGTCTGTATTTATCCGTTGCAGAATATAGTTCTTTTCGCCGCTTATTTTCCACGTACTATTGATCAAACCAGCACCGAATTCTTCGATCTGGTAGTTCAGCGCATTAATTCCGAACTTTTCAAGTATTTGATTGAGCATTCTCAAGGTTTATTTCAACCAAACGTATATAAATGGATGCTAATAAAATTACGCAAACGTTTGACTGATTTTAACGCGCTATTGCCCCACTATTAATTCATTGCTTGGAGTTTTCAACCAGCTGCGATTCGATGATGCTTTTATAGTAAGCGCTTTGTTCATCAGGTGCATTTTTTTTACGTGAAAGCAGGTCGAGCAATATTTCAGCGGCTTTTTGTCCTTGCTGGTAAGGGAACTGCTCAACAGAAGCAATAGGAATATGCTCGATATAATTTACCAGGGGTAAATTTGAATAACTTACGAATTCAATATCCTTGTTAATTTCAAGATTTAAGCTGCGGGAGTGTTTTATAGCGAAGAGCGCCACATAATCATTAAATGTCACGATGGCCGTGGGCTTTCTTTTATTGTGAAGTAGCTCGTTCAATGCTGCACGGGTGCCCTCTTCAGTAAGATCGCAATTGACTATTAGCGATGGATCAAATTTCAGCCTGTTTTTCACCATTGCCTTGATATAACCTTCTTTCCGCTCGTTGGTGGCAAACAGGGTGGCCGGACCGTTGATCATACCAATCGCACGATGACCTCTTTTCAGTAAATAATTAACTGCTTCGACTGTACCGGTCTCCATATTACAGGCCACGTAATGAATATTGGGGATTGCCGGAATACGGTCGAAAAACACGACAGGGATATCGTACTTTTTCATGAGCTCAAAATGATCATACTTCGAGGTATTCTTCGCCACCGATACCAGTAGACCATCAACCCTGTTATTCTTCATCTTTTCAACCAATTGCCGTTCCCTCTGTTCGTTATCGTGCGATTGGCCCAACAAAACGGTATAGTTCTTCTGATAAGCGGTATCCTCAATTGCACTGATGGCAACTGAGAAAAAAGTTTCAGTTAGTTCGGGAAGAATGACACCGATGGTAAAGGTTTTACCCTTTTGAAAGAATATCGCGCTTTGATTAGGCTCATAGCTCATTTCATGCGCCAGTTTTTTGATCTTTTCGCGCGTAACAGCCCCAATACTGGGGTGATCGTGCAAGGCCCGGGACACAGTTGATACCGAAAGGTTCAACAAACGTGCGATCTCTTTTATAGTTACCGACCTCGACATAGAATAACCAGTTAATTGTCCATCGAAGGTAGCAATTTCAGAACAAATTCATACTCATGCAGCAAAGAAGCTCTTGTATTAATACACAACAAACGTTTGCGCTTAATTATGCTGATGGGTCACAGGTCGTTTTTCCTATCCGGGTCGGTTATTCATGAAAAAGGGAGCCATTTCTTTTTGAAAGGCTCCCTGCGTTAATTAATCAATCAATCCCAATTAAGGTTCTTTATTACGTTTAATAGCTTGGTTCAATTCCTCTTCCTTTCCAATAGTCAACAATAGGCTTGTATGGGCCATATTTATGCTGCCGTTCTGAGAATGGATCTTTGAATGGCCCCCTGTCATAATCTATTGCTTTTTCTTCAGGATTAGGGTATTGGTATTCCTTCACAAACGGCCGCTGATGTATCTTGTCATCATTAATAAACGCCGCCAGGTCAAGTGCTTGTGCCGAATTTAGAAACGGTTTATCATGCGTTGCCTTATCATAAGGCATGTTCGAAACCAGCCATTGCGCCATTTTAACAATCCGGTGCATGCTCGACCCGGGCTGATAAGCTTTCATGCCCCACAATGGTGGGTATTTATAGGTGATGTTATCGGGCCTCAATTCTCCCTGACCGGAAGTACCATGACAACGGGCACAATTATCAGCATATAACACAGCGCCTGCAGCTGGCGATGCAGCGGTATCAGGTAAATCAATTTCAACATTTTTAAGGCCTTTGGTGGTTTTAGTCACGCCGGCTGAATCGCTCAACCATTTCAGATAAGACATAACGCCGATCATCTCGCGACTGTCCAAAGGCAGCGGCTTACCCAAGTGCGGGTGCATAATGCAGTTATTGATCCTTTCAGCCAATGATAGCACCTTACCTTCCCGGGCACGGTATGATGGATAGTGACGAAATGCCGTTACCAGGTTTAAGGAATAAGGTTTGGTGCCCGCATCCTGGTGACAGTTGGTGCAATTCATCTTATTGCCCAAATATTTTCCATTAACACCGTTAGGGCCGATGTAGTAGGCCGTATGCAGCATTAACTCACGGCCATATTTTATGGCATCGCCGTACTTATCGTGCGGTATTTTTGTGGTATCCACATTGACAACCGCTGAGTCTGCCTTTGCCTCGTTTGCCTGGACATCACCTTTATCTTCGCCCCTGCTTTCGCTGCATGATGAATAAAGTTGCACCATGCCCACAACAATCAATAAATAAATAATGTACAGATAGCTCTTTTTCATTTTCCTCAATTTATTCTGTCAATATCATGGTTTCAAATAAGGGGCAAGGTCTCTGGTTCTTATAAACTCAGCCCTGTAAGTCGGCATGGCTGTCTCCATTGTCCACAGCAAATTGCCTTTTCTGTTAGTCAGCACTACTACGTGCCGTTTTGAACAGCATACTAATATCGATGTATCATTAACCAGGTAGGCGCTGCCCATTCTTCCATTAAAAACCTCTTTTGGCAGCTTAATGTGCATATCTATTTGCGAAGTCTGGTTCTTCTCATCCAGTTTGATTGCAAATACCCCCGACTGCCTTTTCTCAACACCGTTATCAAAAAACATCAGGTTACCCTGCGCATTGATATGTACGGCATGCGCCTGGGTAAAATCGCACTCAGCAGGCTTAACTATTGTCCCGCCCCTACCAAACTTCCATATCACTTTGCCAGTATGTGCATCAATCTTCCAAATCTGCCCATTATTGTAAAACGATATAATGTAATTACCATCCTTATCAAAATTCAGGCTATTGGCATGCATCCAGTCTTTCCTGGTTTTTAGAATGTTTTTCTCTTTTAATGGGCTGAGTACATCAAACACACTCCACTGCCACAGCCTTTTCCCGGTTTTATCCAGCACGATAATACCATCTCCGCTTATCGTATCTTTTTTTCCACCGCCTATCGAGCTTAAATCCATGATCTTTTTATCGACATAGATCGTCACCAGCTGGCCCTTATCATTTTTGATCACTTCATGATGGATAATCTGTTTAAAATCGTTTTGACCTTGTTTTAGATGCAATACTGTATCACCCAGCATATTGATCTCCAATATCTCATGCCCATAGCTGGTTGGTTCATCATTCCTACCCAAAATGGAAAGTATAGTATGATCTTTTGTAAAGTGGATCACCTTAAAACCAAGGCTGTCCACCATATGGTACCATCGGATGGTCCCTCTCTTGTCGACGAAATAAGCAATGCCCGGCGCATACCTCTTATTGATCAGCATCAACCCGTCTGAGAAAGTTGATGGTATCTTCGCTGATTTGGCGCTATCTGCCTTAAACTGTTCCTGCAGGAACATAGGCAACGGATTCGTCTTGAAAGTGTAGGTTTTACTTACTTTTTTTATACCGTTCTTTTCAGTCACGATATGATAGGCGTAATCAGTTTGTGCTATGACGTTGCAAAGGATTAGCGAATGCTTTTCCGAATTATGCGAAATAGTCGATAATAGCCTGACGGTATCCCTTCCATCGGTTTTCCAATATTCCGCATATACATCAGCCGGTTGCGTAGTGACCACATTGATCTGAATTTTCAACTCGTTGTTGTTGTGCACACCTACCCTTATTTCCTCGATATTCACACCGCCGCCCGAGCACCCTGCAAGGGTTGCAATAGCAATGGTCACAATTATACATCTGGTCAAAAACTTTATCATTGTTGTGATCATAAATTCCCATTTAAAAATTCATCAGGATAAAGAAACCTCTACCCTGATGACGAAAATTTAATTTGGGTTTGTTTATTCTTGTCTTCCTGAATTGTTCAAATTAGGATTGATAGTAGTCTGGTTCAAAGGATATGGGAAATATTGATCCCGTGGCATTTGCACGTGCGCAGTCTGACCCGTCCTGGTCAAATAAGCATTTACAGTCACATCATATTTACCCATTCTCATAAGGTCGGCCCTGCGTTTTCCTTCATAGAAGAATTCCCATCCGCGTTCCTGTAAAATCGCATCACGCAATGTCGATTGGCTATAATTTGCAATGTTAAGCTGCGGTGCGTGTGACCTTGCTTTCACCTGGTTAATCAACAAAATGCTTTCAGCATTTGGTCCATTCAACTCGTTCAAAGCTTCCGCACGGCTTAACAGTACATCTGCATAACGTAAAATGTCGACACTATGGCCATCATAGTAGGTTTGCGGGCCGTTTGGATCAGCATATTTCATGGTAGCAACGTCTGGCATGTAAAAATCTCCCGCCGGAGGTGTAGCACCCGGTGTTGGTGCTTCCATGTGCACCAAACCATCCGTACCGGTGTACACAGGGAAGAACTCTTTCTTCCTGTCATCAGCATCGTCAAATGAATGGTAGAAATCCCACGTCACTGCATAATATTGCCACCTGTTTTGGATGATCGGGTGTGCCAGCGGGCCAAAGTGATTAAGCAGCTCTGTACCGTTCACATTAGCGTCGCTGAGCACTGAGAATATATTTTCTGAGCACCATTTATTTTCTTCGGCAAACAAGCCCTGGTAAGACGGATAAAGTTGGTAAATATTCAAATCCATTACCTGCTTGGCCATATCAGCTGATTTTTGCCACTGGTGCTGCCGCAGGTATAGCCTCATCAACAATGTCATAGCAGCACCTTTTGTAGCGCGACCAGGGTCGTTTGAGGCATAAATGCTGTTATTGTCGTAGCTTACCGGCAATACGCTGATTGAATTGTTCAGATCATTGATCAGGAAACTTTCAATATCGGCAACGGAGGTCACAGGTGCGTTGGAGGTATAAGCAGGATTAGCAACGTCTTTTTCAGTCACCAAAACAACAGGCCCCCACAAATCTGTCAAATCACTGTAGGCTGCGGCACGCAAGAATTTTAACTCAGCAAGAAACTGGCTCTTTTGTGCATCGGTGATGCTTTTCATTGCCGAAATATTATAGATCGCATTGTTGGCATCTGCTATCAATTTATAGATTTGGCGCCAATCTTCGGCAATCAAACCATTAGCAGAGTTCCACGTTGCCGATGAAAGGTTGCCCGGGTCGCCGCCATAGCTGCAGTGACCGAGGTCGGTTGTCAGATCGGTCAGGGCGAAGTGCCTTACAGTCCAGTAATCAAAGTTATCACCTACTGCCGGGCCCTTCAAACGGCCGTATACTGCATTAACTGCAGCAATAGCATCTGATTCGGTTAAAAATGCATTGGTACTGGTAAGGCTGCTATATACCTTCGGGTCCAGGTTTTTATTACAGCTTACCTGCGTAAGTGCCGAAGCCGCCAATAACAGAATTATATATTTTTTCATTTTTTTCTAGTTTATAATGATCCACAAAGAATAAATCCAATTAATTACTGAAGCGACAGCCTTAAACCTAAAGCATATGTCCTGAATGCCGGGAAGGAATTAAAATCTAACCCTCCCCCAGTATTTATTGCTGTTGCGCTTGATGTATGCGCGTTCACTTCAGGATCGGTACCTTTGTATGAGGTGAAGGTCAGCAGGTTTTGCGCTGCTCCATAAATCCTCAATCCCTGTATGTGCTTAATATGTGTGAACAATGATTTTGGCAAGTTATAACCCAATGAAAGCGATTTTAATCGCAGATAAGATCCATTCTCGACAAATCTTGAGTTCACATAGTTATTGCTGTAAGTACCCATGAAATAACCTTCACGTGGTATAGAAGTATTTTCGTTTACACCAGGCACAAACCGGTTCAAAGCGTCGGTTGACGTTGTAGATTCCAGCACCAGGCGGTTCATATCAAACAAGTGATAGCCGAATGCGCCCTGGAAGAATACGTTCAGGTCAACACCTTTATAGCGAAAATCGTTGCCAAAGCCCAGGATGTAGTGTGGTGTGGTATTGCCTAAGTAAGTCCTGTCTGCAGGGCTTATTTTACCATCGCCATTCAAATCAGCATATTTAGCATCGCCAGGTTTCGAGCTGGGTTGAGGAGCATAAGTTTCACCCGTTTTTACCACGCCTGCATATACATAACCGAAAAGTTCACCTAATTCCTGTCCCGGAACCAATTTAGTATATTGTTGTCCCGAAACCACACCGCTCGGATTAGCCGTAGTTGCATCTACCTCAGCAACACCCTTGGCTAATGTCAGATCCTTTTGTTTATTGTATGCAATATTGAAGCTGGTATTCCATGAGAAATCAGTCGATTTAATATTCGCTGTATTAATGCTCAATTCAACACCCTTGTTCTCTATCGACCCACCATTTACCCATACGCTATTAAAGCCATAATATTGACCAATCGGAATCTGCATTAATAAATTGCTGGTTACTTTGCGATAAACGTCAACCGTCGCAGTGATCCTGTCGTTTAGGAAGCCCATATCTAAACCTGCATCAAACTGCGCAGTACTTTCCCATTTCAGGTTAGGATTAGCCAACGTGGTGGGCTCTACGCCCGGCTGTAAATTACCATCAGGAGTAAGCACCACGTTCCAACTGCCGAATGTACTCAGATAAAGATAGTTCGGTACACGGTCGTTACCGGTAACCCCGTAGCTTACACGTGCTTTTAAGCTTGAAAAAGTATTCAGGTTTTTGATGAAATCCTCATCACCCAAACGGTATGCCAGCGCTCCTGAAGGAAACAAACCATATTTGTTTTTTGGACCGAATTTAGAAGAACCGTCATACCTCATGGTGAAAGTTGCCAAAAGCTTATCCTTATAGGCATAATTTACCCTTCCAAAGTAGTCAGTAAGTGTGCTTTGTAGTTTGTTGCTGCTGTAACCGTTGGTTGTTGAACCTGCAGTTAAGTTATGATACAGAAATGCGTCAGTTGAAAAATTAGAACTACTTGCATATAGAGCCTCACTAACGTCTTTTTGGTTTGACGTACCTAAAAGCAGATTAAAATCATGCTGGTCAGTGATCTTAAATTTGTAAGTAAAATAGTTCTCAACCAACCACCTGAAGGCATTCAGATTTTGTATAGATGCTATCCCATGCTTTGCCTGGCCTGCCGGAATGGTACTTGGCGTATACTTTCCTTCGTTTGAATCAGTATATTCTGCTCCTGCATTTAGGTGATAAGTAAGGTTTTTTATGATCTGATAGTCGACAGTTGCGTTGCCATTAAATAATTTACTCTCTAAATTATCCGTTGGCGCCAACAAATTGGCTAAAGCATTTTGCACTCCGCTATTGCCCGGAGGAATATAAAAATGGAATGAACCATCTGCATTGTAGATGGGTGCAGTGGGAGGCGCTGTCAACAAACCATATAACGGAGCCGTAATATCACCGGAGTAGCTTTGCATGTTTGAGCTGGAACTAGCCCCATAGAAGTTTGCGCTTATAGTAAGATCGTCCCCGACTTTTTTTTCAGTTCCGATCCTGGCTGTATATTTTTGCAAATTGGTATTTTTTAATACACCAAGTTGGTTCAGGTAATTTCCTGACACATACAACTTGGAGGTTTCGCTACCGCTGCTAATGCTCAGGCTCCTGTTATTTACGTCAGCATTTTGCATGGCCGCGTTAAGCCAGTTGGTATTAGCGATCGGTGTACCTGCAGGAAATGGAGGAGTCTTCCCATCTTCAGTAAAAGTGGTATTTTGTATGGACGCATATTGAGGTCCCGTTAACAACGATGGCTTGTAGGTTAAGTATTGCCTGCCATTTGATGCATCGGCATCAATGCTTGCTTTACCCAGTTTACCTTTTTTGGTTGTGATCAGCACAACGCCATTGCCACCACGCGAACCATAGATTGCTGTCGCAGAAGCGTCTTTTAAAACCTCGATATCTTCAATGTCGTTAGGGTTAATCACGTTACCATTATCAGAAATGAACCCGTCTACTACATATAATGGAGCGTTGCTGGTGTTAATGGAATTACCGCCACGAATGGTAATATTAATACCTCCGCCCGGGGCGAAGCTTGATTGCTGAACCTGTACACCTGCTGCTTTACCCTGTATAGCCTGCCCAACGTTGGCGGTAGTACCACCGAGGTTCAGGTCATCGCTTTTTACCGAGCTTAATGAACCGGTTAAGTCGCTTTTCTTTACAGCGCCGTAACCTACAACTACTACTTCCTGCATCGCGCGGTTGTCTTCCTGTAATTGTATGTATAAAGGACTAGTGCTATCAGAAACAGTAACCTCTTTGGGCAAAAAACCAACGAAGGTTATAACCAGGACATCGCCGGATTTAGCATCTATTGAAAACTGGCCGGAGGCATCAACCGCTGTGGCTTTTTGCGTTCCTTTTACTTTTATTATTGCACCCGGTAGTGGCTGACCTTTACTATCGGTCACTTTACCTTTTATTAAGGCTATTGAATTTTCGTGACCCGACGCTGCACTTGAGGAGGCTGATGCTGTCGGCAAGGCATTCAGATTCAAGGCCCCGATCAGGCACAACATTGTACCAATATTTCTGCAGGTCTTTAAATGTTGAAGTATATTTAGATTCATAATTAGTGATGTTTAGTTGATGTGGTTTATTTTGCAAGTGATTATTCAGGTAATTGGCCTGTTTTCCTAAAAGATCAGGGAGGTTGCTGGGTGCTTTCCATAAACAATAGCTTTAAACAATTAATAAATGAGTGTTAATTTTGAGTTATAAATAGTGGAAGGTAGAAAGGCCCGGAGACAGTTAAAGAATCTTACTTAACGCAAACGTTTGTGTTGCAAATCCTGTTAATCATTGATTTTAGCAAGTAAACATCCTCTTATTTAGTGCAATAGCGTTAGTTAATGGCACTAATCTTTTACCAAATTGAACTTTGATTATTGCGGCGGCGACGTATCGACAATTTGCCGCAGAAAGCGAGATGAATTTTATCGGAAAGATGTCATTTCAAACGTTTGCGTAAAGTTATATGTCTGATCCATGTCAGGGAACCTTCCGATTATATATCTGAAGCATTAACTAAATGTCGGATTTCAACCCCTCCTTTGTCGCACTCAGGTGTTCCGGGTGGTAATTTATCAGCCTAACTTTGGTTTGTCAACAAACAAGTTAAACTAAAACAATCTGGCTATGCAAAAGATAACCCCTTTCTTATGGTTTGACAATCAGGCCGAAGAAGCAATGAATTTTTACACTTCCGTTTTTAAGGATTCCAAAATTGGAGAGGTAAGGCGCTATAAAGCAGCAGGTCCTGGCCCCGAGGGCAGCGTAATGACCGCCTCGTTCGAATTGCTGGGTCAGCAGTTTATCGCATTAAATGGCGGACCTGTATTTAAATTTTCACCCGCTACCTCCTTCTTCGTAACCTGCGAAACACAGGAAGAGGTTGATTACTACTGGGAAAAACTAGGCGAAGGCGGTAGAACCAATCAATGTGGCTGGCTCGATGACAAATTCGGGATTACCTGGCAAATTGTACCTGCAATGCTCGATAAGGTACTCCAGGGCAGCGACCCGGCAAAAGCAAACCGCGCCATGCAGGCCATGATGAAAATGACCAGGCTGGATATTCAAAAATTGCAGGATGCTTACGATGGGAAATAACCTGATCAGATCAGGTTCAGCATTTTTTGAGTGGCTTTTATAGCAGCAACCGTCTGGTCGCTGTCCAAACCGCGTGTCTTGAATTCTCTGCCGCTGAAATCCCAGGTGATAATTGTTTCGCACAAAGCGTCTGATTTACCGCCCGGTGGGATACGCACCGCGTAATCGGTCAGCACCGGCAGTATCAGTTTCTTTTTAGAATAGATCACTTTTAAGGCATTCATGAAGGCATCATACTGACCGTCCCCTTGTGCATGCTCCTCAAATTCTTCGCCCTGAACATCGATCCTTAGCGTAACTGATGGGCGGAGATCTTTTGAATGGGTAAGCACATAGTTTTTGATATGTACTTTCTCATCTATGGCATTGCTATCCAGAATATCTGAAATAATGTAGGGTAGATCAGATTGTGTGACAACTTCTTTCCTGTCACCAAGTTCAATAACTCTTTCAGTAACTTTCTTTAAATCGACATCTGACAAGCGGATACCCAATTGCTGCAGGTTGTTTTCGATATTGGCCTTGCCGCTTGTTTTACCCAGAGCATATTTGCGCTGACGACCAAAACGTTCCGGCATCAGGTCATTAAAGTACAGATTGTTTTTCTTGTCGCCGTCGGCATGGATACCGGCAGTTTGGGTAAACACATTTTCACCAACAACCGGTTTATTTACCGGAACCCGGAACCCTGAGAAGGTCTCCACCAGTTTACTTACAGAGTACAGCGACTTCTCCTCTACCGAGGTCTGCACATCTTTTACATAATCATTCAGCACAGCAATAGTGCTTGCCAAAGGTGCATTACCTGCACGTTCGCCCATACCGTTAATGGTGAGGTGTAAGCCTTTTACACCAGCGTTTACAGCTTCCAGTACGTTGGCTATGCTCAGGTCGTAGTCGTTATGCGCATGGAAATCAAAATGAATATCTGGATACCTTGGAACAATAGCATCCAAATATTTCCTGGTTTCAGACGGGATCAATACGCCTAATGTATCTGGCAGTAATATCCTCTTAACAGGTTGGGTCGCCAGGAAATCAAGATATTGAAACACATACTCCTGCGAGTGGCGCATGCCATTACTCCAGTCTTCCAGGTACACGTTAGTTTCAATGCCATTTTTGGCAGCATAAGCAATCACTTCGGCAAATTCCTTAAAATGCTGCTCCGGTGTTTTTTTAAGCTGATGGGTTAAATGATTTAATGAGCCTTTAGTAAGCAGGTTCATCACTTTTGCACCGGCTTCAACCATCCAGTCGACAGAAGTTGTGCCGTCCACGAACGTCAGCACCTCAATCTTATCAATAAAGCCATTTGCAGCAGCCCATTCGGTAATTGTCTTCACCGCTTTAAACTCACCGTCCGATACCCGTGCAGAAGCGATTTCAATACGGTCAACTTTTACTTCAGTTAGTAAGAGTTGTGCTATGGTTAATTTTTCGGACGAAGAAAAGGACACCCCGCTGGTTTGTTCCCCATCACGCAGGGTTGTATCCATTATTTCTATATGGCGTTGCAACTGGCTCATTGTATTAAAAATATTGCTGCAGATTAATAGATACTTTTTGCAGCAAAACCGCCTATCTCTTCTTTCATCGATTGCAGATAATCGATATCATCAAAGCCATTAAGCAGATTATGTTTTTTATAGCCGTTTATCACGAATGATTCCTGATCACCGGTTTTAACAATAGTGATCGTTTGATCATTCAAGTTTACTTCCAGTTCGGTTGATGGGTCGCCGATTACATTTTCGAATATCTTATCCAAAAACTCTGGGCTCACCTGAACAGGCAGGATACCTACGTTGATGGCATTGTTTCTGAAGATATCAGCAAAAAAGCTGGACACCACACAACGGAAACCGTAATCATAAATAGCCCAGGCGGCATGCTCGCGGCTGCTTCCGCTTCCAAAGTTCTTACCACCTACCAGTATTTTGCCCGAATAAGTAGGGTCATTCAATATAAAGTCCTGTTTAGGCGTATTATCTGGGTTATATCTCCAGTCCCTGAACAGGTTGTCACCAAATCCTTTACGTTCCGTGGCTTTCAAGAAACGCGCAGGGATGATCTGGTCAGTATCAACATTCTCTATTGGTAACGGAACTGCTGTACTTTTTAATATAGTGAATTTATCGTATGCCATTTTTTTCTTAGCTGAAAGCTTAAAGCGTAAAGCTGAAAGCCTTTTTGATTACATTATTTTTAATTGCTTTGAGCTTTCCGCTCAAATTACATTAACTCTCTCGGATCGGTTACTTTACCAGTTACCGCTGCTGCAGCTGCCACTAACGGGCTTGCCAGCAAGGTACGTGCACCCGGGCCCTGACGGCCTTCAAAGTTACGGTTGCTGGTACTCACAGCGTATTTTCCTGCCGGAACTTTGTCATCGTTCATTGCCAGGCAAGCTGAACAACCAGGCTGACGCAATTGGAATCCTGCTTCATTAAGGATATCGAGTATACCTTCTTCTTTAATCTGGCTTTCTACGATATGTGATCCCGGAACCAGCCATGCAGTGATGTTATCTGCCTTTTTGCGGCCTTTTACTAAGGACGCAAATGCCCTAAAGTCTTCAATGCGGCCATTTGTACAGCTTCCGAGGAATACATAATCAACCGGTTTGCCGATTAATTGATCATCCTCATGGAAGCCCATATAATCCAATGATTTTTTATAAGATGCTTCGCCGTCTTTTACTTCTTTAGCAAAAGGGATGTGGTGCGTAATACCGGTTCCCAAACCAGGGTTGGTACCGTAAGTGATTTGTGGTTCGATATTATCGGCATGATAAGTCAATTCCAGATCGAACTTAGCACCGTCGTCGGTTTTTAAAGTTTTCCAATAAGCTACTGCTTTATCCCAGGCCTCGCCTTTTGGAGCAAGCTCTCTACCTTTTAAGTAGGCGAACGTTGTTTCGTCAGGGGCAACCATACCGCCACGTGCACCCATTTCGATAGAAAGGTTACAAACGGTCATACGGCCTTCCATACTCATATTTTCAAACACCTCGCCGGCAAATTCTATAAAATAGCCGGTTGCGCCGCTGGCAGTTATCTGCGAAAGGATATATAAAGGAACATCCTTGGGAGTAACGCCTTTGCCCAGTTTGCCATTGATGGTAATGCGCAATTTTTTAGGCTTTGGCTGCATGACGCATTGTGAAGAAAGTACCATTTCCACTTCCGAAGTACCTATACCAAAAGCAATAGCACCAAATGCACCATGCGTAGATGTATGCGAGTCGCCGCAAACAATGGTCATGCCCGGCAGGGTTATACCATTTTCAGGACCAACTACGTGCACAATACCGTTCTTTGGGTTATTCAGTCCCCAGTGTGATATACCATATTTAGCTGAATTCTCTTCGAGGGCTTTCAACTGGTTAGCTGAAAGCGGATCCTGAACAGGCAAATGCTGGTTAATGGTAGGCGTGTTGTGATCAGCTGTTGCAAACGTTCTGTTTGGGTACATTACTGAAATGCCCCTGGTCTTTAATCCGAGGAAAGCCACCGGGCTTGTCACTTCGTGAATAAAGTGCCTGTCGATAAATAACACATCCGGGCCATCCTCAATCTTCCTCACCACGTGTGAGTCCCACACTTTATCAAACAGGGTACTTGGACTAGTGTTCATTTTATTAAGTATTTGAAATTAGTTTTATAATCTTCTACAACGGAGGTGCAAATTCGGAAAAATAGTGCAAAATCACTAATCTTTTTTCAAATTTCTTTGTTTAAACAAAAATGATAAAGAAAATAGCCCAAATACCATAATAGACTAAGGTCTCAAAACAGGTCAAAATAAAAGGGATGGCATTGTTTGCCGTCCCTTTTATTTTGAAACTTACGTATAGTACAAAATTACTTTACTCTGCTCTTTGCAGGGGTAAGAGGTACTATAATGATAGCTAACAACAGAGCAACTTCTAATACAGTGATCATGACGTTTGTTTTTATTTATTAATTATTAATGATTAAATAGCTTTCAGAAAAATAAAACTGTCTTACGGCTACACCTCAAATTTTGCAATTCAGGGCTCAGGTTGAACAGAACAATCGTATTCTTCTGAGCAGATCACGGCGAAAAATATGCCACATTTGAAAATATTTTTTTAGCCAAAAAATGAGCGAAAATGGGATTTACTAAAAAGAAAAAATCATTTTAAAACTTCGGGCACCTCTTAAAAATTTTTCGCGATAAAAATTCATCAATAAAAAATATCGGCCTCGGAGAAAGAATAAATTTCATTTTTGAAAAAATCACCAATAACCTGAAACATCCGGGCAGTTTTACCGATCAATAGCCGATTTGCAATCAAAATCCGCTCGAAAATCAAGAAAACGGAGTAATTCTCAACCCAAAATCAATAAAACCGACAGCTTTTTGTCAAAATTCGACCTATGAGCCAGAATTTTTCTTCGAAAATATTGCCAAATAAAATTTTTGACAATTTGTCACACATCTTAAAAAACGA
>Ga0157374_10000104_pt1 | contig 78523 bp, 78 predicted proteins | sample M25metaG_FD_115308 | JGI IMG/M metagenome (GOLD analysis project Ga0157374, IMG submission 115308) | Miscanthus rhizosphere microbial communities from Kellogg Biological Station, Michigan, USA - M2-5 metaG | ecosystem: Host-associated > Plants > Roots > Rhizosphere > Soil | place: USA: Michigan...
CCTTCACTAGCCGCACATCCAAGACTTCGCCGGTAGGTAAGAGCGTGATCTCGTAAGTTACTTGCGGATTACCGCTAACTTCCGGCGGAATGTTCATGTTCGAACGGATTTTCGCCTGGATTTTTGCAACGTAATCGCTGACCCTTGCATCCGCTGCGGATTTAATCGCCTCTTCCGCCTTGGCTTTGGCTAACGCTTCTCGTTGCGTTGCGAGTTTTTTCGCCTGTTCTTCCTTCGCTTTTTCCTGCTTCTCTCGCTCTTCTTCTTTCCGGCGATCCTCAGCTTGCTTCTTTTCGATTTCTTTTTTGAGGGCTTCTTCTTTACGCTGTTTTTCCTCTTCCAGTTTCTTTTTCGCTTCTTTCTCTTTCAGTGCAATATCGGGTTTAGGCGCCGGCTGCGGCTCGGCTTTGGGTTGCGGCTTCGGTATGGGCTGTGGCTTCGGTTGCGGCTTGGGCTGCGGCGGCGAGACTTCCTGTTTAGGTGGTTCTGGTGGTTCGACGGTAGGCTGCTTTACCGGCTGAGGTACGTTTTCCCATAAATCGACCATAACCGGTGCCGGACTTTGCGTACGCCAATTGACGCCGAATACGAGCAACACTAAAAAAGCCACATGAACCAGAATTGCGAGCAGCCCCGCAGGCACGCGCCCTGGTTCCGAAATTGTTCTTGAAACCATTTAATACACCTCTAAAAACTGACGCTAGTAGGCATCGGAACCGCTTTACCGAGGCAAGAATATTCCTTAACGGCACTGAGCCAAGCCATCCCAGATGGCGTACATCATTAGCTCGAATGGGGCTTCGCTAACAATCCAATGCGTTTGACCTGATTCTTTTGCAACAGATCCATGACCTTCATAACCTCTTCATACCTCACAGCCTTGTCTGCCGCGATCACAACCGGTTGATCCGGATTCCGCGCTTGCTTCTCTTGAATGGCATCCACCAACTCTTCGCGACTTAACGAGCGGGCCGACGATTGTCTTGCCGTGTCGCGCAATAGCAAATTACCGTTGGCTTTGATTTGCACCTCCAACGGCTGCACCGGTGTGTCCTGCGTTTTACCGACGCTCGGGAGCTCGATTTGTCCCGGTGTGATAAGCGGCGCCGTAATCATGAAAATGATAAGCAACACCAGCATAACGTCGATGTACGGAACGACGTTGATCTGGTTCATGAGTTTTCTTTGGCGACGAGGCATGGATAAATCGATCTATTTATTAACCAGGGAAACTCCGTAGCGATTAGCCGTGGGTCTGTCGCTGCAAGATATTAGAAAACTCTTCCATAAAACTTTCGAAGCGAATGGAAAGGCGGTCGATGTCATGGGTATACCGGTTATAGGCGACTACGGCAGGAATCGCAGCGAATAACCCCATCGCAGTCGCGATCAGCGCTTCCGCTATGCCCGGCGCCACGTGGGCCAGCGTTGCCTGCCCAACGTTCGAAAGACCACGAAACGCATTCATAATCCCCCACACCGTACCGAACAATCCGACATAGGGACTGACCGAACCAACGGTCGCTAAAAACGCCAAGTGCGATTCCAGTGCATCCATTTCCCGCTGATAGGTAGCACGCATAGCACGGCGAGTGCCTTCGAGCACATTGGAAACGTCATGTCCTCCACGGCTGCGCAGCTTAAGAAATTCCTTGAAACCCGCTTCGAATACTTTTTCCAGCGCACCGTTATTACCGTGCCCACCAGCTACTTTGTTATAGATGGCATTAAGATCGCTGCCGCTCCAGAAATCCCGTTCGAAGTTATCGGATTCTTTAATAGCGCGTTTAACCGCAAACATTTTGAGGAAAATATACCACCAGGACATCAATGACCCTAGTAGCAACATCGCCATCACCAGTTGAACGATAACGCTAGCATGGCTGATCAAGCTGATAACGGAAAGATCGGAAGTAACACTCACATCAAGCCTTTCATTTTTTCACGCAATGGTCTTGGAAGAGGCGCAGGTTTTATGCCGTCGAGCGTCACACAAACCGCGCTAACGGAAGCTACGGTAAGCAACTCGCCACTGCGCTCAATGGTCTGCCCAAAAATCACTCTTGCATGCCCGAGAGATTTTATATGCAGCGTCGCTTGGACCATATCGTCCAGCAAAGCTGGCTTCGCATACTTGATAGTCATGTCGGTGACTACGAATTGGACATGAAATTCGGCAGCCAAGCGCCGTCGCTCATAACCCAAATGACGAAGAAAATCCGTCCTTGCACGCTCCATAAAACGCAAATAGGACGCATGGTAAACAATACCGCCCGCATCCGTGTCCTCGTAGTAAATCCGTATTGGAATTACAAAATTAGGATTGGGCAGAGATTCTACCCCTTGTACAGCCTGATCCGCAGCCATCGCTAAAACAGTTCTCCGCTGCCCAATCTCGATGGCACCGCAAGTCCGAAATGCTGATAAGCGACACTCGTGGCAATTCGGCCGCGTTGGGTTCGCTGTAAAAAGCCTTGTTGAATGAGATAAGGCTCTAGTACATCTTCAATAGTATCGCGCTCTTCGCCTATTGCCGCTGCGAGGTTGTCGACTCCCACCGGCCCGCCGCCGAATTTTTCGATCACCGCCGATAAAAGTTTTCTATCCATCACATCGAGGCCATGCTTATCCACGTCCAGCATGGATAGTGCAGCGTCAGCAATTTCGCGATTCACCGAGCCATCGGCCTTCACTTCGGCAAAATCACGCACCCTGCGCAATAAACGATTAGCGATACGCGGCGTACCTCGAGAACGACGCGCCACCTCCAAAGAACCATCGGCCGATACTTCGCAATTCAATAATCCGGCCGAACGCATAACGATGCGCTGTAACTCCTCCGCCGTATAGAACTCGAGTCGGGCAACAATGCCGAATCGATCACGCAGCGGATTAGTAAGCATGCCCGCGCGGGTCGTTGCGCCGACCAAAGTAAACGGAGGCAAATCAAGTTTGACCGAACGGGCCGCAGGTCCTTCGCCGATCATGATATCGATCTGATAGTCCTCCAGCGCCGGATACAGAATTTCTTCCACTACCGGCGAGAGGCGATGAATTTCATCGATGAACAATACGTCATGGGGCTCAAGATTAGTGAGCAACGCAGCAAGGTCGCCGGCTCGCTCTAAAACCGGTCCCGAGGTTTGCCGCATATTAACGCCCATCTCACGACTAATGATATGCGCTAATGTTGTTTTACCTAAACCGGGCGGACCAAACAACAGCACATGATCGAGCGATTCCTTACGCTTCCTTGCCGCTTCGATAAAAATCGATAATTGACCGCGGATTTTCTCTTGACCGACATACTCGTCGAGAAGTTTCGGGCGTAATGCGCGCTCGAGCGCTTCCTCTTGAGGTGAGGCGGCCGTTGCAGTAATGAGGCGATCGGTTTCAATCATGACAAAAAATCTAATTAGGCCTTGGAAAGCAGTTTAAGTGACTGACGAATCGCCTCCGTCACAGACAATCCCTCCGGTAATTGTTTTGTTGCGTGCATGGCTTCGCGCTCGCTGTAACCAAGCGCCTCTAATGCATTCAGTACGTCGGCGCCATCTCCGCCACCGACGGCAACCATGCCGGCACCGGCAACGGTGATGTCGAGCTTATCGCGCAATTCCAGCAAAAGTCGTTCGGCGGTTTTTTTTCCGACTCCCGGTATTTTTGTCAGCCTTCCCGGTTGTTGCTCGGCAACCGCCTGTGCCAGCTCGGCAATGGACAGTCCCGACAAAACAGACAACGCCAGTTTCGGCCCAACACCGCTAATCTTGAGCAATTGCCGAAACATTCGCCGCTCTTCCAACGTGCCGAAACCATACAACAGTTGCGCGTCTTCACGCACGACCAAGTGGGTATGCAAGGTAATCGCCTCACCCGGTGAAGGCAAGTTGTAGAACGTGCTCATCGGCACATCCACTTCATAACCGACGCCGCGACAGTCCACCAAGATTTGGGGCGGATTTTTTTCGATGAGAGTACCTGCCAACCGCCCTATCATGATCGTCTATTCGAGTGGTGTAGAAAGAAATTGAGGCAACGCTTCTGCGCGAGCCGAATGGGCGCGTAATGCCGGATAACGGCTTTCGTCGATCACATCCGGTGTCACATAATCGGTGAAACGCCAAGCAACGGCAACCGTGATATCGGCCTGGCTAATCTTATCGCCGACTAACCAACCATCGGTTTTAGCGGCTGCCATTTCCAACATATCGTAAGCCCGTTGCAATTGGCCGCTCACACGTTCGATCCATGGTTGATGCTGTTTGTCAGCGGGACGCAAGTTAGTCTCGTAATACAACTGCACCGTCTTTTCGCAAGCGGTTACGCCCAGGCCAACCAATTGCAAAGCAGCCCGCCGCGAAGTGCCCTTAGGCGGCATAAGGCTTTTTCCAGGGCCGGCTATCTCTTCCAGATAGTCGAGAATCAATGCGCTATCCATCAGGATTTCATCGTCGTCCCACACCAGCGTGGGCGCTTTCACCAATGGATTAATCGCGCGAAACTCATAAAAGTTACGAAAAACCGATAAAGGCTGATGCTCAAACGGCAAGCCCATGAACTTAGCTGAAATAGCTACCCTCCGCACATAGGGAGAGTCCAACATACCGATGAGTTTCATGGCGTAGTCCTGTTAAATTTTGTTTTAAGTTTTAGAAAATGAAATTCTATGGGGATTGACGCTCGTGTCTCAAAAACCTTTTCATACGCAATTACCGTTGCTAGCGCTCATGTAAACCAAATCCACAGCTAGACTAGCCGCCCCTTACGTACTCGAAACCCCGCGGTCGCTAACGCTCCCAACCCAAAGCCGCCATGGGCATGGCAAATTGCGCATGCTAGCGCGTCTGCTGCATCGGGCGACGGCACCCCCGGCAAAGCAAGCAGTCGCATGACCATATCCTGCACTTGCTCCTTGCGAGCATGGCCATTTCCAACCACCGCCTGCTTTACCTGTAGCGCAGTATATTCGCTGACGGGCAGGTCATGAAGTACCGCGGCGCAAATAGCTGCACCGCGAGCTTGGCCAAGCAAAAGTGTCGATTGCGGATTAACGTTGACAAAGACCTTTTCAACCGCCACCTGATCGGGGCGATTGGTTTCTATGACGAGGCTCAGATTATCTAATATGGTCTTGAGTCTGACTGGTAGCTCGGCGTCGGACGTTTTAATGCACCCGCTAGTCACATATTGCAGCTTCGAACCACTTTTCTCTATGAGGCCAAAACCGGTCACCCGGAGGCCAGGATCTAAACCAAGGATTCGCATTGGAGCAAGATGTTACCGCGACAAACATGCGTATGACCGATTCGATCAAAATCAGTCATACGCGAACATGGATAATATTTAATCGACAAGCCGAGGTCGCTCGTCAAACGAATGCCTTCTGCCCTGTCTATTCCGCAATGACGGCGGTGGTGTAAACCTCCTGCACATCATCAAGGCTTTCCAAAGCATCGAGAAGTTTCTGCATTTTCACCGCATCGTCACCACTAAACACGTTTTCCGTTGTCGGCTTCATACTCACCTCGCCGAATTCAGCTTTAAATCCAGCCTTCTCCAGCGCTGCCTTGATGCCTGTGAAGTCGTATGGTCCGGTGATCACTTCCAAACTACCATCATCATTAGTAACGACATCTTCTGCACCGGCTTCGAGTGCGGCTTCCATCAGCTTATCTTCGTCGGTGCCGGGCGCAAACAACAATTGACCACAATGTTTAAATAGAAATGCCACCGAGCCATCAGTGCCCAAGTTACCGCCGTGCTTTGAAAAGGCATGGCGAACATCAGCGACGGTACGAGTTTTGTTATCGGTCATGCAATCGACCACAACCGCAGCGCCGCCAATACCATAACCTTCGTAACGAATTTCTTCGTAGGTAACCCCTTCTAGATCACCAGAGCCGCGTTTTATCGCTCGCTCAATGGTATCTTTCGGCATGTTGTTGTCATAAGCTTTATCAACAGCCAAACGCAACCGAGGATTGCTATCGAGATCGCCGCCGCCCAAACGGGCAGCAACGGTAATTTCTTTAATTAGACGAGTAAAAATCTTGCCGCGCTTTGCATCAGTGGCAGCCTTCTTGTGTTTGATATTCGCCCATTTACTATGACCGGCCATGCTATTACCACTCGTTCTGTTCCGAAGCGGGTAATGGTAACATTCCGGCAGACCTTCGATCAAAATGCCCATGTTAGAACCACTGATTATTGCTAAGGGTCACGCAGAAATCGCGCTGCTTCCCTCCATGGCCAATCGCCATGGCCTCATCGCCGGCGCCACAGGCACCGGCAAAACCGTTACGCTCCAAGTCTTAGCCGAGCGATTCTCCAGCATCGGTGTTCCGGTGTTTCTGGCTGACGTGAAAGGTGATCTTTCCGGACTCAGCCAAACCGGGAAGGAGACGCCGAAACTCACCGAACGACTCACCGCTTTACATATCGAGAAACTCCAACTTGCCGGTTGCCCTGTTACTTTATGGGATGTATTCGGGGAACAGGGCCATCCGGTGCGCGCCACTGTTTCGGAAATGGGCCCGTTGCTTCTCGCTCGGATTCTTAATTTGAACGAAACGCAGGAAGGCGTGCTGGCGCTGGTCTTCAAAATTGCAGACGATAATGGCCTCTTGCTGCTTGACCTCAAAGATCTACGTGCCGTCCTCCAACATGTTGGGGAAAACACGAAACAATTTACGACGGAATACGGGAATGTTTCGGCCGCCAGTATCGGCGCTATTCAACGCGGTTTACTAACGCTTGAGCAGCAAGGTGGTGATCATTTTTTCGGTGAACCCGCCTTGAATCTTGACGATTTGATGCAAACCGATAACGGTCGCGGAACAATTAATATTCTAGCTGCCGATCGCCTGATGCAAAGCCCGAGACTCTATGCAACGTTTCTTCTTTGGCTGCTATCCGAATTATACGAACGGTTGCCTGAGGTAGGCGATAGAGAAAAACCAAAACTGGTCTTCTTTTTCGATGAAGCGCACTTGCTATTCGATGAAGCGCCTGGCGCTCTATTGGAAAAAATAGAACAAGTCGTAAGGCTCATTCGATCGAAAGGCGTCGGCATCTATTTTGCAACTCAGAATCCGCTCGATGTTCCCGACAATGTACTCGGCCAATTAGGTAATCGCGTGCAGCATGCGTTGCGAGCATTCACCCCTCGCGATCAAAAAGCCGTACGAGCGGCAGCGGATACATTCCGTGCCAATCCAATGATCGACGTCCCGACAGTCATTACACAGCTCGGTGTCGGCGAAGCCCTAGTCAGCTTTTTAGACGAAGCAGGCCGCCCCAACATCGTTGATCGTGCGCATATCTATCCGCCGGCTTCTCAAATCGGCCCAGTAACGGCCGAACAGCGCCAGAGCCTCATCAAGACTTCGACCATCTACGGACAATACGAGAACTCGGAAGACCGCGAATCAGCTTACGAAATACTAAAGACTCGCGTTGCATCGAATGCAACCACTACCACCGCACAAGAGCCGCAGAAAACGGGGGGAATCTGGGGTGATGTGCTCGGATCAATCGGCCTGCCAAGCAATAGCGGAGCGAAAAGCCGTGGCCGTGAAACCGTGATAGAAGCAGCGGCAAAAAGCGCAGCGCGAGCGATCGGCAGCCAACTTGGCCGTCAAATTATTCGAGGAGTATTGGGCTCTATTCTTGGCGGACGACGATAAGAGCCCGGTTTATTCGGTTTTGCAGTAAGCAAAAAAAAGAGGCTTAATCACGGATAAGGGATTACAGTAGCGATCCACGGGGTTGATTCCGTGATCTATGTTTGAGCATCGAAGCACTTGGCTTTAGTGAATCTTCACAAGGATTCTTGCTGGCCAAGCAGTCAACATGCAACCTTGAAAGGGGTAATGAAACATGGCTCAACCCGGAGAACGCAAACAAGCCATTCTGCAAACACTCGCGGAAATGCTTGAGAATCCAAAGCGCGAAAAAATCACCACTGCGGCACTGGCCAGCAAGCTTGATGTGTCAGAAGCCGCTCTTTATCGACATTTCGCCAGCAAGGCGCAGATGTTCGAAGGATTGATCGAATTCATTGAGCAAACGCTGTTCGGATTAATCAATGAGATTTGCATCGACGAGCCATCGGGTATGAGGCAGGTGGAGAGCGCCATTAGCGTAATGCTAGGATTTGCGCAAAAGAATCCCGGCATGACTAAAGTATTAATTGGTGATGCGCTAGTAAATGAGGACGAAAGATTGCAAATCCGCATCAATCAACTTCACGACCGACTAGAAACAATGTTGCGTCAAAGCTTGCGCATGGCAGCCAGTGCGGGGGAGATAGATGATGCGGACGATATCGCAATGACGGCCAATATTTTGATGAGTTTTGTCACGGGGCGGTGGCATCAATTTGCGAAAAGCGGTTTCAAACGTCCTCCCACAGAATTTTGGACCGATCAGTGGCGCATGTTAGAGGCGATGAAACATAGCAAAAGTGCTTCAGCGTAGCTGCTTGGATTTTGTGCTGAACAAATCATGGCTATGACGGCAAATGGCCTTTGCCATAAAATTTGCCGCCATAAGACAAATTCATTGTTTATGATTTCATTACACGCCCAGCTCCCTCGAAACGCTCATGACCGCTAAGCCGATTCCAGTATTAACCAGCGAGCGTCTTTTATTGACAATTGCCCCCGTTGATGCCGCAACACGAATGGTGGATTTTCTTCGAGAAAATGCCGAACACTTCTCGCCGTGGGACCCTACGCCGCCTATCGATTTTCTCAATGAGGATTTCTGGCGCGCACAACTTCTCCGCGCCATTACCGACTTTCAAGAAGGTCGGGCACTTCGTCTAAAACTCTTCCACCTCGATAACCCCAATGGTGAAATCATTGGCACATGCAACTTCGATCAAGTGCTCCGCGGCCCGTTCCAAGCCTGTTACCTTGGTTATAAAATTGCCGCCAAATACGAGGGAGAAGGAATGATGCATGAGGCTCTGCAAACGGCTATACGCTATGTATTCGACGAATTGCAGCTTCATCGAATCATGGCCAATTACATGCCGCATAACGTGCGTAGCGGCCATTTACTGAATCGTCTCGGATTCCGCGTTGAGGGAACGGCAAAAGATTATCTTTTTATCAACGGCGCTTGGCGAGACCATGTACTGACTTCACTAATCAATTCGAATTTCAAGGAATTTCGTTGGTACTAGCCAATAACAAAGATTCGAATTCCACTTCGAACCATAAGCTCATTCCAATCACAACATTTGCGATAGTTAGAAATAATCATTTCCCTTAAACCCTACCGCCTGCAAACCATCGAAGACAATTTCTTTTTCGTTTAAACGCAGCATTACCCTTGACTCAAGAACGAACGTTCGCTATGTTAATAGCATGAGTGATCAAGCCTATTTAGAAGCCTTACAGGATTTTTATGCTCGCCATCGCGTGCTGCCGTCCTTCTCAACCATCAGCGAATTAACTGGACTGCGGTCGAAGTCTTCCGTCGCCGCTTTAGTCGCTCGTTTCAAACTAGCCGGCTACCTCGATACATCGCCCGGCAATCGCTTAAAACCGGGAGCTCGTTTTTTTGAACGCCCCGTTGCCGACTCAGTACGCGCCGGATTGCCGCAACCAGCCAATGATCAACTGCATGATGTATTAACGATCGATGAGTTCCTTATTGAAAAACCATCTAGAACCGTATTGGTTCGAGTCAAAGGCGACTCAATGATTGATGCGGGAGTTCATGAGGGCGATATCGTCGTTGTGGAAAAGCGTACCGGGGCAAACATTGGGGATATGGTAATCGCTATAGTTGATGATGAATTCACTTTGAAGCACCTCGATCGCGATAGGGACGGATTCCTTTTACGTCCTGCCAATGCGGCCTACGCCCCCATTCGAGCCCGTGATTCTTTCGAAATTTTTGGCGTCGTCGTGGGATTAATCAGAAAGTATGTTTAAAAAACGGTGTGAAGAACCTGCTCGGCTCAGCTAGAAGACCGAATATTCTCTGCTCCTATATTTCTTGTCTTTAAAATCATTTCTGCCATACTAAAATTAAATTTGTTCATACAACTCTGCCATTCAAGCGTAATCTCTCTTCTTGAGGAAAAAACGCAAACCTCCTGAGCAATATCGACCTATTGTAAAAAATAGGTCAATATTGCCTGACGCTTTTCTTTGTCATCCTGAAAATTTTTATATCTGGCGTTGCTATGAAATGCCCATTCTGCGCATTTGAAAATCCTAATTACGCGAATTTCTGCATGAATTGCGGTTCACCGCAAAATCTGAAAGCGTGTGAAAAATGCGACACAATAAATGAAAAAAATGAGAGCAAATGTCATGGTTGCGGTGCTTCTTTATCCGCCGCTGTGTTCGGAGATCAATCTATTCCTAAACAGCCCGCATCAGTACACCACACCGAAAAGCGGGCATTAGTTGAAGAAACACTAAACCTAAAAGAGCTACTTGCCGAACTAGAAGAAGACTTCAGAAAACAACTTTCTAGAGAGCAGAGGTCGGCAATAAAAGCAGTTCATTCGGAATCCTCCCCTCTAATTTCCCCAACAAGCCCGATCGAAACCGAAACACAACCACTACCGTCTCCTCCAATTGTTGTAGAGCCTCCCGCTTACCTACAACCATTACTTTCCGAACCAGCAAAGAAAGATAGCTACTCGACTGGCTGGCGTGTTCTTTCAGTTATCTTGTTATTGGCACTAGTTTGTGGTGGGATTGTCCGCTATGGTGTAATCGGAAATGACATACGGCCGTCCAAACCGGAAGCTATATTAAACGGCTCCTTTAAGGGCACAATTCAATCGCCGACTCAGCAGGCAACCTCCCCTTCTCCAGCAGCCGAATTCTCAGCCGAGGAAGGCGCTTCTAGAAATTAATCCTCACATCGTTAAACAGGGTTATAAATAAAAAGCCACGCGGACTCTGCGTGGCTTTTTATTTATGCTGATTGATTAGATTAATGGGCTGACGTGCCAGTAAATTGCTCCTCTTCTGTCGACCCCTTCAGCGCGGTGGTGGATGTTTGCTCTCCCTGAATCACCTGAGTTACCACATCAAAATAACCAGTACCGACTTCGCGTTGATGTTTTACCGCGCTAAAGCCCTTCTCGGCCGCCGCAAATTCAGCCTCTTGCAACTCCACGAAAGCTGACATGTTATTTCTAGCATAACCATGCGCTAAGTTAAACATGCTGTAATTCAATGCATGGAAACCTGCCAATGTAATGAATTGGAACTTATAGCCCATTGCTCCTAATTCACGCTGGAAACGTGCGATTGTGTCGTCATCCAGGTTGCGTTTCCAGTTAAAAGACGGAGAGCAGTTATAAGCCAGAAGCTTACCTGGAAATTTCTTATGAATAGCTTCAGCAAATTTCTTTGCATATTCCAAATCAGGCTTGCCGGTTTCGCACCATATAACATCGGCATACGATGCATAAGCCAACCCACGCGATATAGCCTGACCAAGCCCAGGCTTAGTACGAAAAAAACCTTCGACAGTCCGCTCGCCGGTACAGAAGGATTTATCGTTATCATCCACATCCGAAGTGATTAAATCAGCAGCTTCTGCATCAGTACGAGCGATCAATATTGTAGGCACTCCGAGAATATCTGCCGCCAAACGAGCAGCAACCAATTTCTCAATGGCTTCGCGAGTCGGCACTAATACCTTTCCACCCATATGACCGCATTTCTTTACCGATGCCAATTGGTCTTCGAAATGAACCCCTGCAGCACCGGCTTCAATCATTGCTTTCATCAATTCATGTGCATTGAGCACCCCCCCAAAGCCTGCCTCGGCATCCGCTACGATAGGAGCAAAGAAGTCAACATCATCCTTTCCTTCCGCGTGATGCAGTTGATCTGCGCGAACAAAAGTATTATTTATTCTGCGAACAACGGCAGGCACGCTATCAGCAGGATAAAGTGATTGATCAGGGTACATTTGCCCTGCGAGATTCGCGTCGGCGGCCACTTGCCACCCAGAAAGATAAATTGCCTTCAGACCAGCCTTAACTTGTTGCATCGCTTGATTGCCGGTCATTGCCCCCAACGCATTTACGAATGGCGTCTCAGTCATTAACTTCCAGAGCTTCTCGGCACCGCGCCTCGCTAGCGTGTGTTCAATATGAACAGTGCCGCGTAAGCGGACCACATCCTCCGCTGTATAAGTTCTTTGAATACCTTTCCAGCGTAAATTTTCAGCCCAATCTTTCTTAATGCGTGCAATGTCGAGTTGGTCAGTCATGGTTAACCCCTAAAATCACATCAAAACCGTCGGTTATTAAAGAAAATTCGCAAAAACGATGGCCTCGCATTAACAGACAGCCAGGCCCAACTCTGGCGACCCGAAAAGGGCTCACTTATCAGCATTGAAATTAGCACGACAAGCGCTTTGCCCGGCAATATTCAAACAAACGTTCGTGTCAGTTCTAACTATAGCATCGAAAATTGTGATCTCACAAGAGTTTTTTTGCGCTGCAGCACCGACTCAAGAATTATCAACAATTAAAGTTACTGATTTGAAATTTAAGGATGAAGAGAAGTCGCCGACACTACCATCCCATCTTCATCGGCATAGACATAATAACCTGGTGCAAAACTGACACCAGCAAAAGTCACCGGAATATTGCACTCACCATGTCCTCGTTTGGAGCTTTTTAAAGGATGAGTATTAAGGGCTCGCACACCAAGCATTCTCTCGTTAATTTCATTTACGTCACGGATACACCCAAACACGACCAAACCGGACCACCCATTTTTTTCCGCAAGCTGCGCCATCAAACCGCCAACTAACGCACACCTTAAACTACCGCCCCCATCCACGACCAACACGCGATCGTTTCCGGTTTGCGACAGCACCTCGCGCACCAAAACGTTATCCTCAAATACTTTTACAGTGACTATTTCTCCAGCAAAGACCGCTTTGCCTCCATATGCTCGAAATATTGGATCAGCAATCCAGAGCTTTCCTTCATTTGCATCACATAAATCTGTGGTTTTGAAAGTCATAAATTTCTCCAATAAAAAAACCGCCGGGATCTCCGGCGGTTTTCACGTTATCTCTGTATCTTAGGCGATTGGTGCAGGCTCTTCGCTAAAAATAAGTTTTATCTTTTCATCCACCACATCAATCGTCACTTTCCCGCCTTCCAGCAGTCGGCCAAATAGAAGCTCATCAGCAAGCGCGCTACGTATAGTGTCTTGAATGAGACGGGCCATCGGACGAGCTCCCATTAATGGGTCAAAACCATGTTTAGCCAAATATTTCTTCAATCCATCAGTAAACAAGGCTTCCACTTTCTTCTCATGCAATTGCGCTTCCAGTTGCATGAGAAACTTATCTACGACTTGCAGAATAATTTCCTCATCGAGCGGAGCAAAGGAAACAATTGCATCTAACCGATTACGAAACTCAGGCGTGAATAAACGCTTGATTTCTCCCATTTCATCGCCAGGCTTCTTATCAAAGGTAAAACCAATACTTGGCTTATTTAACATTTCAGCACCAGCGTTGGTAGTCATGATAATCAGCACATTCCTGAAATCGGCTTTGCGTCCATTGTTATCAGTCAATGTACCGTGATCCATTACCTGCAGCATCACATTGAAAATATCGGGATGAGCCTTTTCGACTTCGTCCAATAACAACACAGCATATGGGTGTTTAGTAATGGCCTCTGTCAATAGACCACCTTGATCAAACCCCACATAACCAGGAGGAGCTCCAATTAAGCGCGACACAGCATGACGCTCCATATATTCAGACATATCAAAGCGAACCAATTCAATTCCCATGCAATATGCAAGCTGTCGCGCCACCTCAGTCTTTCCAACTCCTGTTGGACCACTGAATAAAAAGGACCCAATCGGCTTCTGAGGATTCCCCAGTCCGCTTCTTGCCATCTTAATCGCCGTAGCCAGCGCATCAATGGCCTTGTCTTGCCCGAACACCACTGCCTTCAAGTCTCTATCCAATGTCTTGAGAGCATTGCGATCATCCGACGACACGGACTTCGGTGGGATGCGCGCAATTTTGGCAATTATTTCTTCGATCTCGTGCTTGCTGATTACCTTGCGTTGCTTAGATTTCGGCAGAATCTTTTGTGCAGCCCCTGCCTCATCAATGACATCAATGGCTTTATCAGGCAAATGACGATCATTGATATAACGCGCCGATAATTCAGCCGCAGTAGTCAGCGCCGAAGGTGTGTACTTCACTCCATGGTGAGTTTCGAACCGAGACTTTAGGCCGCGTAGAATTTCAACCGTCTCTTCCACCGATGGCTCATTAACGTCGATTTTTTGGAAGCGTCGGGAAAGCGCATGATCTTTTTCGAAGATACCGCGAAACTCCGTGTAAGTAGTCGCGCCGATACATTTTAGTTGGCCACCGGACAGCGCGGGCTTAAGTAAATTGGAAGCATCCAACGTCCCTCCCGATGCAGCACCAGCTCCAATTAAAGTGTGAATCTCATCAATGAAAAGAATAGCGTTCGGGTTTTCCACTAGCTGTTTTAATACAGCTTTCAAACGTTGCTCAAAATCACCTCGATACTTAGTCCCGGCAAGCAATGCCCCCATATCCAGGGCATACACCTGACATTTGGACAAAATTTCCGGAACATCTCCCTCGACGATGCGACGAGCCAATCCTTCGGCAATAGCAGTTTTACCCACACCAGCCTCTCCGACTAGTAATGGGTTATTTTTACGCCGGCGGCATAGAACTTGAATAACCCGCTCAAGTTCTTTTTGCCTACCGATTAGCGGATCAATCTTGCCAGCTAACGCCAAGCCATTAAGATGCTGAGTAAAATTCTCTAGCGCACCTCCAGGAGTAGCCTCTTGTTCGCCCTCTTCTCCGCTCTCTTGCGAGGTGGGTTTTTCTTGAGGAATCTTGCTGATTCCGTGGGAAATATAATTCACGACATCTAGACGCGTGACCCCTTGCTGATGCAAAAAATAAACAGCATGAGAGTCCTTTTCGCCATAAATAGCGACCAATACATTTGCGCCGGTAACTTCCTTTTTGCCAGAAGACTGAACATGAAGAATGGCGCGCTGAATCACTCGTTGAAAACCAAGTGTAGGCTGAGTGTCGACATCTTCGTTACCTGCAACTATAGGGGTATGTTCTGCGATGAAATCGGTGAGCGCTTTGCGCAAATCATCCATTTTTGCTGAACAAGCGCGCAGCACATCGGCAGCGGAAGGGTTGTCCAATAACGCGAGCAAAAGATGCTCGACTGTTATGAACTCGTGGCGCTTTTGGCGAGCATCGACAAACGCCATGTGCAAACTAACTTCGAGTTCTTGAGCGATCATGTCATATTCCCTTCATCATCACCTATGGAGTTCAAGTTTCCTCCATTACGCATTGTAGAGGATGCTGATGTTGCCGGGAAAAAGATATGACTTGCTCCACCTTTGTCGCCGCCACATCCTTCGGAAAAACACCACAAACCCCCCTACCTTCTCTATGCACTTTGAGCATAATTTGGGTCGCCTGTTCTCTATTCATGGCAAAAAATTTTTGCAGCACAATAACCACGAACTCCATTGGAGTGAAGTCGTCATTGCAAAGCAATACTTTATACATCGGCGGCGGCTTCACCCTTGCTTTGCGTGTCTCTAGGATAGTGCCTTCGCGCTGCTTTGGTGCCATGGGTTCCTGCATGTAAATCGTAACCTATAAGCTTGGGTTTATTTTGACAATTACAATAGTTTTTTCAAGTGTTCTTTTAGAAATACAAAAAGATTGATCTTTAACCTCTGCTTGCAAAGTATTTAAAACCTGCCTTAGCGTTTGGATTTAGGGCCTCTCCCATTGCCGCTAAATGCAATGACTTATCCCATCAAAACAAACAGTCGGCAGGCAACCGGGACAGGAAAGTGGTTTAACGATGCAAAGGATTCGGCTTCATTACGCCTGACGACGGCAGCGAGGATTTGTTCGCACATTTTTCCGCGATTCAAATGAATGGTTTCAAAACTCTTAAAGAGGGCCAGGTAAACTTTGAAGCTACTCAGGGCTCAAAAGGTAAGCAGGCCTCCAATATCCAAGCAGCTTAATTTATTAACTTATCAGATAGTCCGATAGTGAATTAATTGAGCAGTAACTCGCCAAGGGCGGTGCGGTTTTTGCGAGGCAATGCCTAATCATCACAAAACGGGGAAGGCTATTAATCCTTCCCCGTTATTTCAGTAGTTCTCAAATGCTCGTTAAACCGACTTACGCCTGTTGATGAAAGTGCGTAATCATTGCTTCTCCAAAAGCGGAACAAGAGACTTGCTGTGCTCCTGTCATTAAACGGGCAAAATCATAGGTAACAGTTTTTGCCGCAATCGCAGCCTCTATACCTCTAATGATCAAATCAGCAGCTTCTGTCCATCCCATGTGACGCAACATCATTTCGGCCGACAGAATTAATGACCCCGGATTAACATAGTCCTTGCCAGCATATTTCGGGGCTGTTCCATGAGTCGCCTCAAACATCGCAACTGAATCGGATAAGTTAGCTCCTGGCGCAATGCCGATTCCACCAACCTGCGCCGCCAATGCATCAGATATGTAATCCCCGTTTAAGTTCAGCGTTGCAATTACATCATACTCATCTGGGCGCAACAAAATCTGTTGTAAAAAAGCATCCGCAATAACATCCTTCACGACAATACCATTCGGGAGTTTCATCCAGGGCCCGCCATCCAGCAATTCCGCCCCAAACTCACGTTGAGCTAGTTCATATCCCCAGTTCTTAAAAGCTCCTTCGGTATACTTCATGATGTTGCCTTTGTGCACCAATGTCACCGACCTGCGACCGTTATCAATCGCATATTGAAGCGCTTTTCTCACTAACCGCTCGGTGCCCTCGCGTGATACTGGCTTAATGCCAATACCGCTAGTCATAGGGAAACGAATCTTTGTTACTTTCATTTCCTTGAGTAGAAAATCAATAGCCTTCTTTGCCTCAGCAGACTCAGCCGCCCACTCTATACCAGCATAGATATCTTCCGAGTTCTCACGAAAAATAACCATATCGGTCTTTTCAGGATTTTTTACCGGACTAGGCACTCCAGCAAAGTAACGAACCGGCCGCAAGCACACATATAAGTCCAGTTCCTGGCGAAGCGCTACATTAATCGAGCGAATACCGCCACCAACAGGAGTGGTCAAAGGACCTTTAATCGAGACCACATATTCTTTGGAGGCTGTCAAAGTTTCCTCGGGTAGCCAAACATTCTCGCCGTAGACCTTGGTCGACTTTTCGCCTGCATAAATCTCCATCCAAACGATTTTCCGTTTACCTTGGTAAGCTTGCTGTACCGCCGCGTCTACGACGCGACGCATTACGGGAGTAATGTCAACCCCCGTCCCGTCTCCCTCGATAAAGGGGATAATGGGTTGGTGAGGAACGTTCAAGGAACCATCGGCATTAACACGAATTTTTTCGCCTTCAGATGGCACTTTAATGTGCTGATACATACAAACTCCCCAAAGAAGTAAAAGATATATAACATTAACAAATAATTATGCGCCTTCTCTCCATGCCTTTCCATTATATTCAGTGTCCCGTCTAATTCTTCTTAACAAACCCTATGGCACGATCTGTCAATTCAGTGAAGATGGTTTACATCCGACGCTGAAAGATCTCGTAAAGATTCCAGATGTATATCCGGCTGGTCGACTAGACACCGACAGCGAAGGGCTTGTCGTCCTTACCAACAATGGAATATTGCAAAACCAAATTGCCTCTCCTCGCCATAAGCTTACCAAAACATACTGGGTTCAAGTGGAGGGTACCCCTACGGAAAACGCATTAGTGCAACTTAAACAAGGCATCAATTTAGGTGACTTTATAAGCTTGCCCGCAAAAGTACGAATAATCGAAGAACCGCCGGACATTTGGCCTCGCGAGCCGCCAATACGTCACCGCAAAACCGTTCCAACCACGTGGCTAGAAATTAAAATTCGTGAGGGTAAAAATCGCCAAGTAAGGCGAATGACAGCAAAAGTCGGCTATCCGACGCTACGGTTGATCCGCTATGCAGTTGGTGACTGGAACCTAGAAGGGCTAGCACCAGGAGCATGGCGAGAGTTAAAAATCATTACCCGCTCAAATAAATGAAAGCTTTATAAGTCTGAGTCCATCGTATAGGCAAATTAGAAAGTATGGCCCGATGGGCAATGGCAAATTTTAATCTCTAGTGTATGATTCGGGCCGATCCTCGTTCATAAAGCGGGATCAAGCTGTCAACCGGCCAAACGCCAACGCGTTATATCCCTTGACACGCAGCAATGCTGTCTTGCAGTTCTTAACGTTATTAACTGGATTATTTAAAGGAAAACAAATGAGCAAACTTCTGTCTACCCTGATCGCCGTTGCTTTCGCCGCCATTAGCGCAAGCGCCATCGCCGCTGATGCAGCCGCTCCTGCAGCCGCTCCTGCAGCTCAAGCCCAAACGGACGGTGCAAAACCCGCTGCCGAAGTAAAAAAAGCAAAGAAAGCAAAAAAAGCAAAAAAAGCAAAGAAAGCCGCAGCAACTGACGCTAGCGCTGAAAAGAAAGCCGACGGCGCCGCTAAGTAATTGATGCTCGGTTAAGCAAACCGCCAAAAGGCAGGCACTCATCCCCTGCCTTTTTTATTGGCAAAGGTGCTTTGAGTTTGCATCGCACGCTGACCGTGCCGCATCAACAATACTAGTCGTTCTCGACTTTTTTCTAGATTTACTTTTATAATCCGCCACCATTCCATAATGGGGTGGAAAAATAATTACCTTTGGAGATTAAAAACATGAGCAAACTGCTGTCAGTTCTGATTGCCTCCCTGTTCGCTGCTGTTACCATGACCGCTGTTGCTGGCGATGCAAAGCCGGCCGCTGATGCAGCCGTAGCAGTCGAGAAAAAAGAAGAAAAGAAAGAAGAGAAAAAAGCTGACAAAAAAGCTAGCAAAAAAGAAGAGAAGAAAGAAGAGAAAAAAGAAGAGAAAAAAGAAGACGCTGCTAAGAAGTAATTTCAGCCCCACCGCTGAGACAAAGGCAGGGCTAGCCCCCTGCCTTTTTTATTACTTAGCCTCCATAGCAAAGGAAGCCTCGTGACCTGGAAACCAAATGTCACTGTTGCAGCCGTTATCGAAAAAGACGGGCGATTTCTTTTTGTAGAGGAAACTTCGGATCAGGATATTGTCATTAATCAACCAGCTGGTCATGTCGAGTTTGGCGAATCGTTAATAGAAGCAGTAATACGCGAAACATTGGAAGAGACCGCTTATCACTTCGCCCCGCAATCACTAGTCGGAATTTACTATTGGCATGCTCCCCGAAAAGGCATAACTTACCTACGCTTTGCTTTTACTGGACAACTTACCGGTCATGACTCCGGTCGCCAATTAGATGATGGCATTTTAGGTATTACCTGGCTTTCACGCGATATGCTATTAGCTGAAGCCTCACGCCACAGAAGTCCCATCGTCGTAAACTGTGTCGATGACTATCTAGCTGGGAAGCGTTACCCACTCGATCTTGTTACAACCGTCCGATTGTAAATAAACCGTTTCATGAAAAAGACCCGCGTTGTAGTCGGTATGTCCGGCGGCGTTGACTCCTCCGTTGCCGCTTTATTGCTAAAAGAGCAAGGGTACGATGTGCTCGGGCTATTCATGAAGAACTGGGAAGATGACGATACCGACGAATATTGCACTAGCCGGCAAGATTTAGTGGACGCCGTGTCCGCTGCAGATCGAATCGATATTGATATTGAGGCAGTAAATTTCTCCGCTGAATATAAAGAGCGGGTGTTCCAAAATTTTCTTACGGAATATCAAGCGGGGCGAACCCCCAATCCAGACATTCTTTGCAATGCCGAGATTAAATTTAAAGCCTTCCTTGATCACGCAATTGCGTTGGGGGCTCAATATATTGCGACTGGGCATTATGCCCGCACTCGCAACTTGAATGGTCGAAGTGAATTATTAAAGGCCGTTGATCCAACTAAAGATCAAAGCTACTTTCTTTACCGCCTAAATCAAGCGCAACTGTCCAAAAGCTTATTCCCCTTAGGAGAGCTTCATAAGACACAAGTGCGCGAAATCGCTCGTAAGTTTGGATTGGCCAATCATGATAAAAAGGACTCAACCGGAATTTGCTTTATCGGAGAACGCCCATTTCGTGAATTTTTAAGTCGTTACTTACCTCGAGAGCCAGGCAATATTGAAACGCCAGAAGGCGAAATCATTGGACAACACGAAGGATTGATGTACTACACGCTAGGACAACGCAAGGGATTAGGGATTGGCGGAAAGGGAACCGCTTGGTATGTAGTCGGTAAAAATTTGGAGCGAAACACACTCATCGCCGTTCAAGGCCATGATCATCCTGCATTATTGAAGCACGATTTAACCGTGTCGCAACTTAGCTGGACTAGCGGAGAAGCCCCTGCCCTCGAACGAACATACACCGCCAAAGCACGCTATAGACAACGAGACTCCGCCTGCCAAATAACCTCAATAGAAAACGGCTCATGCAAGATCAGTTTTACTACAGCCCAATGGGCGATAACACCCGGCCAATCATTCGTGGCTTACGAAGACGATGTGTGCCTTGGCGGCGGAATCATTGAAGAATAAATAATCCAGGCTCACTTCCCGCATACATACATCTAATTTCTACAACTTCGAATTACTTATCATTCTTTTTTCACGCAATCGGTGGAGTTGTATCCATAAAAGACTGCCGCTTCACCAATTTATCCGCGAGCTTGGCAAGATTAGAATATTCCTCTCGCCATGAAATGTCAGGAAAACGAAGATCAAGATAAAACAATGCACAGCCTGTAGCAATATCCGCAAGATTGTAAGATTCCCCCGTGCAAAAACCTTTTTCACCTAGATCTTCTGACATAGCCTGTAAACCGGTCCGGATCTTTCCATATTGCCGCTGAATCCACTCAGCGCTCTGCTGTGTCTGGGGACGCTTACGCTCCAAAAAAATATTTGCGGCTGCTTCCGAAATTCCATCCCCCAAAGCCTCCCAGCGTTTAACGATTATTCGCTGACGAGTCGGCTCGGGAATCAAACGTCCCACAGGGGTTACCGTATCAAGATAATCCACGATTACACTGGAATCGTATAGCGTAGATCCGTCATCCAACTCCAAAACTGGAACTTTACCGAGAGGATTATATTGAGCGATCTTGGTATCTGCGTTCCACGGATTCTCTTGCTCAAGATCGTAATCGATCTTTTTTTCTGCAAGAACAATGCGAACCTTACGGGCAAATGGACTGGTTAATGAAGCAAGTAGTTTCATATGGCAAGAAGGAAATAAAGTCGCTGAGATTATAGCATTCTCAGTCATTACCAGATTGAAGCTTCATTATGCTTTTAATATACAAGCCAGAAACAATGTCAAACTAGTAGTCAGCCGCTCAAGCTATGCAGTGACAAAATAACCACTGTCGCGAACGCCTATGCAAACAGCTGTTGCACCTGCTTGTGATAAAATTACCCTTTTCCTTTGACTTACTACTTGCCTGTCGATTTCTCATGGAACTTGATCCTCTTACCGCATTATCGCCACTTGATGGCCGCTACCAAAGTAAGGTCGATATACTCCGCCCATTTTTCAGCGAGTATGCACTTATTCGTTACCGCGTCCAGGTGGAAATCGAATGGCTAAAAGCCTTGAGCTTAGATCCAGCAGTTCCCGAATTAGTGCCTTTTTCAACGGCGACGATAAGTGAATTAGATGCCGTCGTTGCACAATTCTCACCCGCGGAAGCAGCACAAGTCAAAGCCATTGAAGCCCGGACAAATCACGATGTAAAAGCCATCGAATACTGGCTCAAAGAACGCTTAGGAATGAATTCCGAAGTGCAGCGCGCTGCTGAATTCATTCATTTTGCCTGCACATCAGAAGACATAAATAATTTGGCTTACGGGTTAATGCTGAAAAGCGCGCGTGATGCGGTTTTGCTTCCCATGCTAGACCGTATAACGGACGAGCTTAAAACGCAGGCTCATACACTAGCCGATATACCAATGCTATCGCATACTCACGGCCAGCCCGCATCACCGACGACGCTTGGCAAGGAAATGGCGAATGTCTGTTACAGACTTCAGCGTGCTAAACAGCGCATTGAGACCGTGCAATTACTGGGCAAAATTAATGGCGCTGTCGGTAACTACAATGCCCATTTGTCTGCCTATCCAGATCTAGATTGGGAAGCTTTCGCCCGCAGATTCGTAGAAAAAATGGGGCTGTCTTTCAACCCTTATACGATTCAAATCGAGCCCCATGACTACTTGGCAGAGCTCTTTGACGCCGTAGCACGCTTTAACACCATACTCATCGACTTAAACCGCGATGTATGGGGTTATATTTCACTAGGTTATTTTAAGCAAAAAGTCAAAGCTGGCGAAGTGGGCTCGTCAACTATGCCGCACAAGGTTAACCCAATCGATTTTGAGAACTCTGAAGGAAATTTGGGCTTAGCTAATGCGCTCTTACATCATCTCTCGGAAAAACTGCCCATTTCCCGTTGGCAACGAGATCTTACCGATTCAACCGTTTTGCGGAATATGGGGGTCGCGTTCGGCTATTCGTTACTAGGATATGAATCCTGCCTACGGGGACTCAGCAAATTAGAAGTAAACCACGCAGCGCTAGCCGTCGACTTAGATCAAACCTGGGAAGTATTAGCCGAGCCCATCCAAACGGTTATGCGACGCTACGGTGTTGCCAATCCTTATGAGCAATTAAAGGAGCTTACTCGTGGTAAAGGCAGCATCGATAAGATTACGTTGCACGCTTTTATTGAAGGACTTGCCATCCCCAAGCATGCCAAGGATGCTTTGCTTGAGCTAACCCCCGCTAGTTACATAGGGAAAGCAGCAGAACTCGCCAGAAGGATTTAAAAGTAAGGGCACCAGCGCGTCACGCAAGGGAATCGAATTTAGAAAGAACTTCTTAATAAAATCTCTTCTAGAATTAAATCGACAAAAACTTAATCGCGGGCATTTATTAGCAGAAGGTTTCCATTACTTTTCTGCTAATAAGTATCCGCGATTTATTATGTAAGCGCTTTCTTTTTACGCACTAACGCACGCATGTAAAGTCAAACGCCACCGCCCTGAGGATTCACTCGCTGCGGATTAGAATGTAATTTGTTGAGCGCATTGATATAGGCTTTAACGGACGCAACTACAATATCCGTGTCAGCACCTAAGCCATTCACAATACGCCCGTCCTTTTGCATTCGCACAGTTACTTCGCCCTGCGACTCAGTGCCACTGGTGATTGCGTTGACTGAATAAAGTTGCAATTCCGCACCGCTATTAACAACTTTCTCCAATGCCTTGAACGACGCATCTACTGGCCCTGTGCCGTGTGATTCCGATTGAAACTCTTTCCCACCGGCTGATATTGTCAATCGCGCCTGCGGCGTTTCACCAGTTTCCGAATGCGCCATTAATGAAATAAGCTGAAAATACTCCTCCTGCGGAAGAATGTTTTCGTCGGAAACAAGCGCATGAAGATCCTCATCAAAAATTTCATGCTTTTTATCCGCCAGCTCCTTAAACCGCTTAAAAGCCTCATTGAGCACCTGCTCAGACTCCAACTCGATACCCAGCTCCTGCAACCGAGCTTTAAATGCAGTGCGTCCGGAATGCTTACCAAGCACTAGCTTATTGGCGTGCCAACCCACATCTTGTGCCCGCATAATTTCGTAAGTCTCTCGGTGTTTTAAAACACCGTCTTGATGGATTCCCGCCTCATGAGCAAATGCGTTGGCTCCCACAATAGCCTTATTAGGTTGCACCGGAAATCCAGTGATGCCTGCCACTAATTTACTCGCAGGAACTAATTGCGTGGTATCGATGCGTGTATCAACTTTAAATACATCCTTACGCGTCTTAACCGCCATGACGATCTCTTCCAACGAGGCATTGCCCGCTCGTTCACCCAAACCGTTGATGGTGCATTCCACTTGCCTGGCCCCATTCAACACACAAGCAAGAGAGTTAGCAACGGCAAGGCCAAGATCGTTATGGCAATGTACTGACCAAATTGCCTTGTCTGCGTTTGGAATCGTATCAATAAGACGTTTGATCAATTCGCCGAACTGCCCGGGCACACCGTATCCGACAGTATCCGGAATGTTAATGGTCTTCGCTCCCGCGTTAATGACTCCTTCGAAAACCCTACAAAGAAATTCGAATTCGGAACGGCTAGCATCTTCTGCGGAAAACTCTACGTCATCAGTAAATGTACGGGCAAACTTCACCGCATCGATAGCCGTTTGATATACCTGCTCCGGATCCATGCGGAGTTTTTTTTGCATGTGAATTGGCGAAGTGGCAATAAATGTGTGAATTCGCCCCGACACTGCGGTCTTAATTGCTTCACCAGCTTTCGCGATATCAGCCACCTGGGCTCGAGCCAAGCTGGCCACTGTACTATCTTTAATTGAGGCAGCAACCGCTTGTACCGCCTCATAATCACCAGGACTCGCCGCAGCAAAACCAGCCTCTATAACGTTCACTCGCATTTTTTCCAAAAGCTTTGCGATGCGAACTTTCTCCTCCTTAGTCATTGAGGCCCCAGGACTCTGCTCTCCATCACGCAAAGTGGTGTCGAAAATAATTAATTGATCTTTCATGCTTCTCTCCGAAACGGATTTGAAACTCGCCTATCGCTTTCGCGGCGGCACCGTATATGAGGGTTTATAACGCGGAAGGGGAAATTAGAGTTAGCGCGCGCAGCGCAGCAGTGAGCAGACAAGCGACACCGCGAGAGAAAGTAAAAGAATTTTTTGAGCAGGAATCATGGGCACGAATATAGCCAAGTTTTCAATCAGTCGCAATACTCACATTTCAATGCCTATACAACTAGGACTCAAACCGGTATTGCCGCGACAGGATTAGGCGCTCAATGAATACAAAGAACATGCCGTTCAAGCCTTACGGTTACGCACTCGTTCCAGCACCCACATTACATAGCCCGATAAGGCATAAGCAATGAACAGGCCAAACAACATCCTAGGAGGATAGATGGCTATCGCGATCCATCCCATGACAATCAGCAATGCAGCCCAGAAAGGGACGCTCTTGCGCAAATTGATGTCTTTAAAGCTGTAATAACGAATGTTGCTAACCATGGTTAGGCCTGTAAAGACGGTAGCGCCCCAAGCCCACCACCTCACATCCTGACCGGAAATTTGATAGTCCTGCAATACCCATATCAAACCTGCTAAAACAGCAGCAGCTGATGGGCTAGGCAAACCGGTAAAATAACGCTTGTCCGCCACGTCTAATTGCGTATTGAAACGCGCCAAACGCAATGCAGCACCAACACAGTGGATAAATGCAGCAAGCCATCCCCATTTACCTAGTCCGCTCAATGCCCAGGAATACATCACTAGCGCAGGCGCCACACCAAACGAAACCATATCCGACAAGCTGTCGTACTCCGCACCAAATGCACTTTGCGTATGGGTAAGCCTAGCAACACGCCCATCAAGTCCGTCGAGTACCATCGCAGCAAAAATCGCTATTGCCGCCATATCAAAGCGTTCGTTCATCCCTTGCACAATTGCAAAGAAACCGCAAAAAAGCGATCCCGAAGTAAACAGATTAGGCAGAATGTAAATACCTCTACGACGCAACGTGGCGTTCAATTTACCTTTGGGGCGGTCGAGATCGTAGGGCATCGGCGGATTGTGTTAGGTGGCAGAAGTAAACTCGGCAAGGACTGATTCCGTCGCATAGACTTTGTCACCTATGGACGCTTTAGCTTTGGCATCTAGCGGAAGATAAACATCAACACGGGAGCCGAAACGGATAAACCCATAGCGATCACCACGTCGTAATGCATCCCCAGATTTAACATAGCAAAGAATACGTCGCGCAATTAGGCCAGCGACCTGCACGCAGGTCACATTAACACCGTTAGACATTCGAATTGCTACTGCATTCCGCTCGTTTTCCAAAGAAGCTTTGGACAAAACCGCATTAACAAATTTGCCGGGAAAATACCAAACCCCTTCTATTCGCCCGTCTACCGGCATACGGTTGGAATGCACATTGAAGACATTCATGAATACGCTAATCTTCAATGCGTCCCGTTTAAGATAAGGATCGTAGGTTTTTTCAACCGCAACAATTCGCCCATCTGCCGGCGACAATACTAAACGATCATCGTCTGACCGCTGCCGTGGAGGATCACGGAAAAATTGCAAAATAAAAAGCGTAATCAGCCAAAATGGCATCGACCACCATCCTGCGTAGTACGCTACGATTGCTGAAATAGCCGTCGACAGCACAAGAAAGGGCCAACCCTCTCTAGCAATAATGGGATGGGGATAATTATTCTTCATAACACCTAGGATAAAAATGCAAGAATGAAAATACGAAGGGACGACAAATTACCGAGCAGGCAATACCCACCCTAACCATCGTCCCATCCCTCTTGCTTAGTTCTTGCTTTGATCCACGAGTTTATTACGTTTGATCCAAGGCATCATATCGCGCAATTTAGCACCAACCGTTTCAATTTGATGCTCTGAAGCAATGCGACGGGAAGACAATAAGGTTGGAGCGCCGGCGCGGTTTTCCAGAATAAACTCTTTTGCATATTGGCCGGTCTGAATTTCCTTCAGAATTTTGCGCATCTCGTTTTTTGTCTCGTCCGTAATAACGCGCGGGCCACGGGTTATATCACCGTACTCCGCATTATTCGAAATCGAATAACGCATATTCGCAATGCCGCCTTCATACATAAGGTCAACAATTAGCTTCAACTCATGCAAGCACTCGAAATACGCCATTTCGGGCGCGTATCCGGCCTCGACTAACGTTTCAAAACCAGCTTGCACCAGTGCAGTGCAACCGCCACACAAAATAGCTTGTTCGCCAAACAAGTCGGTTTCCGTTTCTTCACGGAAATTCGTCTCAATCACACCGCCGCGAGCGCCACCGATAGCCGCTGCGTAGGAAAGTGCAACATCGCGACCTTTGCCCGAAACATCTTGGTGGACAGCGATAAGACACGGCACACCACCACCCTGGGTATAAGTAGAACGAACTAAATGACCAGGCCCTTTCGGCGCAATCATCAACACATCCAAATCATCGCGCGGTATAACTTGCCCGTAATGAATATTGAAACCATGCGCAAAGGCAAGCGCGGCACCTTTTTTGATACGGGGAGCCACTTCATCCTTATACACTTGAGCGATGTTTTCGTCCGGCAAAAGAATCATGACCAAGTCGGCATCTTCAACTGCTTCGGCGACTTCTTTTACTTTTAAACCGGCCGCCTTAGCTTTTTTCCACGATGCGCCATCCTTGCGCAATCCTACCGTAACTTTAACGCCGGAGTCGTTGAGGTTTTGTGCGTGTGCATGGCCTTGAGAACCATACCCAATAATGGCAACCTTTTTGCCTTTGATCAGCGATAGGTCGGCGTCTTTTTCGTAATAAACTTTCATGATTTCCTCGTACATTGAGAGCGCGCAGTTGCACTCATATTTATCAACTTTACAAACACGGCAAGCGCACTCAGTGCGGCCATGACATCACACTTTCAATATCCATTCGCCTCGACCGATGCCGGAAACACCAGTGCGTACCGTTTCAAGAATCGCCGTTTTATCGAGCGCATCTAGAAAAGCGGATAATTTTTCGCCAGTCCCAGTTAACTCAATTGTGTAAGTTTTATCCGTTACATCGACAATGCGGCCGCGAAAAATATCTGCAGTCCGCTTCACCTCTTCACGGTCTTTGCCTACCGCTCGAACTTTTACGAGCATCAATTCACGTTCTATGTGGCGACCGTCATTCAGATCCACCACTTTAACAACTTCAATAAGCTTATTGAGTTGCTTAGTAATTTGCTCGATGATGTCGTCTGAACCCACTGTCACGATAGTCATTCGCGATAGCGTAGCGTCTTCGGTAGGCGCCACCGTCAACGACTCGATGTTATAACCCCTGGCAGAAAACAACCCCGCTACGCGAGAAAGGACGCCCGATTCATTTTCCACCAGCAAGGAAAGAATATGCCGCATGTTGATCGCTTCATCAGATGATGGCCGTGGCAATATCACCACGGATTGTTAAAAGATACTCTTGAATTGAGACACGATAGAGATCACCGGGATTAAAGGCGCTCTCCAAGCGGACTATCCTTTTGGGACAACTCCACTATTGCTTGTCGTACTCCAAAGACCCTGCAAGCTCAAAAATCAGATCAGGCTCAATGCAAACAACCTATCGATATGAGCTCACTGCGTCTTCCAAAAAAATTACAACTCCTCTGCGAGGATAATTTCCGATAAGCCCTTACCGCCCGGCACCATAGGAAACACGTTTTCGGTCTGATCTGTCAGGAAATCCATAAATACTAACCTCTCCTTCAGACTCAAAGCTTCTTTCAGAGCTCCCTCGACATCTTCCGGCTTTTCAATTCGCATACCTACATGGCCATAGCTTTCGGCTAGCTTTACAAAATCCGGTAAAGCATCCATGTAGGATTCAGCATAACGATTGCCGTAGAAAAATTCTTGCCACTGCCGAACCATACCCATATAACGGTTGTTCAGATTCACTATCTTTATTGGCAAATGATATTGCTTACAGGTTGATAACTCCTGAATGCACATCTGAATACTTGCTTCTCCAGTGATACACGCAACTGTGGCGTCTGGATGCGCAAGCTGCACCCCCATAGCCGAGGGCAAACCGAATCCCATGGTGCCCAGGCCGCCGGAATTAATCCAACGACGCGGCTTATTAAATTTATAAAACTGCGCGGCCCACATTTGATGTTGGCCCACATCCGAAGTAATGAAGGCGTCGCCGTGGGTCAGCTCGTACAGCTTTTCGATAACCGATTGTGGCTTTATGAGCTTGCTCGTCCGATCATATTTCAAACAATCGCGAGCTCGCCATGATTGAATTTGCTCCCACCATGATTTGAGGGCAACTTGGTCAGGCTTCGCATCTGCAGCTTCCATTTGCCTCACCAACTCCTCCACTACATCAATAATGTGGCCGACAATAGGCACATCCACTTTTACTCGCTTAGAAATAGAAGATGGGTCTATATCAATATGAATGATTCGCCGAGCTTCTTTAGCGAAATGTTGCGGATCACCAATTACTCGATCGTCGAAACGGGCACCGATCGCGAGAAGCACATCGCAATGCTGCATGGCCATATTCGCTTCGTAAGTGCCATGCATTCCTAACATGCCGACAAACTGAGAATCGGTTGCAGGATAACCGCCAAGTCCCATCAACGTATTTGTGACCGGGAAACCAAGCATGCGCGCAAGATGGGTCACATGGGTTGCGGCATCTCCCAGTATTACGCCACCGCCGGTGTAGATCATTGGCCGCTTAGCCTCGGTCAGCATTTGTACAGCCTTGCGGATTTGACCGGTGTGCCCTTTTACAACGGGATTATACGAACGCATCGAAATCTGCGTAGGATAATCAAACTTATATTTTTGCTGAGTAATGTCTTTAGGAACATCCACGACCACAGGCCCTGGGCGCCCCGTAGTTGCGATATAGAACGCCTTTTTAATCGTTAAGGCTAAGTCCTTGATATCTTTAACCAGGAAGTTATGCTTTACACACGGACGAGTAATGCCCACGGTATCGCATTCCTGAAACGCGTCCAACCCTATTGCGGGCGTTGGCACCTGCCCGGCTATGACCACTAACGGTATAGAGTCCATATAAGCCGTAGCAATTCCGGTTACAGCATTGGTTGCACCGGGACCGCTAGTCACCAATGCAACGCCCGGCTTTTGGCAAGAGCGCGCGTAACCGTCTGCTGCATGGATAGCCGCCTGCTCATGGCGCACCAGGACGTGTTTGAATTTATTCTGCTTAAAAATTTCGTCGTAAATGTTGAGAACCGCGCCGCCCGGATAGCCGAAAACGAATTCAACCCCCTCTTGATGTAGGCAACGAATTAGTATCTCCGCACCGGTAATTTCTGTGGTCATATTTGTGTATGGACGATAGTAGTTTTGTGTTTCGCGGATTCCCGAGAGAACCTGTAACGATAAATCCTGTAGAACAATTGGTCAAGCATAAATCTCTGCCATCATCATCCCTACAAGCAAAAGTCTTACTCAAGACCATCGATTCAAGGAGTATAAATTTAAGGCCAACTGTTATCAGATGTGCGAAATTGCCCACATCTTGCTAACATTCGCGGGCGCCAACGCCCTCCGCTCTACAAGGAACGGCTTGAGGGATACCAATTTAAGATTACAGGACAAAAAAACTGGCAACTTATAAAGAATTGTCGGATTTTCTCGCCGAAGTCGAGAAACGCGCCTATAAACAAACGCTGTTCGCGGTTCGCGAAGAGCAGGCTGCGCTCGACATCGTTCAGGACGCAATGCTCAAATTAGCGGACAAATATTCCGGAAAGCCTGTCGCTGAGTTGCCAATGCTGTTTCAGCGGATTTTACAAAACACAACACGCGATTTTTTCCGTAGGCAAAAGGTCCGAAATACATGGACGACTCTGATCTCCGCACTATCATCATCTAAAGATGAATCAGATGATTATGACCCGCTAGAAACTTTACAGACAGAAAACAGCTCTAATATCAGCCCTTCTCCATTAGACCAATTGGAACAAGCGCAATTAATATCATTAATAGAGCAAGCAATAGAATCTTTACCAGCCCGTCAACGAGAGGCTTTTCTATTGCGTTATTGGGAAGAGCTAGATGTCAGCGAAACCGCGATTGCAATGGGTTGCTCCGAGGGGAGCGTCAAAACCCATTGCTCACGAGCAGTTCACGCCTTAGCCGAAAAGCTTAAGGCAAGAGGGATAACATTATGAATGAAAAAGATTTTGGCGGAAAAATCGCGCGTCTTTTAGATTCAAATTTAGCGCATATTGATGATGCCACAAGCGCTAAGCTAAAAGGAGCGCGACATATAGCGCTGGCGCGTTATGCAGAAACAGCACATGCAAGCAATATCACATGGAACGGTCCACTAGGCATACGTTTGGGCAACTTTTTTAGCGAGCGCCCATTGCTTTGGGGGCCGCTCATGGCGGCCTTGCTTGCATTGGGGATTACCAGTTATCTCCAACTTTCACAAAATGAGCCAGATGATTTGGATGCGTTTCTATTGGCTGGCGATTTGCCTGTACATGCCTACATTGATAAGGATTTCGACACATGGCTAAAAGGCTACTCTCGGTAATTGCCTTTTGGCTACTAACCGTTCTACCGGCCTACGCCATTCTTCCGGAATCCAAGGCACCCACATGGGCAGAGTTAACTCCTACTGAACGACAAGCGCTTGCGCCGATTGCGGGAGAATACGATAAATTACCGGATCGCGCCCGCCGACGCTTTCAAAGTGCGGCGAAGCGCTATCCGAAACTTTCACCGGTGCAACAACAGCGGTTTCAAAGCCAACTCACTGGCTGGGCTAAGATGAAACCCGAAGAGCGAAAAAAAGCACGTGAAAAATACATGGAGTTTAAAGAGTTGCCGCCGGAGAAACGCAAAGAAGTAAAGGAAAAATGGCATCAGCAAGAGGAAGAAAAAAAGCGCAAGCAACAAAGCCAAGCAAGGACAACCGCCACCAATCCTGTGACACCGGTACCAGCACAGCCTGCGCCTGTCTCTCCGTCCTCCTCTTCACAGCCATAAATAAAATCGGCGCCGATTAAATATCGGCTGCCGATAAATCAATTTACTCGACTATTTACATTAACAAAGGTTCGGCAGTGCAATACAACCTTATAGTTCCCGGCTTTTTTCGTCGACTAGCATGCATGATTTACGAAGCACTGCTATTGTTGGCGGTAATTTTCATTGCATCATTTCTTTTTTCAGCGTCAACACATTTTTCCGGCACGGGCCCATTGCGAGCGGCTTTTCAGGTTTATCTTTTTAGCATTATGGCCGCTTACTTTACTTGGTTTTGGAGTCGCGGCAGACGAACGCTGGCAATGAAGACTTGGGGTATTCGAATCGTAAAAGAAGAGGGACAAGCAGTTTTGCCACAACAAGCATTTTTGCGTTATTGCTTGGCTTGGCTATCTCTGACCGGAATTGGAATTGTATGGGCTTTGTTCGACCGCGACCATCAGTTTCTTCACGACCGATTGATGGGAACACGTTTGGTCATTTCAAAAGATTAAAGCTCTTTATCTGCCGCTTTTCCTTCACTAAGACGAATGCCGCCCCCAAAAAGCAAACGGGGTTCTAGAAGCATGCCGATCAACCCAGAACAACATGCTAATCGCCAACAGAAAAAACAGTAACGTAGGCAACCAAGCACTCATAAAAGGCGAAAGATTATTTAATTGACCGATACTGGAAAAAAGGCGATTAACAAGGTTAAACGTTAGTCCCAGTAAAATTCCCACGAAAAGCTTCACACCGATACTGCCTGCCCGTTGCTGAGACACACTGAAAGGTACAGCGAGCAACATCATTACCAGCACAGCAGCCGGATAAACGAATTTAGTCCAAATAGCAATTTCATAGCGAGTGGCTTTTTGAGCGTTGTCGCGCAGGTGCTGAATATAAGCATATAAATTCACAGCCGACATTTGCTCCGGCACGACCAGCAGCACAGACAATATGTCGGGCTTTAACACTGACTTCCAAATTGCATCGGGTAATCGATTAAGCGCAGTACCCATATCGGAAAATACTGTCTGTTGAACGTCCTCTAATCGCCAACGATTATCGCCAAGGTATCTTCCTTTTTTTGCCAGGCTAATGGTTTTTAACCGATTAGCGCTGTCAAATTCGTAAATCTTCACATCGACGAGCTCCGCATCGGCACCGTTGAGATGAACATCTTTAATGTTCACGAAGCTACCTTCATCCTTTACCCACACGCCGGAACGAAACTCCTGCCCGATTAGCGATTCAGTTGCTCGAATCTTCATTTCCTGGGCATATCGCTCCGCTGCAGGCGCAATAAGTTCTCCAAACAATAACGTTAGCGCAACAAATCCCATTCCAATCACCATCAATGAGCGCGCGATTGACCATAGGGAAAACCCCGATACTCGCATCACAGTCAATTCAGAGTGGGAAGCCAGCCGGGAAAGCGCAAAAAGCGTTCCGATAAGAGCGGCCACGGGAAAAAGGTTGTATACATTTCCAGGTGTGCTCAATAGAACATAAAGCAAAATACTACCCAATCGATAGCTGCCTTTACCAAGCTCTCCCAGCTCATGAATGAGGTCGAAAAAGCCCATTAGCATTACTAACGCAGCTAGTACGAGTGCGGTGGCCAGCGAAACCTCGCGAGCCAGGTAACGAGTAAGAATAAGCATCGACTCAGTGTTTGCGACCGATAGGACGAGTCACCTTGTGACTAGCTATACGCCGCAAACCGGAAAGAAAAGGCGAACTTTCAGGTCGCATCGAGAACCCTCTCAAACATGCTGTCCTTAGGGCATACCCGCCTTGTTTTTGAAAATGATGTAATGGCAAATTAAGTTGATTCTTTCAACTGATCCAGCACCGCCGGGTTTTCAAGCGTCGAAGTGTCTTGAGTAATTTCCTCGCCTTTAGCGATGGACCTGAGCAATCGCCGCATGATTTTGCCTGATCGGGTTTTCGGCAGGTTGTCGCCGAAACGAATATCCTTCGGCTTAGCAATCGGGCCAATTTCCTTCCCTACCCAGTCACGCAATTCTTGTGCAATTTTTTTCGCCTCATCACCCGATGGACGAACACCCTTCAGCACAACAAATGCGACCACAGCTTCCCCGGTTAAAGCATCTGGCCTTCCCACAACCGCAGCCTCCGCCACCAGCTTGCTATTGGCAACTAATGCCGACTCGATTTCCATAGTACCAAGACGGTGACCGGACACATTCAACACATCATCGATTCGCCCCATGATGCGGAAATAACCATCTACGTCGCGGCTAGCGCCATCGCCGGCGAGGTAATACTTTCCTTGAAAATCCTCTGGGAAATAGCTTTTCTTGTAACGCTCCGGATCACCCCATATGGTACGGATCATGCCTGGCCAAGGGCGCTTAATTACTAAAATGCCGCCCTTCCCATTTTCAACGTCCTGTCCTGTTTCATCGACAATGGCCGCCATAATGCCAGGCAGAGGCAATGAGCATGAGCCGGGTTTCATATCCATTGCGCCCGGGAGTGGTGTGATCATATGACCACCTGTCTCCGTCTGCCACCAAGTATCGACAATCGGGCAACGACTAGCGCCTACAACCGTGTAATACCACATCCACGCCTCCGGATTGATCGGCTCGCCGACCGTACCGAGTAAACGCAGACTGGAAAGATCGTATTTTCCGGGCAAATCAGCGCCGGCCTTTATCAATGAACGAATTGCCGTAGGCGCTGTGTAAAAAACATTGACCTTGTGGTCTTGGATGATCTTCCAAAACCGCCCCGCGTCGGGATAGGTCGGCACACCTTCGAAAACAATCTGTGTAACACCCACTGCCAGCGGGCCATAAGTAATATAAGTATGTCCAGTAACCCAACCCACGTCGGCCGTACACCAGTAGACATCCGAAGATTTAGCATCGAAGGTCCACTTCATCGTCAACATAGCTTGCAGTAAATAGCCGCCGGTGGAATGTTGTACACCTTTCGGTTTGCCGGTAGAGCCAGAGGTATGAAGAATAAAAAGCGGATGCTCCGCGTTCACCCAGGTGGGAAGACACTCATTTTGCTGCCCTTGAATAACGTCATGCCACCATTTATCACGAGGGGCTTCCATCACAACGGTGCTACCTGTGCGCTTATAAACAATGACGCTCTTTACCGCATCGCAACCGCCCATGTTGAAAGCTTCATCTACCGCGGGCTTGAGAGGTATTTCCTTGCCGCCGCGATATTGCCCGTCAGCGGTAATCACAGCGACGGCGCCGGCGTCGATAATTCTTTCATGTAAGCTTTTAGCAGAAAATCCTCCGAACACAACGGCATGAGTTGCTCCGATTCGGGCGCAAGCTTGCATGGCAACGATTGCTTCGATCGACATCGGCATATAGACGAGTACTCTGTCCCCCTTTTTGATGCCGAGCGTTTTCAATGCATTGGCAAACTGACAAACCTTGTGGTACAGCTCTTTATAGGTAACTTGCGTCACATCACCGTTATCGGCTTCGAAAATGATCGCTATTTTATTAGGCTGAGTTTGTAAATGCCGATCGAGACAGTTATACGAGGCGTTTAGCTCTCCGTCGGAAAACCATTTAAAGAAAGGCGGATTAGATTGATCGAGTACTTGAGTAAACGGTTTTTGCCAAAGCACGTTTTCCTTCGCCAGCTTTCCCCAGAATCCCTCGAAATCTCGCTCGGCTTCGTCGCACATCGCTTGGTAGGCCGCCATTCCGGAAACATTGGCCTGCTTCACAAAAGCTTCGCCAGGCGAAAAAACTCGGTCTTCTTGTAGTACTGACTCAATCGTGGACATACAACCTCCTCAAAAGATCGCGACCAACGGCGGAAGCGATGCTACTACTGTAGACGCACATCACATAGATATTATGGTGCATCGTTTTTTTTTCGGCTTCGATGACAACTCAGAATCCGTATTGGTAAAACTACGCCGCTCATAAAGCTTACGTATGCATTACATGCACATCTCATAAAATTTGCTAATACTCACTCTGAAGCATTCTAGCATGCACCTCAACATAGGCAACGGCTCCTAGCCATAGATAGGTCATCTCAAATATCGATAAATCACCATCGGCAATACTCATTGGACTAGAAAAGTCCGAATAATTTCTCGTTGCCATCTTTATAACAACAACAAGCAATGAAACGGGAAATGTTAGAATCCGACGCTATTGAATCAATAGCCGCCTAAAGATACGTCATGACAATCATTCGCCAAGAAGACCTCATCACCTCCGTCGCCGATGCACTGCAATATATTTCCTACTACCATCCCGTCGACTACATAAAGAGCCTCTCGCGCGCTTATGAATTGGAGCAATCGCCCGCCGCCAAAGACGCGATGGCGCAGATTCTCATTAATTCCCGCATGTGCGCAGAAGGCCATCGGCCGATATGTCAGGACACCGGCATCGTCACTGTGTTTTTAAAGGTAGGCATGAACGTACGTTGGGATGGCGCAACGATGAGCACGGATGACATGGTTAACGAAGGCGTCCGCCGAGCCTATTTGCATCCCGATAATAAGCTTCGTGCATCGATCCTCAGCGATCCGGCGGGTGCTCGAAAAAACACCAAAGACAACACGCCGGCCGTTGTTCACTACGAGATCGTACCGGGCGATACCATCGAAGTGCATGTGGCGGCGAAAGGGGGCGGATCGGAAAACAAATCCAAATTCGTGATGCTCAACCCGTCGGACTCCATTATTGATTGGGTTTTGAAAACAGTTCCGATGATGGGCGCCGGTTGGTGTCCGCCCGGCATGTTGGGAATCGGTATCGGTGGTACTGCCGAGAAGGCCATGGTAATGGCGAAGGAATCGCTAATGGATCCTATCGACATGCAGGAATTGATCCAACGAGGTCCAAAAAATCGTATAGAAGAACTTCGCGTAGAGCTTTACGAAAAAGTAAATGCACTCGGCATTGGCGCGCAAGGGCTTGGCGGGTTAACCACGGTACTCGATGTAAAAATCAAAGATTATCCTACGCACGCCGCATCGTTGCCGGTGGCCATGATTCCTAATTGCGCCGCCACCCGGCATGCACACTTCGTTCTTGATGGCAGCGGCCCAGCGTCATTGGAAATACCTTCATTAAATGACTGGCCGGAACTCACATACGACTCATCGAAAGGTAAACGCGTATTCCTCGATAAAGTTACCCCTGCCGAAGTAGCATCTTGGAAGCCGGGAGACGTACTGTTGCTTAACGGCAAACTGCTTACGGGACGCGATGCCGCTCACAAACGCATCCAAGACCTATTCGCCAAGGGAGAAAAACTTCCTGACGGCCTGGATTTCAACGGTCGCTTTATTTACTACGTCGGCCCAGTAGATCCTGTACGAGATGAAGTCGTCGGCCCAGCCGGTCCCACCACTGCGACGCGGATGGACAAATTCACTGAAATGATGCTGGCCAAAACCGGACTATTAGGTATGGTCGGTAAGGCAGAGCGTGGGCCCGTCGCCATTGAATCCATCAAGCAACACAAATCCGTTTACTTGATGGCAGTGGGTGGAGCGGCTTATTTAGTTTCAAAAGCGATCAAAGCGGCGCGCGTCGTCGCTTTTGCGGAACTGGGTATGGAAGCTGTTTACGAATTCGATGTTACCGATATGCCGGTTACGGTTGCCGTTGATTCAAGCGGCGTCTCTGTGCACCAAACCGGGCCGGCGGAGTGGCAAGCGAAAATAGGAAAAATTCCAGTCGCAGCAAAATAACCCGTTACTAAAATTCAAATTAATCGGAGCGTATTCATCATGAATTCGCTCTGAATGATCTCTTCTAAAAAAAATATCCAACGGCCGCTCAGCGCGGCAGGCCAGGACCCATCGTCCACTACTCATGTCTGAATTGACGGACCAGGTATAATTCAGCTTTTGATGTACTCACTTCCATGTCAACCGCTGTTCTGCCGCGCATATCCATGCAACGAATTCATTTAAAGGGTCTGCCGACCACGGCGGACTCGCTGGCGTTAGCCCAGCTTGCCGCTCAGCACCGGCCGCTCATCATCGTTACCGAATCAGCTTGGCACGGCGAGCGGCTGCGTGAGGAAATCCTCTGGTTTTCGCCGGGCTTAGCCGTCTACTTTTTCCCCGATTGGGAAACATTACCGTACGATCATTTTTCTCCGCATCCGGACTTAGTGTCGGAAAGGCTTGAGACGCTACACCAAATATCAAGCGGTCAGTGCGACATCGCAATCATTCCTATCACCACCGCCTTGTACCGCCTACCGCCAAGAGAATATTTAGCCGCCCATACATTCTTCTTGAAACAAGGCACAACGCTTGATATCGATAAACTTCGCCAACAGCTAACACTGGCCGGTTATACCCACACGACACAAGTCGTTAGCCCCGGCGAATATTCCGTGCGCGGCGGTTTGATAGATCTATTCCCGATGGGCAGCGCCGTGCCTTATCGTCTCGATCTGCTCGACACGGACATCGAAACCATTCGCACCTTCGACGTCGATACGCAGCGAAGCATTTATCCGGTTTCGGAAATGCGATTACTGCCGGCCCGCGAATTCCCTATCGATGAAGCGGGACAAACGCGCTTCCGGCAAAACTTTCGCGAGCGATTCGAAGGCGACCCATCGAAAAGCCGTCTTTACAAAGATGTGAGCAATGGTCTGGCACCCGCAGGCATCGAATATTATCTGCCGCTATTTTTCGATAACGTCGCTACGCTTTTCGATTACCTGCCGAGCAATGCCCATATTTGCCTGCATCACAACATCGAACAGGCTGCGCAGGATTTCTGGCGCGATACGCAATCACGCTACAACTTATTGCGCGGCGATAAGGATCGACCGTTACTGCCACCGCAAGATTTGTTTTTGACTGCGGAAGATTTCTTTATCGCGTTAAAAGCATTCGAGCGATTCGATTTACCGGCACCGGCGCCCACCAACGAGCAAAGAACCGCTTTACTGGATACTGCTCCGCTTCCCGATTTGGAAGTAAACCGCAGAGCCGAAGACCCGATCATCAAGTTACGCAACTTCGCGAACACTTTCAAAGGCCGCCTTTTAATCGCAGCAGAAAGCTTAGGGCGCCGCGAAACACTATCGCAATACCTCGCCGAAAACGGCCTCAAGCCCGCATTATGTGACGATTACGCCAGCTTTCTAAAAAGCGATGCGCCGCTTTTACTAACTCACGCACCGCTTGCCGCCGGTTTTCATCTCACCAGTGAGCAGTTCGCCATCGTCACCGAGAACGAATTGTTCTCAACGCAAATACGCCAATCCCGTCGCCGCGACGCAAAATCGCGTGCGGCGACTGAAGGCATGTTGCGCGATCTATCGGAAGTCAAAGTTGGCGACCCGGTCGTTCATACGGATCATGGTATCGGCCGCTATCGAGGACTCGTCAATCTTGATCTCGGTGAAGGCACGACCGAATTCATGCAGCTTGAATATGCCGATGGCGATAAGTTGTATGTTCCCGTGTCGCAGTTGAATCTGATTAGCCGCTACAGCGGCGCATCGCCCGAAGCGGCGCCGTTGCATAAGCTCGGCAGCGGTCAATGGGAAAAGGCAAAGCGCCGCGCCGCTGCGCAAGTGCGCGACACCGCCGCAGAATTGCTAAACCTTTATGCGCAACGCGCCGCGCGCCAAGGTCATGCATTTCAAATCAAAGCATCAGACTACGATACATTCGCAGCCAGCTTTCCCTTTGAAGAGACACCCGATCAAGCGGCCGCCATCGAAGCCGTTAAAGTCGACATGGCGACAGGCAAGCCGATGGATCGCCTGGTTTGCGGCGATGTCGGCTTTGGTAAAACCGAAGTCGCTTTACGCGCCGCATTCATGGCGGTATGCGGCGGAAAACAAGTGGCGATTCTAGTACCCACAACGCTATTAGCCGAACAACACTTCCAGAATTTTTCCGATCGCTTTGCCGAATGGCCGGTGAAAATCGCTGAGCTGTCCCGCTTTCGCAGCACCAAGGAAATCAACGATGCGATGAAGGGCTTAGCCGAAGGCAAGATCGACATCGTCATCGGCACACATAAATTGATTCAGAAAGATGTAACGTTTAAAAATCTGGGGCTCGTCATCATTGATGAGGAACATCGCTTCGGCGTACGCCAGAAAGAGCAATTGAAAGCGCTGCGTGCCGAAGTCGATGTATTAACGCTAACAGCAACACCAATCCCACGTACGCTTGCCATGTCATTGGAAGGCTTGCGTGATTTCTCCGTCATCGCCACCGCCCCGCAGAAGCGCTTAGCCATCAAGACATTCGTACATGCGCAATCGGAAGGCATTGTGCGTGAAGCGGTATTGCGAGAATTGAAGCGGGGCGGTCAGGTTTATTACCTGTACAACGAAGTCGAAACCATTCAGAACCAGTTGGAAAAACTGACCAAGCTCTTGCCCGAAGCACGTATCGCCATTGCACACGGACAATTACGCGAACGGGAACTCGAGCAAGTGATGCGCGATTATTATCATCAACGCTTCAATGTATTGCTCTGTTCTACCATTATCGAAACCGGTATCGATGTACCGACGGCAAATACCATCATCATTCATCGCGCCGACAAATTCGGCCTAGCGCAATTGCACCAACTGCGTGGCCGCGTCGGCCGCTCGCACCATCAGGCCTATGCTTATTTATTGACGCCCGCGGAAGAAGCGCTCAATGCAAACGCCAAAAAACGGCTCGAAGCGATTCAAATGATGGAAGATTTGGGCTCAGGTTTTTATCTCGCCATGCATGATCTTGAAATACGTGGTGCCGGTGAAGTATTGGGCGACTCGCAAAGCGGTGAAGTGCAGGAAATCGGCTTCTCGCTTTACACCGATATGCTCAATAACGCGGTGAAATCGCTCAAAGCCGGAAAAGAACCCGATCTATCCGCGCCGCTCGGCGTTACCACCGAAATTAATTTGCACACGCCCGCCTTGCTGCCTGACGACTACTGCGGCGATATTCACGAACGCCTTGTACTTTATAAGCGGCTGGCCAATTGCGAAAACCAGGACGACCTGGAACGTTTGCAAGAAGAATTGATCGATCGTTTCGGTCTGCCGCCGGAGCCAACGCAAACGTTGCTCGATAGTCATCGTTTGCGAATACTGGGTAAGCCGATGGGCATCATCAAAGTCGATGCCACCAGCGACGCAGTGCAAGTCCAGTTCGCACCGAATCCGCCGATTGAAGCGGCTCGCATCATTCAACTCGTTCAATCTCAGCGCAACGTCAAACTTGCGGGACAAGACCGCTTGCGTGTTACTGTGTCGGCGCCCAGAGTGGCGGACCGAGTGGCAGAAATCAAAAAGTTGATGAAAGCACTGGTTTCATCAAAGTAATTTCGATAACTGAAGCGAACTTCTGGAGAAACCGCAAAAATGTCCGCACAAGCCGATTCGGTAAAATCGATTCTTTATGCACTCGGCGCCAACGCCGCGATCGCAGTTTCGAAACTCGCGGGGGCTTTATACACAGGCTCCGCATCCATGCTAGCCGAAGCCATTCACTCCTTTGCCGATTGCGGCAATCAAGGTCTGTTGTTATACGGACTTAAAAATGCAAAAGAGCCGCCATCCCCCGAATATCCGCTAGGACATGGCAAGGCCATTTACTTCTGGTCTTTCATCGTTGCGCTCATTCTATTTAGCATGGGCGGCCTTTTCTCTATTTACGAAGGCGTTCATAAACTCTCTGAGGCAGAAACCTTATCCTCGCCGTGGGTTGCTGTAGCCATTCTGGTATTCGGTGTTATCGCGGAGGCGTTTTCGCTTTACGGCTGCTTACAAGAGATTAATAAAATTCGTGCCGGTCGCAGTCTATGGACATGGTTCCGCGAGTCGCGCCAAAGTGAACTGATCGTCATTCTGGGAGAAGATATAGCGGCGTTGTTCGGACTGGTGTTTGCCCTATTCGCCATTTTGTTAACCGTAGTAACAGGCAATCCGTTATTCGATGCGATTGGCAGCATCGCGATCGGCGCATTGCTCATACTGGTTGCCGTAGGCATCGGCACTGAAGTGAAAAGCCTGCTGATCGGACAAAGCGTTGAAGCATCCGAACGAGAACTTATTCGCAGCTTCATCGCGGAACAGCAAGGCGTAGCGAAAGTACTGAATCTACTTACGCTGCAGTTAGGTCAGGAAATCATGATTGCGGTAAAAGCCGAGATGCATGCCATCGAGTCGAAACTCATGATCGAACACATCAACAACATCGAAAAGCGTCTCAAAGAAAGATTTCCGGGAATACGTTGGATTTTTTTCGAACCGGATATCGCGGACTAAACGATTCGAAAGCAACCATTGAAATACGACTTAATCATTCAAGGCATTGATGTCGCGACTCAAGACCTGAAGCAACTCGCTAAGCTATCGAACGTCGTTCGTATTGAGGCTATTCATCAACAAGCATTCCGCCTTGTCGAAGCCGACATCGCGAATAAGCCTTCCGTTGCGGCTCACTGTGCGGATGCACAACTTGATTTCGGCTTCGTGCCACAGAGCAGGCAATTACGGGACTTCGGTTTGATCGTGATGGATATGGACTCCACGCTAATCACAATCGAGTGCATTGATGAAATCGCCGACATGATGAATTTGAAGGCACAAGTGTCGGCCATTACCGCATCGGCAATGCGAGGTGAAATCGATTTTCAAGCAAGCTTGCGTCAACGAGTAGGATTACTAGCCGGACTTCCTGAAGATGCGTTGGAAAAAGTTTACCGAGAACGGCTCAAGCTATCGCCCGGCGCCGAAGACTTACTATCTGTTTGCAAAAAATCCGGTATAAAAACGTTGCTCGTCTCCGGTGGTTTTACGTTCTTCACCGAGCGTTTAAAAGTGCGGTTAGGCCTCGATTATGCTGCCTCGAACTTGCTCGAAACCGCCAACGGCAAATTAACGGGAAACATCATCGGTGATATTGTCGATGCCGATGCAAAAGCGGCATGGCTGGTGAAGACGAGAGATCAATTAGGTCTATCGCAGACGCAGGTCGCTGCCATCGGCGATGGAGCAAATGATCTGAAAATGTTAGCGGAGGCTGGTGTTTCTGTGGCCTATCACGCCAAAGCGGTTGTGCAGGAAAAGGCCAATTATGCGTTGAATGTAATGGGGCTAGACGGTGTGTTGCCCCTTTTAGGCAAGCACGATTAAATCGCCCCCACAAGGTTTCATTATCATTTTTAGCGAAACGAAGAATCTGCTTTTTGTCTGCACTAGGTATTAGTACTATGAACAACAGATTCTTCGCTTCGCTAAAATAACAAACGGGCATTTTGTCTAAGCAACTTCCTCAATCCACGCCGCTTGAATCGCTTCGAGAATCTTCTCTCCACAATGGGCCGGATCGTCATCGAATTCTTCTAATTCCATCACCCATTCGCGCAAATCCATAAATCTAACGTACTGCGGATTTACATCGGGAAATTTATCGACCAGTTGAATAGCAATCTCAAGACTGTCAGTCCATTTCATGACTATTTGCCTTCCTTAACCATGTTGATGGTGTACCTGGGAATCTCGATCACCAAGTCGTCATCCTGCACAATCGCTTGGCATGAAAGACGGGAATCGGGCTCAAGTCCCCACGCCTTATCCAGCATATCTTCTTCTTTTTCTTCCGCCGGCTCTAGCGAATCGAGTCCTTTGCGCACAATCACATGACAAGTAGTGCAAGCGCATGACTTCTCGCAGGCATGTTCGATTTCGATGCCGTTTTGCAATAGAACATCACAAACGGATACGCCGGTCTTGCCCTCGATCGAGGCGCCCTCGGGGCAGAGATGTGTGTGGGGTAGTACGGTAATTAACGGCATATCAGCCTTCGATCTCCGATATTTTGTGACCTCTGAGCGCCTTAGCAACGCTCTTATCCATGCGACGTGCCGCGAACGATTCCGTGGCTCGGTTCAACGACTCGATGGCAAGCTTAATGGCACGATGGTCGTTGCTTTCTAATTTTAGATTCAATGCGGCAATTGCCTGCTCGATGCTCTCGCGTTCAGCGGCATCGACGAGATCCGGATCTTGTAACAGCGCAACCTGCACCGCTTCGATAATCTGCTTAGCTTCCACCTGTTGTTCTCGTAATGCACGCACTTGCATATCGTCCGTGGCATGTGCAAAGGAATCTTGCAGCATGCGGGTAATGTCTTCATCGGTAACGCCATAGCTAGGCTTCACCGTTATATGCGCTTCCACGCCTTGGCTTGCTTCTCGCGCAGTTACCGATAGCAGGCCATCCGCGTCGACTTGAAAAGTCACCCGTATTCTCGCCGCGCCCGCCACCATCGATGGAATTCCACGTAATTCGAAACGTGCTAAAGAGCGGCAATCGGATATCAATTCACGTTCACCCTGCACCACATGAATCGCCATTGCGGTTTGGCCGTCTTTGTATGTGGTGAATTCCTGCGCGCGGGCAACGGGGATGGTCGAATTGCGCGGAATGACTTTTTCCGCCAATCCGCCCATGGTTTCGAGTCCTAACGATAATGGAATTACATCGAGCAATAGCCAATCGTCGCTTGATCGATTTCCAGCAAGCACATTGGCTTGAATGGCAGCACCCAATGCGACGACCTTGTCCGGGTCTAAGTTATTAAGCGGTTCTTGCTTGAAAAAATCCGCTACGGCTCGTTGGATCTGCGGTATGCGCGTTGCGCCGCCAACCATGACTACACCTTTGATGTCCTCCACCGACAAACCGGCATCGCGCAGCGCTTTACGCGTCGGCTGCAAGGTTTTATTGATTAGCGTCTTAGTGATTTCGGCAAATGTTTCCACGTCCAACACGACATCAACCACTTCGCCGGAAATCAGCGCCACATTGATGCGAGCATCCGGATGATAGGTCAGCGTCTCTTTCGCTTCGCGTGACTTAGTCAGCAAGAGCCGCATATCTTTGTCGTTTGGAGGCTGAACGTGCGATTGTTCGAGAACCCAACAAAACACACGTTGATCAAAATCATCGCCGCCTAGCGCTGAATCACCGTTAGTCGCCAATACTTCGAAGACACCTTTCGATAACTTGAGAATCGAAATGTCGAAAGTGCCGCCTCCCAAATCAAAAACGGCGTAGGTACCTTCCGAAGCGTTATCGAGACCATACGCAATAGCAGCAGCAGTCGGTTCATTCAACAAACGCAATACATTGAGGCCAGCGAGCCGCGCGGCATCCTTTGTGGCCTGACGCTGTGCCTCGTCAAAATAAGCAGGTACCGTGATTACCGCACCGACCAACTCTCCGCTCAATGAACGCTCGGCTCGATCACGCAGCACCCGAAGAATCTCCGCCGACACTTCGATCGGACTTTTAACGCCAGCCACGGTGTTTAACTGCACCATGCCGGGCGCATCGACGAATCGATAAGGCAAACGTCCAACGCCTGTCACATCTTTCAAGCCGCGTCCCATGAAACGCTTAACCGAAATAATTGTATTGCTCGGATCTTCACTTTGCTTACGTTGCGCAGGATATCCAACCTCAGTATGTCCATCTGCAAAGTAACGCACAACGGATGGCAACAATGGATGGCCTTGTTCGTCATTCAGCACAACGGCAACGCCTGAGCGAACCGTCGCAACCAAGGAATTGGTAGTACCCAGATCAATGCCTACCGCCAAGCGATGCTTGTGCGGCTCAGCGGCCATGCCGGGTTCGGAAATTTGTAGGAGTGCCATGCGTTAAGTCTTTACTACTAAATAGCGCGAAGGATTCGCAGAGTAATCGCAAAGGAGCAGGTTTGATATATCTCGCTCAACTCCCATACACCATTGCCGTTCTAAATCTCATCGAAAGACGCTAATGCATCTTCAATTTCTTCCTGCAATTTTTCCAGAAAACGCAATTCACGCACCGCCATCGCTGCGTTTCGATAATCGCGATCAAGATCGATGTTTTTTTCCAGCCTTACCAATAACGTTTTACGCTCTTCCGCCAATTGATCATCTACACTATTTAACACGGATGCATCCTTGCCGTGCTTCGCATCTGCCACGGTCTCACGCCATTCCATTTGTTTCATTAGGAAGTCCGCCGGCATCGCGGTATTAGTTTCTTCTTCGGTATCCACACCATTGAGATTTATCAAGTAACGCGCGCGGGATAACGGCTTCCGTAACGTTTGATAAGCCTCGTTGGCATACGTCGCCCATTGCATAGAACGCCTACGATCCGCTTCCGGCGCGCTGGCAAAGCGATCAGGATGAACTCTCGACTGCACTTCACGATAAGCCGCATCGAGACGCGCGCTGTCGATGGCGTAAGCGATGGGCAAATCGAAAAGATCGAAATAGGTTTTAGAAAAATCCGAAGTCATATGACTACATGCTAAAAGGGGCGGTCACGCCGCCCCTTGATTCGGTAAGGCGACTATTCCGCCTTCACACGTTAAATGATTCTCCGCAGCCGCATTCGTCCTTGACGTTCGGGTTGTTGAACTTGAATCCTTCGTTCAAACCTTCGCGCGCAAAATCAAGTTCAGTGCCATCGATATAAGGCAGACTCTTGGGGTCGACAAATACAGTGACACCGTTGCTTTCGAATTGAAAATCGCCATCCTGTATTTCATCGGCGAATTCCAATTTATAAGCCAAACCTGAACAACCGGTAGTACGAACACCTAACCTAAGACCAATCCCCTTACCTCGTTTAGCAAGGTAATTTTGTACGTGGTTAGCGGCTTTTGAGGTCAGCGTTATAGACATGGTGGACGGCTTAAGCATTGACTACCTTTTGTTCATCTTGCTCGATTTTCGCCTTGTAATCGGCGACTGCGGCCTTTATGGCATCCTCGGCAAGAATGGAACAATGAATCTTCACAGGAGGCAAAGCCAATTCCTCCGCGATTGCGGAGTTCTTAATCGTCATGGCTTCATCCAAGGTTTTGCCTTTCACCCATTCGGTTACAAGTGAACTGGATGCAATAGCAGAACCGCAGCCATAGGTCTTAAACCGAGCATCCTGAATGACACCATCCGGCCCAACCTTAATCTGCAGCTTCATCACATCACCACAAGCAGGTGCGCCCACCATACCGGTACCGATGCCCGCCTCATTCTTGGCAAAAGAACCCACATTGCGGGGATTCTCGTAATGATCAATCACTTTTTCGCTATAAGACATGATGCTTCTCCGAATAAGTTTAGGGATGAAGAATAAATTCAACCGATAGGGTTCATTTATGTCTCTTCAAACTTTCATCCCTTTATCTGTATATCTACTTAGTGCGCAGCCCACTGCACTGAGTTCAAATCAATTCCGTCTTTGTACATTTCCCACAAAGGCGACATAGCACGCAACTTATCAATCTTGCTTCGAATCAATGCCACGGCAAAATCAATATCTTCTTCTGTGGTAAACCGCCCCAGCGTGAAACGGATAGAGCTATGTGCCAATTCGTCGTTGCGACCGAGTGCACGCAACACATACGACGGCTCAAGACTCGCTGAGGTACAAGCAGAGCCGCTCGATACCGCCAAATCCTTCATGGCCATAATCAATGATTCCCCCTCAACAAAGTTGAAGCTGACATTGAGGTTATGCGGCACGCGCTTTTCCATATCGCCATTGACGTAAACCTCTTCGAGACCATTGACGCCATTTAATAACCGATCACGCAACATGCGAATCCGCTCGTTATCGGCCGCCATTTGCTCACGAGCGAGACGAAATGCTTCACCCATACCGACAATTTGATGGGTCGCTAAGGTTCCTGAACGCAAACCGCGCTCATGACCGCCGCCATGCATTTGCGCTTCAAGGCGAATACGTGGTTTACGTCGTACATACAACGCACCGATGCCTTTGGGGCCGTAAGTCTTATGGGCGGAAAAACTCATTAAATCGACTTTAAGCATCTCAAGATCAATAACCGCTTTGCCGGTTGCTTGCGCCGCATCCACATGAAAAATTATTCCACCAGCACGACAAATCTCTCCAAGTGCTTGAATATCCTGCACTACGCCGATCTCGTTATTGACATACATCACCGACGCAAGAATCGTGTCGGGACGAAGAGCTGCTTTAAATTTTTCCAGATCGAGCAACCCGTTCGGCTCCACGTCGAGATAGGTCACTTCGTAACCTTCTCGCTCTAATTCCCGCATTGGATCCAACACCGCTTTGTGTTCGGTTTTTACCGTAACGACATGCTTGCCCTTGGCTTTATAGAAATGCGCAGCGCCTTTAATTGCAAGGTTGTCGGACTCGGTAGCACCAGACGTCCAGATAATATCCTTAGGATCACAATTGACTAACTTGGCAACCTCGCCCCTCGCTTCTTCGACTGCTTTTTCCGCGTCCCAACCAAAAGCATGAGAACGACTGGCGGGATTGCCGAAACACTCGGTCAGATAGGGAATCATTTTTTGCGCAACGCGCGGATCGACCGGAGTGGTAGCCGAATAATCGAGATAAATAGGAAGCTTGTTCATAGCATTCACTTTGCTTGTTAACCGTTCAAAATCTAGGCTGCTAATACTGGTTTAGTACCGCCGAGAGATGTGCACTCCTCACTGCGGATTACTTTCACCGGCTTGGTCCTTTGTTGCTCAACCAAGTCGTGCAATTTAATCGACTCCAGAAAATCGAACACTCGCTCGTTTAACTGAGCCCACAAGTGATGGGTCATACATCGATGGTCGTCTTGACAGTTTTCCTTACCGTGACACTGCGTCGCATCAATGGGCTCATCCACCGCGAGGATGATGTCTGCAACGGAAACCTCATTCATCTTTTTTGCCAAGCAGTAACCACCACCGGGTCCACGTACGCTTTCCACTAACGCATGACGGCGCAATTTGCCGAATAACTGCTCCAGATAAGACAGTGAAATCTTTTGCCGCTCGCTAATGCCGGCCAATGTAACGGGGCCTTCGCCATCACGCATCGCGAGGTCGATCATTGCCGTCACCGCGAAACGCCCCTTAGTTGTCAATCTCATTCCAAGCCTCTTCAGTGGCTAAAGCCACATATCCGACCATTTGAGTCAAGTATTATACAGAATCCCGACTAAAACGATCAACTATTGCCACCGCTCTTGATCTGCCCTTTTCCATCGGAAATCTTCTCTGAATGGGGCCCCCAGCGCTCCGCCGCCGCAGCCTCGTCTTCTTCTTTGACGCCCATCTTTTCCAACTGCGCAATCAATTTTTGCAAACGCGCATCAGTCTCTTCCATATGAGCAACCAACGATTGAACCGTTTGTTCCATTGGATCATCTGTGACACCACCAATGGCATAAGCGTTAAAGCTAGGCTTTTCGCGCACGGCGCTTTGCGACTCTGAGTCGGTTTCGACAATGTGGCCAGGAATACCAACAACTGTCGCACCGGCGGGCACATCCTTCACCACCACAGCGTTTGATCCGACCTTAGCGCCGTCACCGATAATAATCGGTCCCAGTATTTTCGCGCCGGCGCCAACCACCACGCCCTTGCCGAGGGTGGGATGACGCTTGCCTTTATTCCATGATGTTCCACCTAAGGTTACGTCATGGTAAAGCGTGCAGTCGTCGCCAATTTCCGCCGTTTCCCCAATCACCACCCCCATACCGTGGTCAATGAATACCCGACGTCCTATCGCAGCCCCCGGATGAATCTCGATACCTGTGAACCAGCGCCCCATATGGGAAATAAACCGCGCCAACCATTTGAAATTCCATCGTCGCAATCGATGTGCAAGCCGATGGATCAATAGCGCATGAAATCCCGGATATAAGGTAATGACTTCGAGCCGAGTACGTGCTGCAGGATCCCGTTCGAACACAACGTCGATGTCTTCTCTAAGTCTGCTGAACATGAGGAAATGGATAGGAAGATTTTGAAGATTTTAAAGGGAGCGCACTTAAGCATTATACCTTAGTGATTCGCTCAACAATTAGAGCACGTGTGCTTAGCGCGTTTACTCGGCGTCTTTTGCTCGCATAGCAGTGAAGCGCTGAGCACCTTGGGGACGTTGCATAATGAACTCAATCCGATTACCACTCATACGCCCCACGAACGAAATAGCGACTTCCTTATCTTCGAACTGGGGTGTATGGCGAGTAACGAAAAGAATACGATCGCCGTCGATTTTTCCGTCGTAAATCCCGCCATCGCCGGTTGGATACCGCACTCGCCCCATTAGTACCGCGCCTTGGGATTCAAATTCGAAACGAATACGAACCTCTTTGCCATGAGGCCCAACCCACGCGCCAATCCAGCGCCCCGTCACATCGATGGGAGTTTCAGCAACCTGGACATTTCTGCCTTGGTTAATACCACGCGCGGGGATCACAACATTCGCATTACTAGAGGCACTCGATAGATCGTTACGAAAATAAAACCAACCAAAAATCGCCGCGAAAAACAGCAAACATACAATAGCCACCCCATAACGCTTCTTCGCCGGCAAACCAGTGCGTCCCGTGCTCAATAGGGCAATCAATCGCCCCATGTCGAAGTCCCAACGAGAATCCGACAATTCAACCGCCTGATGCATTGCAAGCGGCTTGAGCGACTCCGGCAATGTATCGACTCCAGGCATTTCCGCTTTCTGCACGAGCACAGGAATTACCCTGACGCCTCTTTGCAACGCTGCGACGATTTCTATCCGAACAAAATCGCCCTGATCGTCCAAGCGGTTCTTGCCATTAGCATCGACCGCCTTCAACCAATGTGGTCCAATCAATGCAATCAACACATCGCATCCAGCAACATTACGTTGGATTTCGTCGGCGAAGTTAACGCCCGGTTGAATATCTTCGATATCACGAAAAACGTACTCATCGCCAAAGACATGGGTGAGTCTCTCCGCTATTCGCCCTGCATAGCCAGCCGTGTCTTCACGACGATAACTAAGAAAAATTCTCGCAGCACTGGCGGCATGATGCGTTGTCAAAGCGTTTTGCTCCCGTTTGTTTTACCAAGGCGCGCGGTCCGCAATACCATTTTCATAACACCGCGCAGAATTTGTACTTCCTCCCGTTCAAGACGTATTCGACTAAAAATCCGCCGAATGCGCGTCATCAGGCGCTTAGGATGCGCAGGATCAAGAAAGCTGATTTCCGTCAACGTCTCTTCGATATGGCGATATAAACGCTCTATTTCTTCAAATGTCGCCAGAGGAAATTCCGGTTTGGCGGGCAATTCATTCAGCCCAGCAGCCATTCTTAACTCGTAGCAAACCACCTGTACGGCCGCAGCTAAATTCAGCGAAGAGTAGGTAGGATCGACGGGAATATGGGCTATTCGCTGACATTTGAGCACGTCCTCATTCGATAAGCCTGACATTTCGGTACCGAAAACCAAGGCAACATCGCCATCACGGGCATCCGCAATGGCTTGTATGGCCGATTCTCGAATTTCGGCAGAAGGATGCGATAAATCACGGCGGCGCGCGGTCATAGCGATAGCCAATGTCGTTCCTTTCAACGCATCTTCGAGACTCGAGCATATGACTGCATTGCTGAGCACGTCCGTAGCGCCGGCTGCCATTGCCAGCGATTGCCCATTCGGTTGAATTTGAGGATTCACCAAGAAAAGCCGGTTCACCCCCATGGTTTTCATTGCACGCGCAGCGGCGCCGATGTTCCCTGGATGGGACGTTTCAACCAGCACGATGCGGATACGATCAAGCGAGGAAATGGCATTCATATTAGAATTACGGCTTTGTGCGCGATAACCGCGTCACAATTATCTTTAAACATCGAGTCTGAATCCCCACTATGCATCCTATGCTTAACACCGCCATCAAGGCGGCGCGCAAGGCCGGCGCGATTATTAACCGAGCGTCGCTGGACTTGGACAAATTGACCGTCCAACGCAAACAACAAAATGATTTCGTATCAGAGGTGGATCATGCCGCCGAAGAAGCTATTATCGAGATCCTACGAGACGCCTATCCCGATCACGGGATTCTAGCAGAAGAGAGCGGTGCTTCTGGCAATGACAACGGAACAAATTCGGAATATCAGTGGATCATCGATCCGCTCGACGGAACGACCAATTTTCTGCACGGCCTTCCGCAATACGCCGTCTCTATAGCATTGGCGAAAAAAGGTGTGCTCGATCAAGCCGTCGTATTCGATCCCACCAAAAACGAACTCTTCACCGCGTCACGCGGCCGCGGCGCCTTTCTCAACGACAGACGCATCCGCATCAGCAAAACCCGCGAATTGGCCGATGCTTTGATCGGCACGGGCTTTCCGTATCGAGATTTTGGCTATCTGGGCCCTTACATGGCCATGTTCCGCGAGCTAACTCAAAAGACTGTCGGATTGCGCCGTCCCGGCGCCGCCTCCCTGGATTTGGCCTATGTGGCTTGCGGTCGTTATGACGGTTTTTTCGAAATCGGCCTATCGCCGTGGGACATGGCGGCAGGTGCATTGCTCATTATGGAAGCCGGTGGATTGGTCAGCGATATTGCCGGCGAACAAGGCTATTTGGAGAGCGGTCACATTATCGCCGGCACTCCGAAAATATTCACGCAACTGCTACAAGTCAGCGCTGCCCATTTGGGAGCATTGCGTACCGATACAGCCGCAAAGAATTAACGCCGGTTTGCTAACCCTGGCAGTCAGGCACTATTTTTGAAACCTTAGAGATCATTCTATTTGATCTTGCCACGCCCTTTCGTTGCAGGAATTCAATCGCATGAACGACATCGCCCATCACACTCCCATGATGCAGCAATACCTGCGCATCAAGCAGGAGCATCCCGATATGCTGGTGCTTTACCGGATGGGGGACTTTTACGAACTCTTTTTCGAGGATGCGGAAAAAGCATCCCGTCTACTCGATATCACCCTTACCTCCCGCGGTCAATCAGGAGGGCAGCCGATAAAAATGGCGGGGGTGCCTTACCATGCAGCAGAGCAATATCTATCTAAGCTGGTAAAAATCGGCGAGTCCGTCGTGATATGCGAACAAGTCGGCGATCCAGCCACCAGCAAAGGTCCGGTAGAGCGCAAAGTAAGCCGCATTGTTACGCCCGGTACATTGACCGATAGCGCACTGCTGGATGAGTCGCGTGATGCGCCTTTACTCGCAATCAATCCAAAACGAGAAAAAATTGGCTTAGCATGGCTTAATCTTGCTAGCGGCACACTTCGAGTCGCGGAGATAGATAGCGCGTTGCTTGGCAACGAACTTGATCGTCTCGCACCGGCAGAAATACTACTTCCGTCAGGAACGGAATTCGCAGCACTCCGTAAATGTCCGGTCAAAACACTTGCAGCAATTAGCTTTGATAAAGAAGCCGCAGAACGCGTACTACTCCGTCAGTTCGAAGCAGCATCCCTAGCCGGGTTTGGTTGTGAAAATCTTTCGCTAGCCATCGGCGCGGCCGGCGCACTCATCGGCTATGCCCGCCATACGCAGCAAGGCAGTTTGCCGCATATCACCGGGCTTACCGTGGAATACGGCGCCGAATACGTATTACTGGATGCGGCAACACGCCGTAATCTGGAGCTCACCGAGACGTTACACGGCGAAGCGGCGCCGACTCTTCTGTCTACAATAGATTCCACGGTTACCAGTGGAGGCCGCCGATTGCTGCGCCATTCGCTCCATCATCCGCTACGCAATAGGCAACTATTGATGGAACGATTCGACGCAGTCGCAACACTGATGCAAACCGAGTCAACGCAATCGCCGCTCGTCGACTTACAAACGACAATGCGGCAAATCGCGGATATCGAGCGCATTGCCACCCGAGTAGCACTCTCAACCGCAAGACCTCGCGACCTCTCCGGCTTACGAAATTCCCTGACTGTACTGCCGAGCTTACAAGCGCAGCTACAACAACTTACAAGCCCTTGCCTGCAGGACTTGTACGCCGGCCTCGATTGCGACAAAGAACTCATCAGCTTGCTTCAACGCGCCATCCATGATGAACCCGCCGTTGTGCTGCGTGAAGGCGGCGTCATTCGTGACGGTTACGATTCAGAACTCGATGATTTGCGAGCCATACAAAATAATTGCGGCGAATTCTTACTAGCACTTGAAGCACGAGAACGGGAGCGAACCGGCATCACCAATCTCAAGGTTGAATACAATCGAGTTCATGGGTTTTATATCGAAGTCACAAATGCCCATACGAATAAAGTCCCGGAAGACTATCGCCGTCGGCAAACGTTGCGTAATGCGGAACGGTATATCACGCCGGAATTGAAGTCGTTCGAGGACAAGGCGCTTTCCGCCAATGAGCGCGCCCTTGCTAGGGAAAAATTCCTTTATGAAGATTTGATACATAGGCTGCAACCACATGTTCAACGATTGCAACGAACAGCAGCCGCAATCGCAGAACTCGATATGCTATGCGCCTTTGCAAATAATGCACAGCGATTCGATCTGAAAGCCCCGGAATTCACAAACCATGATGTGCTCGATATTCAGGCCGGCAGACATCCGGTGGTCGAACGTCAGGTAGATAACTTCATAGCCAACGATCTCAAACTATCGCGAGAACGGCAAATGCTCGTCATTACTGGCCCCAATATGGGCGGTAAGTCGACGCTAATGCGACAAACGGCGCTTATCGTGCTAATGGCTCATATCGGTAGTTTCGTACCGGCTAGCCGCGCAATAATCGGCCCCATAGATCGCATATTCACTCGAATTGGCAGCTCTGACGATTTGGCCGGTGGACGATCCACCTTTATGGTTGAAATGAGCGAAGCGGCCAACATACTGCATAACGCCACAGAAAAAAGTTTAGTGTTAGTGGACGAAATAGGCCGCGGCACGTCAACCTTTGATGGTTTGTCGCTAGCGTACGCAATTGCGCGCCATTTAGTAGAAAAAAAACAATGTTACACATTGTTTGCAACTCATTATTTCGAACTCACCCGTTTAGCCGAGGAGTTCAAAGCTGTCGCCAATGTGCATTTAGACGCCGTTGAGCATAAGGACCGGATTGTTTTCCTCCACCGACTTGAAGAGGGCCCGGCCAGTCAAAGCTATGGCTTACAAGTCGCTCAACTTGCGGGCGTTCCACGGGGAGTAATACAACTGGCGCGACGGCAATTAATGGAATTGGAGCAGCAGGCAGCGGCACGCAACCCGCAAGGGGACCTATTCAACATACCGGAGCAAAATTTGGTAACAGAACATCATCCAGTACTAGATGCATTAGACGCACTGGACCCAGACCAACTTGCTCCAAGGGAAGCGCTCGAGGCTTTATATCGATTGAAGCGCCTTTATGCAGAGACTTTGGCGATTAATTGATAGATAGATAAATCAACTGCAGTTCAATTTACCAGGCAATAGATACGCCTTCATTCGAAGCCGAGTAATGACATCCACCTAGAATAGCGTTGATATACCAACCGAATAAAAAACGATTACGTAAAAAAGGTAGCTTTTTACGCAAAAACAACCAGCGCACTGCCGGAATATTCCGTAGCAGCGCGCAAGAAGTGTTTGACGAAAAACGTGCGGAGGTTTTGCTTAGTGCTCTACCCCAAGCTCGCCGTGCACATGGCCGTGAGTTTTTTCTTCATCGGTTGCCGGACGAACCTCCGTCACCGTGCAAGAAAAATCGAGAGCCATACCGGCAAGCGGATGGTTACCATCCACAACCACAGTTTCTTCCGTGACGTCGGTTACCGTATAAAGAATGTAATCTTCTTCATCCGCACCTTCAGCGCCACCCTCGAATTGCATACCCACAGCAACGGTATCGGGAAACATGCTACGAGGTTCGACCCGCAGCAATGATTCATCGTATTCGCCGAAAGCGTCGTCAGGTTCCAGTTGCACAGCGCAGCCTTCACCGACCGCTTTACCTTCCAAAGCCTCTTCTACCAATGGAAAAATGCCATCATAGCCACCGTGCAAGTAGGAAAGTGCAGATCCGGGCTTTTCAAGCATTTGGCCCTGCCGATCCTTCAATTCGTAACTTAAGGTCACTACAGTGTCTTTGGAAATTTGCATATCGTGCCTGTCCTGTATCCTGATGAATTGTGGATTTGCGACGGATTACCCTAAAGCCCCGAATCCTTCAGTCCGTCGTTTGTCATTTAGCATCGAACCCCGTGCTTTTATTAGCGTACGCGTTTTTGGGTCGCAAGCGCAACTCCTACGCTGAGAATCAACGCTTTTTGGTCAACATTTCTTGACTAATTTAAGCACTTCCTCAGCATGTCCCTTTGGGCTGTCTACATGCAATACGTGCTTGAGGGTTCCTTGTTTATCAATAATAAACGTGGACCGATTAATGGAAATACGTCGTGTTCCTGCTACGTCCTTCTCTTGAATCACACCATATTTCCGACATACCTCACCTTCCGCATCGGCCAATAAATTCACCGTGAGCCCGTGCTGATCACGGAATGATGCATGGGCAAGGCAATCATCCGGAGAAACACCAAACACAACCGTTTCATGGCGATTAAATTCATCTTCCAAGTCGCTGAAATCGATTCCTTGCCTTACGCATCCCGGAGTGCCATCTTTGGGATAGAAATAAAGCACAACGTTCTTGCGCCCATGAAAATCCTTTAAACTTACCATATTCATACCGGCATCCGGCAGATCGAACACCGGTGCCTTCTGACCTATTTCCACCATAACCCACCTCCCCGGCAGGAAGATTTAGAACGAGTTCCAAATCCAATTGGAGCCTTGAAATTTTAAACGAATCTTATGAAATTTAGTGCCTAAGGAAATAGACAGGAGCACCGCAACACAATCCAATATTAGTCGATTTTTTTCATATCAATTTAAAACCATGAAACTTGCTCTTCTCGGCGGAATTTCCGTCCGTCACTTTTTACGGGACTACTGGCAAAAAAAACCTTTGCTTGTAAGACAGGCCTTACCCAAATTCGAAGGCTTCATTACACACAAAGCCCTGTTTGATTTGGCTTGCCGCGATGATGTGGAAAGTCGTTTAGTGCGCCGCAGCCAAGCCGGTTGGCAACTGAGCAACGGCCCCTTTACCGGCAATAACATTTCGCGTTTGCCGAAGCGGGATTGGACGCTATTAGTACAAGATCTAAACCACTTCCTTCCTGAAGCCGCACGACTCATGCAACGATTCAATTTCCTTCCACACGCACGAGTAGATGATGTAATGGTGAGCTATGCGCCTATTGGCGGCGGCGTGGGCCCTCATTTCGACTCATATGACGTCTTCCTTCTGCAGGGGTGCGGCCAACGTCGTTGGCGCATTTCCGCCCAAAAAGATTTGGAATTAATTCCTGATGCTCCCTTGAAAATCCTTAAGCGCTTTGAAGCGGAAGAAGAATGGGTGTTAGAACCGGGCGACATGCTTTATTTGCCGCCTCGATATGCGCACGATGGCGTTGCGTTAACGGAATGCATGACTTACTCGATTGGTTTTCGCGCACCATCAGCACAGGAACTAGCCCACGCATTTCTTAATCACATACAGGATACGCTTACGCTAGAAGGACGATATGAAGATCCTGATCTCTTGGAGACCAAGCATCCAGGTGAAATTTCGAAACTGATGATCGGCAAAACAATGGACATGTTAAAAAACATCAGCTGGAAAGAAAAGGACGTGACAGAGTTTCTAGGTGTCTATCTTAGCGAACCTAAACCACACATATTTTTTACTCCGCCACAAAATCCATTATCTCTTCCCCGCTTCAAATCCGTAAGCGCGAAGTATGGACTTAAGCTCGCGCTAAAATCACGCATGCTTTACCGAAAGAATATCTTCTATCTCAACGGAGAACGTCTTGCCTTGCAGGAAGCATCAGCCGTGTACTTGCGAGAATTGGCAGATAAATGGCAAATACCCACTACAGCAAATATTGACAGAGATACGCTTGAAATCTTATGGGATTGGTACTGCGCAGGTTTTGTAGAAGCTAACAACGCCTAGGAGTCGTACCCTTTCTCGTACGACTTGCGATATCCAATACCAGGATTGGAGGACACATATCATGAATGACGACGAAAACACTTCAGGTTTATCTGCTATGCGCAACGGCCCTCAGTCGGTTGGAGAATCGGTACGCATTAGCAGCATGCGTGAGTCACGCCAAGCCATTGATCAAATAATGAGTTCAGCTCAAAAGTTGATACGCGTTTTCGAACGAGATTTGAGCGATCCAGGGTATAAAGACCCGACACGCATTCAGCTTCTTGAAACATTTCTATTGAAAAGCCATCACAATAGAATACAAATTGTCCTGCACGATACGCAAAATCTCGACCGCGATTGTGCAAGGCTTATAGCATTGTTTCGGCGTCATCCCAATGCATTTTCTATTCATCACACAATTGATGCGGCTAAACAAGCCGCCGATTCATTGGTAATTGCCGATTCCCATAGCGCATGGCACCGACTACATCATGATCATCCCCACGCGGTATACATTAAGGGCGAGAACGCAAACGTCACACAATTAGTACAGCGTTTTAATGAAATCTGGGAATCATCGTTACTGGCTGTTAGCGCTACCACTGTGGGGCTATAAAGATACAAAAATTCCGCATTACAAAATTTTATTTTGCATTAGCGTGAAAAAACTACAACAGTCGTATTAAATCTGCTCTAAGGCCGTGGAAAAATTTCGTTTTTCTGCTAAAATTTTTAAGTCGGTCGGTACACAACGCCGTCGAAATCACCGATACTTACGGGTTGAGTTTACTTAATTAAGGGAATAAATCAATGAAACTGTCTCTTCTCCTCGCCGCGATGCTCGCAGTTACGCTTGCAGCTTGTGGTAACAAACAAGAAGCCAAGCCTACCGAGACGCCTAAAGTCGAAGCGCCGGCCCCCGCTGCCGCTCCTGCTCCCGCCGCTCCGGCAGCCGACGCAGCAAAACCCGCCGACAGCGCTGCTCCGGCAGCCGCCCCGGCAGCTCCTGCAGCAGCTCCTGCTGACGCAGCTAAGCCCGCTGACGCCCCTGCAGCAGCTCCTGCTGACGCAGCAAAAGACGCAGCCAAGAAGCAATAAGCAGATTTCAGCGCTTAAAGAGCCGGCCTAAATGGCCGGCTCTTCTTTGTATTATTTTTTGCATATCGCACCAATGCATCTGAATTAAGCAAAGGCTTAGCTCATTTGCCTCCACGCAAATCCTACCGCTTGATCGGCCACCCCAATCCAATCGGCATCACAGCCCAACGCTTTTGCCAACGCCGCCTTAGCTAATTCGGGCCGGTTGTTATGTTTACTTAAATGCGCCGCTAATATGTGCTGCAAGCGGCTTGCATCAATGCGCGCGAGTAAAGCCGCGGCACTGTCATTATCGAGATGTCCCTGCCACCCCGCCACTCGTCGCTTTAGACTAACGGGATAAGGACCACTCATGAGCATATCTATATCATGATTGCACTCGAGCACTAAAGCATCCACTCCGGATAGGCACATCTCCACATGAGGTGTACTGCCCCCTAAATCGGTCAACACACCAATGCGATGTCGACCATCAGAAAATACGAATTGCACCGGCTCTCGAGCGTCATGAGGCACTGGAAACGGGTAAATGGATAAGCCGTTGATAGAGAATTCGCTGTGACTATCGATAATGCGAACAAGATCATTCGGCATATCCGGCAGCCAAGGTAACGTCCCATGACTTACCCATATGGGCACTTTAAACTTACGACCAAAACGTGCTGCACCACCGATATGATCGGAATGCTCATGGGTAATCAAAATAGCGGTGATATCTTCAGGCTGGAGCCCTAACCGCTCTAATCTAAAAATCGTTTCAGCCAAACCAAAGCCACAGTCAAGCATGACCCTAGCGCTGCCGGCTTCCACTATTAGAGCGTTTCCCTCAGAGCCACTGCCTAACGATGCAAATCGCATCATGTTGCGATATTCGATTGAATGAGTCCGGAACTTCACTGAGCACTACGATGAGCCAATTTGTTCCAAAACATTACGTTCAAGAAATTATTTGAGCTGATCGAAAAGCAGACCCAAAATACGATCACCAGTCGGTGTTTTGTCCGATGCGCCGGCAGCGTTTTCTACCACTACACTAGATTCGTCACCGGTACCGGTTACCCGAATACGATATTGAGCTTGGGTATTCCCTTTCTCGTCATCGCTTTTCCAGAATTTAAACTTGGATAAAAACCCTTGCTGCTGTTTGGCTGAGTCATTTCGTGGATCAATGTAGCGAACAAAATACATGCCTTTTGAACGATCATGGTCCTCTACAGTGAACCCAACGCGGTCGAGCGCAAGGCCTACGCGGCGCCATGCTCTATCGAATGTATCCGCGACCAACAAGCGATTGCTATTATCGGAGGAGGTAACGATGCGCGCACGCAGGGTTGTGGATGGCGTAGTCTCCAGCGCAGTCTTCGCAGACTCTTGGTCAACACCGAATTTAACTAATAACTTCTGCAACATTTCCGCTTCTAATTCCGGATCGGATGGACGAGCTTGCCAGACGGTACGTTCTTTGACATTCCCATCTTCGTAAACCTCCTCCATGCCACGGTGACTGATATAAACTTCCGTTCCGCCATCAGTTCGCCGCTCTAAACGGGTGCGGAATTTGTCACGCAGACCAGTGGAATAAAGAGCGCCTAACGCACGCTGAAGCGCAGCGCGGATACCGCTCTCTTCCATTTTTGGCTTACCTTCCTTCCACTCAGTCTCCATAGTGCCAACCTGAGGATCTTCCGACTTGAGCTCGAAGCCAGCATCAAGCCAGAACTGGCGCACCACCGGCCATACTTGCTCCGGCGTGCCTTTTACGGTCAACCAACGACTCCCCCCCGAACGCTCCACTGCTGCCCTATCGGCACTCGGAAGCAAAGGCGATTTACCAATAACAACCGTAGAGCCGGATCGTTGAGTCGAACGCTCCGTAGAATAAGCAGAATAAGTAGCACTGCCTGGTTCCGACTTAACACTAGGAACCGCATATCGATCGTCTGATGCAGGCTGGGTCAAGTCAGGCGGGACCTCCAGCGGTGGCAGCTTAGCCGAGTTCCGATAATCAATCTTTTTCTCGCCAAATAAAGTTGTGCACCCACTGAGGCCATTAATTAGGCCGGCAGAAAGTACAGATACCAGGAGGATGCGAATGGGAGTATTCATGCGAAGCGGCTTTACTTTAAAAGATGTATTAATGAATACGCCTCTAGAATGAAGAGGCGTATAACTGACTTGGTTTAATCTACTATTCCCGCCTCTACCAATGCAGCCTTCACGACCGCATGACTGCTAGGCGACAAGGGGGTGAGCGGTAAGCGAATGCCCTCTTCGATCCGCCCCATTTGAGACAACGCCCATTTCACAGGAATCGGGTTAGCCTCAACAAAAAGTTTTTGATGAAGCGGAAACAGGCGACGGTTAATTTCGTTTGCGCGAGAAAAGTCGCCGGTTAGCGCAGCAGTGCACATCTCATGCATTAACTTTGGCGCGACGTTTGCCGTAACCGAAATAGTTCCTTTAGCGCCTAGAAAAATTAGGGGAAGCGCCGTCGCATCATCACCGCTATATACCGCGAGATTTTTTGGGGCACGACGTAACAAATCAGTCCCACGCCCTAAATCACCCGTTGCGTCTTTCACACCAACAATATTTGGAATTTCGGCCAAACGCAAAACCGTATCATTCGACATATCACATGCCGTGCGTCCAGGCACGTTATAAAGGATGAACTGCATATCCACCGCTTCCGCCATGGCGCGGAAATGCCGATACAACCCCTCTTGCGTAGGCTTGTTGTAATACGGCACTACCGTCAAGCTGTAATTGGCTCCAGCCTCTTTCGCGAATTTAGCGAGTTCAATCGCTTCTGCCGTCGAATTTGCGCCAGTGCCGGCTATAACCGGCACGCGCCCGGCGGAGTACTTCACAGCCGCCGTAATTAATTCGCAATGCTCGGATATATTTACCGTTGGAGATTCGCCGGTAGTACCAACGATACAAATTGCGTCGGAACCTTCACTCACGTGCCAGTCGATAAGCGCTTGCAAACGCCCCAAATCGAGGGCGCCATCCGCCCGCATCGGAGTAACAATGGCTACTAAACTGCCTGTAAGCATCGAAGAATTCCTATAAAAACCACAAGTTTACCCCAATCTAGCGAGTGGGAGAATACATTACCGAAAGCGTCATTAAGTGCCAAATACATGTATGTCGGACACGTATTCATAGATCGGCTGGACTATCGAAAAAGCTGTAGGCGCAGCTAGTCGCCGGCAAGAACAAAACAACATTCTCTCACCTACAGCAAATCGCCATCAGAACTGAGGCTTTTTAACTGCGCCCTCAAACCGTTGCACACCATCCAAAATTTCTTTTTTTGCTTCTTCAGGTCCGACCCAGCCTTCGACCTTCACCCACTTGCCAGGTTCAAGATCTTTATAGTGTTCGAAGAAATGAGCAATTTGCGCCAACATAAGGTCCGGCAAGTCACGCGGACTTTGAATAGCGCGATATATATTGCAAAGCTTATCGACCGGGACAGCCAAAAGCTTCGCGTCGCCGCCCGCTTCATCCGTCATTTTCAACATGCCGATAGGTCTGCAACGTACTACGACGCCGGTAATAAGGGGCACTGGTGTAATGACTAATACATCCACAGGATCGCCATCATCGGAAATAGTATGGGGGATGTAGCCGTAGTTGCACGGGTAGTGCATAGCAGTGGACATAAAACGATCCACGAACATTGCCCCCGTTTCCTTGTCCAGTTCGTATTTGATGGGATCGCCATTCATTGGGATTTCAATGATGACGTTAAAGTCGTTTGGTAGATCGTTCCCTGATGGGACTCGGTCCAAATTCATGTTATTCCTCGCGGTAAAATCGATAAAAAGCCCAGCATTATATCGCACCGCGGAGAACCAGCTTCGTGTCGTTGCTTGCGCCGCGCCAAGACAACCTCACCAGATGTTCTACATGACCGTTTAATGTCCTATAGCAAGTCAGCCGTGGCCATTGATTCATCAATGTTCTCAGTGGCAGATTCGGATTCCAATCCCAGAAACTTGAGAATCTCCTCCTTTCGCTGCATGGCATCCTCGTAACCCAATTCCATCAACGCGCGACAATAGGGCTTCTCAAAAATTAAATAGCTGATCAAATTACTCCCGCTCATCCGACGCGCACCTAAGCTACGTAGCAAAAACCGAATGGTACGTGGCAAATCGCGCACATGCCTTGCCGCGATTTTTTCGATATCTTGACTTGGCGATAGCACCAAGTAATCCACCTGACGAAGCGGCATTCCTTCTGTTCGGTCGGTCCCTTCATTTATTGCTTTTACCGCCCTATTGATGCGTTCGAGCCGCTCTAAATCCACTTCAAGACTATCCAGAAAAATACCGTTCAACACATGGCCGGCAATCTGAGCAAGCGATGGCGGACGGCTATCGGCCCTAACTCGTTCCGGCTGTTCATCGGTAATTCGCCCGCCGGCGATGACAAGTATCTTGTCCGCTCCCAAATGTAGCGCCGAACTTAACGGAGCGATTTGGCGCATTGAGCCATCGCCGAAATATTCCCGGTTAATTCGGACCGGTGGAAATAGGAATGGAATCGCTGTCGATGCCAGCAAGTGATCAAGCTCCATCTCTACCTTAGCGCCGGCACGTCGAGCAAGCTTCCAAGTGACGAGAGAATCGTTTCCTTGGAAGAAAGTAATGGATTGTCCAGAGTTATAGCCGGAAGCCGTTGCACTTACTGCCCGCAAGTGGCCGGCATCAATATGACGCTGGATCATTTTCATATCGAAATGACGCTGGAGTAATTTACGCAACGGTGCATTATCGAGTACGGAGAGCGGATTATTTTTGCCTAAACCGCCGACAAGAAGCGACGCGGTTAGACGCAAACTACTCCGCAACGCGGCTCTCACATCGGTACGATAGACTTGATCGGTGCGGAAATTTTTCCAGACTGATGCAAGACGCCGAACGGCGTAATGAAAATCATCGGCATCGATTGCCAACGCGATAGCATTGATAGCGCCAGCCGATGTACCGCAGATGACCTGGAAAGGATTGGGCGCACCACGGTGAATCATTTTCGACATAGCACGTAGAACGCCCACTTGATAAGCGGCGCGCGCTCCGCCGCCGGTCAGAACCAGCCCGACCGCAGATGGATTTTGCCGGGTCATTTTTTCATGATTCTTAGTTAAAGTTAAGAGCGTGCCTTATGCAGATGCGCTTCAAGAAAACACCATTTCGTCGAGATATGTTACCTCAATGGCGTACAGCAAACGGGATATTAAAACGAGGGGATTTTAGGCTCTGTTCTTAACTAGGTTAGAGCCTCGATAATCTAGCGAAAAATTTAGGGGGCAAAAATGCCCCCTAAATTTCATTGATTAGACAACAGTGCTATGTAATAAAGGGACAATCATTAAAGCGACAATATTGATAATCTTAATCATCGGATTTACCGCCGGTCCTGCCGTATCCTTGTACGGATCACCCACCGTATCGCCGGTAACGGCGGCTTTGTGCGCATCGCTACCTTTGCCACCATGATGGCCGTCTTCAATATATTTCTTTGCATTGTCCCAAGCGCCACCGCCCGTGGTCATGGAAATGGCGACAAAAAGACCGGTAATGATGCTCCCCATCAATACGCCGCCCAACGCTTGCGGCCCGAGGATTACACCAACCAGCACCGGGACAAGTACCGGCAATAACGAAGGAACAATCATTTCCTTGATGGCCGATTTGGTCAGCATATCAACAGCGCGCGAATAATCGGGCTTGGATTCGCCGGACATAATGCCGGGAATCTCTTTAAATTGCCGGCGCACTTCTAGCACGACGGACCCTGCGGCACGACCGACAGCCTCCATCGCCATCGCCCCGAAAAGATAAGGAATCATGCCGCCGATGAATAAGCCGATGATCACCATGTGATTGGAGAGATCGAACATCGTTGCTTTGCCGAGGTGCATCTCTAATTCGTGGGTATAGTCGGCAAACAATACTAACGCAGCTAAACCCGCTGAACCGATGGCATATCCTTTGGTCACCGCTTTGGTCGTATTACCTACCGCATCGAGCGGGTCGGTAATGTCGCGCACTGACTTAGGCAATCCCGACATTTCTGCAATGCCGCCCGCATTGTCTGTAATCGGCCCATAGGCATCCAATGCGACGACGATACCTGCCATTGATAACATAGCCGTCGCTGCGATTGCGATACCGTACAAACCGGCTAATGAAAACGAGACAAGAATGCCGAGACAAATCACCAGCACCGGCCCTGCCGTCGATTTCATCGAGATACCTAAGCCGGCGATCATATTAGTGGCGTGCCCGGTAATAGAAGCTTCCGCCACGTGCTGCACCGGTGCGAACTGCGTGCCCGTGTAATACTCCGTGATCCATACGATAGCGGCAGTAACCACTAAGCCGACGATAGCCGCCAAGAAAATATTCATCACCGAATAACCGGCCGGGTTACCGGCCATTAACCAGTTAGTGATGGGATAAAACGCGATTGCCGATAACACGCCGGCAACGATGAGGCCTCGATATAACGCGTTCATGATCTTGCCGCCTTCCCGCGCTTTAACGAAAAAGCAGCCGATAATCGATGCAATCACCGAAACGCCGCCTAGTGCTAACGGAAAAATATACGCGCTTTCGTAGCCTTTCATAACCAGCCCACCAAGCAGCATAGTGGCAATAATAGTAACCGCATAGGTTTCGAATAAATCGGCCGCCATGCCGGCACAGTCGCCCACATTGTCGCCAACGTTATCTGCAATTACTGCTGGATTACGCGGGTCATCTTCCGGAATACCCGCTTCGACTTTACCGACCAGATCAGCGCCTACATCGGCGCCTTTGGTGAATATGCCGCCACCTAAGCGAGCGAAGATAGAGATTAATGATCCTCCGAAAGCCAGCCCCACTAACGGTGAAACGTTCATGGTCTCACCAGCTGGCAGCATGCTGCTCAAAACCGCGTAATAGCCTGCAACACCCAATAAACCGAGGCCAACAACAAGTAGCCCTGTCACCGCGCCGCCACGGAACGCAACGTCGAGCGCAGCGGCTAATCCTTCGCTGGCCGCTTGAGCAGTACGCACATTAGAACGCACGGATACATTCATGCCGATATATCCCGCCAAACCGGAAAGGATGGCGCCGATGGCGAAGCCGATGGCTGTTTTACTACCGAGATAAAAAAAGATTAACGCGAAGAGAACAATTCCAACTATTCCGATGGTCTTGTATTGTCGATTCAGATAAGCGGATGCGCCTTGTTGAATCGCAGCGGCTATCTCCTGCATGCGTTGGTTTCCAGGCGACTTACCAAGCACCCATTTGATGGACACCAGACCGTAGAGCAACGCCACGATAGCGCAAGCCAATGCGAGCCAAAGACCAGATGCCATGTTCTCTCCTCTTATTGAAAAGCTGTCTGGCAATAAAACGGCCTGCTTCGATTTGAAAAGCGCGGCAAGCCGCATCTTCGGACTTGCAATCTTCGAACAAAAACATTCAGTCAAATAGAATCGACGGCACGCAGCGAACATTCTCGCTGTGTCGCATCTCTCTTAACTTTTCGCTGAATCGTTTTCTGTGCAGGCACGTCGTATTGCCAGACAGCTTCTTATTCGAGCCGCTTGGGGCGGGCTCGGTTAGCCCTATTTTGTTGTAGCGTATTCCTTCATCAAACTTAAGAAATGCCAATAAATAAATTACCCGGACGATAATCCGGCCGGGCATGATAACGTGAAGCCTCTTAAGCAGTATAGGTGGGGATAGAACGGAAGCATCGAAAACTTCAAGGATTCGATACAGGCCGGCGTGTCGCAGACCGACGCCGACGTTCTATGGATGGCGTTACGCTATTTTGTCGTCGGTCTTCAAGACCGGCTCGCTGTAGCAGATTAAGCCAGAACTCCTCTCCTGCGTCGCTCTTGAATTTCAAGAAGATCGCGACCTCCTCTGGATATGCGCCGGGCGCTGCCAGGCGTGTTAGATGCTGCGTCGGCGAATCACCGCCATTTGCTGGCCGATGATCGCTAATCCATGCTCGATTAATCGTATGCCAAAGCGAGACGTAAAACGGATCGTCCTCGTCATGGTAACCAAACTGCCAACTTAAAAATGACGCTTCCGCCATTGTCAATTCATCAGTACGAAACTTGAGGCTCATATTTTTTCCCTTTCCATACTTCCCATAGTTTCAACGGAAATACGCTTTTGCTCAAGAGCAACGCACATGAAAATCGCAATATGTTCGCTTTGATGATGACGCTACGCAATTTTCCCTTCAGCAACACGTGATACTTCCACTGTAGTCTCTCTATCGAAAAATTATTTGGTGCTTCATTTCTACACCACGAATGTCAACACCATCCTATGTTTAACGAGCCGCAATGTTGCAAAAAAACCTAACGCCCATAGTGTCGCCACACACAGACAGATCAAAGTGACATGAAATCAGTTCGTTGACGATATGCAATAGCACCTCCGTCGCCAATGAGCGACAGTGGCGCGTGGTCTTTTAATTCATGGATTACATCAACACATTGGCAATAAACGGTTTTATTTATTGGCACGGCAATTGCATAGGCTAGCCGCTAAATACATTGTTAAGAAACCGCAAAGGGGTATTTAATGAATGATCTCTATATGCGAATTCGTTACCTGGTAGCAGCAAGCTTCCTTGTATTGGCCGTTGGATGCGCACAAACGCAAACCTCAGCACCGCAAAGTACCGCGCAATATATGGATGACACTGCAATTACCGCGAAGGTGAAATCGGCATTACTGGCTGATCCAGCCGTCAGTGGCTTAGCAGTAAATGTGGAAACAGACAAAGGAACTGTTCAGCTTTCCGGTTTCGCCAATAGCGAAAACGAACGTGCACGCGCCTCTGAGCTTGCAAGCCAAGTCAATGGCGTCAGCGCCGTTCGAAACGATATTCGTCTCAAATACTGAGTCGAATAATTTATTTCCCAAATACATCTAGATTCTTTTCTTTAAATAGAACTGTCTTGCTGATATCGATTTGCCGAAACAGTAATCGTCCTAAAAGGAATTGGAAATTATACGAAGCGCAATTGATTCAGATGCATTTGGTGACCCTCGGGAGATTTAATACCTGTCTTTAATTCCGAGTCGGCCCTTAAATGCAAAAATAGCGGAGCTCAATAAAAACACATGAGCCGAAGCAGCACAGCAAATAAGAATGTCGATCGGGCTGAAGCAAGGAGGAAATAAATTTCCAAAATTAAGGAGACGTCATGCCCCGCACCATTCGCTTGGATAAACGTTCCAACTGCTTGGTTTTCGCATTAAAAAAATGGTTTTCAAACTCTGGGTATTTGCTGGTACGCAAATCCCACTTCGGCTGGTGGCCGCATTTTTTGTGGTCGCCGGATATTAAACATTCATACGTAGAGCATTACGCGCCCGTCGCGGGTCAACGTAAGACCATGCCGCCTCCTTTATTCAGAGGAAAGATCCAAACATCGGACAAGGTGCATGATAGAAACGAATCCACTGACATCTACTCGAAGATAGAAAGTGGTTTGTTTATATTTTTTTGTTTGATCGTCGGGGTTTTTAGTATCGCGGGTGCTTTTTTTGCCTTAGTCATGGTGGTTCCTATTTACCGACTTCTGCAGTCCTTAGCGAATAGGTCCCAGGCTAAAACACACAAAACGCAAACCGCCATTCCGGATCAACGCTTGATTTCAACCATGGTAGGACCGACTTATTCGCCTCTACAACGATCTGCGAATCAACATGAATACTTCGATTCACCACAACAAAAGTTCAAGCCAGCACCAACACAGCGATATGCGAGAAGCTATCCAACCCTGCACTAGTTGGAACGCTTCGTTCAAATAGAGCACCAAATAAATTCGGCGGCAGGGCAATCAAGCCCGCCGCCGAATTTATTAACTACCCACACTACACTACGATTTAAATCTTGAATTCAGTCTTCAGCTTTTTCGGCACAGCGACATTCTTCAAACGGGCATAATCAGGCAAGCCATTTTTATAAGGTGGATAGTCTTCACCGACAATCAAGGGTGAAAGATAAGTGCGGCATTTAGCCGTGATGCCAAAGCCGTCTTCACTAATAAAATCACGCGGCATAAATTTTTCGTGATTGGCAACATCCGCCAGTTCAGCAATACCGACTTTCCATTTATAAGGTCGATTAGAAACCCGTTCAATGGTAGGCATTACCGCATTCCGCCCTTTCAGCGCAAGTTGCACTGCCGCTTTTCCGACCGCGTAAGACTGCGCGACATCGGTCTTCGATGCGATATGCCGTGCGGCTCGTTGCAAATAATCGGCAACAGCCCAGTGATATTTATACCCGAGACCTTGTTTAATGATGCTGGCGATTACCGGGGCTACGCCGCCTAATTGCGCATGACCGAATGCATCGCGCAATCCCTGATCGGAAAGAAACTTTCCGTCGGGTCCTTTGAGGCCTTCCGAAACAACGACTGAACAATAACCATGGCTCTTGACCAACGCATCGACCTTGGCTAAAAACTTCGCTTGGTCGAAAACCACTTCCGGAAACAATACGACGATAGGAATATCGCCATCTTTATCAGCAGCTAAAGCGCCTGCCGCAGCAATCCAACCAGCATGCCGTCCCATGACTTCCACGACGAACACCTTAGTGGATGTTTTCGCCATAGAGGCCACGTCGAAGCTCGCTTCGCGGGTAGAAACGGCAATGTATTTAGCGACCGAGCCAAATCCCGGACAACAATCGGTAATAGCCAAATCGTTATCAACCGTCTTCGGCACATGAATGGCTTGAATCGGATAACCAAGCGCCTCGGAAAGCTGCGATACCTTGAGACAAGTATCGGCAGAATCACCCCCGCCGTTATAGAAGAAGTAGCCGATGTTATGCGCTTTGAAAACTTCGATTAGTCGCTCGTACTGGGCGCGATTTTCTTCGAGGCCCTTTAATTTATACCGGCAAGAACCAAAAGCGCCGGCGGGCGTATGCTTAAGGGCACGGATCATTGCATCCGATTCCTTGCTCGTATCGATCAGATCTTCGGTCAATGCGCCGATAATGCCGTTGCGGCCGGCGTAGACTTTACCGATTTTATCTTTATGTTTACGCGCTGTTTCGATAACACCACAGGCGGAAGCATTGATGACGGCGGTCACGCCGCCGGATTGTGCATAAAAAGCATTCTTCTTGGCCATAAATCAAAAACCTCGGCTTAATTTAGCAAATACTGAATAGAAAATTTATATCAAGGAAGACGCCCTCTCCCGCTTTCTCAACATCACTTCCCCAAGAGAAACGGAATATGCGTCGAGCAGCGCGAGAGAAAGGGGAAGGATTACTTACTCGCTAAAGCGGTGAATATGCGATCGCGGATTTCTTCCACTTTTCCCACGCCGGGAATACGCAGATATTTCGGCGCCATGGCCGCACCGGTGGCAGCCCATTTGCTGTAGTAATCGAGCAACGGTTCCGTTTGCGCATGGTAAACATCCAAACGTTTTTTCACCGTCTCTTCCTTGTCATCGTCGCGCTGGACAAGGTCTTCGCCGGTGATATCGTCTTTACCAGAAACTTTGGGCGGGTTGAACTTCACATGATAGGAACGGCCGGAAGGAAGATGAACGCGGCGCCCGGACATGCGTTCGATAATCTCGGCATCGTCGACTGCGATCTCCACCACATAATCAAGCGTTACACCTGCATCCTTCATCGCATCCGCTTGCGGAATCGTGCGAGGAAAACCATCGAATAGAAAACCGTTGGCGCAATCCGGTTGTTTGATGCGCTCTTTAACCAGCCCAATAATGATGTCGTCGGATACTAATTTGCCCGCGTCCATCACCTGCTTGGCGGCTATGCCGAGAGACGTCCCGGCCTTAACTGCGGCGCGAAGCATATCTCCGGTGGAGATTTGCGGTATGCCGAATTTCTCTTTGATATATGCTGCCTGAGTCCCTTTGCCTGCGCCGGGACCGCCTAAAAGCATAAGCCGCATGCTTGCTACTCCTGGAATAGAACTGCTGATCTTTATGTATCGGAAGCTTCTATAAATCGATGTTTCTTAGCAATACAGTACTGCTCACAAAAATCCTCTTTACATATTAGGTATATGTTGCTTCGGCTTTTTTGCTTGCACCTTCTTGCCTAGAAATATCGTTTTATAGAGACTCCCTATTGAATTTGTTGTAAGCCGATTATTCGAGCGGGGAAATTTCTATTTCCGGGCGCCTGGTTGACTCGACATCATAAGCAACCAAACGAAGAACCCATGGCCGTCCATTACGGAATGCGGAAACTTAACCGGATTTATTCAGCCGGTCAAATTCTACCCGCACTCTTTCAACGTCTTCCGGCGTATCAACACCGCCGGGCGGAATATCAAGCGAGACGACGACGCGAATTTTTTCTCCATGCCACAACACCCGCAATTGCTCTAAGGATTCACAGCGTTCTATCGACGCCGGACTCAGCGCGGAGTATCGCTTTAAAAATCCGACTCGGTAAGCGTATATGCCGATATGGCGGTAAACCGGCATATCAACGGGAAGCGCATTTATACCGGTTGAAAATGCATCACGTGCCCACGGAATAGGCGCGCGGCTGAAATAAAGCGCATGCTGATCGGCACTCAACACTACTTTGACGATATTGGGATTGGTCATCTCGGCGATGTCAGATAAGGAATGACAAGCCGTCGCCATTGGCGCATCGCTATTCGCTAGCGCCTCGGCAACTGTGCGAATAAGCGATGGTGGCATTAGTGGCTCGTCGCCTTGCACATTGACGACGATGGCGTCGTCATCCAGCCCCATTTGAGTTACAACATCAGCGATGCGATCGGTTCCCGAACGGTGTTCCGGCGACGTCATCACGACATTACATCCATACGTCATCGACACATCGCGCACTCGCTCATCATCCGTAGCAATCACCACCTGCGCCGCTCCGGACTTGATAGCTTGATCCGCCACCCGCACGACCATAGGTCTGCCAGCAAAATCGATTAACGGTTTGCCGGGTAATCGTTCAGAAGCATAGCGAGCGGGAATAACAACGGTAAATATCATGGCAAATCGCAATTCGACTTATATGTAAAAGGAAGTTTACATGCGGCGGTTGTGCTGCTGCATTTCAGAGCACTTTCTCCCCTCGCCCGCGTGCGGGATAGTGGAGACATAAAAAAATGAACTAGCCTCTAAACCACTTCTTCTTCTGGAGGAAGCTTCCTGGCCTCATCTTCCAACATCACGGGAATGCCGTCGCGAATCGGAAATCCCAATCGATCCGCCTTACAAATAAACTCCTGTTCGGCTTTGCGATATACAAGCGGCCCTTTGCAAAGAGGGCAAACAAGAATTTCAAGCAGTTTTGAATCCATGAAGACGGCCTAGTAAAGTGAGAATGTATTCCGTAAACACCGGCGGCAACTCCGCGTCCACCGGCAGTACCCAGCAACGGTCGTTGGCGAATGGGCGGCATTTTACCGCATCCTTCTCCGTCATTAGAATCGGGCCATTGCCGGGCAAGTCCAAATCGCTCGCTTGAAAGGAATGATGATCGGGGAAAGCGTGTTCCTCGAGCCGCAATCCGAGATTGCGCAAATGGGTAAAAAAACGTGACGGATTCCCGATGCCTGCTATCGCATGAACTGCCCCACGGGTGAATTCAGCTGCTGGCTTTCGCTCGGATGGATCACCGAGTCGGTATAACGTATCGCCTTTCAACCGCATTGCCACTGCCTCGGTTGGAATACCCGCCGCAACCGGACGCCCATTAACGACAACGGCTTGGGTACTGCGCAGTCTAGACACCGGTTCACGCAACGGACCAGCGGGTAAAAGAAATCCATTACCAAAGCCACGCTCGCCATCAATGACGGCGATTTCGATATCGCGCGGCAATTGATAATGCTGCATTCCATCGTCGGCCACGATAATGTTCACGTCAGGATATCGCGCAAGCAGTCCCCGAGCGGCTAATCCCCTATCGGAACAAATGAATAATGGACAGTTTGTTCGTTGTTTTAGCAACACCGGTTCGTCACCCACTTGTCCCGGGGTAAGGGTCGCATCCACTTCGATCAGCGCATTGAGCGATCCGCCATAGCCGCGACTGATAATGCCGGGACGATAACCGTGCGACTTGAGCATCTCCACCAGCCATAGCACCAACGGCGTTTTACCGCTGCCGCCCACCGTAACGTTTCCTACAACAATTACCGGCAAAGGTAGTCGTTGCGTCTTAATCAATCCAGAGAGATACAGCGCTCGCCTAAAAGCAGCAAGGAGTCCGAACAATGCAGCAAGCGGCAGCAAAACGATATGCCAAAAGCTTAAGCGATACCAGAGAGATTCTAGCTGGTGCATACCGGTTGCCGATTGACGCGCACATTCATCGCCCAGTTCAGTTCGTAAGAAACAGACGAGGCAAAAAGATGTAATACGTATACCTTGCACGGGCACAAGGTATGGCTATGCCGCTGGACGCGGGTGATAAAAACATCGTTAAAAGCTTTATCGTTAATTTCCAGGCTGCGATTGCGCTGTAAAAGTGATATGCGAATAACCGGCGAGCCGTGCGGCTTCCATAATATTGACGACAGACTGATGCGTCGCCCCCGCGTCGGCGCTGATATTAATTATCGGCTCCTTTCCGCGGCCCACCACTTGTTTCAACGCTTCACTGAATTGGGCTGGCGATGTAAAAGCAACCGGTGAGTTATTAATGACGTACCGTCCGGCCGCATCTACAGCAACATTAATTACCGATGGCCGATCAGCAGATTTTTCACCCGATGCCTCGGGAAGATTGATTTGCAACTCCGTATACTTCGAATAGGTCGTGGTGACCATTAGAAAAATTAGAATGACCAGCAATACATCAATCAACGGAATCAGATTGAGTTCCAGCTCTTCCCGCGATTCTCCGCGTCGAAAATTCATCAGTATCCTCTTAGAGCATCGTCGCGCCCATCATGTGCAGCGCGAATGACATCGATTCGCTCCTAACACCGTCTACGAAGCGCGAGCAAACAACAACCGAACCAATAAAATTTTGCAAAAAAAGCAACCGAGGCAGACTACCCTTGCCGCTCGCCATGCACTATTTCCACCAGCTTGACCGCCTGTTGCTCCATATCGACAGCAATTTGTTCAACTTTGCGCCGGAAATGGCGATAGAAAATCATACTTGGCACAGCAACGATCAAACCAAATGCGGTGTTGTACAGCGCAACGGAAATGCCATGTGCAAGTTGCGCAGGATTGGAACCTGTGGGGCCTTGCGCACTAAAAATTTCGATCATGCCTACGATAGTGCCGAAAAGCCCAAGCAGTGGGCTGATGGATGCAATTGTGCCGAGCGTCGTTAGAAACCGTTCCAATTCGATCATGACGGCACGCCCAGCTTCTTCCAGCGATTCCTTCATTACTTCTCGTGAAGAGCGAATATTAAAGAGTCCCGCAGCGAAAATGCGTCCCAGCAAAGGGCCGGCGGCCAGCTTGTTGAGTAATTCGTTGGTTACACCGCGCTTACGAAAATCATCGACCGTCATTTTGAGCAGTTCGCGTGGCGCTACTACCGATGCGCGTAATGTCCAAAGGCGCTCGCCAATAATGGCCAATGCGATAATGGACGCAATAAGCAATAACGATATTGGCCAACCGGCCGCTTGGATAATTGAGAACACAGATGAGTTCTTACGTGGATTCGGGAGTCGCGACACTTTATCTCGGCCATGTCTGTTCAGCAAGACCTGAATGCGATTCGATGAAAGATTTCTGACCACTTGACGAAATATTTACATTGACGCGTCATCTTTACGTTCTCGCAAAGGACGTAATTTCCTATCCACAATGTCTGTGGATAACCTTGTGGTTAAATCGGCGGCAGGTGACTTAACTCCCGCGCGCATAAGAACTTTTTCTTCATCGCTCATTTTTTAACCTAAAAATATTTCATTTAAAATCAATAAAATAAATGCACACACCGGGGAAATAAGGAAGAAATCGAGATAAACCTTTATCGCCATTATGAAAAACTTGTGACAGTGGATTATTCAGCCGGTTTAGCTTAGGATTCGCCCCATGTTGCCGCCTTCATCCACTGCACGGGACATGCCCGTATTGCCCGTTTCCGAACTCAATCAACGGGTACGAGAACTGCTTGAAAGTAGCGTCCCCCTGCTTTGGGTAAGCGGTGAAATCTCCAATTTCACTCGCGCCACATCGGGCCATTGGTACTTCTCGTTGAAAGACGCGAAAGCGCAAGTGCGCTGTGTGATGTTTCGCCACAAGGGTCAGTATTTGGATTGGATGCCGGAGAACGGCATGCAAGTGGAGGCACGGGTGCTCGTAACGCTTTACGAAGCACGCGGCGACTATCAGCTCAACATCGAAGCCCTCCGCCGCGCCGGGCTCGGTGCATTGTACGAACGCTTTGAGCGACTCAAAGCCGTATTGGCGGCTGAAGGTCTGTTCGATGAGGCACGCAAAAAGCCGCTGCCTTTTTTTCCACACACTATCGGCGTGATTACATCGACAGCCGGTGCAGCATTGCACGATGTACTGACCACGTTGCGACGGCGGAATCCGAATATAGAGATCGTGGTCTATCCCACGCCGGTGCAAGGCGAAGGTGCCGCAGAAAAAATCGCTGGCGCAATTCGTACAGCAGGGACAAGGGCGGAATGCGATGTGCTGATTCTTTGCCGCGGCGGCGGCAGCATCGAAGATCTTTGGCAATTCAACGAAGAAGTCGTTGCTCGAGCAATTGATGCTTGTCCGATTCCGTTGGTATGCGGCGTCGGTCATGAGACCGATTTCACCATCGCCGACTTTGTCGCTGATCGACGCGCGCCAACGCCTACCGCCGGCGCAGAATTGGTCAGCCCCGACCGTATCGAGTTGCTACGCCATCTACACGCGGTACGTATGCATTTGCGTCGATTGGCGAAAAACGAATTGGAAACCCGCATGCAACGCGTCGACCATTTAGCTCGACGGCTGGTGCATCCCGGCGAACGATTGATTCGCCAGCGGGAACATATCGTTCGCATGGATAAACAATTGATGCGTGCATTGCAGGCGCAGTTACAGGGATATCAATGGCGAATCGACCGCTTGAATATTCGCATGAACGGCGGACGACCTGATCTAGCCGAATTGAATAAACGGCAACTGGCCTATCGGCAACGTTTACATTTGGCCATGCGTCGCATGCTGGAAAAAACAGATAGCAAGTTATCGAGCCTTAAAAGCCATCTGTCCCATCTCAATCCGGATGCGGTGCTCGATCGCGGTTATAGCATTGTGACGAAACGCGATGGCGGCATTGTGCGAAGCACCGATCAACTGGCCATCGATGAAGACGTAACGATGCGATTCTCGAACGGTCAAGCAACGGGACGAGTGACCGAGAAAAGCTGATTTACCGTTGTCGTTCTATAGCGTTGAGCGCATGAAGGTTTTCTAAAGGCTCAATCAATAATCAAACGCAGCCAATGCATTTTCGACATGCGCCAACACACGGCGAGTCAAATCATGTTCAAGACAGTCGAATCGCACCACGTCGTCCATAGACCGCAACCAAGTCAATTGCCGCTTCGCTAGCTGACGAGTTGCCGCTATGCCCTTATCGCGCAGATCGCTCAAGCCGAATTCACCGTCTAGATATTGCCACGCCTGTCGATAACCGACGCAACGCATCGATGGCATTGCTAAGGTCAGCGGAAATGTTTCCCGCAACATGCGTACTTCATCGATCAATCCTTCCTTAAGCATTACCTCGAAACGTTGAGCGATACGTTCATGCAGAACTTTCCGATCGCTCGGTTCGAGTGCAATTGGGATAATTCGATACGGCAAGCGGGATTTATCACCACCTTGTTGCGCAGACATCGGTTTGCCGGTTAGGTAATACACCTCCAATGCCCGTTGAATGCGCTGCGCATCCGCCGGATTAAGTCGTGCCGCGGTTGCCGGGTCTACATTTGCCAATTCAGCATGCAGCGCATGCCAACCAATGCGACCGGCCCGTTCATCGATCTCTTCACGCACCGACGTATCGGCTTCGGGCAAATCGCTTAAGCCTTCACGCAAAGTTTTGAAGTACAGCATCGTGCCGCCGGCCAAAAGCGGAACCTTGCCTCGTGCACTGATATCTGCCATTTCCCGCAAAGCGTCTTCACGAAATTGGGCGGCTGAATAGGATTCATCAGGATTACGAATATTGATTAGACGATGCGGCGCTCGCGCCAACATGGCGGCATCGGGCTTTGCTGTGCCGATATTCATGTGCCGGTAAACCAACGCGGAATCGACGCTGATGATCTCGCAAGGTAGGTGCTCGATGAGCTCGACGGCAGCGGCCGTCTTGCCACTAGCAGTGGGGCCAAGCAAAAAGATCGCCGGCGGTAAGCGATCGGAATCGAGAAGAGTATTGTTTGACGACACGAAGCAACCGGCGATTACTCGCCTCGCATAAACATCTTATCTAATTCGGCCATACTAACTTGCTGCCAAGTTGGCCGACCATGATTGCATTGACCGCTCCGCTCGGTCGCTTCCATTTCCCGCAGTAAGGCATTCATCTCAGGAATGGTAAGGCTACGATTCGCTCGTACGGCCGCATGGCAAGCCATGGTGGCGAGCAATTCATTACGGCGCTCGGTCAGCACACGGCTCGCGCCGAATTCGTTGATGTCTTTTAACACATCGCGAGCCAGTTTGACTGCGTCGCCACCCGACAACAATACGGGCACCGCCCGCACGGCAAGTTGCTGAGGCCCCATAACCGCTAGTTCCAATCCCAATTGCCGCAACACGCTATCGTTTTCTTCAGCGCATGCCACTTCGATCGGCGCGGCGGGGAATGCGATAGGAACCAATAACGGCTGGCTCGCGATCGTTTCGCGATCTAGAGAATTCTTGAGCTTTTCATACATCACTCGCTCGTGCGCCGCATGCATATCGACAATGACGAGTCCGCGTTCGTTTTGCGCTAACACGTAAACGCCATGCAGTTGAGCAATGGCATAACCCAGCGATGACATCTGGCTTGGCGAGGCGCTTTTTTCGACCGGGCTTTCGACTTTCGGCGTTGGCGCGGATTCGGTAATAGACGGCGCTATTTTTTCAGACTGCGCAATATCGCCGAACAGCTTGGCATAAAACGTCTGCGGCTCGTTGACTTGTAACGGCGCTTGGCGAGGCGGTTGATGGGCATAGGGTCTGGAGGACGGTTGGCCACGCGAGCTATCGTAAGCAGGCTGCGTTGCGCGCACAGCCGCCGTATCGACTTGCTCTTTCGCAGCAACACTTGCCTCTCCCGCCATCGACATGGTTGGTATACCAACCGGTTTCGCCAATGCTTTATTAAGCGCATGAAAAATGAATTGATGAATTGCTCGCGATGCATGAAAACGCACCTCGATTTTAGTCGGATGCACGTTCACGTCTACAGCGGCCGGGTCCAATTCGAGAAACAACACATAGCTCGGATGACGATCGCCATGCAATACATCTTGATAGGCCTGGCGAATCGCATGGGTAATGAGCTTATCGCGAACGAAACGGCCGTTGACGTAGAAATACTGCGCATCTCGGCGCATGCCGGCTGCCTCCGGCAAACCGGCGAAACCATATAAGCGCAATCCGGGGCCGGGCTCATCCACGGTAACCGACGCGCCGACAAAATCTTCATCGAGCACTGCGGCGATGCGACGTTCATGCTGCCCGGCGGCAAGCCGCCATTGCGCGCGCCCGTTATGTAATAAGGTCAAACCCACATCGGGCCGAGCCAGCGCAGCGCGGCGGAATATATCGTCGCAATGGGCGTATTCGGTATTGTCGGTTTTCAAAAACTTGCGGCGGGCCGGTGTGTTGAAATACAACTCGCGTACTTCAATCTGCG
>Ga0157374_10000106_pt1 | contig 76646 bp, 75 predicted proteins | sample M25metaG_FD_115308 | JGI IMG/M metagenome (GOLD analysis project Ga0157374, IMG submission 115308) | Miscanthus rhizosphere microbial communities from Kellogg Biological Station, Michigan, USA - M2-5 metaG | ecosystem: Host-associated > Plants > Roots > Rhizosphere > Soil | place: USA: Michigan...
CGCTATGCGGCCTGCAACCACCGCGACCGCCAGCTACGCCGTGAACGCTCGCCCGACACCCGATGGGGGTCCGCGTCGGTCACCGTCATGCGGACAGTCCCGCGACTGGGACCGACCCAGGCGCGCATGCCTGCCGCCAACGTGAACGACTGCCCCGCTTCGAGCCAGTAGTCCTCGCTATCGTGCTCGACGGTCAACCAAAGCTGCCCGGACGTCACGTTGATCACGAGCGGGCGGCTGACCCGCCAGACGGTCGCGGGTTCGTGTTCTTCCATTTCGAACATACGGATTTCACGCATCGCAGCCTCCCTTTCATCAAGCATTGCCGTCACTGCATTATTGCGATAACGTCAGGGCAATCACATGCACAGTTCCGAACAGTTTTGACAAAACTGTGCAGTCGAATTACCGAACAGTCGCTGTTATCGGACACACGGCAGGCGACAAAAGGAACGCTGATGAAACTCGAACTCGATCGCGGTAACGGCGTGCCGCTCACGGATCAGATCGTCGCTGGCATGGAATCGTGGATTCGGTCGGGCGAAGCGCATGCGGGTGCGAAGCTACCGTCGATCCGCGCGTTCGCGGCCGACTACGGCATCAGCCGCTTTCCTGTCATCGAGGCGTATGACAGGCTCGTCTCGCTCGGCCATGTCGAGTCGCGGCATGGATCCGGGTTTTATGTGAGCGCGCGCGGTCATGCCGCGCTCGAGCGTGGCGGTGCCTCGGATCCGCGTCGCGCCGAAGACGAATCGCACTACATCATGGAGCAGTTCCACCATCCTGGAGGGACGCTCAAACTCGCGAGCGGCTTCATCCCCGAAGCCTGGCGCGACATGGAAGGGATCGCGCAAGCGATCCGCCACGTCACGCGCACCGATCGCCTTGCGACGGTCGACTATGCCACGCCGCTCGGCAACGCCGCGCTGCGCGAACATCTGCAAGCGCGGATCGCTCAACTCGGCATTCACGCCGATGCATCGCAATTGCTCATCACCTCCGGGGCGAGTCAGGCCGTCGATCTGCTCGTGCGCTACCTGCTGAAAGCCGGCGACACGATGTTCGTCGAGGACCCGGGTTACTACAATTTGTTCGGACTCCTCAAGTTGCACGGCGTCAACATGGTCGGCATTCCACGCACGGCTACCGGCCCCGATCTCGATACGCTGGAAAAAGAGCTCGCCCGTCATCGGCCGCGTGCGTTCTTCGTGAACTCCGTGTTCCACAATCCGACCGGCACCGTCGTCGCGCCGTCGGTCGCATTCCGGCTCCTGCAGTTGGCTCGCGAGTACGACTTCAAAATCATCGAAGACGATATCTACGCGGACTTCCAATCCAGCCCGAGCGACCGGCTCGCCGCGCTCGACAGGCTGGAGCAGGTCGTCTATATCGGCGGACTGTCCAAGACGCTTTCGTCTTCGCTGCGCATCGGCTATATCGTGGCCGATCGCGCGACCGTGAAAGACCTGGCCGACATCAAGGTGCTGACGAGTGTCGGCGGTTCGCTCTTTGCGGAGGCCGTCGCGCTCGCGATGCTCGAGCGCGGCGCGTATCACAAGTTCCTCGAGCGCTTGCGCCGGCGCATGACCGATGCGCTAGGCGCCGCGGCGCGCACGCTCGAATCGTCCGGCTGGCAGCTTTTTACCGCGCCCGTGGGCGGGAAGTTCGTCTGGGCACGCACACCCCATATCAAGGATTCACAGCGGCTCGTCGAATGCGCATCGTCGTGCGGCGTTACGGTCGCGCCCGGCAGCTACTTTCGGCCGCACGGCCAGACGAGCCCGTGGCTGCGCATCAACGCCGCCTATGCCGATGACCCGCGCGCGCAGGCTTTTTTCGAGCGCGCAATGACACTGGCGTCCGATCGCGAGGCTGAAAGCGAGGCCGAGAGCGAGGCCGAGCGCGCGTCGCTGCCTTGAACGAGCGCGCCCGGCGCGACCCACGTCGGGGCATGCGCCGCACCGCGCCAGTGCAATCCGGCCGGTGCCGCGTCCCCAGCACGCGCTCCAGCCGCGTATGCCGGACGTTCGACATTGCGCATAGTTCTTGCTGACACATGCCGTACAGTAGAATCCATATGCTTTTGGCATCGCGCCGCCGCCCAGTGGCCCCCGTTACGCTCTCCTAAACAGCATGATCGATCTCGATCCTCCCGGCTTTCATCCGCCGCGCCCCGTCGCGGGCGATGCAGGCACGCGACACACAGTCGTATACGGCAGCTACACCGTGTTCAGCGTGTTTCAACCGGTGTTCTCCGTCTCGCATCGCCGCGCGATCGGCTATCACGCGTCGCTGCGCGCGCACGACGAAGACGAACGGCACGTGCCCTCGCACGAAGTGTTCACGCAGGCAGCGCGGCGAGGCGATCTGCTCGAACTCGGACGGCTCGCCGAATCGCTGCACCTGGGCAACTTCAGCGCGTTCGACTCCAATGACGAATGGCTGTTTCTCAGCCTGCATCCCGCCGCGCTGATGGATACGAGCTACGGCGACGCGATGCTTGCCGGGCTGAAGGCACTTGGCCTGCCGCCTCAACGCGTGGTGCTCGAGGTGCCCGAGCAGGCCGGTGGCGAAACGGGCCGCTTCGCGGAGATCGTCGATTCGCTGCGCAAGTCGGGCTTTCTGATCGCACTGGGCGGCTTCGGCGCCAAACATTCGAATATCGATCGCGTCTGGCATCTGCGCCCCGACATCGTCACGCTCGATCGCGTGATCCTCGCGCAGGCGAGCGAGCATTCGCATATCGAACGCGTCTTGCCGGGGCTGGTCTCGCTGCTGCATGAATCGGGGCAACTCGTTCTGATGGGCGGACTGTCGACCGAGCGCGAAGCCTTGATCGCGCTCGAATGCAACGTCGACTTCATGCAGGGCGCCTATTTCGCCGGTCCGAGCACGAAACCCGTGGACCCGCGCATCGCCGCCAGCGCGATGGATGCGCTGTCGGCCGCGTTGCGCGAACGCGTCAGCGCCCGCGAGCGGTTGCAAGCCGAACGCCTCGCGCCTTACGTAGCCGCGCTCGACCAAGCGTGCGCGCGCCTGGTCGCGGGGGAGATGCTCGAGGCGGCCACCCAGCCGCTACTCGCGTTGCCCGAAACGGCTCGCACGTTTTTGCTCGATGCGCAGGGCCGGCAAATCGGAGACAACCTCGTGCCGCTCGGGCGACGCATTTCGCGCCGTGCCAAGCGGTTCAGTCCGCTACTGCACTCGGAGGGCGCCAGTTGGGAACGCCGGCCTTATTTCACGGCGGCGGTGCGCTCGCCCGGGCACGCGCACCTGACCGCACCTTATCTGTCCATCAATGAAGCGCACCTGTGCGTGACCGCATCGATTGCCGCGCAAACGGCGCAGGGTTTGCAAGTGCTGTGCGTCGACATCAACTGGGAAGCGACCGGACTCTGACGGATTGCCGTCGCCGGACGGTTCAAGCAACGGGCAAAGCAGCAAACGCCTGCTGCCGGACGGCAGCCAGCAATGCTTCGACGGCATGCCGCCCGAAGGCGCGGTTCATCGCTGCAACGATTGCGCCATCGGTGGTGATTTCCACATGGCCGATCGCCATGTCCGCGAACGAAACGGCAACGAGCGCGACGATCTCGCCTTGCGCCGACAGCGCAAGGTAGCCCGCACCGTCGATCGCCAATGGATGCGCACAGACGGTGCCGCCGCCAAGCGCCCGACTCTCCTCGACGAGCGCCATCGCCGTCGTTGCGGCCGCAGCGATCGGCGTTTCGGCGTTCGCGCGCAATGCCTCGCGCCCATCGATCGACAAAGTTGCGGTTGCGGTGAAAACCTGCATTGCCAGCGCCACATCGCCCGTTTCGAGCGCTTCGGACAGGCGATCGAGCGTGCCGCGCCGCGGCTCGTCCGCCCCCCTTCGCCCCGCGCGATCCGGTTCACGATGCAGACGCTCGCGCGCGCGGTGCACGAGCTGCCGGCAATGCGCGGGCGTCTTGCCAACGACATCGGCAATGGACGCATAGTCGCAATCGAACGCCTCGTGAAGAACGAAGGCAGCCCGCTCGTCAGGTGAAAGCCGCTCGACGAGCAGCATCAACCCCGCATCGAGCGACGAAGCCTTCAACGCCGCTTCCTCCGCCGATGGCGCGAACTCGTCGCGCCACGGCTCGGCGATCCATTCGCTCTCGCGCGCGGCGCGCTCGGCAGCCAGGCGCCGCAACCGGTCGAGCGCGAGACGCGTGGCGACCGTCGTCAACCACGCGGGCGGTGTATGCAGTGCCGCCGCATCCGCCGCCTGCCATTTGAGCCACACTTCCTGCACGACATCCTCAGCTTCCGCCCGGCTTGCGAGCATGCGGGCCACGATCGAGGTGAGCCGCGCACGCATGCGCTGGAATTCAGCGGTCTTGTCGATGGATGAATGCGTCATGAGTCCATGCTCCAGCAATGGTGTGCGTTCGCGCGCCTTCGCGCCGACAACGCTCGGGCGCCGCCGTTGGCGCCCGTCCGCACCGTGTCCCCTATTCATTGACGATCGACCGGGAGCAAACGTGACAACTGCCGACCGATTTTTATTCGGCAGGCGGCTGCACGAGCCGGGCCGACTTGTCACAATAGAGACACGCCGTGCGTCAACAGGATCGAAGGGCATGCCGCGCATGCCCGCGACATCATTCGTGCGAGGAACGCTATGTCCGGACATCGTCCCCCTTACCCTTACAGCCAGCTCGTGCCGACCGTCATCGAAACGACGGGCCGCGGCGAGCGCGCCTACGACATCTATTCGCGCCTTTTGCGCGAGCGCATCGTTTTTCTCGTGGGACCCGTCAACGAGGACACCGCAAGCCTCATCGTCGCGCAGTTGCTGTTTCTCGAATCGGAGAACCCGGACAAGGATATCTCGTTCTACATCAACTCGCCTGGCGGCTCGGTCTACGACGGCCTCGCCATCTACGACACCATGCAGTTCATCAAGCCGCAAGTCTCGACGCTTTGCACCGGGTTCGCAGCCAGCATGGGTACGTTCTTGCTGGCCGCGGGCGCCAAAGGAAAGCGCTACGCGCTACCGAACGCACGCATCATGATTCATCAGCCCTCGGGCGGCAGCCAGGGAACGGCCGCCGATATCGAAATCCAGGCGAAGGAAGTACTGTTCCTGCGCGAACGGCTCAATCAGGTTCTCGCCGAGCGGACAGGTCAATCTATCGAGCAGATCGCGAAAGACACCGATCGCGACAACTTCATGTCGGCGGATGCGGCCAAGGCGTATGGGTTGATCGACGAGGTGCTCGCCGAGCGATCGGTGCTCGACGACATCGCGCGACGCACCGTGCGATGACGCTGTCGCCGGCGCGCGGTGCGCGATGCCGTGCGTTCATATCTGGCCGAAGCCCGTGGCACCGATCGCGGCGCCCGCGGCGAGCAGCCACAACGGATGGATGCGCGTACGAAACGCGAGCGCGGCACACGCCGCCGTTATCGCCCATTGAATCGCCGCCTGATTCGACGCATGCGAGATCAATGCCGCGCTGGCCGCGACGAGCCCGACCGTCACCGGTGTCATACCGGACTGTACATACCGGCGCCAGGGGCGGTCCTTGAAGCGCTCCCAAGCATGCAGCGATGCGGCCGTGACAAGCGACGACGGCCCGAACTTGGCCAGCGTGGAAACGATAAAACCGGGCCAACCGGCCACATGCCAGCCGATCATCGTCACGATCATCATATTGGGGCCCGGTGCAGCCTGGGCGAGCGCGAAGAGTGCCGTGAACTGTTCCGCGCTCATCCAGTGATGCACCTGGACGACCTGACGCTGCATCTCGGGAAGGATCGTGTTGCCGCCGCCGAAAGCGAGCAGCGAGAGTTGGGAGAAGATGGTCGCCAATGCGACGAGCGTCGCGCTCATTTCACTGTGTCCTTGTGCGCGCTCAGTGCGCGGCGCTGCCGGCGCCATGCCAGCGCGATGCTCAGTGGCGTCAGCACGAGCATGGTCGGCAAAAGCGGCAGCCGCACGAGCGCGATCGCCGCGAATATGACCGCCGCGACGAAGATGCCTTCGGGCGAGCGGACAATCGGCTTGGCCACCTTCATCGCCATGGCGATCAACAGGCCCGCGGCCGCTGCGGCGAGACCGCCGAACATGTGGTGAACGATGGGATCGTGCTGCGTTTTCGCGTAGACGACGCCGAGCGCGATGACGATCAACGAAGGCACCGCGATGAAGCCTGTTATCGCGGCAAGCGCACCCATGGCTCCGCGAAAACGCATGCCGATCGCAACGGACAGATTGATGACATTGCCGCCCGGTAGAAACTGGCACAGGCCGAGCAGATCGATGAACTCTTCGGACGACAGCCAGCGCCGCTGCTCCACCACGGCACGGCGTACGAAAGGCAGTGCGCCGCCGAACGAGATCAGACCGAGACGGAGAAAGCCGACGAACAATTCGCCCACGCCGACTTCGCGCCCGTCTGCTGCCGACACTCGAGAATCCGTTGCCATCTGCTGCCCTCCTCCTCGCCGATACGATCAATGCGATCAATGCATTCGATGCACGCAATGCTTGAATGCGGCGCGCGGCGCCATCCGTACGAAGTTCAAGCGGGTGCCTTCCGCGCAGAACCTCTTTCGGGTGCGGCCCCTTCTCGATCGAAGCGGGCGAGCCGCTCGAGCAGTTCGCCCGCCTCGAGCACGACGCTGCGCTCCCGGGCGTCGAGGCTTTGGAGCATGGCCTGCGCGAGCCATTTCCCTCGTAGCGTGCGGTTGCCGTGCAGGACGCGCCGCCCCTTCGCGGTGAGCGACAACCGGGTGCGCCGCCGGTCGAGCGTATCGGCCTGACGCTTGATGTAGCCGGCCGCTTCGAGTTCCCGCAACAGCACGGCCAGATTCGAGGAACGGATGCGCTCGGCCGCACAGATCTCCGTGGGGCTCACGCCGTCGCCCAGACGATCGATCGCGCCCATGACGACCAACTGCGAAAATTGGACGGGGTCCACCTGCGCTTCCTGGCGCAGACGCCGCGCCAATCCCGATATTTGCCCACGCAAGCGCGTGGCCTGCGTCAACAGTTCGTCCGAATTTTCCATGTAGCTACGATAACATAGCTATATCGACATAGCTATTTGGAAAATTCTCGGTTTGCCCAGCGCAATCGGGTTCGGTCGATGCCCTCGCCGTTCACGCGCCCCAAAAAGAAAACCCCCGAGAACGGGGGTTTTCCGAGGAGACGATGTACGTCTTTAGGCGAAGTTCTTCGCGGCGAAATCCCAGTTCACGATGTTCCAGAACGCTTCGACGAACTTCGGACGCGCATTGCGGTAGTCGATGTAGTAGGCGTGTTCCCAGACGTCGATCGTCAGGAGCGCCTTTGCATCCGTCGTGAGCGGCGTAGCCGCGTTGCTCGTCGAGACGATATCGAGCGAGCCGTCAGCCTTCTTCACGAGCCACGTCCAGCCCGAGCCGAAGTTACCCACGGCCGCCTTCGTGAAGGCCTCCTTGAAGGCATCGTACGAGCCCCACTTGGCGTTGATCGCGTCGGCCAGCGCGCCCTTCGGCGCACCACCGCCTTGCGGCGTCAGGCCATTCCAGAAGAACGTGTGGTTCCAGACTTGTGCGGAATTGTTGAAGATGCCGCCCGACGACTTCTTGACGATCTCTTCGAGCGAGAGATTCTCGAACTCCGTGCCCTTGATCAGATTGTTCAGATTCGTGACGTAGGCCTGGTGATGCTTGCCGTAGTGGAATTCGAGCGTCTCTTCCGACATATGCGGCGCAAGCGCTTTCTTGTCGAACGGCAACGGCGGGAGCTTATGTTCCATGGTGCAGTTCCTTCTATCGATTGATCGAGTGTGGGGTACTTTGTCGCAGGTGACGCTTCCGAGGCTTGGATTGTAGGCGACTTGGAATAACCCCACAAATCAGTAGCCCTTTTTCCGCAGCATTGACCGCAGCCTCGACGCAACGACGTAAAAAATGCTGAGATCGCGGCCTATGGTCGCATCTTTCGAAAGCCCGCTACCTGCCCGGGCATCTTCGCCACGGTCCTTCAGAAACCATCGGTCAGGCGCGGCTGCACATCGGCGAACGAAACATCCGCCGCCCCTTGCGCGAGGTGGACCGTGTAGCGACGCGCGGGTTTCACCGCGGTCGGGCTGCGGATCGCCCGCCCCGTCTCGCCGTCGAGCAGTGCCGCATAGCCGCGCTCGAGCGTGCGTTGCGGGCTCAGTACTTCGAGGCGAGCGCAAAGCGTGCCCAGTTTCGCTTCCTGCCGCTCGGCCAGGCGCGCGAGCGCGACATCGAGGCGGCGCGCATATCCGAGCAACGCGGCGCGCTCGGCCGCCAAATCGGGCCGCCACCGCTGCCAGCGAAGACGCACGACGGCAAAGCGCGCTCGCGCATCGCGCACCGGCCGTCCTCCCGCCGCGGCGAGTCGCGCCCGCAATTGCTCGAGATGCACGTGCTGTCGCCGCAAGCGCTCGGCCGGACTCACGAGCCGGCGTGCAAGCCAATCCAGTTGCTGCGCGCGCCGCTCCATCAGGCGGCCGAAGCCGCGCGCCAGCGCGGCGACGCGCTGATCGAGTTCGCGCAGCAGCACGGTACGCTGCGGGCTGACGAGCTCGGCCGCCCCTGTCGGCGTCGGCGCGCGCACATCGGCGGCAAAATCGGCAATCGTCACGTCCGTCTCATGGCCCACGCCGCTCACCACGGGAAGATCGCTTGCCGCGATCGCACGGGCAAGCACTTCTTCGTTGAAAGCCCAGAGATCTTCGATGGAGCCGCCGCCGCGGCACACGATCAGTACGTCGACCTCGCGCCGCGCGTTGGCCTGCCGGACCATCGCCGCGAGCTTGTCGCCAGCGCCCGCGCCTTGCACGGGCGCCGGGTACACGATGACCGCCACGTGAGGCGCGCGCCGCGCCAGCGTCGTCAGCACATCGCGCAGGGCGGCCGCCTGTAGCGATGTCACGATGCCGATGGCCCGCGGGTGCGTCGGCAACGCACGCTTGCGCTCGGTGGCGAAAAGCCCTTCCGCTTCGAGCTGCGTCTTCAATCGCAGAAACGCTTCGTAGAGCCGGCCGACGCCCGTGCGGCGCACCGCCTCGACATTGAGCTGAAGTTCGCCGCGCGGCTCGTACATCGTCACGAGCGCGCGAACCTCGATCTTGTCACCCTCGCGTGGCGTGAACTCGGCGTACTGCGCGCGGCCCCGGAACATCACGCAGCGCATCTGCGCCTGCGCATCCTTGATCGAGAAATACCAATGTCCGCTCGCCGCCCGCGTGAAGTTCGATACCTCCCCCGCCACCCACGTCAGCGGAAACGAACGTTCGAGCATCGTGCTGACAGCCCGGTTGAGCACCGACACGGGGATGGCCAGCTCGCCGTCGAGCCCGCCGCCCGGCAATCCGGATGAAGAAAATGAATGCATTCGAAGTCCCGTTTTTTCCTGGACAGACGATAGTCCGCCGCCTGGCCTACGTCCAGCCGAAATTGGGCCACGCGATGCAAGGTTTCCCACATATCGAGCAGTGCGGGTCTCGCGGCGCGCGCATGGCGCGCGAGCGCGGCCCGGCGTCGCAAGTCATTGATTAATAATGAATTTTATTTGATCACACAAACACGGTCGCCGATGAGATGCTTGATTTATCGGCCTTTGCGTCGTTTGTGACGGGGGTTCTTCACAGAGTTATCCACAGCCGTCGCGCGTTGCGCCTGGCGCCCCCGCTCCAGCCGGGCCTTGCCCGGCGCCGTCCGGGCGCGCTAGAGTGCCGGGTTCCCATTGCAGCGATGCGAGCCCAATCGACCGACGATATGCGCGTTCTTACCCGATTCGCCGAGAGAACCCTAGCGCGGCTCGAAGCGTACGTCGCCCGCCAATGGCAACGCCGCGGCATTTTCGCGATCGCATGCATACCATTGGCCTGCGTCTTCAGCGCCGTCGCCGCCCTGCGCCGCATCGCTTTCTCGCTCGGCTGGCGGGAGCGCGTGCACGTCGGCGTGCCCGTCGTCATCGTCGGCAATCTGACGGTGGGGGGAACGGGGAAAACGCCGACCGTCATCGCACTCGTCGACGCGCTGCGCTCAGCCGGATTCACCCCGGGCGTAGTTTCGCGCGGCTACGGCGCGAAGCTTCGCCGCCCCCGGGCGGTTACCTCGGCCTCACGCCCGGACGAAGCCGGCGACGAGCCGCTGCTCATTGCGCGTCGCACCGGCGCACCGGTCTGGGTGTGCCCCGATCGCGTCGCGGCGGCCCATGCACTCGTCGCAGCGCACCGCGATGTCGACGTGATCGTCAGTGACGATGGCTTGCAGCACTACCGGCTCGCGCGCGACATCGAGATCGTCGTGTTCGATCAGCGCTTGGCGGGCAACGGCTTGCCGCTGCCCGCGGGCCCATTGCGCGAGCCGCTCTCGCGCAGGCGCGACGCCACGCTCGTCAACGATCCATTCAACCGGACGCTGCCGCCCTGGCCCGACACGTTCGCCCTCGCGATCGCGCCCGGCGACGCCTGGCATCTGGCCGATCCGGCGCTGCGCAGACCAGTTTCGCAGTTCGCCGGCGAGCGGGTGCTCGCCGCGGCAGGCATCGGCTCGCCCGAGCGCTTTTTCGCGACGCTGCGCGCCGCGGGCCTTGCCCCCGAAACGCTCGCGCTGCCCGATCACTACGCCTTTCGCGACGATCCATTTGCGCACACGCGCGCCGACATCATTCTGATCACCGAAAAGGATGCGGTAAAATTGCGCTCCCGGCACGACGCGCGAATCTGGGTCGTTCCTGTCGAAGCCACGCTACCTGGCCGCCTTATCGCACTCGTTGTGGAGAAACTCCGTGGACGCTCGCCTGCTTGAAATTCTCGTCTGCCCGATTTGCAAGGGGCCGCTGCGCTACGATCGCGCCCACGAGGAATTGATTTGTCAGGCCGACAAGCTCGCCTATCCGATTCGCGACGGCATCCCTGTGATGCTCGTCGACGAAGCCCGGCAAACGGTCGAGGGCACCCCCGTCGAACCGCTCGATCCCGCAGGCAGCGCGTGAGGCCGCGAAGGCCGCCGAGACCGAGAGCATCCTTTCCCATCCGCAGCAGCACCTCCTTCGATGATCGACTCCCCAACGCCCGACTCTGCGTCTTTCGTCGCAGTGGTGCCCGCGCGCCTCGCTTCGACGCGCTTGCCCGAGAAGCCGCTCGCCGATATCGCGGGCAGACCGATGGTCGTGCGTGTGGCCGAACGCGCGCGCGCAGCGGGCGCGTCACAGGTGTTGATCGCCTCCGATGATGCGCGCGTCATCGACGCCGCCCGCGTGTGGGGGATCGACGCGCTGTTGACGCGTGCCGATCACCCGTCCGGTACGGACCGGCTCGCCGAAGTCGCCACGCATTTCAATTGGAGCGACGACACCATCGTCGTCAATGTGCAAGGCGACGAACCGCTCATCGATCCCGCGTTGATCCGCGCCGTGGCGTCGCATCTTGCAGCCCATCCCGACTGTGCGATCGCGACGGCGGCCCACCCGATCGAAGAACCCGCGGAGGTCTTCAGCCCGAACGTCGTCAAGGTCGTGCTCGACGCGCGCGGCCGGGCGCTCTACTTCTCGCGCGCGCCGATTCCGTGGATGCGCGACGCCTATCAGCCGCATTGCTCGACAGCCGCACTCGACGTGGCGGCGATGCCGTCGCCGCCGCCCGATACCGTCTTTCGCCACATCGGGCTCTACGCTTACCGCGCGCGCTTTCTGCGCACGTACCCGACGCTCGCGCAAGCGCCGATCGAGCAGACCGAAATGCTCGAGCAACTGCGCGCGATGTGGCACGGCGAACGCATCGCCGTGCTCGTGACGCCCGATGCGCCCGCGCCCGGTGTCGATACGCCGGCCGACCTCGAGCGCGTGCGCCTGCTTTTTAGCTTGGAGCGTTGATCGGCGTGGCATAATCAGGCCCGAAAAGCGCGAGCATTCGCAACACTCGGCTTCCGGTTCCCGCCTGCTTCGCCGCCCGCCTTCGCGAACACGTTGCCCGATGGGCCGTGCCGCCGGCGGGACACCGCCGCTGGGTGTCCGCGGGGATGGCCGATTCGCTCGAATTTCGCGCCGCAGCATTCCATACAATTCGGAGATATCACCATGCGTTTGATCCTGTTGGGTGCGCCCGGCGCCGGAAAGGGTACCCAAGCCAACTTCATCAAGGAAAAATTCGGGATTCCGCAGATTTCGACCGGCGATATGCTGCGGGCGGCGGTGAAAGCCGGCTCGCCGCTCGGCGTCGAAGCCAAGCGCTTCATGGATGCGGGCGAACTCGTCCCCGATGCGCTCATCATCGATCTCGTCAAGGAACGGCTGCGCGAGCCCGATTGTGCGAAGGGCTATCTGTTCGACGGTTTTCCGCGCACGCTGCCGCAGGCCGAAGCGATGAAACAGGCCGGCGTTGCCATCGACTATGTTCTCGAGATCGATGTGCCGTTCGACGAAATCATCGTGCGCATGAGCGGCCGACGCACCCATCCGGGCTCGGGCCGTACCTATCACGTGAAATTCAATCCGCCGAAAGTGGAAGGCAAGGACGACGTGACGGGCGAGCCGCTGATCCAGCGTGAGGACGACAAGGAAGAGACCGTGAAAAGACGTCTCGATGTCTACGTATCGCAAACGAAGCCGCTCATCGAGTACTACCAGCAATGGGCACAGCGCGGAGCGGAGAACGGACTTCAAGCGCCGCAATATCGCCGCATTTCGGGACTCGGCTCCGTCGACGACATTCGCCAACGCTTGTTCGAAGCGCTCGTATAACGCGCACTCCCGATCTCGTCGAGCGACAAGCGCTCGGCAACCGCGCAAGACCCGCCCTCGCCGGCGGGTTTTTTTGCGCCCGCGACAAGCGATTACAATCTGCTGCGGTCCATCGCCCCGCGGTCACGAGCCGCGCCGGCGCGGGCCGCCATCCAGTCAACACGCCAAGGAGTCACAGCATGGAAATTCGCGGCAACGCATTTTTGATCACCGGGGGCGCATCGGGGCTTGGCGCCGCAACGGCACGCCTGATCGCACGAGAAGGCGGCAAGGTGGCCCTCGCCGATTTGAACGAAGCGGCGGGCAATGCGCTTGCGGGCGAACTCGGCGGCACCTTCGTCAAGTGCGACGTGAGCCGAGAAGAAGATGCGCAGCACGCCGTGGATGCCGCGCTCGGACTCGGCAAGCTCGTCGGCCTCGTGAATTGCGCCGGCGTGGCGCCGGCCGTCAAGACGGTCGGCAAGGACGGCCCCCACCCGCTCGAGGCATTTCGCCGCACGGTCGAGATCAACCTGATCGGTACGTTCAACGTCTTGCGCCTCGCCGCGGCCGCAATGGCGAAAAACGAACCCAATGAAGGCGGTGAGCGCGGCGTGATCGTGAATACGGCCTCGGTCGCCGCGTTCGACGGTCAAGTCGGCCAAGCCGCCTATGCCGCATCGAAAAGCGGTGTGGCCGGCATGACGTTGCCGATCGCGCGCGACTTGGCGCGCAACGGTATTCGTGTGATGACGATTGCGCCGGGCATCTTCGAGACGCCGATGCTGCTCGGCATGCCGAAAGAAGTGCAGGACTCGCTCGGCGCCATGGTGCCGTTCCCATCGCGCCTCGGCAAACCGGACGAATACGCGATGCTGGTCAAGCAGATTCTCGACAATCCGATGTTGAACGGCGAGGTCATTCGGCTCGACGGTGCCATCCGGATGCAGCCGAAATAACGGGGGCCGAACGGCAAAACGCCCGCAGCGTGCATCGTGCTTGCGGGCGTTTCCAGATTGTTCGTGGCGCTCCGTGCTCGGTCACGCGGCAGAGCGCCGACGCCGCGGCTGATGCGCTCAGCCGTTGCCCTGATCGGTCCGTTGACGCAACTCCTGGAGTTGCGTTTCCACGGTCATCGCGTCTTCCGCATCGGGGCGATCGTTCAGGTAGCGCTCCAGATCTTCGAGCGCGGGCCGCAGGTAGTCCAGCCGCGCGTAGGCGAAACCGCGATCGCGCACCTCTTCGATGTCCTCGGGCAGCAAGATGACGAGCCGCTGCTGCACGGCAAGCAAGCGCTGCCAGCGCTCCGTTTGTAGATAAATTGCCTTCAGGTTGCGCAGCATGCGCGCAATGATCTCGCGGCTGGTAGCGGGCTGAAGCAGCATGCGCAGCGCACTGCCGAGCGATTCGGTCACGTGCGAAAGATAGGGCTCGAGCATCTCCACCATCTGCGCCTCGGAGAGCGACTGACCCGTTGTCGGATCGAGCATGACATCGCCCTCCGGCAACGTCACGCGCATCAGGAAGTGACCCGGAAACGAAACGCCATGAACGGGCACGCCGATCTGCTCGCCCAGCTCCATATAGAGCACGGCCAGCGTGATCGGAATGCCGCGGCGCCGTTTGAGCACCGTATTGAGATGGCTGTTGTCGGGGTCGTAGTAGTCGTTCAGATTGCCGGCGAACCCAAGGTCGCGGAAAAAGAATCGGTTCAGCGCGCCAATTTTTTCGGTCAGCCCCGCCTCGGCGGGCAAGCGGCGCTTGAGCCGCAACGCGAGTTCGTCGAGTTCGGCCAGCGTGGCCTGCAAATCGACGTCGGGATAAGCATCCTGCGCGATCGCAAGCGCGGTCTCGGTGAGCGGCAGGCCGTCGTCCTCCGCAACCAGGCTGGCGAAGTAATCGAGAACCGATGTCATGATCGTCACTTGGCTCGCCTTCTGAAGTACGCGTATTTGAAACCCATCAGCCACAGCATGCTGAAATATAGCGCGGCAAAGAGCACACTGCAGGCGGCGAGCAAGCCGATGCGCTCGAGCGGCCGCGCGTGCATGCCGATCCAGTCGAAGTTCGCCGCGCACCAGTGCATCGCGCCGGCCAGCACGAGCGACGCACCGGCCAACTGAGCCAGGAACAACGTCCATCCGCTCGACGGCGTATAAATGCCGCGCCGGCGCAGCCCGGCGAACAACAACAACGCATTGACGCAAGCACCGAGCCCGACACTCAGCGTCAGTCCGGCGTGCGCGAAGATCGGCACGAACACGAGATTGCCGATCTGGGTCGCAATCAACACACCCACCCCGATCTTCACCGGCGTCTTGATATCCTGCTTCGCATAGAAGCCCGGCGCGAGAATCTTGATCAGAATGAGCCCGACGAGCCCTACCCCGTAGGCGGCCAGCGCGCGCCCGACCATCACGACCGAAAAACCGTCGAACCGGCCATAGTTGAATAGCGTCGCGGTCAGCGGCTCGGCGAAAAAGAAGAGCGCGAGCGCACTCGGCGCGGCGAGTAGAAACGTCACGCGCAATCCCCAATCGAGCAAAGCCGAATACTCGTGGGTATCGGCGTCGACGTGGGCCTTCGAGAGGCTCGGCAGCAGGATCGTCCCGAGCGCAACCCCGAGCAGCGCGGTCGGGAACTCCATCAGGCGGTCGGCGTAGTTGATCCAGGACACGGCGCCGGGCCCGAGCCGCGATGCGATGTTCGTGTTGATGATGAGGCTCAGCTGGGCCACGGATACCGCGAAAGTGGCCGGCACCATTTTGACGAGCACACGCTTGACGCCGCGATGGGCGAGCGCTGCGATCGGATTGAGCCCGATGCGCGGCATCATGTCGATTCTGCGCAGCCCAGGCCATTGCACGGCGAATTGCAGCACGCCGCCCACGATGACGGCCCACGCGAGCGCGAACACGGGTACTTTCAGATGCGGCGCGACGGCCAGGGCCGCCACGATGAACGAGATATTCAGCAGCACGGGTGCGAACGCCGGCAGCGAAAAGTTTCCGTAGGTGTTGAGCACACCGGAAGCCAGCGTCGTCAGCGAGATGAAGATGATGTACGGGAACATGATCCGCGTCATCGAGACGGCGAAGAAGAATGCCTGGCCATCGTTCTTCAGCCCGGACGCGACGACGAACACCACCCACGAGGCCCCCGCCACGCCCGCGAGCGAGATGGCCGCGAGTGCCCAGGCGAGCACGGTCGACATGGCGTCGACTAGCCGCTTCGTCGCATCGTGCCCCTCGCTGTTCTTGAATTCGGCGAGAATCGGCACGAACGCTTGCGAAAATGCCCCCTCGGCCGAGAGGCGCCGTAGCAGGTTCGGAATGCGGAAAGCGACATAAAAGGCGTCGGTGAACTGGCTTGCACCGAAGGCTCGGGCAATCAGCGTTTCGCGGATCAGGCCGGTCACGCGGGAGAGCAGCGTGAAGCCGCTGACCGTCAGCAGGGCTCGGAAGAGATTCATGGGGCGCCTATTATACGGACAGCCGATGTTCTCTCCGCTGCGGCGTGAAATTTGCCAGGTGCCTGATTTTGTTGCTATACTCGCGCGTTTCGAAGCTCTGTCTCGCTTCGCCAACGGTTTTTGCGCCCCGGGCAACCGTTCCCGGCGGTTGAATCGAAAAACGGTGCCCGAACGAAGAGTCGGCCGGGCACCGGCAAAACAGTACAGGACAAGGAACTCTCATGGCTAACTCTGCACAAGCACGCAAGCGCGCCCGCCAAGCCGCGAAAGCGAACTCGCACAACTCGGCGCTTCGCTCGAAGTACCGCACGGCGGTCAAGGCTGTCCGCAAGGCGATCGAAGCCGGCGACCAAGCCAAGGCTGCCGAAGTCTTCCGCCTCTCGGCCAAGACGCTCGACGTCATCGCCGACAAGAAAATCGTGCATAAGAACAAGGCCGCTCGCCACAAGAGCCGCCTGGCCGCTGCCCTCAAGGCATTGCAGCCCGCTGCGCAGTAACCTCGCAGTCAGCCGTCCCGCTCGAGCGCCGCACAAGCGGCGCTTTACGTCTGGGCCATACGGCCTGGGCCATCATGTCTGAGCCATCTCGAATGGCACGGAATGATCGAGCGCATGTAAAGACGAAAAAAAGCCCGCAAACGAACGTTGCGGGCTTTTTTTGCTATGCGCCTTTCTTTCCCCCGGCGCTGGCCTCGTCGCGCACCCGAGGATGGCCTTAGGCGACCTTCGGGCGCGACGTTTCAGCCGCCGCGCTTCATCGCGCCATGGTCTTCCGGCAATTCGCAGGCTTCGGTGACGACGAGGTTGTTATCTTTCGCGAAGTTCATGACGAAATCGAACGCCATAGGTTCGAGTTCGCGCAGGCGCGAGTCGAGAATGACGCATTTGAGATCACCGAGCAACGTCGGACGCACATAACGCGAATATTGAAGCCGGGCATTGGGACCCCGCACGCCCGGACCGTAGCAGGCCATGACGCCGGCCAGACGCTCCGACCAGTCGCTCGGCCGAAACTTCTTCCCGTCACGGGTGATGCCCTGAATGAAATACTCGGTGAAGGGTGCTTCGACCATGCAAGAAACCCATGTGAGGCGCCCGAAGCTGGCATGCCCGCCGGGCTTTAAAAAACCTGCCGATTATACCGGAACGGACTTTCTTGCGCACCGCACACAAGAAGCAAAGCGCGTACCGTGACGCTGCCGCCGACTCGTCAAACGGCGGGAAATCCTTTATGCTGCATCAAGTTATCCATTGCACGGCGGCACCGCCCGGCCCCTTCCGGCCGGCCCAGTCCGCCGTATTTGCTTTATGTCTGACAAAAAAGTCCGCCACTATCTGCAGTTCAAGGATTTCTCGCTGGACGAGTACGAATACGTGCTGGAACGTGCTCGCATTCTCAAGCGCAAGTTCAAGAACTACGAGACCTATCACCCGCTGCACGACCGCACGCTCGCGATGATCTTCGAGAAGCATTCGACGCGCACGCGGCTCTCGTTCGAAGCCGGCATCTTCCAGCTCGGCGGTCACGCGGTATTCATGAGCACGCGCGACACCCAACTGGGCCGCGGCGAGCCGCTCGAGGATGCGGCGCAGGTCATTTCCCGGATGGTCGACATCATCATGATTCGCACGTTCGGACAGGACATCCTCCACCGCTTCGCCGAAAACTCGCGGGTGCCCGTCATCAACGGGCTGACGAACGAATACCACCCGTGTCAGGTGCTGGCCGATATCTTCACGTTCTATGAGCACCGCGGGCCGATCGCCGGCAAGGTCGTCGCATGGGTGGGCGATGCGAACAACATGCTCTATACGTGGATCGAGGCGGCCCAGATTCTCGGCTTCAAGCTACGCGTTTCGACGCCGGCCGGCTATAAGCTCGAGCGCTCGCTCGTCGCGCCTGAAAGCGCACCGTTTTACGAGGAGTTCGACGATCCGAACGAAGCGTGCAGCGGCGCGGATCTCGTCACGACCGATGTCTGGACGAGCATGGGCTTCGAAGCGGAGAACGAGGTGCGCAAGGCCGCATTCGCGCAGTGGTGCGTCGACACGGACATGATGGGTCGCGCGAAAGCCGATGCCCTCTTCATGCATTGCCTGCCGGCTCACCGCGGCGAGGAAGTCAGCGCGGAAGTCATCGACGGCCCGCAAAGCGTCGTCTGGGACGAGGCCGAAAACCGGCTGCACGTTCAAAAAGCGCTCATGGAGTTCCTGCTGCTCGGCAAGCTCAATCACTGAGCCTCACGCGCCGGCCCGATGAAGGGCCGCCGCCTTCAAATGCTCAAATCACGAGCGGCTCGGGCTCGAGTTCGACGCCGAATCGCTCGCGCACATCGGCTTGAATCGCACGAGCGAGCGCCAGCACGTCGGCACCGGTGGCCCCGCCGCGATTGACGAGCACGAGCGCCTGGCGCTCGTGTACGGCCGCTGCCCCAATCGCCCTGCCTTTCCAGCCGCATCGGTCGATGAGCCAGCCGGCCGCAAGCTTCGCCCGGCCGTCAGCCTGGCGGTAGGCCACGATATCGGGCGCCTTCTCCCGCAGGGCTTCCAAGGTCGAAGGGTCGACGACCGGGTTTTTGAAAAAACTGCCCGCGTTGCCGAGCACGAGCGGATCCGGCAGTTTCGCGCGACGTACCGCCACCACGGCATCGAACACCGCCTGAGGAGTCGGGGCAGCCCCACGCGCCTCGAGCTCGCGCGCGAGATCCGCGTAGTCGACGCGCGGCGTCCATGCCTTCGGCAAACGGAACGTGACCGAGGCGATCGCGAAACGCTCGCGCCCCTCGCGCTTGAACACGCTGTCGCGATAGCCGAAACGGCACGCGTTCGCATCGAATTCGGCGCAAGCCCCTGTCGCGAGTTCCACCGCTTCCAGCGCGGCGAACCGCTCGCACATCTCGAGCCCGTAAGCGCCGATATTCTGGATCGGCGCGGCGCCGACGGTGCCAGGAATCAACGCGAGATTCTCGAGCCCCGGCCAGCCCATCGACAACGTCCACGCGACGAACGCGTGCCAGTTTTCGCCCGCATGCGCCTGGACGTACCAGGCCTCGTCGTCCTCACGCACGAGCCGCTTGCCGGTCAGCTCGACGATCATCGCGAGTCCGTCGAAATCGTCCGTGAAGACGATGTTGCTGCCGCTGCCAAGCACGAGCGTGCGCATGCCGGCCGCACGGGGATCGCGCGCGGCAAGCGCGAACTGCTCCGGGCGTTCGATGCGGCAGGCTAGCCGCGCGCGGACGTCGAAGCCAAACGTGTTGTGCGCGCGCAGCGGGTAGTTCGCGAGAAAGGCGACGGGATCGGTAGCGGACATCGGCAGGGCCCCTGGCGGCGGCGACACGCCGCAGCTTGGGCAAATGAGAATGGGATCGGTAAAATGGCGGTCGGTCCGTGATTATAGCGAGTGACGCCCGCGCCACGCGGTTCGCGTCGCCGATGCTTCAAACCCTGGGAGAAAACTCTATGCCGTCGTTCGATGTCGTTTGCGAAGCCAACATGGTCGAAGTGAAAAACGCGGTCGAACAGTCGAACAAGGAAATTTCGACGCGCTTCGATTTCAAGGGCTCCGACTCGAGAGTCGAGCAAAAAGAGCGCGAGCTGACGATGTTCGCCGATGACGAGTTCAAGCTCGGCCAGCTCAAAGACGTGCTCATCGCGAAGATGGCCAAGCGCAATGTCGACGTGCGCTTTCTCGATTACGGCAAGATCGAGAAAATCGGCGGCGACAAGGTCAAGCAGATCGTCACGATCAAAAAGGGCGTCTCGGGCGATCTGGCGAAAAAGATCGTCAAACTCGTCAAGGACAGCAAGATCAAGGTCCAGGCGAGCATTCAGGGCGATGCGGTGCGCGTATCGGGCACCAAACGCGACGATCTGCAAAGCGTGATCGCGATGCTGCGCAAGGACGTGACCGATACGCCGCTCGACTTCAACAACTTCCGCGACTGAACCCGCTCGTGCTCGCCTGCCGCGCGAGCACGCGTCAGTGCTTGCGCGGGTGCGCGTGCGAGCCAGGCGCCGCCGGCGTCTTCTTTTCGCCGATACGGCTTTCCTTGCCGGCAATCAGCTTGCCGATATTGCCGCGATGGCGCCAGATCAGCAGCGCGCTCATCGCAAAAACGGCCCAGGCCACGACGTTGGGGCCAAACAGGAAGACGTCGAAAAGCGGGGCGAACACGGCGGCCACGAGCGCGGCCAGCGACGAGTAGCGAAAAAAGAACGCAACGATGAGCCAGGTCAGCACCGTCGCGAGCCCGAGCACCGGGTTGATCGCAAGCAGAACACCAGCGGCCGTCGCGACGCCTTTCCCACCCTTGAACCTGAAAAACACCGGGTACAGATGGCCGAGGAAGACCGCTAGCGCCACGGCGGCGACCGCATTGTCATCGAGGCCGTAGCGCGGACCCACATGCGCTGCGAGCCAGACGGCGAGCCAGCCTTTGAACGCATCGCCTGCCAGCGTCAGCACGGCCGCGACCTTGTTGCCGCTGCGCAGCACGTTCGTCGCACCGGGGTTCTTCGAGCCATAGGAGCGCGGATCGGCCAGGCCCATCGCGGCGCTGACGACGACGGCAAACGAAATGGAGCCGATCAGATAGGCAAGAACGGCGGCAACGAGAATTTCCATGGAGAGGCTCTTTCAACAGTGACGTGCGCGTAAGGCCGAGTGCGGCGCACATTCTACCGAACACGGCCGCCCGTTCAATCGACGCTCGCGCAGTGGACCGGTTTTGCATCGAGCAATGCGGTCAGCACGCGGGGCTCGAGGCTCACCAGATAGCCGCGGCGGCCTCCATTCAGATAGATCGAATCGAGTTCGAGGATCGAGGCTTCGACATAGACCGGCATCGACTTTTTCGTGCCGAACGGCGATGTACCGCCGACGAGATAACCCGAATGCCGGCTCGCCACCTCGGGCTTGCACGGTTCGACACGTTTCGCGCCGATCTGCCGGGCGAGATTCTTGGTCGATACCGTGCGGTCTCCGTGCATCAGGACGATGAGCGGCTTGGCCTGCTCGTCCTCCATGACGAGCGTCTTGACGACGTGGTGTTCGTCGATGCCGAGCTGGCGCGCCGATTCGGCGGTGCCGCCATGCTCGACATAATCGTAAGGGTGCTCGCCGAAACGGATGCCATGGCGGCGCAGCAGCTGCGTCGCGAGGGTCTCGGACACATGTTTCGTTTTGTTCATCGGCGCATTGTACGGCGACCGACACGCACGCGGTTCAACCGCGCGGGTGGTGGGCCGCGTGCAACGTCTTCAGTCGCTCGCGCGCCACATGCGTGTAGATTTGCGTCGTCGAAATATCGGCGTGGCCGAGCAGGAGTTGCACCACGCGCAGATCGGCGCCGTGGTTCAGCAGATGCGTCGCGAACGCGTGCCGCAGCGTGTGCGGTGACAACGGGGCGCGAATATCGGCCGCGCGCGCGTGGCGCTTGATGATGTTCCAGAACTGCTGGCGCGTCATGCCCTCGGCGCGCGCGGTCACAAAAAGGGCGTCGGCGCCGCGCGCCGCGAGCAAGGCAGGCCGCGCATCGCGCAGATAACGCGTGATCCAGCCGTGTGCCTCTTCCCCGAACGGAACGAGCCGCTCTTTCGAGCCCTTGCCCATCACGCGCACGACACCTTCGTTCAGCCCCACCTCGACAGTCTTGAGCGTCACCAGCTCGCTCACACGCAATCCGCTCGCATACATGAGCTCGAGCATCGTGCGATCGCGCAGGCCGAGCGGCGTATCGATCTGCGGCGCGGCCAGCAGGGCCTCGACCTGCTTTTCCGTCAGCGTCGACGGGAACCGCGGCGGCTGTTTGGCCGAGCGGATTCGCAGTGTGGGATCGGCCGTCGCGCGATGCTCGCGCATGGCCCACGCATAAAAACGGCGGAACACGGAAAGGCGCCGGTTCGCCGATGTCGCCTTGCCGTCGCTGCGCGCGGCGAGATAGCCGTTGACATGAAGCTCGGCCGCCTCGTCGATGCGCAGCCGATGCGCTCGGCCCAGCCACTGCGCGAACAGGCGCAAATCGCGCCGGTAGGCTTCGAGCGTATTGCGGGCCAGCCCTTGCTCCAGCCAGAGCGCATCGCAAAATGCGTCGATCGACTGCGTGCTCGCCACGGCTTCGGGCGCCGGCGCGTCGTCCGCGGGAAGCGCCGCGTCGAAATCGGCAAGCTCGCTCATAGCGCGAGCGCCTGCTGTGCGCTTTCATGCGCGAGGAGCCAGCGCTTGACGCGCAGGTAGAAACCATCGCCGGCATGATGATTGAAGCCGCCGAGGCCGTTCGCCGCCACCACGCGATGGCACGGAATCACGATAGGAAACGGGTTGTCGCCGCAGGCTTGGCCGACGGCACGCGGCACGCAATCGATCTCGCGCGCAAGGTCGCCATACGTGCGCGTCTCGCCCGGGGCAATCGCGCACATCGCCTGCCAGACGCGCCGCTGAAAAGGCGTGCCGACATCCGCAAGCGGCAGATCGAACGACGCATCGGCCGTTTCGAAATAATGCGCGATTTGCGCCACGGCGCGTTGGGCGAGCGGCGAGACCGCTGCACGCGGCTCGGCCGACGCGGGCAGATACTCGATCAGCTCGACGACGCCGGCCGCATCGTTCACGCGAATGCCCACCTTGCCGAAAGGCGCGTCCATCACGGCGCTCAACATAGTCCCCCTCCTTTGCTCATGCCGCCTCGAGCGCCCATTCGACGTGCTCTCGCACGAGCGCCGACGCGTCGCCGGCGCGCGCGCGCAATGCCGCGACGATGCGCTCGCGAGCGGCCGCATCGAGCGCCGTGTCGCCTTCGACACGCAGCGCGTTGCCGAGCGCGACGGCCAGGTTGCGCAGCCAGCATTCGTAACCGATACGCCGAATCGCACTGCCTTGCAAGCGCAGATCGAAGTCATCGGCGCTCCAGGCGAACAGCTCGACGAGCGTCGCTCGATCGAGCCCGTGGCGCACGTCGAAGTCGTCCACGGGCGCGGCCTGCGCGAACTTGTTCCACGGACACACGAGTTGGCAATCGTCGCAACCGTAGACGCGATTGCCGATCAACGGTCGCATTTCGACGGGGATGCTGCCCTTCAGCTCGATCGTCAAGTAAGAGATGCAGCGGCGCGCATCGACCCGATACGGCGCGACGATCGCCCCGGTCGGGCAGGCATCGATGCAGCGCGTGCAATGTCCGCAATGCGCTCCGGCCGGCCGGGACGGTTCGCTGGTATCGACGGGCAGCGGAATATCCACATAGATCTCGCCGAGAAAGAAGAGCGAGCCCGCATCGCGTTCGAGCAGCAGCGTGTGTTTGCCGCGCCAGCCGATACGCGACTTGTGCGCGAGCTCGACTTCGAGCACCGGCGCGGAATCGGTGAACACACGGTAACCGTATTCGCCGATCTCCCGCTCGATGCGCTCCGCCAACTGCTGCAGCCGCTGGCGCATGACCTTGTGATAGTCGCGGCCACGCGCGTAGATCGACACGACGGCCGCCGACGGGTCGGCGAGCCGCGCTTGCTCGCGCGCGCGCCAGTCGGCCGGTGCGTCTTCGGGCGCAATGGCCGATCGGGACGATCTGAACGATTTGACGCTCGAATCGGTCGGCCTGCCCGGCACCTCGCCTGACGAGCTGCTTTCACCCTTGCGCGATTCGAGCACGGCGGCCGGCATGTATGCGATGCGCGCGGTGATCACCCGTCGCGTTCCGGCCACAAGCTCGGCCGGCCGCGCGCGTTTCACCCCATGTTTGGCCATATAATCCATCTCGCCGTGGCACCCCGCCTCGAGCCAGGCGAAGAGCCCAGCCTCGGCCTCGGACAAATCGATATCGCTGATACCGATCGCACCGAAGCCAAGCTCGCTGCCCCATGCCTTGATCCGCTGGGCGAGCGCCGCCAGCGCCGCATCGTCGAGACGCGAGCCAAGGGCGACCCTCTCTTCGCGACGCGAAGCGTCCCGCGAAGCGCCTGCCGCTTCGGACGTCTTCCTGCTCATGGCGGCGTGTTCCGTACATCGTTCATCACGCTATTTTACGAGAATGCCCGTGGCGCCCGATTCGTCGCTTCATCCGCCCGCGAGCGTCCTGCTCGAGCGCACTTTCGCGCTCGAGAACCTCGCCGCCACCGAAGCATTCGGCGCACGTTTTGCTACGGCGATCGAAGCGGTGCGCGCGAGGCCTGCATTCGAGGGCCTGCATGTGCAACTGCTCGGCGACCTCGGCGCCGGCAAAACGACGCTCGTGCGTGCCACCCTTGCAGGGCTCGGACACCGGGGCCGCGTGCGGAGTCCCACCTACACACTCGTCGAACCGTATGCGCTGCCGCGCGACGGGGGCCAGTTCGACGTCTATCACTTCGATCTTTATCGGTTTGCCGACCCGGCCGAATGGGCCGACGCCGGCTTTCGCGAGTATTTCGATTCGGGTGCGGTCTGCCTCGTCGAATGGCCGGAAAAGGCCGGCGAGTTGTTGGGCGTGCCCGATCTGGTCTTCGCGCTCGAAACCGAGGGTGAGCGCCGTCGGCTCGATGCGCGCGCCTACAGCGAATCAGGAAAAGCATGTCTAGAAAGATGTTGATCAAGCCGTTCCATTCGATCGAATCGGCCGCCACGGCGGCGCCGAGCTGGCGCCGGCGCAAGGTGCTGCGCGCCGGCGCCTCGACGCTGCTCCTCGGGCTTGCCGCGCCGTTGCTCGCGCCGACCAACGCGCTTGCGAGCTCGGTGCTCGGCGTGCGCGTCTGGCCCGCGCGCGATTACACGCGCGTGACGATCGAATCGGACCAGCCGCTGCAAAACACGCAGCAACTGCTGCAGGGGCCGGACCGGCTCGTCGTCGATCTCTCGGGGCTCGATCTCGATCAGGCGTTGCGCGATCTCGTCTCGAAGATCGCACCGAACGATCCGCAGATCCGCTCGGTACGCGTCGGCCAGTTTCAGCCCCACGTCGTGCGACTCGTGTTCGACCTCAAGGGCTCGGTCAAGCCGCAAGTGTTTTCGCTGCCGCCCGTAGGGACGTATCGCTACCGGCTCGTGCTCGACCTGTACCCGACCGTCGCCCCCGATCCGCTCATGGACCTGCTCGCGCAGACGGAGCGCAAGGAAAAGCAACTGGGCGAAAACCAGCCCGGCAACGAGCCGCTCGCGCCGGCTCCGCTCGGCGGGCCCAGCGCGCCGCCCGCGCCCGGCGACAACAGCGATGCGTTCTTCGAGCGCTACGCTCAGAACCTGCCGCCGGAAGGACATGCCGGCAGCGGCAACGCACCGTCCGGGCGCAAGCCGGGTAGCTTCACCCACGGCAAGAGCGGCAAGGAACCCGGCGGCGGCCAGGCGACTGGCGATGGCTCGGACAGCGCGCTTGCGCGCAATGGCGATGACGGATTGGGGGACGAAGCCTACCCGTTTTCGACGCCGAAACCCGGACGCACGGTTCGGCTGCTGACCGTCGCCATCGACCCGGGCCATGGCGGCGAGGACCCGGGCGCGATCGGCAGCGCAGGCACCTACGAAAAACACATTGCGCTCGATGTCGCGAAGAAGCTGCGCGCGCTGATCGACGCGCAGCCCAACATGCGCGCGATGATGACGCGCGATGCGGACTTTTTCGTGCCCCTGAACGTTCGCGTGCAAAAAGCACGGCGCGTCAGCGCGGATCTTTTCGTCTCCATCCACGCCGACGCATTCACGACCCCGGCGGCGCGCGGCTCGTCCGTGTTCGCGCTCTCGGAGCACGGCGCCTCGAGCGCGGCGGCACGCTGGATGGCGAACAAGGAAAACGCGTCCGATCTGATCGGCGGGATCAACGTCAAGACAGCGGACGAAACCGTGAATCGCGCGCTGTTCGATATGTCGACCACGGCGCAGATCCGCGATTCGCTGCGCTATGGGTCCTTCGTGCTGCGCGAAATCGGCGACATCAACAAGCTGCACAAGGGTTCGGTCGAGCAAGCCGGCTTCGCGGTACTGAAGGCGCCCGATATCCCCTCGATCCTCGTCGAAACGGCTTTCATCAGCAATCCCGAGGAAGAAGCGCGCCTGAACGACGAGAACTATCGCAATCAAATGGCGAGCGCGATCCTGAAAGGCATCAAACGCTATTTCGCGGCCAATCCGCCGCTCGCCAAGAGCCGCATGACCTGATCGACACAGGTCGACACGGACGCCCCGGTACAATGACGTCGTCGCGCAACGGCGTGTCGCCACGGAGCCTGCCATGTCGCCTGTACCGGAATCGTCACCGCTGCCCGAGTCGGTCAGAGCGGTCCTCAAGCCTTCGCAGCGCGACATCGGCGGTTTCGCCGTACGGCGCGTGCTGCCCGCGCTCGCCGCGCGGCTCGTGGGTCCCTTCATCTTCTTCGATCACATGGGCCCTGCCGCGCTTGCGCCCGGCGCGGGCCTCGATGTGCGCCCCCACCCGCATATCGGTCTTGCGACGGTGACCTACCTGTTCGAAGGCGCCATCGTTCATCGCGACAGCATCGGTTCCGTGCAGACGATCGTGCCGGGCGACGTCAACTGGATGACGGCGGGACGCGGCATCGTCCACTCCGAGCGGACCCCGCCCGACGAGCGAGCCCGCGGACCGCGCATGCACGGTATTCAGACCTGGGTGGCGCTGCCGCTCGAGCATGAAACGATCGAGCCAGCATTCGAGCATCACGCGGCCGCGACACTGCCGCGCATCGAGCGCGGCGGCGTCACGCTCGATGTGATCGCGGGCTCTGCCTTCGGCGCACGCTCGCCCGTGCGTACGTTCTCGCCCACGCTGTACGCGGCGGCGCGCTTCGCGCCCGCAAGCGCACTGGCGCTCGACGCCGAGCACGACGAGCGCGGCATCTATCTCGTCGACGGCGATCTCGCGATCGACGGCATGCCGCTGCCGCCGGGCCATATGGCGGTGCTGAACCCCGGCGAGACGGCGACGCTTGCCAGCACCGGCGGGGCTACCGCGATGCTGCTTGGCGGCGCGAAACTGACGGGCGAGCGTTTCATCGAATGGAACTTCGTGGCCAGCTCGCGCGAAAAGATCGAGGCCGCCAAGCGCGCCTGGAGCGAGCAGACGATGGGCCGCATCGAAGGCGAGACGGAGTGGATCCCGCTTCCCGAGCGCCCGCACCGGTGAGGCGGTGGGCGCAGGGTTGAAATGCGGGGGGCCGGTCCCAATCTGAGCCGCAGGTCCACTGCAAACGAGGATGCGATGAACACCACTTTGGCCACTTTCGAACAGGATGTGATCGAGGCGTCCAAGCTCGTCCCGGTCCTCGTCGATTTTTGGGCGCCGTGGTGCGGTCCGTGCAAGACGCTCGGCCCGCTGCTCGAAAAGCTCGAGCAGGACTACGCCGGCAAATGGCGCCTCGTGCAGGTCAATGTCGACGAAAACCCGCAACTGGCGGCCCACTTTCAAGTGCGCAGCATTCCGCATGTCGTGGCATTCGCCGATGGTCAGCCTGTCGACCAATTCATCGGCGTATTGCCCGAAAGTCAGCTGCGCGCATTTCTCGATCGGCTCGTGCCCAATGCGGCGCAAACCGAGCATAAGCGCGCGCTCGCCGCGCTGCGCAACGCTCAGCGCGACGTGGCGATCGATCACCTGCAAACCGCACTGGCACTCGAGCCCGGCAACGACTCCGCCCGGCTGGACTTGATCCAGGTACTGCTCGACGAGGAGCGCATCGACGAGGCGCGTACCGAAGTCGCGCGCCTTTCGGACAAGACGAAGCAAGGCATCGACGTGCGGTATAACACGGTGAAAACGCGGCTGGACGCGCTCGACGCGGCGGCCGAGCTGCCGCCGACCGATGCACTGGAGGCGCGCATCGCGACGAATCCGGGCGATCTCGAAGCCCGCTTCGACCTGGCGAGCGCGCTGATCGCGCGTCGGGATTACGGTGGGGCGCTCGCGCACTTGCTCGAGATCGTCAAGCGGGACCGGACGTTCCGCGACGACATCGGACGCAAGACGATGCTCTCGGTCTTCGATCTCGCTGCGCACCAACCCGAGCTCGTGGCCGAATGGCGGCGCAAGCTCAGCGCGGCCCTCCATTAACGAATGGCGCTGCGGCGGCACGGCGCGGGAACGCCCTTTGGCAGCCGCCGCCGCTTTGCCTATCCAGCGGCCTTCGCAAGCGCCGCCAGCACGTGCGCGGCCGCCGCAAAACCGAAGCTCGCGGTCACGCACACGCTCGATCCGAACCCGGCGCAATTCAGGCCGATCGGCCCCGCATGCCCGGGCGACGCTTCCAGATGCTGGGCGACATCGTCCATGTCGCATACCGCCGCCTCGGGATAGACGAGCGGCTCGTCCGAATAGACGGCACTGACCTTGAACTTCGCCTTCGGTCCGCGCGGGAAACCGTGGTGCTTGCGCAATTGCGCGCGCACTTTCGAGAGCAGCGGATCTTGAACCGTCGATGCGAGATCGTCGATGCGAATGCGCGTCGGATCGAGCTGGCCGCCCGCGCCGCCCACGGTGATGAGCGGTTGTCCGCGGGCCACGCACCAGGCGATGAGCGCCGTCTTGGTGCGCACGCTGTCGATGGCATCGACGATGTAATCGAGCCTGCCGCCGAAGAGCGTCTCGAAGTTGTCCGGTTCGGCGAAGTCCTCGACGAGGCGTACGTCGCAAGCCCGGTCGATGAGGCGGATGCGTTCGGCCATCGCCTCGACTTTCGGCTTGCCGAAATTGCCGTCGAGTGCATGGATCTGGCGGTTCGTGTTGCTCTCGGCCACGTTATCGAGATCGACTAGCGTAAGCGTGCCGATCGCGCTGCGAGCAAGCGCCTCCGCCACCCACGAGCCCACGCCGCCGATCCCGATGACGGCCACATGCGCCCGCTCGAATGCGGCCAGGGCGGGAGCGCCGTAGAGCCGCCCCACCCCGCCGAAGCGCCGTGCACGGTCCGCGTGATCGAGATCATGCTCGGTGCGCGGGGGATGGATAAGATCGGGGCTCGTTCCCTGAGTGGCGGACATGATGCGTAAAGTGAAAGCTGCGTGAAAACCGCGGTTGAAATTACGGAGAAAGACTGCGCTCGAGGGGTCTATTGTGCCCGATAGCGTGCCCCGACCGTCGCTTTCGAAAAGACGACACGAGCACGGTCGCGCACGTTTTTTCGGCCTTGGCTATACTTGAGTCGACTGAAGCGGTCACATAAGAAGATGATCACTCTTGCTGAACTTCGCAACGAATACGCGCGCGGGTCGCTCGACGAACACGATGTCGAGCCCGATCCGATCCGCCAGTTCCAGCTCTGGTTCCAACAGGCCCTCGACGCCCAGGTGCCCGAGCCGAACGCGATGACGCTTGCCACCGTGGACGAGCAGGGGCAGCCGTCGGCCCGTATCGTGCTTGTGAAGGGTGCCGACGAGCGAGGCTTCGTCTTTTTCACGAATTACGAAAGCCGCAAGGGCCACGATCTGGCGATCAAGCCGCGGGCAAGTCTGCTTTTTTACTGGATCGAGCTCGAGCGTCAGGTGCGCATCGAAGGCACGATCGAGAAAACGAGCGCGCAGGAGAGCGATGCCTATTTCGCGTCGCGCCCGCTCGGATCGCGCATCGGTGCATGGGCCTCCGACCAAAGCCGCGAAATCGCCGGCCGGGCAGTGCTCGAGGAGCGTGAACAAGCGTTTGCCGAGCGATTCGGCGACAATCCCCCGCGCCCGCCGCAGTGGGGAGGCTACCGCGTCGTGCCGGCGAGGATGGAATTTTGGCAAGGTCGACCGTCTCGTTTGCACGACCGCATTGTGTACACGCGCAATGCCGACGCGAGCTGGCAGATCTCACGCCTGTCGCCATGACAGAAGATTGAAACGGAGTGTTTTCGAAGTCCAGACCATGCCGATGCTCCGAGCGCCGGACATGGTTGTTTTGCTTAGCTTTGCTATTCATTTCAACGGACACGGAGAATCTCGCATGTTCTGGGAAAAGAAGCTGGCTCAGTGGGTGGAAGACGTGCGGGCGACGACGAATCTGCCCGCGCGCCTCGTTCTTTGGGATGGGCAGCAGCACGACTTCGGCAGTTTCGCCGCGCCGCAAGTTACGCTGAAGGTGAACCACGCCTCGGCATTGCCGCTCCTCCTCGAACCGAGTCTCGACAACCTCGGCGAAGCGTATGTGAAGGGCAAGATCGATATCGAGGGCAAACTCTCGGACATCATTTCGATCGGCTATTCGCTCGCAAAAAACACCATTACGGGCGCCAGTAAGCTCGCTCGCGTGCGGCGTTATTTCAATCACACGAAATCGTCGGACAAAAAAGCCATTCAATATCATTACGACGTTTCGAACGCGTTCTATCAGCTCTGGCTCGACGAGAACATGGTCTATTCGTGCGCCTACTTCGAAAACGGCGAGGAGGATCTCGCCACGGCACAGTTAAAGAAGATCGACCATATCCTCACCAAGATTCAATTGCAGCCAGGGCAGCGGCTGCTCGACATCGGCTGCGGATGGGGGGCCCTCGTGCTGCGCGCGGCCAGCAAGTTCGGCGCGAAGTGCGTCGGCGTGACGCTGTCGCAAAACCAGTTCGATCTGGCGACGGAACGGGTCAAAGCGGCGGGCCTCGGCGATCGCATCGAAATTCGTCTGCAGGACTACCGCGATATCCCGGGACAGTTCGATCGCGTGACGAGCGTCGGGATGTTCGAGCACGTCGGGCGCAAGAATCTTCCGACCTATTTCTCGAAGGTTCGGGAGCTGCTCGCCGAAGACGGCATCGCCATGAATCACGGCATTACGTCGACGGACTACGATAGCGGCGAAACCGCACTCGGGGGCGGCGAATTCATCGATCGCTACGTGTTCCCCGACGGCGAGTTGCCTCATATCAGCCTCGCGCTCGAATCGCTGCAGCGCGGCGGCCTCGAAGCCGTCGACATCGAAAGCCTGCGCCGGCACTACGCACGCACGCTCAACATCTGGACCGAAAATTTCGAGGCCCACGCGGACGAAGCGCGCAAGCTCGTCGATGACGAGAAATTCCGCATCTGGCGGCTCTATCTCGCCGGCTGCGCCTACGCGTTCGAGCACGACGACGTATCGATCTATCAAATCGTCTGCCGCCGAGCCGGACGCAGCGCGCAGACGTTGCCGTGGTCCCGCCGCTACATGTACGATCGGCCGCTTGGAGAAACGCGTACGAGTACCGCGCCCGTTGCGGCCATCGATGGACGATAGCAAAGACGACCCACAATTCGATCTCTTTGGTGCACTGCCGGCGCCCGATGACGCGCCGCGAACCTCGGGGGAGCCTGACCATACCGAACCGGCCCGCGCCGGCGCCGCGACTCCCGCGAAGGGCGGGCGCCGCGCGCGGCCCGTGCTGCCGGCCGAGCTGCCGCCCGAGCTCTGCGAGCTGGCTGGCAGCTTGCCGCCGCAGATTCGCCTTGGAACATCTTCGTGGTCGTTTCCGGGCTGGGAAGGCATCGTCTACGGCGAAGCCTACAGCGATTCGAAGCTCTCCCGCGCCGGGCTCGCCGCCTACGGCATCCATCCGCTGCTACGCACGGTCAGCCTCGATCGATCGTTTTACGCGCCGCTTTCCATCGCCGACTATCTGCGTTACGCGCAGCAAGTACCCGACGATTTTCGTTTCATCGTCAAGGCACCGGCATCGGTGACGGATGCGACGGTGCGGGGCGAACGCGGCGAGCCCGTCGCCGACAATCCCTGTTTTCTCGATGCGGGCCTGGCCGCTCGCGAATTCGTGGAGCCGTGTCTGGCCGGCCTCGGCGCCAAAGCCGGTGTGCTAGTTTTTCAGTTTTCGCCGATGCCCGAACGCATGCTCGCCGAGCCGGCGGCATGGGTCGAACGGCTCGCCGCCTTCTTTGCCGCGTTGCCGCCGCTGCCCAGCGGTAGCGATGAAGCACCGGGCCCTTGCTATGCGCTCGAGATACGCGATGCGTGCCTGTTGACGCCGCGGCTCATCCGCATGCTGCGCGAGCGCGGTGTGCGTTATTGCGTCGGGCTGCACGCGCGCATGCCCGAGGCGTTGCGCCAGGCCGCAGCCCTCGCCCTAATGGACGGCGACGAGCCAGCCGGCCCGCTCGTCGTTCGCTGGAGTCTGCACAGCGGGTTCAAATACGAGCAGGCGAAGGCGAAGTACGAGCCGTTCGATCGACTCGTCGATGAAGACCCCGCCACGCGGCATTCGCTCGCGGAGCTGGCCGCGCGTTATGCGTTGGCCGGCCAGCCGGTACTCATCATCGTCAACAACAAGGCGGAGGGCTCAGCCCCGCTTTCGTGCGCTGCGCTTGCTCGAGAGATAGCAGCGGCTTGCGAGCGACTGCGCGAGGAAAGGACTGGTGGGAACGCGGGCGTCGAGCAAAGCGAGCGCTGACGGCGGCGTCAGCGCCGGCACGAACCGTTCGTACCTCCAAGCCGTTGTCGTCAAGCGCCGGAGCGTGTCCAGCTGGCGAACTTGGCCCGGAACTTGGCCACTTTCGGGGCCACGACGAACGCGCAGTAGCCTTGCTCGGGATGTTGCGCAAAGTAATTCTGGTGATAGGCCTCGGCGGGCCAATAATTGTCGTCGAGGGAGCGGACTTCGGTCACGATCGGTTTGTCATACACGTGCTCCTGCTCGAGTTCGTCCATGACCTCCCGCGCAATGTCGCGTTGCGTATCGGAGTGCGTGAAGATGATCGATCGATATTGCGTCCCCACGTCGTTGCCCTGTCTGTTGAGCTGCGTCGGATCGTGGATCGAAAAAAATACCTGGAGGATCTCGCGGTAGCTGATCTTCCTGGGGTCGAATTGAACCTTGACCACTTCGGCGTGACCCGTCCCGCCGTCGCACACCTGCTCGTAGCTCGGACGCGGGACGTTGCCGCCCGCATACCCCGATTCGACGGATACGACGCCGTCGAGATCGACATAAACCGCTTCAAGACACCAGAAACAACCTCCGCCCAACGTAGCGGTTTCCATCGGCTCAGTCATGACTGTCTCCCTGTCGACGAGCGTTTGCGCTTCGGTGTATTCGCTCACAAACGGATTCTAAAAGCTTAGTGCGTTTTATGTGCGGCGGAGCGCTCGCGCCCCCCGGCTGACCCGAATGCGCGGCGAAATGTCCGGATTCCATTAGAATTTCGCCTATTCGCCTTTTCGCACCATGACCTTCGACTCTCCACTCCAGCTGTTCCTTCCCCGCCTGTCCACGCCACAAGCTCGTCCACGATCCCGCCGCCGGGAGTCACGCCGATGAAGCATGCGAGCCCACCCGACTTCGATTCGGGAATGTTCCGCCGCGCGCTTGGCCAGTTCGCCACGGGCGTCACCGTCATCACCACGCGCGCCCCATCCGGCCAGTTGATCGGTATCACGGCGAGTTCGTTCAATTCGGTATCGCTCGATCCGCCCCTCGTGCTCTGGAGTCTCGCGACCCGATCCGCATCGATGCCGGTGTTTCGCAGCAATAGCCATTACGTGGTCAACGTGCTATCGGAAACGCAATACGATCTCTGTCAGCGCTTTGCCACGGTCAAGGGCGACCGGTTCGCGGGTGTGTCGCACGCGGCGGGCGGCACCGGCATGCCCGTGCTAGACGGTGCGCTCGCCTGGTTCGAATGCCATAACCGAAGCCGTTACGACGAAGGGGACCACGTGATTTTCGTCGGAGAAGTCGAGCGCTGCGGCGTCCATCCGGACGCCGAAAGCATGGCCCCGCTCGTTTTCCACGGCGGTGCATTCCACGGATTGAAGCCGCGTTAAAACACGGCGCGACAACGCCCTCGAACGTCGGTGAGGAGCGGATATCGGCGCGAATAATGAGCGCTCCGTTCCGCGGGAGCGACCTCGCTCAGTGCGGCGTCGGCGCCGGCGTCAGCGTCACCGGCACGCCGGAGTCTTCCTTGAGCGTTTGCAGCACGATGTTCGACCGGATATCCATCACGCCGGGCGCCTTGTAGAGCTTCGAAAGCACGAAATCGGAGTAATGCTTGAGGCTATGCGCGAGCACGCGCAGCAGATAATGGCTTTCGCCCGTCACGACGAACGCCGCAACGACTTCGGGCCACTCGCGCACGGCCGTGGCGAAGCGCTCATGCCAGTTCTCCTGATCGTTGCGCATCGAAACCTGCACGAATGCCTCGAGCTCGAGCCCGAGCGCCTCGCGGTTCAGACACGCCCGGTAACGCTCGATGACGCCCTGCTCCTCCAGCAGACGCAACCGCCGCAAACACGCCGACGGCGATAGCGAAATTCTTTCCGCGAGGTCGAGATTGCTGATGCGGCCCTCGTTTTGCAGCACACTCAGAATGCGGCAATCCGTGGCGTCGAGCGAGATCGCGTTCATTTTTGCCCCCATTTCGATGCTTATATCGAATTATCTTCTAGTCTAGCGCGCTTGGCGCGACGATTTCGCAAGCACCTTGCGCGCCTGGGCGCTTATCATCGAAGCATCCGTTCTTATTCACCACCCGCCAAAATGGACAATCGCAGGCTCTGGGATATTTCGCCGCCCGTCGAAGCACACACACCGGTCTGGCCGGGCGATACGCCGGTCACGATTGAACGTGTCTGGAAAATGGACGCGGGTTCGCCGGTCAATGTCGCACGGATGACCCTCTCACCGCATACGGGCGCGCACGCGGACGCGCCGCTGCACTATGACGCTCACGGGGCCCCGATCGGGGCTGTCGGCCTTGCGCCATACCTCGGCGCTTGCCGGGTGATCCATTGCATAGGCGCCGCGCCGCTCGTGACGCCGGCTCATGTGGCGGCGCAACTCGACGGCACGCCCCCGCGCGTGCTGCTGCGAACCTACGAGCAGGCCCCTGTCCACGCATGGGACGATGCGTTTTGCGCTGTGGCGCCCGAGACGCTCGATCTGCTCGCGCAAAGCGGCGTGATGCTGATCGGTATCGATACGCCGTCGCTCGACCCTCAGACATCCAAAACAATGGACGCTCATGGACGCGTGCGGGCCCACGGGATGGCGATTCTCGAAGGTCTCGTGCTGGACGCGATCGAGCCCGGCGATTACGAACTCATCGCGCTGCCGCTCAAATTGACGACGCTCGACGCAAGCCCCGTGCGCGCGGTCTTGCGCGCGTTGCCCGACAAGCGCGGCTAAAGTCTATCGATCGATCCGCCTTCCGACCCGTTCGTTTCCTGCTGCCCATACATCATGAAAACCCGTGACGAAGCGCTTGCGCTAGACCGCAGCGACCCTCTCGCGCACCTGCGCAGCCGTTTCGCGCTCGACGCGCAGACGATCTATCTCGACGGCAATTCGCTCGGCGTGCCGCCTGTCGCCGCGGCGGCGCGCGCACGCGCGGTCATCGACGATGAATGGCGCGGCGGGCTCATACGCAGTTGGAACGGCGCAGGCTGGTTCGCGTTGCCGCGCAGGCTCGGGGATAAACTCGCGCCACTCGTGGGCGCCGCGGCGGGCGAGACCGTCGTGACCGACACGATCTCGATCAATCTGTTCAAACTGCTCTCGGCGGCGCTACGCGAAGCCGACGCGCGCGATGCGAGCCGCCGCGTGATCGTCTCCGAGCGCGCGAATTTCCCGACCGATCTCTACATCGCACAGGGGCTCATCGAACAACTCGATCGCGGCTACACGCTGCGGCTCGTCGACGACCCCGCGGATCTGCCCGCCGCGATCGACGACGAAGCGGCCGTCGTCATGCTCACGCACGTCAACTATCGCACCGGCCACATGCACGACATGGGCGCCCTGACGCAGATCGCTCATCGTGCCGGCGCGCTCGCGCTCTGGGACCTCGCGCATTCGGCCGGCGCGGTGCCCGTCGATCTGAACGGCGTCAATGCCGATTTCGCGGTCGGCTGCACGTACAAGTATCTGAACGGCGGCCCGGGCTCGCCCGCTTTCGCGTGGGTGCCCAAGCGCCATCAGGCGCGGCTCTCGCAGCCGCTCTCCGGATGGTGGGGACATCGCGCCCCGTTCGCGATGGACCCGCGTTATACGCCCGACGACGGCATCGGACGGTTCCTTTGCGGCACGCAGCCCATCGTTTCGATGGCGCTCGTCGAAAGCGGGCTCGACGTTTTTCTCGAGACGGACATGCACGCCGTGCGCCGCAAGTCGCTCGCCCTCACCGATCAATTCATTGCGCTCGTCGAATCGCGCTGCGCGGGCCAGGCGCTTTCGCTCGTCACGCCGCGCGCGCATGCGCAGCGCGGCTCGCACGTGAGTTTCGAACATCGGCACGGCTATGAAGTGATGCAAGCGCTCATCGCGCGCGGCGTGATCGGCGACTATCGCGAACCGTCCGTGCTGCGCTTCGGGTTCACGCCGCTCTATACGCGCTTCGTCGACGTCTGGGATGCCGTCGAAACCCTGCGCGACATTCTCGAGCGCCAAACGTGGAGGGCGCCCGAATTCGCCGCGCGCCATACCGTGACTTGAACCGATGTTCGCCGGTGCGGTGCGGATCGACGATCAGCCGCATTGCAGAGGATGGAGAGGAATTCGACATGACCGATCACATGGAATTACCCGAGTTGCCGGACGTTTCCGGTGCCGGTACGGCGAAGGCCGGCAACGCAAGCGCGCGCAACGGCGAAGGCTGGTATGACGCCAAGCTCGATTTTTCACAATCGATGAGCTATGGCGATTACTTGTCGCTCGAGTCGCTGCTGTCCGCGCAGCATCCGCTGTCGCCCGATCACAACGAGATGCTGTTCATCATTCAGCATCAGACGAGCGAACTCTGGATGAAGCTCGGGCTGTACGAGCTGCACGCGGCGCTCGATTGCGTGAAGGGCGACGCCCTGCCGCCCGCCTTCAAGATGCTCGCGCGCGTGTCGCGCATTCTCGAACAGCTCGTTCAGGCGTGGAATGTCCTGGCCACGATGACACCGTCCGAATACACCGCCATGCGCCCGTATCTCGGCCGGTCGTCGGGCTTTCAGTCGTATCAATACCGGCAAATCGAATTCATGCTCGGCAACAAGAACGCGCAGATGCTCAAGCCGCACGAGCATCGGCCGGACATCCTGGCGGCCGTGCGCGCGGCGCTCGAGGCCCCCTCGTTTTACGACGAAGTGGTCAAGCTGCTTGCGCGACGCGGCTTCGCGATCGCACCCGAGCGGCTCGAGCGCGACTGGACCTCGCCCACCGCCTACGACGCTTCCGTCGAAGCGGCATGGCTCGAGGTCTATCGCAACCCGTCGCAGCACTGGGAGCTCTACGAGATGGCCGAGGAACTCGTCGATCTCGAGGACGCGTTTCGCCAGTGGCGCTTTCGTCACGTCACGACGGTGGAGCGCATCATCGGCTATAAGCAGGGTACCGGCGGCACAGCGGGCGCCCCGTATCTGCGCAAGATGCTCGACGTCGTGCTTTTCCCCGAGCTTTGGCACGTGCGCACCGTGCTTTGAAACGAGGAAGCGCCGTTGCTGCCGCGGCGCCTTGCCGATACCCCCGCGTAGCGAAGCGGTTTTCCGACGGAGTGGATGATATGTTATATCATGTCATCCATGCTCAATCGGGACCGACGTCATGTCCGCTGCCGCTCACTCCCATTCCGTCGCCGATCGACTCGCGCGCGCCGATGCGTTCGCGGCCGAGAACGGCCTCGCGCTGACACCGCTGCGTCGGCAGGTCTATGCACTCGTTGCGGGTGCGGGCAAGCCGATCGGCGCCTACGACCTCCTCGCAGCGCTCGAACCCGAGCGCGGACGGGTGCCGCCCACCACGGTCTATCGCGCACTCGACTTTCTCGTCGAGCACGGCTTCGTGCATCGAATCGAATCGCGCAATGCGTTCGTCGCCTGCTGCGAGGTCGGCAAACCGCATCAGAGCCAATTCCTGATTTGCGAGCGTTGCGGCGAAACCGTCGAGATTCCCGGCGACGAGCTCGCCGAGCGCCTGTCCGCGACGCCGCCTGCGCACGGGTTCGAAGTCCACAAGCAAGTCGTCGAGTTGAGCGGACTGTGCGGCGAATGCAAGGCGCAGGGCCGATCCGCGCCGCCGCGCTCTTCGTAACGTCGATACCAAGGAAAAAACATTGATGAATTCGATTGCCAAGATTCGGTGCATCCACCGCAATAGCCGTACCGTCGCCATCGCGAAAGCCGTCGCTGCGGGGTTCGCCGCGTTGTCGATGAGCGCAGCCGCGTTCGCGGCCGGCGACGTCAAAGTCAACATTGTGGCGGCCGAGAATTTCTATGGCGATATCGCGAGGCAAATCGGCGGCGAGCATGTCGACGTGACGAGCATTCTCAGCAATCCCGATCAGGATCCCCATCTGTTCGAGGCCAGTCCGAAAACGGCGCGGGCGCTGCAGCACGCCGCGATCGTCGTCTACAACGGCGCCGCGTACGATCCGTGGATGGAAAAACTGCTCGCCGCGTCCAAGGGCGGCCAGCGCACGACCATCGTCGCAGCCGAACTCGTCGACAAGAAGAGCGGCGACAACCCGCATCTCTGGTACGCCCCGCAGACGATGCCGGCCGTCGCCCGCAAGATCGAGGCGGCACTGGTTACGGCCGACCCGACGCACGAGGCCGACTACGACCGGCATCTGTCGGCCGTCATCGATGCGCTGAAGCCGATCGACCAGAAGGTCGCACAGTTGCGCGAGCGCTATCGCGGCACGCCGGTGACCGCAACGGAGCCCGTGTTTGGCTATCTGTCGGACGCGATAGGCCTCGATATGCGCAACATGCGCTTTCAGTTGGCCGCCATGAACGACACGGAACCGAGCGCCAGCGATATCGCGGCGTTCGAGCGCGATCTGCGCGAGCGGAAAGTCCGTGTGCTGATCTACAACAGCCAGGCAACGGAAGCGCTGACCAAGAGGATGCTCGAGCTCGCGAAGCGCTCGGGCGTGCCGACGGTGAGCGTCACCGAAACGCAACCGGCGGGCAAGACCTTCCAGCAATGGATGCTCGCTCAGCTCGGCGCGCTCGAGGCTGCACTCGGCGCCAAACACCCATGATCGAGGCAATGGCACCGGCAATGGCGTCGGCCCGCGGCGGCTGCGCACTCGAACTCGAGCGCGTCACGATCGCGCTGGGCGGGCGCACGATCCTTGCCGATACCGATCTCACCGTTGGCGCGGGGGAATTCGTCGGCGTGCTCGGCCCCAATGGCGCGGGCAAAACCACACTGCTGCGCGCGATTCTCGGGCTCGTGCCGCTCGCGCACGGAACGATCCGCATCGCGGGCGAGCCGATCGCCCGCGGCAACCCGGGCATCGGCTACATGCCGCAAGTGCGCAGCGCGCTTGCCGGCCGGCGGCTGCGCGGGCGCGACTTCATCGCCATGGCGGCGGACGGACATCGTTGGGGCTTGCCGCGTACCGATGCGGCCACGCGCGCCGAAGTCGAGCGGGTCCTGGATCTCGTCGACGGCCACGCGTTGGCCGAGCGCCCCTTGTCCGAGCTCTCAGGTGGCGAGCGGCAGCGGCTTTTGCTGGCGCAATGCCTGCTCGGCCAGCCGCGCCTGCTGCTGCTCGACGAGCCGCTCATCAGCCTCGATCCGAACCATCAACGCGGCGTGGTGGAACTGGTGCGCCGCGTGCAGCGCGAGCTGGGCATCACCGTGCTCTTTTCCGCACACGAGCTGAACCCGCTGTTGAGCGCGCTCGATCGCGTGCTGTATCTCGGCAACGGTTCCGCTGCGCTCGGCACCGTCGACGAAGTCATCACTCGTCCAGTGCTGTCCCGGCTCTATGGCTCGCCGATCGACGTCATGCGCGTGAACGGCCGCATTTTCGTCATGTCAGGCGACGTCGAAGTAGAAAAACACGATCACGCGCACGAGGGCGAGCCAGGAGCCGGCAACGGGCACGGGAACGGGCACGTCCATTCTCACGGGCATACGCACGATGTTTGAATACGACTTCATGGTCAACGCGTTCGCGGCATCGGGCATCATCGCGGTGCTGGCCGGGATCGTCGGCTACTTCCTCGTCATGCGCGAGCAGACATTCGCGGGGCATGCCCTGTCGCACGTCGGCTTCACGGGCGCGACGGGCGCCGCGCTGATCGGCGTCTCGCCGCTCTGGGGGATGATTGCGTTCACGCTGGCCGCGGGGCTTTCGATGGGCGCGCTCGGCGAGCGGCTGGCCGGACGCGATGTCGCCATCGGCGTCGTGCTCTCGCTTTCGCTTGGCTGCGGACTGCTGTTCCTGCACTTCTTCACGGCGTACGCCACGCAAATCACGGCACTGCTGTTCGGCAACGTGCTCGGCGTCACGCATACGACGCTCGCCATACTGGCCGGCATCGCGGTGGCGAGCCTCGTCGCGCTCGGCGCAATCATGCGCCCGCTCGTTTTTGCGACGCTGCAACCCGAGCTCGCCGAAGCGAAGGGGGTCTCGCTGCGCGTCGTATCGATGCTGTTCCTGACGATCGCCGCGCTCGCCGTGGCGGCCTGTACGCAGATCGTCGGCGTGTTGCTCGTCTTCACGCTGATGGTCGGCCCTGCCGCGGCGGCGCAGAACATCTCGACGCGCCTTCGCAGCGGGATCGCGCTCGCCGCGGCGTTTGCGCTGGCGCAGGCGTGGCTCGGCGTGACACTCGCGTTCTATACCGATTGGCCCACGAGCTTCTGGATCACCGCCCTCGCCGCACTCGTCTATCTGGCGAGTCTGCTCGCGCGACGCCGATCTTGACTTTCACTCCGCGCAAACCGATCATTCGCTCATCGACAGAACAAAAGATCGACCCCATCGCATCGAATCGGCGAGTGGGGTCATATCTGACTGGATTGGAGACAAGCGATGGACAATGCGCAGCGCGGCGCTTCAAATGTAATCGTCCACCTCGGCGCGGGATCGTTTCACCGCGCCCATCAGGCGTGGTATCTGCATCGGCTGCAGCAGGCCAGCGCGCCGGGCGAGCCTCAGTGGTCGCTCACGGTCGGCAATATCCGCGGCGACATGAATGACGTGCTCGACGCGCTGGCGGCGCAACACGGGCGCTACACGCTCGAGACCGTCACGCCGCAAGGCGAGCGCGCCTATGAAACGGTCGGCTCGATCGGCCGCGTGCTGCCGTGGTCGCCCGGGCTCGAGGCGCTCATCGAAGCGGGTGCCGATCCGGCGTGCAAGATCGTCTCGTTCACGGTGACCGAGGGCGGCTATTACCTCGACGAACACGACCGGCTCGATACGGCCAATGCGGACCTCGCCGGGGATCTGCGCGGCGGGCGAACCACGATCTACGGTGCGCTCGCTGCCATTCTCGAAGCCCGCCAATCCCGCAATGCCGGCCCCGTCACGCTGCAAAGCTGCGACAACCTGCGCAGCAATGGCGAGAGGTTCGAAGCGGGCATGCGCGCGTTTCTCGAGTTGAGCGGTCGCACCGCGCTCGCCGAGTGGTTCGAGGCGAACACCTCCTGCCCCAATTCGATGGTCGATCGCATCACCCCTCGCCCGACACCCGAAGTTCGCGAACGCGTAAAGGCGGCGACCGGTGTCGACGATGCCTGTCCTGTCATGGGCGAGGCCTTCATCCAGTGGGTCATCGAAGATCGCTTTTGCGCCGGGCGTCCGGCATGGGAGCGCGTCGGCGCGGAACTCGTCGAATCGGTGCTGCCCTACGAGGAAGCGAAAATCCGCATCCTGAACGCGAGCCACAGCTGCATCGCATGGGCCGGCACGCTCGCGGGGCTGACGTTCATTCATGAAGGCACGCACGACGCGCAGATCCGCCGGTTCGCGTACGACTATGTGACCGAGGACGTGATCCCCTGTCTCACGCCGAGTCCGCTCGATCTCGCCCGCTATCGCGACGTCGTGCTCGACCGCTTCGGCAACCCGTATATCCAGGACACGAATCAACGCGTGGCCGCCGATGGCTTTTCGAAGATTCCAGGCTTCATCGCGCCGACGCTTTCCGAATCCTTTGCGCGCGGCGTCGAGCCCAACGCCACGGCGGTCCTGCCCGCGCTCTTTTTCCGCTTTCTCGATCGCTGGCGGCAAGGCGCGTTGCCCTATACCTATCAGGATGGTGTGATGGACGAGGCCGCCGCGCGCGGCATGTTCGACGCGCCCGATCCACTGGCCGCTTTTTGCGCATCCCGGCTCCTGTGGGGTGGGCTGGCCGACACCCCGGCCCTCCTGGCCGCGCTGCGAAGCGCGCTCGAACGTGTCGACGGCTGGCTCGCCTCGGGTCGCTGAATCGATATCGGCAGGGCTCACCCCCATTGCAGTGCATCATTGCGCCCGGCTAAAGTAGCGCATCGCGCTTTTCGACTCCGAATCTGAAGGGCTCACCGCCATGTATCTCGGCATCGATCTCGGCACGTCCGAAGTGAAGGTCTTGCTGCTGGACCCGAACGGGCACGTGCTCGGCACGGCCGGCTCGCCGTTTTCCGTCTCGCGGCCGCATCCGCGCTGGTCCGAGCAGAACCCTGCCGACTGGTGGGAAGGCACCTGCATTGCGCTCGCGAAGCTGCGCGAGTCGCACCGCGAAGCGTTTTCGCAGGTGCGCGGCATTGGACTCTCCGGTCAGATGCATGGCGCCGTCTTGCTCGACGAGCAGGACCGCGTGCTGCGCCCCGCGATTCTCTGGAACGACATGCGCAGCGTCGACGAATGCGAAGCGCTGACCGCGCGCGCGCCGCGGCTGCATGAAATCGCCGGGAACCTGGCCATGCCCGGTTTTACGGCGCCGAAGCTGCTGTGGGTCGCGCGCCACGAACCCGAGCTCTTTCGCCGTACTGCTACCGTGCTGCTGCCGAAAGACTATTTGCGCCTCATGATGACGGGCGACAAGGTCTCGGATCCATCGGACGCCGCTGGGACGCTCTGGCTCGATGTCGCACGGCGCGACTGGTCCGACGAACTGCTCGACGCATGCGATATGAAACGCGCGCAAATGCCTCGCTTGGCCGAGGGCAGCGCCCCGTCCGGCGTGCTGCGGCGCGAGCTCGCGCATGAATGGGGGCTTGCCTCGAACGAGATCGTCGTTGCGGCCGGTGGCGGCGACAACGCCACGAGCGCCATCGGCATCGGTGCGACGGAGCCGGGCGACGGTTTCGTCTCGCTCGGTACGTCCGGGGTGCTATGCGTCGTCGGAGATCGGTTCCTGCCGAATCCGGCCTCGGCCGTTCATGCGTTTTGCCATGCCATTCCCGACCGCTGGCATCAGATGAGTGTGGTGCTGTCCGCGGCGAGCTGTTTGCGCTGGGTCTGCAAGCTGACCGGCACGGACGAGCCGACGCTCGTCGCAGAGGCTGCCGCGCTGCCGACGGAGGCGCTCGCCGATGCGCCGATTTTTCTGCCCTATCTGTCGGGCGAGCGCACGCCTCACAACGATCCGTTCGCGCAGGGCGTTTTCTTCGGCATGACGCATGCGACCGATCGCGCACTGCTCGGCTACGCCGTGCTCGAAGGCGTGACGCTCGCGCTGGCCGACGGGCTCGACGCCTTGGCTGCCGCCGGGACCAAGCCGAACGCGCTCTCGCTGTTGGGCGGCGGTGCGCGCAGCGCCTACTGGGCGCAGTTGCTCGCCGATGCGCTATCGACTCCGACACGCCAGCATGGCGGCGGAGAAACCGGCGCGGCGCTCGGCGCGGCGCGGCTCGGATGGCTGGCGGCGGGCGGCGACCCGGCGCAGGCATTGGCCAAGCCGCCCATCGTCGCGGAGTTCGCGCCGAACGCCGAGCGGCATGCTCGATTGCGCAGGCGGCTCGATTCGTACCGGGCGCTCTATCGTCACGTGCGGCCTCTGTTCGATCCGGCCCATCGGCAAGTCGCCTGCATGTAAGCGGCCCAAAACGTTTCTGAGTCCTACCGGCATCGCATCCGTGTCCAAATCCAACGACAAGCTCGAACTTGCAACCCGCGCGGCCTGGCTCTACTACGTGGCCGGCGATACGCAAAACGAGATCGCCGAGAAGTTGCAAGTCTCGCGCCCCGTTGCGCAGCGGCTCGTGGCATTCGCTGTCGAAAAGAATCTGATTCGTGTGCGCGTCGAGCATCGCTTGGCCGATTGCCTCGCGCTGGCCGCGCGCCTGTCGGAGCGATACGGCTTGTCGATGTGCGAAATCGCACCCGTCGACGACGACAGCCCCGAAGCCATCGGCCGCAAGCTTGCCGTCGCGGGCGCGCAGGTCATGGAACGCTATCTGAGCGAAGAAAAGCCGATGATCGTCGCCGTCAGCAGCGGTCGTACGCTCAAGGCTGCCGTCGATCAACTCGGGCAGATCGAGCGGCCGCAGCATCGGCTCGTCTCGATGGTCGGTGCGATCGCGCAAGACGGATCGTCGAACCGTTACGACGTCGCGCTGCATATCTCGGAGAAGACGGGCGGCAAGCACTTTCTGCTGCCGGCGCCGCTGCTTGCCGATAGTGAAGCCGAGCGGGCGCAGTGGTGCAACCACCGTCTTTATCGCATCGTCGAAGGGCTGTCCGCGCAAGCGGACGTGGCATTCGTCGGCATCGGCGACATCGGGCCGCAATGCCCGCTTCATGTCGACGGCTTCATCACCGCGGACGAAGTGCAAGAACTCACGCGCCTCGGCGCCAGGGCGGAAATGTTAGGGCTGCCGATCAATGACGCAGGCGCGCGCGTCGAATCGTCGACAGGGCGGCGCGTGACGAGCCTGCAGCTCGATGCGCCGCCCAAACGCCCGACGATCGGTTTTGCGGGCGGCCCGCGCAAGCATCGCGCGGTGCTGGCCGCGCTCAAAGGCGGCTGGCTCTCGGGGCTGGTGACCGATGAAGCGTGCGCGCGCGTGGCGCTCGGCGAGAGTGCTGGCGAGACGCGGCACGTGTCGGGGCGCTAGAGCGACATCGATCGCCTTTGGCGCCCCGCCCCCGCGGCTCACGCCGCCGACAATACCTCGACGATTTTCCGATCGAACGCGCGGCCCTCTTGATCGAACAGATGGCAGTGCTCGGGGTCCGCGCCAAGTCTCAATGCCTCGCCCCGCTCATGCCGCTCGAGCGGGGGAATGCGCGCGATCAATCCGTCGGGCGCCACCGGGGAGTCCGCGTAAAGATAGGCGGCGTCGCCAAGCGACTCGACCGCGGTCACCGTTGCCGCCACGCCGAACTCGCTGCCACCCGCGGCGCGTACGTGCAAGTGCTCGGGGCGAACGCCGACCGTGACCGGCTCGCCCTCGCGTACGCCGCGCGGCTCCACGGCCACTTGTTGCATCTCGCCGGTTTCGTAGCGCACGAGCACGCCATCGGCCCCTGAGCTCTGCACGACGCCTGCAAGGAAATTCATCTTCGGCGAACCGATGAAACCCGCCACGAAGCGGTTCGCAGGCGCGTGGTAAAGACGGTTCGGGCTGCCGACCTGTTCGACGTTGCCGGCGGACATCACGACGATCTTGTCGGCCAGCGTCATCGCTTCGACCTGATCGTGCGTCACGTAGATCATCGTGGTCTTCAAATCGTCGTGCAGCCGCGCGAACTCGAGCCGCATTTTCACGCGCAGCGCCGCATCGAGGTTCGACAGCGGCTCGTCGAATAGAAACACCTTGGGCTTGCGCGTAATCGCGCGCCCGATCGCCACGCGCTGCCGCTGGCCGCCCGACAGCTGCTTCGGTTTGCGGTCGAGCAGGTGATCGATATGGAGGATCTTGGCGGCATTGCGCACGGCCTCTTCGATCTCGGCCTTCTTCGTGCCCGCGAGTTTGAGGCCGAACGCCATGTTGTCGTAGAGCGACATATGCGGATAAAGCGCGTACGACTGGAACACCATGGCGATGCCGCGCTTGGCGGGCGGCACTTCGTTCATGCGCGCGCCGTCGATGGTCAGCTCGCCGCCGCTGATGTCCTCGAGGCCCGCGATCATCCTGAGCAGCGTCGATTTCCCGCAGCCGCTCGGGCCGACGAACACGACGAACTCGCCATCGGCGATATCGAGATTCACATTGCGCAGTACTTCGTTCTCGTCGTAGCGCTTCGCAATGCCGCGCAAGGTCACGCTTGCCATGATTCGTCTCCTTTCATATCGGTCGATGCCCGCGCGAACGCGTCGCCCGAGTCGAGCCATCGGTCGACGAGCGCCGGCAGGCGGCGCATGTCGTCGAATACGTGTCGTGCGCCCGCGGCCGTGAGCGCATCGACGTGTTGATGAGTCGCGTGCCCGCCGCCGATGAAGCCGAGCGCCGTCATACCCGCGGCACTCGCGGCCGCGACCCCGGCCACGCTGTCCTCGATGACGAGACATGCCTGCGGCGGCACGCCCAAACGATCCGCCGCGGCAAGGTAGACATCGGGTGCAGGCTTCGGCCGCGCGACGCGATCGGCGCAAAAGAGCCTGTCGCCGAAAAAGCGCGCGAGCCCGGTGCGCGCCAGCACAGCCTCGACATAGCCCGTGTAGCTGTTGCTCGCGCAAGCTTTCGTCAGCGAAACAGCGTCGAGCGCCGCTTCGACGCCCGCGACCACGGGCGCGTCGCGCGCCGCGACTTCGACACTGCGCCTGATCGCTTCGATTTCGTCGCCGCGCAACGTCTTGCCGAGCTCGGCCGCACTGTCGCCGAGCACGCGCTCGATACGCAGCCCCAGCAGCGGCATCACGACAGGCTCTACGTCGACGTCGGGCCATCGCGCACTGAGCTCGGCGATCAGCATCTGTGCCGCGACCGCTTCGCTGTCGATGAGCACCCCGTCGCAATCGCAAATCAGCAGCCGGTCGGGGCGAGCAGGGATCGATCCCGTCATTTCACGGCTCCAAACGTCAAGCCGCGAACGAGCTGCTTTTGCGAGACCCAGCCGACGAGCAGAATCGGTGCGACGGCCAGCAGCGATGCAGCCGACAGCTTTGCCCAGAAGAGCCCCTCCGGGCTCGAGTACGATGCGATGAACACAGTCAGCGGCGCGGCATGCGAACTCGACAGATTGATGCTCCAGAACGCTTCGTTCCACGAGAGGATGACGAGCAACAGCGCGGTGGACGCGAGCCCCGGCAAGGCCATCGGCGTGAGCAGATAGACGATTTCCTGCCAGGTCGACGCGCCGTCGATGCGGCCGGCTTCGAGAATGTCGCGCGGAATTTCGTTGAAGTACGTGAACGCCATCCAGACCGCGATCGGCAGGTTCATCAGCGAATAGACGATGACGAGGCCCCAGACCGTATCGAGCAGTCCCATGTTCTTCCAGAGCAGGTAGATCGGCACGAGTACGCCGACGGACGGCATCATCTTCGTCGAGAGCATCCACAACAGCAGCTTTTGCGTGCGCCGCGTTGGAAAAAACGCCATCGTGTAGGCGGCCGGCACCGCGAACGCGAGGCACAACAGCGTAACGCCGGCCGAGATCAGAATCGAGTTGCGCGCGAAAGCAAAGTAATCGCTGCGGGCAAAAACCTCCCTGAAACTGTCGAACGTCGGCGAAAAGATGAGCGAAGAGGCATAGGCGTCGCGCTCCGTCTTGAATGCGGTGATCGTCATCCAGAAGATCGGAAAGAACAGCGCGAGCGCGATCAGCCACGCGAATGTGCCCGGTATCGCGCGCTTGAGCGCGGCGAGCGACGGCAATGGCCACCCCGTGCGGGCGGCAGGCAGCGTCGGATGGCTCATTTGTCGTACTCCCCTTTGAGGTTTTTCGCGAGCATGCGCACGAGAAAGAACGCGACGACATTCGCGAGCACGACGGCGAGAATGCCGCCCGCCGACGCGAGACCGACATCGAATTGCTGCAGACCGAGCGCATAGATGAGGTACGACAGGATCGTCGTCGCATTGCCCGGGCCGCCCGAGGTCGTCGTGTAGATCTCCGCGAAGATCGACAGCAGGAAAATCGTCTCCATCATGACGACCACCGCAATGGCACGCCGCAGGTGCGGCAGCGTGATGAAGAAGAACATCGCGATGGGGCCGGCGCCATCGATGCGCGCCGCTTCTTTTTGCTCTTCGTCGAGCGACTGGATCGCCGTGAACAAAATCAGAAACGCGAACGGCAGCCATTGCCAGGCAACGATCACGATGATCGAGAACAGCGGGTAGTCGGCCAGCCAATCGATGGGCTGCATGCCGACAGCGCGCATGAGATCGGCCACGATGCCGTAGACCGGATGCAGCATCATGTTCTTCCAGATCAGCGCGCTGACCGTGGGCATGACGAAGAACGGCGCGATCGCGAACAGGCGTGCAATACCCTGACCGATGAATTTTCGATCGAAGAGTACCGCCATCAACACACCGCCGACGACCGTAATGCCGAGCACCGACCCGATCAGCTCGAGCGTGTGCACGATCGAGGGCATGAACGCAGGGTCGGTGATCAGATAGCGGTAATTGTCGAGGCCGGCAAACCCGGTGGCGTCGGGATTGAGCAGGTTGTAGCGCGAGAACGAGTACCAGATCGTCATCGCGAGCGGAATCGTCATCCAGAGCACGAGGACCGCGACAGAAGGCATCGCGAGCCAGCGTGTCGGCAATGCGCGCCGCTCGGGACTCGGCACGGCGGCCTCGTTCTCCGCATGCGCCATGGGAAGGTGAAGATGTCGCATCGTTAAGGCCTCCTGATCTTCCGTCACCTCGTTACATCGGCCCGGCGCGTCTTGCTCGACGTGCCGGGCGGACGGCACGGGACCCGACGATGCGTATTTCACGTATTGCACGCATCGTCCGATCGATTACCGCGTTTCGGGTCCCGCTACCGCGGGTGCGTCTTGCCGGTTACTTTTGATAGCCCGCTTGCCGCACCGCGCGATCGGCCGCCGCGTTACCGGCCGCAAGCGCCTGATCGACGGACATCTGGCCCGCGAGCGCGCCCGAGACGCTCTGCCCGACTACCGTACCGAACGATTGAAACTCAGGAATGCCGACGAACTGCACGCCGGTGTAGGGAACGGGCTTCAACGTCGGGTGATTCGGGTCGGCCGTCTCGATCGCCTTCAGCACGAAGTCCGAGAACGGCGCCGCCTGCTTGTACTCGGCGCGCGCATAAGTCGATTGGCGCGTGCCGGGCGGCACGGAAGCCCAGCCTTCGTCCTTCGCCACGAGTTCGATATAGGGCTTGCCCGTCGCCCAACCGATGAACTTCTTCGCGGCATCCTGCTGCTTGGACGTCTTCGGAATGGCGAGTGCCCAGGCCCACAGCCAATGCGAGCCGTTCGCCGTGACTTCCGTCGGCGCCGCGGCGAAGCCGATCTTGTCGGCCACCTGCGACTGCTGCTTGTTATAGAGCATGCCGGCAGCCACCGTCGCGTCGATCCACATCGCGCACTTGCCCGACGACATCAGCGTCAGGTTTTCGTTGAAGCCGTTCGAGCTGGCGCCCGGGGGGCCATCCTTTTTCATCAGATCGACATAGGTGCTGACGGCCTTTTTCCATTCGGGCGTGGTCAACTGTGCGTGCCATTTCTCGTCGAACCAGCGGCCGCCGTAAGCATTGACACGCGTCGTCAGGTAGGCCATGTTTTCGCCCCAACCCGCCTTGCCGCGCAAGCAGATGCCGTAGATGCCGGCCGACTTGTCCGTCAGCTTGTCGGCAAATTGCGCGATCTGATCGTAGGTCGGATTGGGCGGCATGGTCAGGCCCTTCGCCGCGAACAAATCCTTGCGGTAGAACGTCATCGAGCTTTCCGCGTAAAACGGCAGCGCGTAGAGGGTACCGCCGGACGAGAGGCTGTCGCGCACGGGTTTGAGGACATCGTTCAGGTCGTAGTCGGCGGGCAGATTCGTCATCGGCGAGAGCCAGCCGCGCTTGCCCCACTGCGGAGCCTCGTAGGCGCCGATCATCATGACGTCGAACTGGCCGCTGCCCGTCGTGATATCGGTCGTGGCGCGTTGGCGCAGCACGTTCTCCTCGAGCACGACCCAATTGAGCTTGATATCCGGATTGGCCTTTTCGAACTCCGCCGAGAGCTTTTTCATCTCGAGCATGTCGGGATTGTTCACGACAGCGATCGTGACGGTCGCAGCCGATGCGGCGCTGGCGGCGCCTCCCGCCGCGCAAGCCAGCACAGCGGCGCCCAACGCCTTGTACGCAAAACGGCGGGCGGTACCGAATTCAGATTGCATCGTGTGTCTCCTAGTCTTGTACGTTGTAGGGAACTGCTCGGGCTCACGCCGCATCCGTCAGCCTTTGTTGTAGGCGCGCATGCGGCAAAGGTCTAGCTCATCCAGTTGCCGCCATCGACATTGAGTGTTTGCGCCGTGATGTAGTCGGCGTCGGCCGAGGCCAGAAAAAGCGCGGCGCCCGTGAGATCGGCGGGTACACCCATGCGCCCGAGCGGCACGGATTCGCCCACGAGGCGTTTTTTCTCGCCGAGCGGGCGGTTTTCGTAGCGGGCGAATAAGGCGTCGACGTCTTTCCACATCGGGGTGTCGATGACGCCCGGGGCAATGCCGTTCACGTTGATCTTATGGGGCGCGAGAGCCAGGGCAGCCGATTGCGTGTAGCTGAGGACGGCGGCCTTCGTGGCGCAGTAATGCGACACGAGCGCTTCGCCGCGGCGGCCTGCCTGCGAGGACATGTTGATGATCTTGCCGCCCCGGCCCTGCTCGACCATGCGCTTGGCCACTGCTTGCATCATGAAGAACATGCCCTTCACGTTGACGGAGAACAGCTTGTCGAAGATGTCCCACGATTCGTCGAGCAGCGGGCGCATATCGAAGATGGCCGCGTTGTTGAACAGGATGTCGATGCCGCCGAAGCGCTCGACGGTGCCGGCCACGATGCGTTCGATGTCCTCGCGGCGCGTAATGTCGGCGGTGACAGCATGGACGTGATCGGGGTGCCGTTCGACGAGCGAAGATATGGCATCGGCGGATTTGACGTCGACCAGCATACAGCGAGCGCCCTCGCTCACATACCGCTCGGCCACGGCCTCACCGATTCCGCTCGCGGCGCCCGTCACGATCGCCACTTTTTCGCGCAGTTTCACGAAACGTCTCCGATTGGGTAATGAAGTGACCCGTTTTCTTTGCCGGTGAGCTATCGCTCAATGACAGAGCATTTGCTCGTTTGGTGATCGAATGATCGGATACGCGCCCTGGGCTGTCAAGCGCGGGGAAGCGGTTTCGATGTTGCAGTGCGGGAAAGGGCGTACTGAGGAAAGCGGACGTGAAATCGCCTTTCGCCGAAATGCGAAAGGATCTTCTCGAGGGAAAGTGGCTCCGTTGAGCTAACGGAGCGAATAGGCCAAGGCGGCTTAGCCCCGCGGCCCCAGCATGTCGTCCACCAACGGCACTGCGGCGAGCGCGAGAAGAACCGTTGCAAGGGGCACCGTCGATACGAAGCCGAGATGCTTGAAGCCGATCGCGCCCGCGAGCCCGCCGCAAATGAACGCGGCCAGCAATGAGGCCAGGAGCACCAGCTTCTGCCGATCACCGCGCACGAACAGCGGGTCGGGCGCCCCGTCGCCGCGCGACGCATTCCAGTAAAAGAGCTTGCCGAGTTCAATGCCAAGATCGGTGACGAGCCCTGTCACATGGGTGGTACGAATCTCCGCTTTCGAAATCTTCGTGATCATCGCGTTTTGCAGCCCCATCACGAAGCACAGCAACGCCACGGTAGCCGGCACGAACAGCACCCGATGGCCCTCGAGGTGCGAGCCGAGCAGCCCGAAGCAAAGCAGTAGCACAGCTTCGAGCATTAGCGGCATGGCGTAGAGACTGGTCAGCGCACGTCTGCGGCCCCAGTTGATCAAGATGGCCGAAGTCGCCGCGCCGCAAAGGAACGAGAGCAAAGACGCCACGCAAGTCACCGCCGTCTCGATGCTGCCGAGCGCCAGAGAGTCCGCAAACGTGGAGGCGATCCCCGACATATGCGACGTGTACTGCCCCACGGCAAGAAACCCGCCCGCATTGGCGGCGCCTGCGACGAACGCGAGCGAGCGCCCGAGCCGACGATTGGCTTCGTCGGTACGCTCGGGCATGGTGAACCCGCGGAGGTATTGAATCGGCATGCTGAACGGCTCGCGCGTCGTGGAAACGGCGCATAAAGACGCGCCGCTGAGACCGCGAAGGCACATGTCAAGCATTGGCGCGCAGCAAATCGTAGCACGCTGCCAATCGTCGCGCTGAGCCGTCTGTCTCAGGCTGGCGTGAGCGACAAGGCGCGCGCGTGATGCGCGATGTGATCTTCGATAAAGGTCTCGATGAAGTAATAGCCGTGATCGTAGCCCTCGTGCCGACGCAGCGTAAGCGGTTGTCCAGCCTTCAGGCATGCGGCTTCGAACACCTCCGGATGGAGTTGCTCGACGCGGAATTTATCCGCAAGGCCCTGATCGATGAGAATGCCTTCTTCGAAGCGTGCTGTACCGGCGCGCCCGACGAGATCGCTGGCGTCATATTGCCGCCATGCGTCGCGATCGTCGCCCAGGTAGCCGGAAAACGCCTTTTGCCCCCATGGACAGCGCATCGGTGCCGAAATCGGTGCGAATGCCGAAACGGATCGATAAAGGCCCGGATTGCGCAACGCGAGCACGAGCGCACCATGCCCGCCCATCGAATGCCCACAGATCGAGAGCCGGGCGCCGTCGATCGGCAGCTCCGCGAGCACCGCGTGGCGCAGCTCGTCACGCACGTAGGAGTACATCTGGTAGTGCTTCGACCAGGGCTCGCGCGTCGCATCGACATAAAAGCCGGCCCCCACGCCGAAATCCCAGTTCTCGCTGTCGCCTTCGATATTGGCCCCGCGCGGGCTCGTATCGGGCGCGATGAGTGCCATGCCGAGCCGCGCGGCGAAGCGCTGTGCGCCCGCCTTGATGGGGAAAGTCTCTTCGGTGCAGGTCAGACCAGCGAGATAGAACAGCGCCGGCACGCGGCCGTGCTGAGCGTGCGGCGGCAAACAGATCGAGAACTGCATCGGCAGTCCGATGGCCTTCGACTCGTGCCGGTAAAAACGCTGCTGTCCGCCATGGCAGGCGTGCGACGAGAGCAATTCGAGCATCGTGCGTCTCCTTGATGCGGATGCGATTCAATGCGATTCGGTACGATTCGGCACCGATCCGGAGCGCGGCGACCCGCGCTCCGAACCCTGCATCAATAGAGGACGACCGAGCGAATCGATTCACCCTTCTTCATCAGATCGAAGCCTTCGTTGATGCGCTCGAGCGGCAGCGTGTGCGTGATCAGATCGTCGATATTGATCTTGCCTTCCATGTACCAATCGACGATCTTCGGGACGTCGGTGCGTCCTCGCGCGCCGCCGAAGGCCGAGCCCTTCCATTGCCGGCCCGTGACGAGCTGGAATGGACGCGTGCTGATCTCCTGGCCCGCCGCGGCGACGCCGATGATGAACGACTGGCCCCAGCCCTTGTGCGTACACTCGAGCGCCTGGCGCATCAGTTGTACGTTGCCCACGCATTCGAACGAGTAGTCCGCGCCGCCGTCCGTCAGTTGAACGATCTGGTCGACCACGTTTTCGACGTCGTTCGGGTTGATGAAGTGCGTCATTCCGAATTTCTTCGCGAGTTCGACGCGCTTCGGATTGATGTCGATTCCGATGATCTTGTCCGCGCCCACCATCTTCGCGCCCTGGATCACATTGAGGCCGATTCCGCCGAGCCCGAACACCACCACATTGGCACCCGCTTCGACCTTGGCCGAATAGACGACCGCGCCGACACCCGTCGTCACGCCGCAGCCGATGTAGCAGACTTTGTCGAACGGTGCGTCCTCCCGGATCTTCGCCACTGCGATCTCCGGCACGACGATGTAGTTCGAAAACGTCGACGTACCCATGTAGTGGAAGAGAGGTTTGCCGTCGATCGAAAAGCGCGACGTCGCGTCAGGCATCAGGCCCTTGCCCTGCGTCGCACGAATCTTCTGGCAGAGATTCGTCTTGCGCGACAGGCAGAACTTGCATTCGCGGCACTCCGGCGTGTAAAGCGGGATCACGTGGTCGCCCTTTTTGAGCGTGCCGACGCCAGGGCCGACATCAACGACGATGCCCGCGCCCTCATGCCCGAGAATCGCCGGGAAAATCCCTTCGGGGTCGGCGCCGGACAACGTGTAATAGTCCGTGTGGCAAATACCGGTGGCTTTGACCTCGATCAATACCTCGCCCGCACGCGGTCCCTCGAGTTCGACCTCTTCGATCGTGAGCGGGGCGCCCGCCTTCCATGCGATTGCGGCTTTCGTTTTCATCTACACGTGCTCCTGAGTTGTTTCTTTGGCGTGGTTTGGTTGGCCTACAGGCCTTCGCCACGCGGCGACGGCCATGATCGCGCAAATCCGCCTCTCGCGCGAGCCACGGTGCGACGCTCGTCGATGATTTCTCGACATGCCAGAGCCTCTTTGCTCGAAGACTGGCATCACCGCTGGGCCACACCGAACCAGCTTTCCGTACGTCCATATAAATCGAGAAACCGCGCATACCGCGCGGCTAGCGCCGCATCGCCGCTCGGGCTCCCCACTGGCTCGGCGGGCGGAGCGAGCGCCGGCAGGTCCGCTTCGCGCCAGTGGCCGCTCGCCAGCCCCGCGATCAGCCCAGCGCCGCGAGCACCGACGTTGGGGCAATCGACAGCGTCGAGCTCGGCATCGAGCGCATCGGCAAGCAATTGCCGCCAGCGCGGATCGACCGAGCCGCCACCCGCCAGCCGCAGGCGATCGATCTTGCGCCCCGGTTGCGGCGGGCTTTGCCCCGCATCGGCGCGGATCGCATCGAGCCCCGCACGCAGCGCGAATGCGACGCCTTCGAACGCCGCGCGCATCATCGTGCCGCGCGTGTCGTCGAGGCCGAGGCCTAGCCAGCCGCCGCGCGCGGCCGGGTTCATCCAGGGCGAGCGCTCGCCGCTCAGGTAAGGCAGGAAGGTCACGGCTGAGCGTGTCGTCTCTGCGCTGGCCAGGTCAAACGCGTCCGCATAGGCAGCGGGCCAGTCAACGTAACCGAGCCAGGCGCGCACGTGCTCGAGCGCGACACCCACGTTCTGCATCGCCGCCATGCGGTACCACTGTCCCGTCGCCGTCCGATAGCGATGCAACCCGCGCGCGGGCCGGGGCTCGTTCGTCGACAGAACCACGATCTGCCCTCCACTGCCCGTGGTGACGAGCGCATCCCCGTCGTGCGCGAGGCCGCTGCCGAGTGCGGCGCTCGCCGTGTCGGCCGCACCCACCGCGAGCGGAATGCCGGCCGGCAGACCGAGCGAGCGCGCCGCCTCGGCCGATAGCTCGCCCGCCGCCGCATACGAATGAGGCGCGAGCGGCGCGAACCATTGGCGCGGCAATCCCAGGGCGGCAATGCGCTCGTCGTCCCATGCCCCCGAAGCATCGGTAAGCGCGGTTGCGCAGGCGTCCGACGGATCGCTGAGTGCGGCTCCGCCCAATGCCACGCGCAGCCAATCCTTCGGTTGCAACGCCCAGCGCGTCGCGGCCGCCGCCCTCGGCTCGTTTTCCGTGATCCACCGCAAGAGCGGCCCGGCCATGCCGGGCGCGACGGGGTTCGGCTGCGGCTCGGGCCACGCATCGAGCAAGCCCGCGGCGCGCGTGTCGGGCCAGAGCATCGCCGGGCGCACTGCGCGGCCGTGCTCGTCCGTCAGTACCACGCCGTGCATCTGGCCCGCGATGCCGATGGCTTTAACGCCTGCCCGCTCCTCGTGTGGCAGAGCCGCCGCGGCGTCGACGAGCGCTCGCCACCATGCCTCGACCGGGGTTTGCGCCCATCCGGGCTGCGGCGTCTCGACCGCATAGGCCGCGCCGGACGCGGCCCGTTCGTGCCCGTCCTCGTCGAGGATCGCGAGCTTGAGCGAAGCGGTGCCAAGGTCGATGCCGAGAAATCGCATGGTGAGGAAGCCGGTTGTTTTTTGGAGCGGACGGGGTTGGCGCGGCGCGAGAACGGCGAACGCGACCGATGCCATCGGTCGATCGCCGCCCCTCGGGCGAGCGCAACACATGATAGCGGTTGCCGTCAGGCTGCACCGGGAAGCGAACCTCGAGGCCGTCCGTCGCACGGCGCACTCGCTATCGAACCACCTCCCAGTCGAACCACACGGCGGTCGCGAACGAACGGCTGATCGACGATATCTTCAGGACTCCGAATTGACCGATTGGACGAATGGTCGCGGGACGTTCCTCGTTTTTACGAGTTGCGCGGACGCCCTGGGCGGCCCGTCCCGCCTGGCTCTCAGGGACGTCGGGCCTTGATAGTCGCAATTCATCAGACTTTTGAATTGATTGAATTAGACCAATTTAAGCCGTCATATCGGGGCATGCTTCGCCGTCCAATGTCTTTAGGATTCAATCTACCGAGAGGTTCCGAAAGTCCTGGCCCTGTTATGGATTTCCCGAATCTCCCTAAAGGGGTCGGCATCGGCAGCCGTAAACAAGCCGAGAGGCCCATTGGTCCTCCCGGCGTGCTCGCGCCTGTGATAGTCGCTGATTACTTCGGATTCCTAACTTTTTTGGAGCTCACCATGCTGCGTTTCATCATGTCCCTGTCGCGCGACGAGCGCGGCGTTAGCGCGCTCGAATATGCCATTTTGGCGGCCATAGTGGTTGCTGCGCTCGTAACGGTCGGCACCGTATTCTCGAATACGACCACCGGTCTGCCGGGCATCTTCACCAGCCTGCTTGCGACGATCAAGGCCGCGATCTAATGAGTGAGTCGGCGGACGGATTCGCCCGTTACTGCCTGCAGTAACGGGCCGTCCCCTTCCGGTGGGTGCGTTTGCCGCGAGGAAAAAACATGGATCCGATCAAGTCGATGGCATATCTCGTTCTTGCCGCGCTTGCGCTCTCGGATCTGCGTTCGCGGCGTCTGCCCAATGTCTGGGTGTCTGCCTTTGCCGCTCTCTATCTGCTGCAAGCAGCGCTGAACGGTACTACGCTCAACGAATTTGCTGCGCACGCGGCACTCGGCGCGCTCTCGCTCGCACTTGCTGCGGCACTGTTCCAGCTGCGGTGGCTGGGTGGGGGCGATGTGAAGTTTGGCGCCGCCGTGTTTTTCTGGTGCGGCCCAACCTACGCAGTGGCGCTTCTCATCATCGTCTCGGCTTTGGGCGCTCTCCTCGGCGTTTCGATGCTTGCGCTCGCGTGGGCATGTCGTCACCCCGCTCTTAGCGGCCTCGCTCGACGGATGACCTGGATCTCGACTGCGCGCGGCGTGCCGTATGGCGTTGCGCTCGCGCTAGGGGGAACCGTTGCGGTTTTGCTGCAGCCCGCAGCGTCCTATCGGGCGACAGCCGCGTGGTTGGCACCGTCCCTTAGCCATCACCTCGGTCTCGCGCTGGTTGGCCCCGCGCGTTTTGCCTAACGGGAACACGCCGTCTTTATGTCCAACTTCCTCAAACTGGCCGCGCTCATCGTCGTTGCAGCGCTTGGCGCTTTCATCATTCGCGCGCTGTTCGTAGCAGCGTCGGCGCCCGGTGCCGCAAAGCCGGCTGCCGTCGTGCGCGTACGCGCGGCAGCGGACGAGCTGCCTGATGGCTTGCTGTTGAGGGATTCCGATCTCGTGTGGAAAGCGGTGCCGCGCGACCAGATACCGTCCGGTGCCCTGTTGGAAGGCTCGCCCGAAGCCAGCGCCAATAACGATCTGAAAGGTGACCTGTTGCGCCACGCGGTGCATGCAGGCACGCCGCTGGGCCTTACCGATGTCATCTTGCCCAGCGCGCCGGGCTTCCTTGCCGCAGCGCTCAAGCCCGGCATGCGCGCCATTTCGGTCTCTATCGACGACGTCTCGGGCAATGCAGGACTCATCCAACCCGGCGACTACGTGGACGTGTTGCTCACGCAGCAAATCCGCGCCGATGCAGGCGTCAACGTTCCACCGGCACGCGCCGTGGAGTCCGAAACGATCGCGGAACGGGTGCGCGTCCTCGCGGTCGGCTCTGCCTTCAAACGCCCGAAGGACGATGCGGCGACCGCTGCGACGAACGTGCGAACGGCGACCTTTGAAGTCACTCCGGGCGGCGCCCAGTCGATCACGGTCGCCGCACACCTTGGCACGCTCTCGCTCGCGCTGCGCAGCTTTGCGACGCGCGACAAACACGCCTCCGATGTCGAAGACGTAGCACGCGCGCAAACGCCACCCGTCTGGGCCGGCGACGTCTCTCGCGCGCTAAAGGCCGTCGCCACGCCCGCGGTGGCATCCGGCAGGCCAGCTGCACAGTCCCCCCAAGTAATCATCTACCGAGGCTCCAAAGTCGATCATGCCGGCGACTCGGCGCAAGGCGGCGCCGCACCGGGGATGCAGCCACTGCCTCCGTTGCCACCCGGCACGCCGCCGGCCGTGCCCGCCCGCGCCGCAAACGAACCAGCCACCCCTGCAGGAACATAGGACCTCACATGGCCAGCCTCACCCGCGCCAATCCGTCAGCACGCCGCGCGCGTCATCACCCGGCCGCGCTTGCGACACAGCTCGCACATTTTGTCGCGCTCGCCGCCTTCTTCTGCATGGCGATGCTCGCTGGCACGCGCACCGCATCGGCCGACGAGGCGGACGTACTGTCCGTTGCGGCGGGCGGCGGAACCATGATTTCGCTACCCGAGCCCGCCGTGGCAGTCTTCGTGGCAGACCCCGATATCGCCGATGTTCACGTGCCCACGCCTCGTTCGGTTTTCGTGCTCGGCAAGAAGGCCGGAACGACGACACTCTTTGCTCTGGGCGCGAACAACCGGCAAATCCTACGCAAGACGATCAGCGTGGCCACCGATACTGCTTCCGTTCAGCGGCTCTTGGATGCACGCTTTCCGCAGCTCGGCGTACATGTGACGAGCGCTCCTGGATCGCTGATGGTGAGCGGCTCGGTGCCGAGCGCGGCGGATGCCGATGCTGTCGTACAGACGCTGCAGCCCTACCTCCACACCAAGGAACAACTGGTCAATCGGATGACCATCGCACATCCGATTCAGGTGCTACTGCGTGTTCGAATCACCGAGGTCGATCGCAATATCACGCATCAGCTCGGCGTCGACTGGAACGCGTTGGGGAAGAACGGCAACTTCTTCGGCGGACTGTTCAATGGGCGCGCGATATTCGACGCCACGACGAACCTCTTCAACCTGTCGTCCACTGGCGCCTATTCGGTGCTCGGCGCCTTTAAGGCAGGTGGCACGGAAATCCAGGGCGTGCTGGACGCACTCGACAAGGAAGGGTTGATCACGATGCTGGCCGAACCCAATCTGACCGCCGTCTCGGGGCAGAGCGCGAGCTTCCTCGCGGGCGGCGAGCTACCGATTCCCGTTCCGCAAAGCGGTACAACCAGCACGATCACGGTCGAATACAAGCCCTACGGCGTTTCTCTCAATTTCACGCCGACCGTGATGGCCGATAACCGAATCAGCCTCAACGTACGCCCCGAGGTAAGCCAGATCGACCCGACCAACAGCATCACGCTGAACACGATTGTCGTCCCTGCGCTGACGGTGCGCCGCATGGAAACCACGGTCGAGCTGTCGAGCGGGCAAAGCTTTGCCATCGGCGGCTTGTTGCAGAGCACATCGAGCGACGTGCTGTCCGAGCTGCCGGGCCTCGGCCGACTGCCGGTACTCGGCAAACTGTTCTCTTCGAAGAACTACCAGAACAACAAGACCGAGCTCGTCGTGATCGTGACGCCTTACATCGTCGGGCCCACCGGACCTGGTCGGCTGCGCGGTGCGCTCGACGACATCATCCGCCCAAGCAACGATGTGGAGTTCGCCGTCCAGCATTCGCTCGGCGTCGACCCGTTGTCGGGGCAGTCGCCCCGCCTCGTCGGCGCGGCCGGCTTCGTCTATTGAGCAGGAGAAAGCGGACCATGATGAATTCACGGCTTGTCCTTGCGGTTACTGTGCTCGCCAGCGTCGCCAGTATCGGCCTCACGTCCTGCATGTCGGCGCCGCTCGGTATGCCCGATGCGTCTGTGATCGGCTACACGCCGGGCGAAAACGGCGGACACGCCGTGCCGCCGCCATGCGAGGCGCTGAGTCAGGAAGCGCCCATGCGTGACGCCGGAATGCAGCGGCCGAGCATAGCATTCGGCTGCGCCACGTATTCGAATCTCGCGGCCATGGTCACGCGCCCAGCCGACTTCGTGAGCCCGCGGCCCTATGCCGGCGCGGACGCACCGCTCGCCGCCAGCGCCGTGCGCCGCTATGAAGAGGGCCGCGCAACACCTTTGAGCGCCGGGTATGGCAGCGCTTCCGCGTCTTCTTCGCCGCCGGCATCACCGGCCGCATCACAGTAATGGAGGCGGCACGCATGGGCGCTCACGAATCCAATCTGCTCAAACGCCGCGCACGGCCATCCGGCGCCGAAAAGCTCATTGCCGTCGTCGCGGACTCCGCCAGCGCGGATGTCATCAACAACGTCGCTATAGATCAGGGCGTCGCGAGTTCGCACGTCACGCTCGGCTCCCTTGACGACGCGATAGGCGTCATGACTTCCCTCAAGGAGTCGCCGCACTACCTGATCGTCGATGTGTCGAGTTCGGCCATGCCAATCTCCGATCTGATGCGGCTCGCCGATGTCGTCGACCCATCAGTGACCGTCGTGGCGATTGGCGAGCGCAATGACGTCGGACTCTTCCGCAGCCTGCTGCACCTGGGCGTGCAAGATTATCTGGTCAAGCCGCTCACCGTCGAACTCGTGCGGCGCTCGCTCGCATCGAACGATGCGGACGCCTCGCCGCGAACGGGCAAGGCGCTCAGCTTCGTGGGCACGCGAGGAGGCGTCGGTGTGACGACGATCGCCACCGCGCTCGCGAGCCATCTCGCAGATAAGACCCGCCGCCGCATCGCCTACATCGACCTCGATCCATACGGCGGTGCCGCAGCCTCGATGTTCGCAGTCTCGACGACGACCGGTCTGATCGAACTGCTGCAAAACCCGCAGCGGCTGGACCAGCAACTGATCAATCAGGCCTTCATTGCGCAAAGCGATCGTTTGTTCATCCTGGCTTCTGAGTTGCCGTACAGCCATGAGCTGTCGTTGCGCGCAGGCGCGCTCGCCGAGCTCATCTCCCTGCTCAAGCGGCACTTCCACTACATCGTGATCGACTTGCCACAGCGGGGCGGGGTACTCGTAGATGAAGCGTTCGACGCCAGCGCGATGATTCACGTCGTGGCCGACCTCTCCGTACACTCGACGCGCGAAGCGGCGCGCCTGTGCCAGTTCGCCGAAACGCGCGATGCCAATCCTGCGATATCGGTTCTCGTGAACGAGTCGAGGCAGCCCGTGCCCGGCCGCGTCAATTCGAGAGATTTCATCGGTGCGCTCGCGCGCGGATCGGTTCACTCCTTACCGTACGAACCTCAGACGCTGGCCCTTGCCGAAAACCTCGGAGAAGCGCTCGCCAGCAGCCAGCGTTCACCGTTCGCAGCGGCAATCGTCTCGCTTGCGAACTCGATCACCGGTAGCGAAGAGGCTGCCGCGCCCGCGCGCGCGCCTTGGTATCGCCGTCTCGCACCCGCGCGGAGGGCCAATTGATGTTCGGGCGCCGCAACGGGTTGATTGGTGCGGGTCCGGCGACCGAGCTCGATGAATCGGTCGCCTCGCCGGCGGAGGCTTCGTTCCCGGCACCGGCGGCAAGCGCGAACTTGCGGGAGGCTAATGCAGCGGCGTCGAGCACCGCTCACGTTTCTGCCGCCCCTAGCGTGCCCGATCGCCACGAAGCGGTCATCCGCTCGGAGACGTTCAAGACGATACGCTCGGCCGTCTTTTCGTCGATGAACATGTCCGCTGCACTCATGATGTCGCGCAGCGACGTGCGCGCAGGCATCGAGCAAATTGCCGCCGAGACGATTACGCGAGATCGGCTCACGCTGACGCTCGGCGAACAAACGTTAATCGTCGACGAAATCGTCAACGACATGTTCGGCATCGGACCGATCGAGCCGCTGCTCGCCGACGAGCGTGTGACCGACATACTCGTGAACGGGCCAGACCAGGTCTACGTCGAGCGCGGAGGCCGTCTGGAGCTTACGCCGCTGAAGTTTCGCGACAACTCGCATGTCGTCAACGTCGCACAGCGCATCGCAGCCGCCGTGGGGCGGCGTGTCGACGAAAGCAGTCCGATGGTCGATGCGCGGCTCGCCGACGGCAGCCGGGTCAACGTCGTGCTGCCGCCGATCGCGCTGCGCGGCGCGTCCATTTCAATCCGGAAGTTCGCCAAGCGCAACATTACGCTCGGGCGCATGGCGCAGCAGGGCAACATTTCGTCGACTATGGTCGACGTGCTGCGCATCGCAACCGCGTGCCGGCTGAACGTCGTCATTTCGGGCGGCACGGGCTCCGGGAAAACAACGCTGCTCAATGCACTGTCGCGTTTCATCGACGAAACCGAGCGGGTCGTCACGATCGAAGACGCGGCCGAGCTGCAACTGCAGCAGCCCCATGTGGTCAGCCTCGAAACGCGGCCCGAAAACAGCGAGGGGCTCGGCGGCGTTTCGCAGCGAGACCTGGTGCGTAACGCACTGCGGATGCGTCCCGACCGCATCATTCTTGGAGAGACACGAGGCACCGAAGCGTTCGACGTGCTGCAAGCGATGAACACCGGCCACGATGGATCGATGACTACGGTCCACGCAAATACGCCGCGCGATGCGATCACCCGATTGGAAAGCATGGTGATGATGGCCAACGGCAATTTGCCGTTGATGTCGATTCGACGGCAGATTGCAAGCGCAGTCCATCTGATCTTGCAGGTCGAGCGCATGCGCGACGGCGTGCGGCGCGTGACGCACGTGACCGAGATTGCGGGCATGGAGGGCGACGTCGTCATTACGCAGGACCTGTTCACGTTTCGCTACAACGCAAGCGCTTACGAAGAGCAGGTGCGCGGCGCGTTCGAATGTTCGTCGCTGCGACCCGTTTTCGCGCAACGGGCAGCGTACTACGGACTCGAGGAGGCGCTGCTCGCAGCGATGCAGTCATGAGACCCGTAGACGTCGTGACCATCGGAGCCTTCTTTGCACTCGTCGTGGTTGGGCTCATTGTCAGGTCTTTACGTCAAATTGCTCGGCAGCAACCTCACACGCGCATTCGAACGCGCGTTGCCGAGTTGCGAGAGCAGCAGGCCGCGACAGCCAGGCGCGATGATAAGGAAGGACAAGACAAGCAGCAGGAACTGCTGCAGCGCAAGCGGCGCTTGCCCGATCAGGCTGTGCTTCTCGCACCATTCGTAGCGAGGTACGAGCGCATACGCACGGTTGGTGGCTCCGGCGGCATACGGCTCATCGGCATTGTCGCCGTCGTGGCGATCGTCGCATCGCTCGTCGGAACGGCGTCGTTCTCGCTCGGGCCGCTCGTCCGTCTCGCGATTGCATTGGGTGCGATGCTTTTTGCCATGCGCGCCGCTTACCGGTGGATCATCGGACGCTTTCGGCAACGCTTTCTCGCAGCCTTTCCCGACACGCTGGATCTGATCATCCGCGCGGTGCGTGCGGGGATCCCCGCCGTTCAGGCAATCTGCATCGCCGGCGTCGAAAGCGAGGAGCCAGTGCGAGCCACGTTCCGTGTCATGGGTGACGCATTGCTCGTTGGCGCGGAGCTGAAGGAAGTGCTCGAGCAGGCAGCGGCACGTTTGCAGCTCGCCGATTTTTCGTTCTTCACAGTCTGTCTGATTCTCCAACGCGAAACAGGCGGCAATCTCGGCGACACGTTGGAGACGCTGGCGGCTATCGTGCGATCGAGGCGCGACATTCGTGCAAAAAGCAAGGCGCTCACGGCCGAGGGTAAGCTCGCCAGCAAGATGATCGCGGCTGTTCCATTCGTGATCATGGGTGTGTTTTACGTCGTGAATCGTCCGTATCTCGATACGCTCACCAACACTCACGCTGGTCACAAGATACTCGCGCTGGCGGCCGGGCTGATGACGGTCGGATTGTGGCTGATCAACAAGATTGCCAACCTGGATACCTCGCGATAATGAACGCCGACTTCTGGCGCAACGCCGCCCTACTGTTGTTACTTGCCGTCGTCACGTTGTGGCTCGTATTGCGCGGCACGAGCAGTCGCGCGCGCATCGCCCAACGCGTCCGGCAAAGTGCCGTACGCGGCGCCAATGGCGCGCCGGCCGCGGGCGCCGCAATGAATGTGCCGCAACGCCTCGCCAAGCGCGTGGCCACGATCGGCGAACGCATGCCTGTCGTTCAGGCGGAAGACCGTGCAAAGCTCGCGTCGCGCCTCGCGAGCGCAGGCTTTCGCGACCGGCGTGCCGTAGCGGTTATCTCCGGATTGAAGGTTGTCGTCGGCGCGTGCCTTGCACTGAGCGCGATAGCGCTCGGGGGCCATCTGCCGAAGCTCAGTGAATTCTTTGCTTTCCGTGTGCTGCTGATGGCGGGTGCGTTCGTGATCGGGATGATGCTGCCCGAGCATGCGATCAGCTTTCTTATCCGGCACCGCCGCAAAGCCATCGCCGTCGCGCTTCCCGATGCGCTCGATTTGCTGGTCATTTGCACGAATGCCGGCAACAGCCTCGTCGTGGCGATCAAGCGCGTCGCGACCGAACTACGTGTCATCTGCCCTCCGCTCGCCGATGAGCTGACTGTGACCGCCGACGAACTCAGCATGGGCGGCGATAGCGGACTCGCGCTGCACGGCATGGCCGCCCGCATCGGCCTACCGTCGGTGCGAGCGCTCGTCACGACGCTCGTCCAGGCTCAAAAGTACGGCACGCCGATCACGCAGGCGCTACGAACGTTATCCCGTACCGAGCGCTCGATGCAGATGGTGGCGCTGGAGGAGAAGGCCGCCAAGCTCGCGCCGAAGATGACGTTGCCGATGATGCTGTTCATCATGCCGACGGTGGCGCTGATTTCAGCCGGCCCGGCCGCAATCCGGCTCATGACTGTTTTTCGCCATCATTGAATGTCTGTTTCTGTTTCTGGAGGTGGCATGACCCTACCCCGCCCTATCCCCGCGCATCGTTCCTTGCTGGCGCTCTGTGCGTCAGCGGCCGCCGCGCTGCTCATGGCGGGCTGCGCCAGCAACCACTATGTGGTGCCGCAGCCCGTGGCGGTCAGCCATGTTCCCGATGCGAACACCGATCTGCATATCGCCGAAAGCGCACTTGAAGCGGGCGACACGCAGTTGGCCCTTTCACTCTTTGAAAAGCTCTTGAAGGCCGACCCGCAATCGAAATCCGCTCAATTGGGCGTGGCCGACGCGATGTACCAGACGGGCGATCTGGCCCGAGCCGGTGTGATCTATGCACGCGTCGCGGCGTCGGCCCCGGAGGATCCCCGCACGCAGTTGGGACTTGCGCGCATCGCACTGCGCCAACGGCACTTGGACGAGGCAGAACAGCGTTACCGAAAATTGACCTCGGCGTATCCGGACAACGCGGTGGCGGCAGAAGGGCTCGGCGCCACACTCGATCTGTTGGGCCGACATGGCGAGGCGCAGGCTATCTATCGTTCTGCGCTGCAACGCCATCCCGAGGTCCAGGGGCTCAAAGCGGACCTGGGCTTGTCGCTCGCGCTGTCAGGACAGGCGCGAGCCGGCGCGAACGTGTTGCTCGACATCGCGAGTCTGTCCGATGCCCCCCCGCAAGCGCGCCAGAACCTTGCTCTCGCTTATGGCTTGCTTGGCAACGGCGAGGCGGCGAAGCGCATTCTCGTTTCCGATATGCCCGCCGATTCAGCTGAAGACAACCTGCGGTTCTACCGAGATGTGCGCGAACGCATGACCGCGCAGGCAGGCGGCGATGCGCTAGTCGCGCCGGTGCCAGGCGCCGGCGGTTCATCCGGGAGAGCCACCCGATGAAATCGCGTCGGCATGTCGGCAAGCGTGGGCACACGCGAACGCGCGGCATCGTCTCGCTCGAGTTCGTGCTCATGCTGCCGTTCTTGCTGATGGTCATGTTCGGCATCGTCGATATGAGCATGCTGCTTTGCGATAAGGCAGTAATCACGAATGCCGCGGGCGCAGCGGCACGTCAAGGCGTTGTCTTGCGCGCGACACCCTACACGACGACTCAAATCAAGAACGTCGCGCTTGCCTATATGCAGAACAGTCTCGTGACCGGTGGTACCGCCACCACGCCGACTATCACGCCGTCCGGGAGTTGCTCGACGATCGGCAGCGGCAACGCGTTGCAAGTGACGATCAACTACACATACAACGGGCTCGTGGTTGGCTCGGCGTTCAGCGCGCTGACGGGCGCTGTCACCTTAACGGCTACGGCGGTGATGAACTGTGAATGAGCGAGCGCGTTCCACTTATCGGGGTGCGGCCCGGAGCGGGCCGCTGAGAGCACGCGGCTCGGCCGCGCTTTGGTTCCTGTTCACGTTATCGCTGTTGCTGATGTTCGGCGCGTTTGCAGTCGATGTCCCGCGCGTTTTCGCTGTCAGCCACGAATTGCGCAACGCCGCCGATGCGGCGGCGCTCGCGGGCGCCGGTGCGCTCACGACGGGCTCGAGTGTGCCGAACTGGACGGCCGCGGCCGCGTCCGCAACGGCCGCCGTGTCGCTTAACAAGTCGGACGGTGTCAAGCTGTCGAGCGCGACCGTCAAAACGGGGTACTGGGACGTCGCGGCATCGTCGCCCACCCTGGTTTCGCCGAGCGCAGTCACGCTGCCGGCGCCTTCGGGACAAATGCCCGAGCCGGCAGTGCAGGTCACGGTCACGCGAGATGCGAATAGCAACGGCGGCCTGGTGACGCTCTTGCTCGGCACGCTGCTCGGCATTGCATCCACGTCCGACAGCGTGACGTCCGTGGCCGTGATCACGCCTCCATCAGCGGTTCCGGCCGGTGGGCTTTTTCCGGTCGTGATGGACCAGTGCGTTTTCAATCAATACTGGAACAGTCAGACGAACCAGCCGAAGCTCGATTCGACGGGGCAGCCTTATGAATTCCAGATCGGAAACGGCAATACTTACGGTGGCTCATGTGAAGCCGGCCAGTGGACATCGTTTCTAACTGTCGCAAACGATACGACAACCATCCGTAGTCTGATTACCAACGGCAATCCCGCCGCGTTGAGCGTCGGGGACAGCATCTACGTCCAGCCGGGTGTGAAGGACACGATCTATAGCAGCGTGCCGACCGGCGTGACAGTCGTCATGCCAGTGGGTACCAATATTTCGACCAGCGGCTCCACGCCGATCGTCGCGTTCGCAGCCTTTCACATCGATAGTTCGACCGGCGCCAGCAGCAAGTACATGTCGGGCCATTTCGTCGCGGGCTACAAGATACCCACACAGGCCTCCGGTATAGGCACCGGCTATGGGAGCTATGTCGCGCCGCGGATTGCGTACTGACTGAGCCTCAATCTACCGGCGCCTTCATCGGCGAAGCGCCACCCGCTCAACCCGAGGAACGAGCGCAGGCGTACTTGAGAATTGAATTTACTCTGCTTTGTGCATTGGTCCAGCGAAACGGCAAATCAGGAACGAATGTTTCCAGCCTCCTTCCAGTTGTCGCGAACGAATAAACTGCATCTTTTGATACAGCTAAGTGTGTGACGCAGTTAGCGCTGGTATGCACAACAAGATAATCCACCCCATTCCGGCGAAGATCTATTCTGGGCAATATGCGGCAATCAAACTCGACCACATCACCAATTCGTCTTATAGACTTCGATGATAGATAGCCTAGATATTCTGCCGTCCTATATGCAAACACCCAGCCATCTCCCGGCGGCTTTCCAAACGCAATATAATCGAAAGCATCCTCCAGTGGAGTAAAGCTCGGAAACATTATTGCGGATAAGTTTAACAGGGCAGCCCCGAGGATTGCCACACCCACCACGCCTTTTCTGACGCTTGTCATGAGGCGATTTTCCGGGCTCCTCCGGGGGCACCTTTCCGACAGGTGCCTCAGAGCAATGGCGCACACGGAAAAGGAGAACATCAGGAAAAACCATAGCTCCCATTTCCGCATAACGGCAGCCACAAAAGCAGCGACTGCGGCCATCAGCTCCGCAGCATTCAGAGCCTCTAAAGCGACCCAATGCTTGGACTCAATCCTCACTTACACTCCTCAGCGGCGCATCATCGAATTAACGATATTATTTATATTTCAATCTATTTCTATAAAATCAATACCATATTACCTCCTCTACCACTCGACTTTCGCCTCAAGGCAAGTGAATCGATTCGGCTCAACTGATTTAATCAAGGCCGCCAATTTTATCTACGCTGGTACCCCACATAGAAGTTGATAGCCAGACCGGAAGAGAAGCGCCCACTTTCAAACGATCCCACTGTCGCTTATCAACGGCGTGATACGTGGGTATGAGTTCGGCGACACTTAATCGAATATCGTAATGGCGATAGCGGCCCCATGAGATTCGTTTTTCAGTGACTTGAAGCGTCGAACTACTCCGTAGACCCCAATTTTCAGTGTATGTCCAGCCCAGGACATATCCGCTCGCCAGAGAAGTGGATAGGGCGAGGCCGAGTAAAAATACATATTGCTTAGCAGAAAGTCCAACTATACGTCGGAGCGATACGCCAATGACAGAAAAAAATATCATGACCCACGCCACACCCGGAATAACCATCGCTATAAATAAAGCGGGACTTGGTGAGAAGCCTCGCATATACGAGAAACACTCGAGTGTCATGACACCTATCCATGCCCAAATGAATAGTCGTTCCCCGCTATCATTCGGGATTTCGCGAGAATTGGCAGGACTGCGCATCCGAGCGCCTCTCTTGGGCTGTTTAGATTAAGAACACGCGAAACGAGCAGCCCGAATCACATTCGGAATGACAATGACTGCTCTCTGAGCTGCCATGACAAAAAATTCCCCGAGGCGCGCGGCGCTCGGTGTTGTGTCGTGTCGAACAACATCGCATGCACATGAATTTCCCCGTGCTCCCGTAGCTAGTTTATTAGCTGTCTGTTCCTTGAGATTACATCGTACCGCTCAAATTTCGTATTACTTTATTAAAAAAATGACATCTCCGATTTAAAGCGCGGTAGTCGGGGACGTTTGTTCCTCGCCAAACGTAAAAACCAGGACGTTCTCGCTCACTTTCACCCGTCAATCGATGAGGTTCGTAAACCGTGCCACGCGCGCATTGGATGCGCTGTTTGTCCGTTTAGGCTCTTCGAACGCTTTAGCAGAATTAAAGACATCCGGCGGCACGGACTGGTGCTGTGGCATGTTCTCGTCGCTCCCTACGCCGAACCATCGAGCGAGAGACCACCAGACGCGACAAGGTGCCACTGGCGAACGGCGCCCCCTTAAAGAAGGTTTAGCCAGTTTATATTGAAATAATAAACTAGCTAAACCCGCTACATCACCGGGGCCGGAAAATCGGGCATGATCCGCCTCATGAACTCGTCGAACAACGGCACGGTGAACGCCGTGTCTCCGTACGTCGGGCTCCAGATCATGCCTTTGGCAATCAGGCCGCTGCGGATAGGTCCTAGGGACTCGACCTTGCGAGCGAGCCGCGCTGCAATGTCCCCCGAGCGGTGCGGCCCCGGGCCCAGTTCGGCCATCGCGCGCAGATACTGCTTCTCGGCTGGCGTGAGGCGGTCGAACCGCACCCGAAAAAAGCTCTCATCGAGCGCGGCGACGGCCATATTGGAAGCCTGCTCTACGTCCGCGAGCGTAATTGGACTGGCCTCGGCCACGTCCCAAGCGGTTTTACCCCATTCCTGCAGAAAGTAAGGGTAACCCGCTGTTTCCTGCACGATGCGCGCGACTGCCTCCTGCTCGACATCAACCCCTTCTTCTTGCGCCGGCAGCATGATCGCCCGCTGCGCGGCGGCCGGCGGCAGCGGCCCAATGTCGACAAAGTCGAAAAGCCGTTCCGCGTACGACTTGGCCTCCCCCATGCGCCCACGCAATTGAGGCAAACCGGCGCCGACGACTGTCACCGGCAAGCGCTGTTGCGCGCAGCGATGCAGCGCCGAGATCAGTGCGGCCAGCTGCTCCTCCTCGACGTACTGCAGCTCGTCGATGAAAATCGCCAGCACCGTGCCCGCGGCGTGGGCCGAGCGCCCGACCTCCTCGAGCAAGGCCGACAAATCAACCTCCAGGTCGCCGTTATCAGCCAACCCAGGCTCCGGCTCGTAATCGAGCCCGACTTCGATATCGTTGTATTTGATTTTGAGCTTGCCAACGAAGCCGGCCAGCGCCTTCAGGCCCCGTATCGCCGCGTCGCGCGCAGCCTCGACGCGATTCAATCGCAATAGCGCGAGCCGCAGCTGCGGGGCCAGCAGCGCGGGCAGTGAGCGATTCTCCGGCGCCTCCACGCGCACGGTGTGCATGCCGTTGCCCTCGCCGTCGTGGCGCATCCGATCGAGCAGCACGGTCTTACCCACGCCCCGCAGTCCTATCAGCAAAACGCTTTTTGCGGCACGACCAAGCCGCAGGCGCTGCAGGCAAATATGCACTTGTTGGCGAACCTCGTCGCGGCCCGCCAGCTCAGGCGGAGGGGTGCCAGCACCAGGTGCATAGGGATTCCGTACCGGATCCATCTTGTAGGGACCTTAGCAAGTTTATGTTCAATCGATAAACTCTATCTTAGCGGAGCGTTCGCTGCCGTCAAGGGTTAGCTTCAGACGGCGTCGTTCCCTCGCTGGGCGATCGAATTCCTGCGCCGCTCCTCGTTCTCGGGCGCATAAAACGAAACCGGCGAGCTGGATTGCCGCTCGCCGGTTTGAATTCAACTTTGAAAAGCGCGCCCCCCTCAACTAGCCGGCGCCTTCACCCCCGAAGCCCCACCCTGCGGCACCTGCGCAGGCAACGACCCATAATCCGTCCCCGCGTCCGCCGGCCTCGGTGTCTCACCGGTCTGCTGCACCCACCCACCGCCGAGCGCCACATACAGATCAACAAGACTAGTCAGCCGCGCCACACGCGCATTGATCAGCGATTGCTGCGCCGAATAGAGATTGGTCTGCGCAGTCAACACCTGCAGATAACTATCGACGCCATTCCGATACCGCAGCTGCGACAAATCAAGCGCCCGCTGCTCCGCATTCGTATTCCGCTCGAGCGCCCCGATCTGCGCATCATAAGTACTCCGCGCCGCAAGCCCATCGGCCACATCCCGAAACGCCGACTGAATCGCCTTCTCATACTTCGCGATCTCGATCCGCTTCTGAATATTGGCAAGATCGAGATTGGCGATATTCCGCCCACCCTCGAAAATCGGCAGCGAAATCTGCGGCGTAAAACTCCAAGCCGCCGACCCAGGCTTGAACAATCCACCCAGCGTCAAGCTCTCGGTACCAGCCGAACCCGTCAGCGAAATCTTCGGGAAAAACGCCGCACGTGCCGCGCCGATATTCGCATTCGCCGCGCGCAGCGAAGCCTCCGCTTCCATGATGTCGGGCCGGCGCGTGAGCAAATCGGACGGCAGCCCCGCCGGGATATCGCTCAAAAGCGCCTGATCGCCAAGCGAGCGGCCGGGCGGCAGATCGTCGGGAAGCGACTGCCCGATCAGCAGCGCGAGCGCGTTTTCCGCCTGCGCACGGGAACGGGCCTGTGCTTCGCGATTTGCCTTCGCCTGCTCGACGACCGTCTCCGCCTGACGCAGCGAAAGCTCGGAGCCCGTGCCGTTATCGAATTGCAGCTTCGTCAGATCGTAGGAGCTCTGCGCCGATTTCAGCGTGTCTTCGGTCACCTTGAGCAGATCGTCGAACGCGAGCATCTGCAGATACTCGTCGGCCACCTGCGAGACGAGCGAGATTTCAGCCGCTTTGCGCGCCTGCGCCGTCGAGAGATATTGCTCGAGCGCCTGGTCCTTGAGACTGCGTATACGGCCCCAAAAGTCGATTTCCCAGGAAGCGTCGAGCCCGACCGAATACGTCCGCGAAATCGTCTTGCCGAAAAAGCTCAAATCCTTCGGCGTACGCGAGACGCTTTCCTGGCCCGACGCATCGAGCGTCGGGAACAGGTCGGCACGCGTGATCCGATATTGCGCACGCGCCTGATCGACATTGAGCACGGATACGCGCAAGTCCCGGTTGTTCGCCAGCGCGATCTCGATGAGCCGCTGCAAGCGCTCGTCGACGAAAAAGTTCTTCCAGCCGATATCGGCCGCCGCTTGACCGCCGGCACTGCGGCCCGGTGTACCCGCCGGCTGCGTGGCATAAACGCCCGAACTCGGGAACGCCGCAGCCACCGGCGGTGCGGGGCGCTCGTACTTGGGCTGGAACGAGCAGCCCGCAGCGAACAGCGCGGCCGCGATCGCAATCAGAGAAGGGTTTCGCATCTGCATGTCACTGTCCTTCGTTGCGGGGACCACCGCCCGCGCCGCTGTTGTCCCCATCGCGACCTTCGGGCTTCGGCGCATGATGCGCTTCGGCCAAGCGCGCGGCTTCGTCGGCATCCTCGGTCTCGCCCGAGAACTTCGCGCGAATGACGACGAAGAACATCGGGATGAAGAAGATCGCCAGGAACGTTGCGGTCAGCATCCCGCCGATCACGCCGGTACCGATCGCGTGCTGGCTGGCGGAGCCCGCGCCGTTGCTGATCGCAAGCGGCATCACACCGAGAATGAACGCCAGCGATGTCATCAGAATCGGCCGCAACCGCAGCCGCGATGCTTCCATCGCGGCCTCGACAGGGCCCATGCCTTCCTTGTGCTGCAACTCGCGCGCGAATTCGACGATCAGAATTGCGTTCTTCGCCGAAAGCCCCACCGTCGTCAGCAGACCGACCTGGAAGAACACGTCGTTCTCGAGCCCGCGCACCGTGGCGGCCAGCAGTGCGCCGATCACGCCCAACGGCACCACCATGATGACCGAGAACGGAATCGACCAGCTTTCATACAACGCGGCAAGACACAGGAACACGACGAGGATCGAGATGCCGTACAGAATCGGCGCCTGCGAACCCGACTGGAGCTCCTGATACGAGAGCCCCGTCCACGAGTAGCCGATCCCGGCCGGCAGTTTGGCAGCGATCCGTTCCATGGCCGTCATGGCCTGTCCCGTACTCTTGCCGGCCGCGGCCTGCCCTTGAATCTCGACCGCCGAGATCCCGTTGAAGCGCTCCAGTTTCGGCGAGCCGTAGGTCCATTGCCCCGACGCGAACGCCGTGAACGGCACCATCGCGCCCGAGCCATTGCGCACGTACCACTTCGACATATCCTCGGGCGACATCCGGAACGGCGCATCGGACTGCAGGTAGACCTTCTTGATCCGGTTGTCCGTATCGAGGAAGTTGTTCACGTACTTCGACGCCCACGCAATCGAGAAGGTCTGGTCGATCGCTTCCGCGGTGACGCCGAGCGCCTGCGCTTTTTCCCGGTCGATATCGACTTTGAACTGCGGCGTGTCATTCAAGCCGTTCGGCCGGACCAGCGCAAGCGTCGGGTCCTTGGCCGCCATCCCGAGCAACTGATCGCGCGCCGCCATCAGCGCCTCGTGGCCATGCCCCGCGTTGTCGGTCAGCTCGAAGTCGAAGCCGGACGCGGTACCGAGCTCGGGGATCGACGGCGGGTTGAACGGTATGACGAGCCCGTCCTTGTAGTTCGCATAGTGCATGAACATCCGCTGAATGACGGCCTGCACCTTCTGGTCCGCATGCTGCCGCTCGCCGTAATCCTTGAGCCGCACGAAGACGAGACCCGAGTTCTGGCCGCGGCCCGCGAAGCTGAAGCCGTTGACCGTGAACACCGATTCGACGACCGATTTCTCTTTGTTGAGCAGATAGTCGGCGATGTTCGCGAGGGTCTTGCCCGTCGTCTCTTGCGTCGAGCCTGTCGGCGTACGCACGAGAATGAACGCATAGCCCTGATCCTCGTCAGGCAGGAACGATTTCGGCAAGCGCACGAACAGCAGACCGATCGCGACGATGACGACGATATAGATCAGCAGCCACCGGCTCGAACGGCGAATGACGTGATGCACGCCTTTCTGATACTTCTCGCGGCTCGTGTTGAACGTGCGGTTGAACCAACCGAAGAAGCCCGTCTTTTCCTCGTGATGCCCTGCCGGTATCGGCTTGAGGATCGTCGCGCACAGCGCCGGCGTCAGAATCAGCGCGACGAGCACCGAGAGCACCATCGCCGCGACGATCGTCAACGAGAACTGCCGGTAGATCGCGCCCACCGAGCCGCCCGAGAGCGCCACCGGCACGAACACGGCCGAGAGCACGAGCGCGACGCCGACGAGCGCGCCCGTGATCTGGCCCATCGCCTTTCTCGTAGCCTCCCGGGGCGATAAGCCCTCCTCGGCCATGACGCGCTCGACGTTCTCGACCACGACGATCGCATCGTCGACGAGCAGACCGATCGCCAGCACGAGCCCGAACATCGAGAGCACGTTGATCGAAAAGCCCACCGCGTTCATGATCGCGAACGTACCGAGCAGCACCACCGGGACCGCAATCGTCGGAATCAACGTCGCGCGCAGGTTCTGCAGGAACAGGTACATGACCAGGAAGACGAGCACGATGCCTTCGAGCAGCGTCTTGATCACTTCCTCGATCGACAGCCGCACGAACGGCGTCGTGTCGTAGGGGTACTTCACCGCAAGGCCGTGCGGGAAGTATCGCGACAGCTCTTCGACGCGCTGGCGCACGAGCTTGGCCGTCTGCAGCGCGTTGGCGCCCGTGGCGAGCTGAATGCCCATACCGACGGTCGGCTGACCGTTGTAGGCGGTGTCGACGTTGTAGTTTTCGCCGCCGAGCTCGAGCCGCGCAACGTCCTTGATGCGCACCTGCGAGCCGTCCGGGTTCACCTTCAGCAAGATATCGCCGAACTGACCGGGCGTGCGCAGCAGCGTCTGCTCGGTGATCGTCGCCTGCAGCATCTGTCCCGGCACCGAGGGCGTCCCGCCCAGCTGGCCGGCTGCGACCTGCACGTTCTGGTTCTGGATCGCCGTCGAGACGTCGACAGGCGTGAGCCCATAGTTCGTCAGTTTGTTCGGGTCCAGCCAGATCCGCATCGCGTACTGTGTGCCGAACAGCGACAAGGTGCCGACGCCGTCGATACGGCTGATCGGATCCTGAATGTTCGAGGCGACATAGTTCGCAAGGTCGTACTTGTTCATGCTGCCGTCTTCGGACACGAAGGCGAGCACGAGCAGGAAGCTGCTGCTCGATTTCGTCACCTTCGTGCCGAGTTGCTGCACGACCGACGGCAAAAGCGGCGTCGCGAGCGAGAGCTTGTTTTGCACCTGCACCTGCGCGATGTCAGGATTGGTGCCGGCGGCAAACGTCAGCGAGATCGTCGCGGTGCCCGAATCGTCGCTCGTCGAAGATAGATAGAGCAGGTGATCGAGGCCGCTCATCTGCTGCTCGATGACCTGCGTCACCGTGTTTTCGACCGTCTTCGCCGAGGCGCCCGGATAGGACGCGCTGATCTGGATCGAGGGCGGCGCGATCGTGGGGTACTGCGCGATCGGCAGATTGAAGATCGACGCAATCCCCGCCAGCATCAGGATGATCGCAATCACCCACGCGAAAATCGGTCGATCGATAAAAAACTTGGCCATGTAACGGGCTCCCCTCTGTTACGCGCCGGACGCGGGCTGCGATGCCGACGCCGGCTGCGGGGCAGTGGCGGTGGAGGCGCCGGATGCCGGCGCCGCGAGCTGGGCCGGTACGGCCTTCACGGCCATGCCCGGACGGACTTTCTCCGTGCCCTGAACGATCACGCGGTCTCCCGGATTCAAGCCGCTCTCGACGATCCAGTCGGGGCCGCGCATGCCCGCGGTCACGAGCGGACGCGGCGCGACCTTGCCGTCGGCACCGACGACGAGCGCGCTCGCCTGTCCCTTCTGATCGTGCGTGACGCCGATTTGCGGCACGAGCATCGCGCGTTCGTTGACGCCCTCCTCGATGCGCGCACGCACGAACATGCCCGGCAGCAGGACCCGGTTCGGGTTCGGGAAGATGGCTCGTACGGTGATCGAGCCCGTCGACTGATCGACGGTCACATCGGAAAACTGCAGCTTGCCCGGCTGTGCGTACGTCCTGCCATCTTCGAGAATCAACGTGACCTTCGCGGCGCCCGGTCCGTTCGTCTTCAAGCGCCCTTCCTGGATTTCGCGACGCAGCTTGAGCCCGTCGAGGCTCGACTGCGTCAGATCGACGTACATCGGATCGAGCTGCTGAATCGTATCCATGAGCGTGGCCGCGCTCGCCTGCACATACGCGCCCGGCGTGACTTGCGAGACGCCGGTGCGGCCCGTGATGGGCGCGACGACGTCCGTGTAGCCGAGATTGATCTGCGCCGTCTGAACGGCGGCCTTGGCCGACGCGACATCCGCCGCGGCCTGCCCCTGCGCGGCAACGGCATTGTCGTAGTCCTGCTTGCTGACCGCGTTCGCGGCCACGAGCACCTTATAGCGGTTCGCCTGGGCCGCCGTGCTGGCGAGATTTGCCTGCGCCTTGGCCAGCGACGCCTTCGCACTGTTGAGCGAGGCGATATACGGCGCGGGGTCGATCTTGTACAAGCGCTGGCCGGCCTTCACTTCGCTGCCCTCGGTGAACTCGCGGCGCAGCACGATACCGTCGACGCGCGCGCGCACCTGCGCCACGAGGAAAGCGCTCGTGCGCCCCGGCAACTCGCTCGTGACGGGCACGGCGCTCGTCGTGACGGTGACGACGCCCACCTCGGGCGTTTGCGGCGGCGGTGCCGACTGCTTTTGTCCGCACGCCGCGAGAATCATGGCAGCCGTCGCGGTAGCGATCAGGCGAAGAGGAACCGTTTCGACACGCATGGAGCGACCTCTGATCAATGACTGGGAACAAAGAAGTAGGCCCGCTGCGCCCCATTCCCGCGGGGCGCGCGGCGCGACTC